>Ga0180222_1000802_pt1 | contig 39994 bp, 34 predicted proteins | sample eDN5th37CKraftOP_FD_151336 | JGI IMG/M metagenome (GOLD analysis project Ga0180222, IMG submission 151336) | Enriched Organic Plus compost microbial communities from Emeryville, California, USA - eDNA 5th pass 37_C Kraft OP (version 2) (version 2) ...
ATGACGCCAGCGATGGATCGGCGGCGCTGGCCAAGCTGCGCGCGAAGAAATATGGGTTGATCATCTCGGACTGGAATATGGAGCCGATGACCGGCTACGAGCTTCTCAAGGAGGTTCGCGCCGATCCGAGCTTTGCCACCACGCCCTTCATCATGATCACGGCGGAATCCAAGACAGAGAACGTGATTGCGGCGAAGAAGGCCGGCGTCAACAATTACATCGTGAAGCCGTTCAATGCGGCGACGCTGAAGACCAAGATCGAGGCGGTGTTTCCGGACATTGTGACGGCGTGAGCCGCAGCCCGTCGCGCTTCGGGGTGACCTTTGCTTTCGGGCGATAACGTTTTCGAGTGACGGGAAGCCGGGTCGCGTGGCCGCACGTCGCGCGGGATGCCTGGACCGTCTTCGCGCCGTTACCAGCGCAGCTCGCGCATCAAGGCGCGCGGCGGATGGCCGAACAATTCCTTCACGGCGCCGGCATCGAGCGCGTCGATGCCTTGAAATTCGCCGGCATGGATGCCGCGCGTCACGAACACGCAGTCGATTCCGAAGCCATGCGCGCCCGCAAGATCGGTGCGCACGGAATCGCCGATGGCGAGAACCCGGCCGGCGGCGACCGGCGTACCGCGATGCTCCTGCGCGATCGCCATGGCGCGCTCGTAGATCGGGCGATGCGGCTTGCCGTAGAAGATCACCTCGCCGCCCATCTCGCGATACAGTTCGGCGATCGCGCCGGCGCAATAGATCAGTCGGTCGCCGCGCTCGACGACGATGTCGGGATTGGCGCAGACCAGCGGCAGGCCGCGCGCGTGCGCTTGCTCCATCATGCCGCGATAATCCTCGGGCGTCTCCGTCTCGTCGTCGAACGGCCCGGTGCAGACGATGTAGTCGGCCTTCTCGATCGGCGCGAAGGTGGCATCGAGGCCCCGGTAGATCGAGGTGTCGCGCTCCGGGCCGAGCCAGAAGATGGTCTTGCCCGGATGGCCGGCGACGAAACGCCGGGTGAGGTCGCCCGAACTGACGATCGCGTCATAGGTATCGTCGGCAACGCCGAGCTTGCGCAACTGGCGCTGCACGGATTCGGCCGAGCGTGGCGCGTTGGTGATGAGCACCACCGTTCCCCCGCGCTTTCGGAAAGTGTGCAGCGTCCGGCACGCTTCCGGGAAGGATTCGAGGCCGTTATGCAGCACGCCCCAGATGTCGCTGAGCACGACATCGACATCGGCGACGATGTCCCGCATGTGGTCGACGAAATGAAGTCCTGTCATTGCGCCGGCCGTTCAGGAGGGGCGGAGCGCGCGGCGCGCGAGGGCGGCCATGCCGCTGATCCGGGAGTCGGAGCGTGTCGGCTCGGCTTTCTGCGGGGCCACGGCAACCTCTTGCGCTGGTTTGAGCGGCGCTGCCGCCGGAGACGGGACGGCTGGCGACGGTGCGGCCGCTTCCGGCCGCAGCGGCCGCGGCGCCGCGAACAGGAAGCCTTGCCCGAAGCGGATGTCGTAGTCCAGCAGATCGACCACGGCGCGCTCGCCTTCGATCCGCTCGGCGATCAGGTCGATGCCGAAGCGTCCCAGCAGATCGGCCAGGTCGGCGGCGTGGATATCCGAGGCGGCGGTCCGTTGCGGGTCGAGCAGCAGCCCGGCGGGGACCTTGATGAAGCGCACGCCACGGTCCGCGAGGTCGCGCGGTTCCATGCGCAAATCCTCGACGTGGTCGATCGAGAAGCGGTAGCCCCGCTGTGCCAGCGCGGCGAGGTGCTCCTGCTCGATGGCATTGAGCTCGCGGAACGTCCGCTGCTTGAACTCCATCACGAACGAGGACGCGATGTCGCGATTGGCATCGAGAAAATCGAGGCACTGGGCGAAGCTCGCCGGATCGCCGAGCGTAGCCCGGGCGAGATTGCAGAAGACGCCGACCTCCTTGTTGCGGACCATCAGGCGGCGCAGCACCTGAGCGCTGCGCTGGATCACGCTGAGGTCGATCCGGCCGATCAGGCCGGCGGCTTCGGCGGTTTCGATGAAATCGTCAGGGGTGAGAACCTCGCCACCGGCATCGCGCAGTCTGGCTACCGCCTCATAGAAGCGCACCTTGCGCTGCGGCAGGGTGACGATCGGCTGCAGATAGATGTCGATCCGGTTGGCCTCGACGGCACCGCGAACCGCCTGGAAGAGACTGTCGTCGCTCGCAGCGCCCGCCGGCGGCATCTCATCCAGTTCGAGATAGCCGGCATCCTCGGCCGGGTCGGGGCCACCGAAGGAAGGAGCCGCCGGGTCTGCGGTCGCCGGTTGCCGTGGGACTGTCGCGGCGCGTGGCGCAAGCGGTTCCTGCTGCCACACCGCCAGAATATCGTCATGGGTCGCGACGGTCTCGGCGAGCTGGTTGACCAGTCCACCGAGCTCGCCGATCTCGTCGTGCAGCGCCTGCTGGCGATCCTGCGAGGCCGCGGTCGCCGAGACCAGGCGGCCTTCGATGGCGGACAGCCGCCGTCCGAACTCGCCGACCTGGCGCGCCAGATCCGCGGTGCCCTGCGACAGATCGGCGATCTGGTTGCCGATCCGCGGATGATCGCCGATCCGGATCGATACGGCGTTGTAGAGGATCATGAAGGTCAGGGCGGCCAGCGCCACGATGGCGGACTGCTGGCCGCTGATGTCGGCGACGGCATAGAGGGCAAGGCCGAGCGACGCGGCGATCAGCGCCATACAGATGGCGACGAAAATCGTGGAAATCCGAATCATCTTCCGCGTGTCTGTTCCGGCGCAGCGATGGTTCAGGTTCGGGTCCCGACTCACGCCAAGCCGTCATGCCCCTTTCATCTACTATTAGTGCTGATTCGAGCATCCGTCTTGCAGGCGATTCGCCGGAACCGGCGGCGGCTTTCGCTCCCGGCATCAGGCGCGGGGTATCTGCCTGTTCTGAAAGCCGATTATCGGAAGAGGACGGAGCGGGGCGGACGGCGGTTTCCACAGTCCCGGGCCGGCGGCGTCGCGGCCCGGCGCGATCCAGCAAGAAAGGCGGCGACCGCCAGCGCCGTGGCGCTGGCGGAATTGCACGGCATCAGGCTACCGCGCGGAGCACCTTGGCGACCTTGGAGACGATCTCGTCGACCTGATCAGCGCTGACGATCAGCGGCGGCGTGAGGGCGATGGTATCGCCTGCCGTGCGGATCATCAGATCGTTCTCGTGGAACGCGCGGTTGAGGCAATCGAAGCCGCGCTTGCCCGGGCCGTCCTTGCTCGGCGCGAGGTCGATGCCCGCGGCAAGGCCGACGGTGCGGATGTCCAGCACGTTCGGCTCGCTCCGCAGGCTCATCACCGCGTCGGCGAACTTCGCCTCGAGCTTGTTGGCATGCTCGAACAGCTTCTCGTCGCGATAGATGTCGAGGGTGGCGATGGCTGCGGCGCAGGCCAGCGGATGCGCCGAGTAGGTGTAGCCGTGGCACAGCTCGATGGCGTAATCCGGGCCGGTCATGAAGGCATCGTAGATGGTGTCGCGCACGATCACGCCGCCCATCGGCGCCGCACCGTTGGTGACGCCCTTGGCGAAGGTGATCATGTCCGGCAGCACGCCGTAGCGCTCGGCGGCGAACGGGAAGCCGAGGCGGCCGAACCCGGTGATGACCTCGTCGAAGATCAACAGGATGCCGTGCTTCTGGGTGATCTCGCGCAGGCGCTTGAGATAGCCCTTGGGGGCCGGAAGCACGCCGGTCGAGCCGGCCATCGGCTCGACGATCACCGCGGCGATGGTGTTGGCGCCGTGCAGGTTGACGAGGCGCTCGAGCTCGTCGGCGATTTCGGCACCCCATTCCGGCTCGCCCTTGCTGAAGGCCTGCTTCTCGCGGTTGTAGGTCGCCTGCAGGTGGTCCACCCCGGTCAGCAGGTTGCCGAACAGCCTGCGGTTGTTGACGATGCCGCCTACCGAGGTGCCGCCGAAGCCGACGCCGTGATAGCCGCGCTCGCGGCCGATCAGGCGGGTCTTGCCGCCCTGTCCGGTAATCTGGAAGTAGGCCAGTGCGATCTTCAGCGCGGTGTCCGCCGCCTCGGAGCCGGAATTGCAGAAGAAGACGTGGTCGAGCCCTTTCGGCGCGAGGTCGGCGATGCGGCTGGCCGCCTCGAAAGCCTGCGGGATGCCAAACTGGAACGGCGGCGCGTAGTCCAGAGCCTCGGCCTGCTTGCTGATCGCCGCTGCGATCTCCTTGCGGCCGTGGCCGGCATTGCTGCACCACATGCCGGCGGCGGCGTCGATCAGCTTGCGGCCGTCGGTGGTGAAGTAATGCATGTCCTTGGCACCGGCGAGCAGCCGCGGCGATTTCTTGAAGGAGCGATTGGCCGTGAACGGCATCCAGAACGCCGCAAGGTCGTTCGGAACGCTGACGGTCTGCTGGTTGGGGCTCTTGTCTAACATCGGGGACCCTTCTGCGGTTTTCTCAAGAGAATGCTGCGGCCGAGCCTAGTCGTTTTACCCGCAAGGGGAAATGCGCTGGCGTCAGTGCGAAAAGTTTATTTTCCAAACCTGCACACCGATTACGGGGGAATTGAGCCCGATAGCCGGCCCGAGGGGGCAGCAGAGCTTCCGTGATCGCGCGAAGGCCGCATCCGGGTTTCTACCGCCATCGTAGGCGAATTCAGATTAATATGCAATTATAGGTTGTATGTCTCAATGCCCGCATGACATGGCTTGTTGTGCGCGCGAGATCGTTTGGCGCCTGCCGCGAAGCGGCATCGGCGGTCGAGTTTGCGATGTTGCTCCCGGTCTTTCTGGCGATCGTGTTCAGCATCGTGGTGTTCGGCTCCTACCTCGCGATGGTTCACGGCGTGCAGCAGCTTGCGGCGGAGGCGGCACGGACCTCGGTGGCGGGTCTGAACGACGCCGAGCGCGGCAATCTCGCCCGGGCTTATGTCGGCGCCAACGCGGCGGCCTATCCGCTGATTTCGGCCGATCGCCTGACCGTGAGCACCGCCAGATCCGGGTCAGGCGCGAATGTCTTCGTGGTGACGGTCGCTTACGACGCCTCCCGCAGCTTCATCTATGCGCTGCCGACCTTCGTGCCGCGACCGCCCTCGCACATCGCGCGGTCGGCGGCGATCCGGTTCGGCGGCTTCTGAAGAAGGACCCGGCAAATGATACGGTTGCTGCGACGCTTTGGGGCCGACCGAAACGGCAATATCGCGATCATGGGCGCCGGCTGCATGATGCTGTTGATGGGCTGCGCCGCGCTGGCTGTCGATCTCGGGACCATCTTCGCCGATCGTCGCAAGGCGCAGAGTGCCGCCGACCTCGCGGCCATCGTCGCCGCCAGTAACCTTGCCGGCGCGGCCAGGGCGGCGCGGGCCACCGTGGCCGACAACGGCTATCAGGCGGAGGCACTGACTGCCGTCGAACTGGGCACCTACACCCCTTCGTCCGCGCTGGCGCCGGACGCCCGCTTCGTGACGCCGCCGACAGGCGTCGCCAATGCCGCGCGGGTGACGCTGCAGACGCAGACGCCGCTGCTGTTCGGCCGCATCTTTGCGGGCACTGACCAGTTCCGCATCGTCACGAAAGCCACCGCGGCCAGCACCGCTGTGGCGTCCTTCGCGATCGGCTCGCGTCTGCTGGCGCTGGACGGCGGGCTGCTCAATGCGCTGCTCGGCAGCCTGCTGGACACGTCGTTGTCGCTGTCGGTGATGGACTATCAGGCGCTCGCCAATGCCCGGATCGACGCACTCGATGTCCTGTCGGCGCTGGCGACGCGGGTCGGGCTTACAGCAGGAACCTATGCGGATGTGCTGAACAGCAACGTCGGGGTTGGCGACGTCGTCAGCGCGATGGTCTCGGCCCAGCAGGCGGCCCATGGGCTCAATACTGCGACCAGCGCGCTGTCGCAGGTATCGCGGGCGCTGGCCGGAACGACCTCGAAGGTGGTGCCGGGCAAGCTGATCGACCTCGGGCCCTATCGCGATCTGCCGCTCGGGCAGCGGCCGGAGGTCGGGGTCGGCGTGGCCGCACTGGACCTTCTGAACGCGGCTGCGGCGCTGGCGAGCGGTGGCCATCAGGTCGAAGCGGGTGCGGGTCTCAACCTGCCGGGAATCGCCAGCGTGAGCCTCACCGCCACCGTCGGCGAGCCGCCGCCCGGAACCAGCTGGATCACGGTGGGTGCCCAGGGCGCCAGCGTGCACACGGCGCAGACCCGCGTGCTGCTGCTGGTGAAGCTGATCGGCACCGGAAGTGTCTCGGTGGTCAATCTGCCGATCTATGTCGAGGTCGCACCCGGCACCGCGACGCTCGACGCGGTGAGCTGCGGCTTTCCGGATGTCAGCAGTTCCAGCGTCCGGCTCGGGGTGACGCCGGGCATTGTCGACGCCTGGATTGGCGCGGTGTCGGCGGCGCAGATGAGCAACTTCAGCACCAAGCCCAATCCGGGACCGGCGACGCTGGTGGACCTCGGGGCCGTGAAGGTGAGCGGCAAGGCCCATGCCGGCATGGGCAACACCACGCCGACGCCGGTCAGCTTCAGCTATGACGACATTCAGGCCATGACCAAGAAGACGGTGACCAGCACCAACTTCACCCGATCGCTGGTCGGCAGCTTGTTGGGCGATCTTTCGCTGAACGTACAGGTCGGGCCGCTGGGATTGCCGATCCCCGGCCTTGCCGGGCTGGTGACTGGCATCATCAGCGGCGCCACCGGTTCGATCGATCAGTTGCTGGCGGCGGTGCTGGCCTCGCTCGGCGTCGGCATTGGGCAGGCCGATGTCTGGGTCACCGGCATCCGCTGCGACCGCGCCGTGCTGGTGAACTAAGCGGCTTTGCCTCTTCCGCTTGCGGGGAGGGCGGCAGCCGCCTTGCCGGCTGGCGCGGCGGCTGATACCACCCGCCGCATGGCTGACAAATCCAAAAAACCGCAGAAGCTGAAGGCCCGCCTGCCGCGCGGGCTGGTCGATCGCACCGCGTCCGAGATCGCCGCCACCCGGCGGATGACCGAGGTGATCCGCGAGGTCTATGAGCGCTACGGCTTTGAGCCGGTCGAGACGCCTGCGATGGAATATACCGACGCGCTCGGCAAATTCCTGCCGGATCAGGACCGGCCGAACGAGGGCGTGTTCTCGTTCCAGGACGACGACGAGCAGTGGATCTCGCTGCGCTACGATCTCACCGCGCCGCTGGCGCGCTACGTCGCGGAGAATTTCGACGCGCTGCCGAAGCCCTATCGCAGCTATCGCGCGGGCTATGTCTATCGCAACGAGAAGCCGGGGCCGGGCCGCTTCCGCCAGTTCATGCAGTTCGATGCCGATACGGTCGGCAGCGCCTCGCCCGCCGCCGACGCCGAGATGTGCATGATGGCCGCGGACGCCATGGAGGCGCTCGGCATTCCGCGCGGCAGCTATGTGGTGAAGGTCAACAACCGCAAGGTACTCGACGGGGTGATGGATGCAGTCGAAATATCGGCTGATAAGCGCCTGACAGTTATGCGAGCTATCGACAAGTTCGATCGTCTGGGATTCGAAGGCACGCGTCTGTTGCTTGGTCGGGGACGTAAAGATGAATCGGGTGATTTTACTAAAGGTGCAGAACTAACCGAGGAGCAGATCGCAAATGTGATGGTGCTATTCGAGGTCACGAATTTTGCTGAGGAAGCTTTGGCGGCACAACGGATTCCCTCAGCTGCTCATGGTGCCGGTATCGAAGATACAAAAATCTTTGAAAATAGGCGAGCAGATGGAATTTTCGGTGGAATAAATAGCCGTGCGCAGCGATCTGTTGTTGGACTAGAGGGGCTTGCTGAGCTTCGTTCTATTTGGAATCTAGTTTCTGTAGGTGGTTATAACGATGGCCGCATTCGCATAGACCCCTCCGTCGTGCGCGGCCTCGAATATTACACCGGCCCTGTCTACGAAGTTGAGCTTCTGCTTGAGACGAAGGACGAGAAGGGCCGGCCGGTGCGCTTTGGTTCGGTCGGCGGCGGCGGGCGCTATGACGGCCTCGTCTCGCGCTTCCGTGGGGAGCCGGTGCCGGCGACGGGTTTCTCGATCGGCGTGTCGCGCCTGCAGGCGGCGCTCACCATGCTCGGCAAGATCGACGTCCGGCCGCAGTTCGGACCGGTGGTTGTGACGGTATTCGATCGCGATCGCATCGCGGATTACCAGAAGATGGTCGCCACGCTGCGCAACGCGAATATTCGCGCCGAACTCTATCTCGGCAATCCGAAGACCATGGGCAACCAGCTCAAATATGCTGACAAGCGCAATTCGCCTTGCGTCATCATTCAGGGCTCGGATGAGAAAGCGCGCGGCGAAGTGCAGATCAAGGATCTGATCGAAGGCGCGAAGGCCGCTGCCGCGATCGCGTCGAACGCCGAGTGGCGCGAGAGCCGGCCGGCGCAGTTCTCCTGCGCCGAGGGCGAACTCGTCGCGAAAGTGCGCGAGGTGCTGGCGCGCCACGACGTGACGTGGGGTTAGCACGTCCATGATGCGCGGGCTTGACCCGCCCCTCCATCTCTACAAATGATGGATTGCCGGATCGAGTCCGGCAATGACGAGCGATAGGCACGAGGAGCGGTTATGCCGGAGATCACCATCAGCCTTGCTGCCGGACGCACCGAGGAACAGAAAACCCGGATGATGCGCGACATCACCACGGCAGTCGTCAACAACCTCGGCGTCGATGCCGAAGCGGTCGTGATCCAGATCAACGAAGCGCCGCTGACGCACAAGATGAAGGGCGGCAAGACCTATGCCGAGCGCAAGGCCGAGCTCGACAAATAAGGCTGCGACGGCGCAGTCCGCGCTCAGCATGTCCCGCGTCTCGAAGCCCGGATGGGCTCAGAATAAGGCGACGCTCTGCCGGCTTACCAGCACCGGCTGTCCGGCGCGGTTCGAGGCCCTGATGGTCTGATAGCTGTAGCCGTCGGCGGTGCCATCCGCCTCGGACCTCACGAGCCACCATCCGTCGTCGGTAGTGATCTTGTCGGTGAGAAAGTCGATCGACCAGGTCATGGTGCTGACGATGCCGGGGCTCGTCAGCATGGTGGCGACTGCCGGCGGTGGCGCGTCGGCCAGCGCCAGCAGCGCAACTGCCGATGGCTGCAGCGCCGGGTCGCGGTGACGAATCCAGACCAGAAGCGCGGCCGTGTCCGCGCCGCTGAAGGGCATCGCGCCACCCGCATGCCACCCTTCGATATGCTGGATGTAGCGCAGCTGGGGCGGCGCCTTGTCGAAGAAGGAAGGGCAATCCCTGGGATCCGGAACAGACAAGCTGTCCGCGGGCGTCTGGTTGATCGCCGACGTCCGCGGCGCTCCGAAGCAGAAGGTGGCCCGGGTGGCGAGGCCGGCTTCACCGTGCAGGTCGACGCCGATATAGACCGTGGACTTGCCGCGGCGCAGCTCGACGGGCGAGAGCCGCAGGCGTCCCGAGGCCGGGCCGATGAAGGCGATCTGCGCGGAGCGCAGCGGCGGCAGGCCGGCAAACCCGTTCTGCGCCGCCTGCAGGCACAGCGCGCTGGCGAGCCCGCCATAGAGCGTGCGGCCCTGCAGCCAGTGGTCGCCGACCTGGATCGTCCAGGCCTCGCCGTCGCGCCGCATGGTCTCGATCAGTTCGCTGAATTCTGCCATCGCTTGCCCTTGGCGGCCGCCAGTTTATGAATGATGATCATCATACCATAAGCCGATGTCCGATGCCAATCGATCCGCGGGCACGGGCCGCGGGCCGGCAGTCACGGGCGATCCGCCGAGCAGTCGCCGCGTCTCAGGATCGGGATGTCGTCGGACCTCAGTACCGCACGCGCAGCGGCTGCTCCAGCCGGCCCGGCCGCGGCCACCGGCAGGCGAAGGACGCATAGCCGCCGTAATAATTCTGCAGCGCCAGCCATTTGACGACCTTGCCGTACTGCGCACAGTGCGCGGAGGCCAGCAGCCGCGGATCGGTCTGCCGTGTGAGCTCGAAGGCAATGATACCGCCGGTATCATTGCCCTTGAACGGCGGCACGATGTCGGCCTGCGCCGCGCCGCAAGTCATCATTGCACCAAGCGCCGCGATGGCGGCCATGCCGATCTTTCGCATGGAGATCTCCTGTTTGATTCGCTTGAACTTATGCGGCCGGCGCCGTCAAGGAAAGGGCGGGGCCAGGGCGGGCAGGGCAGTTGTTCAAGGGTGTTGCCCTGCCGCACTTGACCTCGAAGGCGCTTCGCGGCACCGTCGGCGCCACGTTCCTGCAATTGAGTCCAATGGGTTGCGCGATGGGCGGCATTGACATGCTTTTCGGAAAACGCGGTGTCGGCGGGGTGCTCGGCGCATTGCTTGCGCTGACGGTGCTGACGCCGGAAGTTCGTGCCGCTAATCCGCTCGAAATGAATTTCTGGCTGTCTGGTCCACGCTATGACGGGGTGGTGCCGCCGTGCGAGGCGGCGCTCGGTGCGATCAGTTCGCAGTTCGCCGATAAGGAAAGCACGTTCTGGAATTCGGCGCTGCAGATCGTCGGCTACGATCGGGTGCGCGAGGTCGCGTTCCGAAGCTGGGGGCCCGACAGCATTCCGCGCCGCCATTGCAGCGCGCGCGCCCTGCTGAATGACGGCAAGCCGCGCACGGTGAACTATTCGATCATCGAGGACGGCGGTCCGGCCGGCTATGGCCCTGGGGTGGAATGGTGCGTCGTCGGGCTCGACCGCAACTGGGCATACAACCCGGCCTGCAAGGCCGCGCGTCCCTGAGCCGGATGTCCGGGGTGGTCGTTGCGTCAGCCGGCTGCTGCAAATGACATCGCCAGCGCATTCGCCGCATCGGGCTCGCCGCGGCTTCACGAGGTCGAAAGGCTGTCCGTTGGTCCGGCATCGCACGGGTCCGGATTTCGTATGAGCGATCAAGGGGCTGTCATGCCGCAAAGCCGGTTCACCGCGTTGGTCCGCCACCTGTCGGCGCTGCTTGCTGTCCTTGCGCTGGCGCTGTCATGGCCGGCCTCGGCGCAGGACCTGCGCCAGAACGCGCCGGGCCAGTTCGACTTCTACGTGCTGGCCCTATCGTGGTCGCCGTCGTTCTGCGAGGCGGCGCGGGAGCGCGGCAATTCAGGCCGCTCCCAGCAGATTCAATGCGGCGGCCGGCCCTATTCCTTCGTCGTGCACGGTCTCTGGCCACAATATGAGCGCGGGTTTCCGGATTACTGCCAGCGCCCGTCGCCGCGGCTCGCCCGCAACATCGTCAACGCGATGCTCGATCTGATGCCCGCGCCGGGGTTGATCTATAGCGAGTGGGACAAGCACGGCACCTGCTCGGGCCTCGGTCCGCGCGACTATTTCGAGGCGATCCGCAAGGCGCGGGCGGGCATCAAGATTCCGCCGGAATTCCTGCAACTGTCGGAGCCGAAGACGGTGGCGCCGGCGGAGGTCGAGGCCGCCTTCATCAAGGCGAATCCCGGCCTGACCGAGCAGGGCATTGCCGTGACCTGCGATCGCACCCGGCTGAGCGAGGTGCGCATCTGCCTGACGCGGGACCTGCAATTTCGCGCCTGCGATGAGATCGACCGCCGCGCCTGTCGCCGCCGGACGGTGCTGATGCCGCCACTGCGCGGCGGCTAGCGGCCGAAAGCGCCGCGACCGCGCCCGCCGTTCATGTGCGGAGCCGTCTTTGGCAGGCGGAACGGTTGTGAATCTCCTGCGTTGCTATCATGGCTGCCGGGCCCGGCCCTGCCGGAATCGGCATGACATAAGCCGTAAGACCTAAGCCGTGCAGGTTCGCGAAAGGATGCCGTCTGAGCGGCGCTCGGGGCAGTTCTTATAGCGTCAAGCGCACGGCGGCACTCAATACAGGGATGATCAGCATGCCACGCGGTGACAAATCGAGCTACACCGACAAACAGAAGCGCAAGGCCGAGCATATCGAGGAAGGCTATGAGCGGCGCGGCGTGAAGGCACGTGAAGCGGAGCGGCGTGCCTGGGCCACCGTCAACAAGGAAAGCGGCGGCGGAAACAAGAGCGGCTCCGGCCGCGGTAAGCGCGACACCACGGTCGCGGCGAAGAAGGGCGGCCGGATCGGCGGCAGAGCCGCCGCGAGCCGGCCCGCGGCGGCTCGTTCGGCGGCCGCCAAGAAGGCGGCGGCGACACGCAAGCGGAATGCGGCGGCGCGCTCGCGGGTGGCGACCAAGCGCTCGAAGAAACATTAAGGCGATCGCCGGCCAGGTTGCGCCTCTCGTCGTGCTCCGGGTAGGGAGCGGCGCCGTGGCAACGACGCCTCAACCAGGATGCCGAGCCGGATAGCTGCGACGAAAAAGGCTCCCGCATGATGGCGGGAGCCTTGAATTATTGCGTTTGCGGCCTGCATGACGCCGCTCTCAGCATTCTGCAAGATCATGCGATCGCCGAAGCGCAGGCGCGTTCGGGCGATGAATGATCAGCGCTTGCGCGCGCCCTTGCGAGCCTTCTTGGCCGCCTTCGCTTTGCCCTTCTTCGCTTTCTTCGTCGTCTTGGCGGCGCTGCCCTTGGCCGACGCAGCAGCCTTCTTCGCCTTTGAGATGTCCTCGAGATCGGCGGCGCCGACATGCTTCACGATCGAACGGATCGTGCTCTTGGCAGAGGCCTTGCTGGAATAACCTTCCGAGGCAAACATCTTCTCGCCGTTCGGCGCGATGAAGCGGAAGCGGAATTCGTCCTTCTTGTCTTTGTAGATTTCGAACTTGTAGGGCATCGTCCTCTCCAAAAGGGATGGCAGTGATTCGCGACGTTTGCACCGTTGATGGCGATGGTCGCGATGTCAAGTCATGGCGTCCGGGGAAAGCGCTCATCATGATCGCGGACAAAAAGCAGGAGAGCTGGTTCGTCACGACCTTATATCTGAACGTGCTCATGCATTGTGACATGCGGCGCGGCGGAAGAGGCGACCGGGTCCCGTTTCGCCGAGCGTGAGCTGCGCCGGAGGCGGCCTCAGCTATCCACCTTGAGCGCGGCGATGAAAGCTTCCTGCGGAATCTCGACTTTGCCGAACTGCCGCATCCGCTTCTTGCCTTCCTTCTGCTTTTCCAAAAGTTTGCGCTTGCGGGTGATGTCGCCGCCATAGCATTTCGCGGTGACGTCCTTGCGCAGGGCGCGCACGGTTTCGCGCGCAATCACCTTGCCGCCGATCGCCGCCTGGATCGGAATCTGGAACATGTGCGGCGGGATCAGCTCCTTCATCTTCTCGACCATGGCGCGGCCGCGGCCTTCTGCGCGCGAGCGATGCACAAGCATTGACAATGCATCGACCGGCTCGCCGTTGACGAGAATCTGCATCTTCACCAGATCGGCCGGACGATAGTCGGTCAGATGATAGTCGAACGAGGCATAGCCCTTGGAGACCGATTTCAGCCTGTCGTAGAAGTCGAACACCACTTCGTTGAGCGGCAGATCATATTTGACCATGGCGCGGGAGCCGACATAGGTCAGCTCCTTCTGCGCGCCGCGGCGCTCCTGGCACAGCTTCAGCACGCTGCCGAGATATTCGTCGGGCGTCATGATGGTGGCTTCGATCCAGGGCTCCTGGATCTCGGCGATCTTGACCACGTCCGGCATGTCGATCGGATTGTGGATCTCGATCTCCTGCCCGTCGGTGAGACGCATCTTGTAGATCACCGAAGGAGCGGTCGCGATCAGGTTGAGATCGAACTCGCGCGACAGCCGCTCCTGGATGATCTCGAGATGCAGCAGGCCGAGGAAGCCGCAGCGGAAGCCAAAGCCGAGCGCGGCGGATGTTTCCATCTCGAAGGAGAAGCTGGCGTCGTTGAGGCGCAGCTTGCCCATTGCCGCGCGCAGCGTCTCGAAGTCATCGGCATCGACCGGAAACAGACCGCAGAACACCACCGGAATCGCCGGCTTGAAGCCCGGCAGCATCTCGCTCACCGGCCGCTTTTCGTCAGTGATGGTATCGCCGACGCGGGTGTCCGCCACTTCCTTGATGGCGGCGGTGATGAAGCCGACCTCGCCGGGACCGAGCTCATCGACATTGACCATCTTCGGCGTAAAGAAGCCGACGCGCTCGACCTCATAGGTGGCGCCGGTGCCCATCATGCGGATGCGGCTGCCCTTCCTGAGCACGCCGTCGACGATGCGCACCAGCACCACGACGCCGAGATAGACGTCGTACCAGCTGTCGACCAGCAGGGCTTTCAGCGGCGCATCGCGGTCGCCCTTCGGCGGCGGCAGGCGGTGGACGATCGCCTCCAGCACGTCGGGAATGCCGAGGCCGGTCTTGGCGGACACCAGGATGGCATCCGAGGCGTCGATGCCGATAACGTCCTCGATCTGCTGCTTGACCTGCTCGGGCTCGGCGGCGGGCAGGTCCACCTTGTTGAGCACCGGTACGATCTCGTGATTGTTGTCGATCGCCTGATAGACGTTGGCGAGCGTCTGCGCCTCGACGCCCTGACTGGCGTCGACCACCAGCAGCGATCCCTCGCAGGCCGCCAGCGAACGCGACACCTCATAGGCGAAGTCGACGTGGCCCGGCGTGTCCATCAGGTTGAAGATGTAGTCTTTTCCGTCCTTGGCCCGGTAGTTGAGGCGGACCGTCTGGGCTTTGATGGTGATGCCGCGCTCGCGCTCGATATCCATCGAATCGAGCACCTGCTCCTTCATCTCGCGGTCCTGCAGGCCGCCGGTGGCCTGGATCAGGCGGTCGGCCAGCGTCGATTTGCCATGGTCGATATGGGCGACGATGGAGAAGTTGCGAATGTTGGTGAGTGCGGCTGCGGTCATGGGCGCGGGATTAGCATTGGCAATGCGGGGCAGCAACCGTCTAGAAAACGTCCAACTCACGGCAAGCTGACTTCTCAATCGGCGCGGACGAATCTAGTAGACTGGCGGCGTCAGGTTCCCCGACCGGGCGCAAGCTTGCCGTGATAGGCTGCCGCTGTCGTCGCCGGATCGCTCCGGCGGGGCTGCGGGAGCGGTCGCCCAGGCCCTCACCCGCTCTGCCGCAGTCTCCGAGGATTTGTCTTCATGCCGCCAAAGCCAGGGCTTCCCCGTTTCAGACGGGTTTTCGGCCTGCGCCGGCTGGCAGCCTGGGTGGTCGCCAGCGCCACCGATGTACGGGCCAGCCGGGCCCTTGTGGCGGCGGTGATCATCCTTCACGTCGGCATCTGGAGCCGTGCCCTGACGCTGCTGAAGCAGGGGCAGGACATCCATTTCGACGTGGCTGAGGCCTTTGCCTGGGGCCAGCAGTTCCTGCTCGGTTACGGCAAGCATCCGCCGCTGTCGGGCTGGGTGGCCGGGCTCTGGTTCAGAATCTTTCCGGCCGCGGATTGGGCCGCTTATGCGCTGGCGATGATGGTCGCCGGCATCGGACTCTGGCTCTGCTGGCTGATTGCGCTGAAGGTGGTGGACCGCCGCCGCGCGTTGCTGTCGGTCCTTTTGCTGGCGATCTATCCGATCTTCAATTTCAAGGGATACAAATACAACGCCGACCTGATCCAGCTCATCACCCTGCCGCTGCTGGTGCTGGCCTATCTGCATGCGTTCGAGCGGCGCACGCTGCGCGCCGGGGTCTGGCTCGGGCTTGCCGGCGCGCTGGCGATGCTGGCGAAATATTGGGCGCTGACCATGATCGGGGCGATCGGCCTGGCAGCGCTGCTGCATCCGCAGCGTCTGCAGTTCCTGCGCTCTCCGGCGCCGTGGGCCGCGATTGTCGTTATGTTCATCGGCCTCGCTCCGCATCTGTGGTGGCTGTGGCAGGTCGGATTTACGCCGCTGTCCTATGCGGGCGGAATTTATGAAATTCCCAGCCGGCTGGAGGGTCTGCGGATGGCCCTGGGCTACCTGGAGCACAACGTCGCGCTGCTGCTGTTGCCGATCGTGCTTGGCCTGCTGACATTGATCAGCCTGCCGGTGGTCTCACCGCTGCGATCGCGTGATCCTTTCCGGACGATCACCCAGGGGCCGCCGCGATCCGCCTACCCGGCGGCGCGATGGGCGCAGGCGCTGCAGATCTGGATGATCCAGTTGATCGTCGCGATTGGGCCGCCGCTCGGGGGCATCGCGTTCTCCATCTATATGAAGACGGATTGGGGCATCCCGCTGTTCTTCCTGACGCCGCTGGCGCTGCTGGCGATTCCGGGACTGCGGGTGCCGCGTATCGCGCTGTTCCGCGTGATGGTGATCTGGTTGCTCGCTTCGCTGGCTGTGCTCGCCGCTGCTCCGCAGATCGCTGAATATGTCGCGCCGCGCAACAGGTCCGGGATCGAATCCTATGGCGCCCGTTCCGAACTGGCGCGCAATCTCACCGAGGAGTGGCATGTCCGCTTCAAGTCGCAATGGCGCGCGGTGATCGGCCCGACCCGGATCACCAACCTGATGGCTTTTTACAGCGTGGATCATCCGACCCCGCTGCCGCTGAACGATCCGTCCAGCGGCCTCATTTCTCTCGCGGAGGCCCAGCGCAGCGGCTACGTCGGAATCTGCGATCCCGCGGCGCCGGACTATCGTGACTGCGATGCGTGGATGAAGGCCAATGCCCCGCTGGCGGAGCGCGTCATCGTCACCACACGGCGGTTCTTCCAGGGTAAGGCCGGCGAGGCCGCGCACTGGGACATTTATTATATGCCGCCGTTGCGGTAGCGGGCGGCGCAGCTTGCGATACGCCGCCCTTACGTTATTCGGCGCTGGCAACCGCGCGCTGCGCCATCACCTTGATCAGGTTGGCGCGGTAGTCGGCGCCGCCGTGTAGGTCCGACATCAGGCCATCTGCGGCGATGGTGATGCCATCGAGGGCGCCGGACGACCAGCTTGTCTTGAGCGCCTGTTCGATCGCCGGCACGCGCATCACCCCATTTTGCGAGGCGCCGGTCGCCGCGACGCGGACATCTCCGCTGTGCGTCTGCGCGACGAACACGCCGGTGAGAGCGAAGCGCGACGCCGGATGACGGAACTTGGCATAGCCCGCCTTAGCCGGAATCGGAAAGCTCACTTCGGTGATGAGCTCGCCATCTTCCAGCGCGGTGGCGAACAGGCCCTGGAAGAAGTCGTTCGCGGCGATGCTGCGCTTGTTGGTCTTCACCGTGGCATCGAGGGCGAGCACGGCTGCGGGATAGTCCGCCGCCGGGTCGTTGTTGGCGAGCGAGCCGCCGATGGTGCCGCGATAACGCACCGCCGGATCGCCGATCAGTCCGGCGAGATAGGCCAGCGCCGGCAGGGCCTTTTGCAGGGGCGCGCTGGTCGCGACGTCATAATGGGGGGTGGCGGCCTTGATCGTCACCGTGTCACTGCCGATCTCGACGCCGATCAGCGCGGGAATCCTCGCGAGATCGATCACGTCGCTGGGCGCGGCGAGGCGCTGTTTCATCACCGGAAGCAGGGTCTGTCCGCCCGAGAGATACTTCGCGTCGCTGCCTTTGGCGAACAGCGCCACCGCATCGTCGATGCTGGAGGCGCGATGATAATGGGTCTCGTACATGCTGCGTCTCCTCTCTCAGGCCTTGCCGTGCAGGACGCGCCATACCCGGTCGGGCGTCGCCGGCATTTCCAGGGTGTTGTTGCCGATGGCATCGGTGATCGCGTTGATCACCGCCGCCGAAGCGCCAATGGCGCCTGCTTCGCCGCAGCCCTTGACGCCGAGCGGATTGCCCGGGCACAGCGTCGTGGTGTGCTGGAGCTGATAGGACGGCACGTCGTCTGCGCGCGGCATCGCATAGTCCATGAAGGACGCGGTCAGCAGCTGGCCGTTGTCGTCATAGACGGCGTGCTCCAGCAGCGCCTGCCCGATGCCCTGGGTGAGGCCGCCATGGACCTGCCCCTCGACAATCATCGGGTTGATCAGCCGACCGAAGTCGTCGGCGGCGACGAAATTGACGAATTCCGTCTTGCCGGTGCCGGGATCCACTTCCACCTCGCAGATGTAGGTGCCGGCCGGGAAGGTGAAGTTGGTCGGATCGTAGAAGGCGCTCTCCTTCAGGCCCGGCTCCATGCCCTCCGGCAGGTTGTGCGCGGTGTAGGCGGCGAGCGCCACCATCGGCAGCGCCAGCGACTTGTCGGTGCCGGCCACCTTGAACTCGCCGTTCTCGATGACGATGTCGTCCGCCGACGCCTCGAGCTGATGCGCGGCGATCTTCTTGGCCTTGGCCTCGACCTTCTCCAGCGCCTTGAGGATAGCGCTGCCGCCGACCGCGAGCGAACGCGAGCCGTAGGTGCCCATGCCGAACTGCACCTTGTCGGTGTCGCCATGCAGGATCGAGACCTGACTGACCGGCACCCCGAGCCGCTCGGCGACCAGTTGGCAGAATGTGGTCTCGTGGCCCTGACCATGGCTGTGGGAGCCCGTGAGCACCTCGATGGTGCCGACCGGATTGACGCGGATCTCCGCGGATTCCCACAGGCCGACACCGGCCCCCAGGCTGCCGACCGCCTTCGACGGCGCGATGCCGCAGGCCTCGATGTAGCAGGAGAGGCCGATGCCGCGCAGCTTGCCTTCGCTCTTGGCCTTGGCCTTGCGCGCCGGGAAACCGGCATAATCGATCGCCTTCATCGCCGCGTCGAGCGAAGCCTGGAAGTCGCCGATGTCATAGGCCATGATCACCGGTGTCTGGTGCGGAAACTGCCTGATGAAATTCTTGCTGCGCAGTTCGGCCGAGTCGACCTTGAGCTGGCGTGCCGCAGTCTCCATCAGCCGCTCGAGCAGGTAGCTCGCCTCGGGACGTCCGGCGCCGCGATAGGCATCGACCGGCGTGGTGTTGGTGTAGACACCAATCACCTCCGCATAGATCGCCGGGATATTGTACTGGCCCGACAGCAGCGTGGCATAGAGATAGGTCGGCACCGAGGACGAGAACAGCGACATGTAGGCGCCGAAGTTGGCGTAGGTTTTCACCCGCAGGCCGATAATTTTGTTGTCCTTGTCGAACGCCATTTCCGCGTGGGAGACGTGGTCGCGGCCGTGCGCGTCGGTCAGGAAGGCTTCGGTGCGATCGCCGGTCCACTTCACCGGGCGGTTGACCTTCTTCGACGCCCACAGCGCCACCATCTCTTCCGGATAGATGAAGATCTTGGAGCCGAAACCGCCGCCGACGTCAGGGGCGATGACGCGCAGCTTGTTCTCCGGCGCGATATTGTAGAACGCCGACAGCACCAGCCGCGCGACGTGCGGGTTCTGCGAGGTGCTGTAGAGCGTGAAGTGCTCTTCCGCTTCATCGTATTGCGCCAGCGCCGCCCGCGGCTCCATGGCGTTGGGAGCGAGGCGGTTGTTGGTGAGATCGAGCGTGACCACATTGGCGGCCTTGGCGAAGGCGTCGTTGACCGCCGCCTCCTCGCCGATCGACCAGTCATAGATGACGTTGCCGGGCGCCTCGGGATGGAGCTGCGGCGCGCCGGGGGCGATTGCGGCCTTGATGCTGCCGACCGCCGGCAGTTGCTCATAGGTGACGTTCACAGCCTCGGCGGCGTCGCGCGCCTGGTTCTTGGTCTCGGCAATCACCACCGCGACGGCCTGGCCGACGAAGCGGACGATTTCCGGCGCCATCGCCGGCCATGCGCCCATCTTCATCGGTGAGCCGTCCTTGGAATGGATCATCCAGCCGCAGATCAGATTGCCGACCTTGTCGTCGACGATCTGCTGCCCGGTCAGCACCGCGACCACGCCCGGCATCTTTTCCGCCGCCGAGGTATCGATGCCCTTGATCCGGGCGTGGGCGTGCGGGCTGCGCACGAAATGCGCATGGGTCATGCCGACGACCTTGATGTCGTCGACATAGCGGCCCTTGCCTGTGGTGAAACGCTTGTCTTCCTTGCGCAAGACCCTTGCGCCGATTCCTTCGACTCCCATCGGACGTCTCCTTGCCGGACCCGTCGCGCGCAGGCTTGCTCGCCAGCGGACGGGTCGCTCGATTTCCATGCGCTGATGGCCGGCCTGCATCGGCCGGTCCGAACATCGTGACGGCCGGCTTACTCGGCGGCGTTGGCGACGCTCATCCGGCCCGCGGCATCCAGCACCGACTTGACGATGTTGTGATAGCCGGTGCAGCGGCAGATATTGCCCTCGAGTTCGTGCCGCACGGTGGCTTCGTCGAGATGGCCGCCGTGGCGGTGAACGATATCGATCGCCGACATGATCATGCCCGGCGTGCAATAGCCGCACTGCAATCCATGATTGTCGCGGAATGCCGCCTGCATCGGATGCAACTGGTCGCCAGAGGACAGGCCTTCGATGGTGGTGATCTTGGCGCCGTCGACCTGCCCGACCAGTGCGGTGCAGGATTTGACGGCGCGGCCGTCGACATGGACCACGCAGGCCCCGCACTGGCTGGTGTCACAGCCGACATGCGTTCCGGTCAGATTCAGATGATCGCGCAGGAAATGGACCAGCAAGGTCCGGTCTTCGACGCTGGCGGAAACTGCCTTTCCGTTCACCGTCAAATTTACTGTTGTCACGAGACACCTCCCGTTTTGTATTATTCTAAATAGAAGCGGTCCGGGAGGAACTTTGCAACTGTAATCTTCGTTTCTGACGAAAGTCGGAAGGACATAGTTGCGCGCGGCAATGGCATCGCGCCGCGATGTGGCATATGGCGCTCGCCCGGCCGGCAAGAGCGGCTGCCCTGAAACAATGGTCCCTCCTGAAACATCAGATGTCGCGCAGCTTCGCCTGAATCAGGTGGCCGCTGTCACAAGCTGTTCACGAAGCTGCTTCTTCAGCACCTTGCCGTTGGCGTTACGCGGCAGCGGCTCGCTTTGCAGCGTGACGGTCTCCGGCACCTTGTAGTCGGACAGCCGCGTGGCGCACCAGGTCCGCAAGGCTTCGACATCGAGCGCGGCATTGCGCGTCACCACGACGGCGTGGACGCGCTCTCCCAGCACCGGACACGGCTTGGCGATGATCGCGCTCTCGATCACGTCATCATGGCCGGCGAGCACGGATTCCACTTCCGCTGAATAGATCTTGTGGCCGCCGCGATTGATCATGTCCTTCTTGCGGTCGAACACCCGGACGAAGCCCTGCTCGTCGATCGCGCCGAGATCACCGGAGTGCCAGAAGCCGCCGGTGAAGCTCTCGGCCGTCGCCTCCGGCTTATTCCAATAACCCTCGATCACTGAAGCGCTGTGAATCCAGATTTCGCCGACCTCGCCGTGTGGCAGCTCGCGGCCCTGCTCGTCCATGACGACGATGCTGGTGCCAGGGCAGGGCAGTCCGACGCTGTCGCTGTGCGAAGCGGTGAATTCGGGCGGCATCAGGGTGGCGGGCGAGGTGGTTTCGGTCGCGCCATAGGCGTTGATCAGTTTGAGGGCCGGCAGTTTCTCCGCCAGCCTTTCGATCGTCGCCGTCGGCATCGGAGCGCCGCCATAGCCTCCGATCCGCCAGGCAGAGAGATCGTGACTGTCGAAGTCCTGTTGCAGCAGGCAGAGATTGTACATCGCCGGCACCATCACAGTCTGCGTCACCCGCTCGCGGGCGACGGTGCGCAAATAATCCGCGGCCTTGAACTCGGCGACGATGATCAGCGTACCGGCACAGCGCGCCATCACCATGATGTTGGCAATCAGCCCGGTGACATGGGCGAGCGGGACCGCGGCGATCGAGCGGTCGGACGAGGTCAGCGCCATGGCGGCTTCATAGACCATCGTGGAATGGATGACGTTGCCATGGGACAGCATGGCGCCCTTCGGCTGGCCGGTGGTGCCGGAGGTGTACATGATCAGCGCGCAGTCGTCTTCGGAGACCGTCGCGGCTTCGCCTGTCGCGGCTGCTGATCCAAGCGCGGCCAGCGACGGTGCTTCCGCCGGGTCGGCGCTGATGCGGTGGCGCAACCGGGGAACGTCTTGGGGATCGGGAAGCCGCTCCGTGAGCGCGGCATCGTGGATGATGGCCGCGGCGCCGCAGTCGTCCAGCATGTAGGCGATCTCAGGCTTTTGCAGGCGGGTGCTGAGCAGCACGCCGATCAGGCCGAGCCGGGCAGCGGCGAACAGCGCGAGCGCGAATTCGATGCGGTTGCCGATGAGAAGCGCGATCCTGTCGCCCCTGCGCAGGCCGAGGCGCTCGAGCCCTCCGGCGATGGCGGAGGCGCGCGCCACCACCTCGCGCCAGCTCAGCCGTTCGCTGCCGCACACCAGTGCCTCGCCATCAGGATTGCGTGCGGCGGCGGCCGCGACCATCTCCCAGATGCTGCGCGGACGCTCGCGGAACACCGGAACCACGCGATCGCCGAAATGCACTTCGTTCCGCATCGGCGGATAGGATAATATCTGGGGCCGGACCATCGTCATCTTGTCCTCGTGACGTTCTGGGGAAGCAGTCCCGTCGCCTCTTGCACCCGCGCTGCCAAAGCGGATGACCGCGGCTTGCAGCGCGCGAAGGCGGCGGCTTCCGCTACAGCAGGTAGCGGAGCCCGACGGTGATGATCACGAGGCCGCCGAAGATCAGCGCGACCGGCAGGCGCGGTTTCTGGTCCGGCGACGGTGGGCCGGCCGGCTTCGGCCGTACACGGCGGGCCTGCTCGAATGCAATGACATTGTCGGTCGAGTCGGCTTCGATCAGGAGATCGGGATCCTCGGCGGCGACTGAAGAACTCCTCCGCTTCACCACCTTGATGTCGGGTGCCGGGCCGGCACCGCCCATCTCCGCATAATAGGCGCGGTAGATGGCCCGGATGGTTTCCTCTGTGGCTTCCGCCTCCGTCATCTGACTGAGGCGGCGCTCATAGTCGGCCAGAAAGGCTTGCGCCTCGGTCGAGAGCGAGCTGGTGGCGTTCAGCTTGGCCATCATGCGCCATGTGGGGAAATCCGCGCGCGCTTTGATGTCGGCGCGTCTTGCGATGAGGATATCGGAAGCCTTGATCACAGCCTTGCGCGTCCCTGTCCGGGATGCTGTGTGAGTGCGGCAGCCCGGTTCAACTTGGCCTGCCCGAGTGTCAGGCGCAGCTCCATCGTGCCACAACTGCGCGGACTTGCGATAGCATTATCGCGATGGCTACTCTGAAATTTTGCGTGGGTGACGGATGACGCGCGTGCGACATCGTGTCCGATGACCGGAATGGAACAGCTTGCAGAAGGATGACGCGTGAATGACCACAGGCACCCTCGTTCTGGCGATTCAAGGCGGCTCGGACAACTGGTCGCCGCAGCGTTGGCTGGAGCGCTTCACCTCGGTCTGCGCCGGCCGCCGGGTGGCGCTGCTTCCGGACCCCGAGCTTGATCCCGACGAGGTTCGCTACGCTGCAACATGGATTCCGCAGCCGGGTGCCCTCGCGGCATTCCGCAACCTGCGCGCCATCTTCAATCTCGGGGCCGGGGTGGATGCGCTGCTTGGCGACGCCAGCCTGCCGCAGGTGCCGATCGTCCGTGTCGCGGTGGACGATCTGACCGGGCGCATGACGGAATATGTCGTATTGCATGTGCTGGCGCATCACCGGCGGCTGTTTGCGTTGCGCGAGGATCAGGCCCGCAAGCTGTGGCGCCCCCGCGCGCAGCCGGCGGCGACGGCGGTGACGGTCGGGATCCTGGGAATGGGCACGCTGGGGCAGGATGCCGCCGCGGTGCTGCGCCGGATCGGCTTTCGCGCGGTAGGATGGAGCCAGTCGACGAAAGCGGTCGACGGCGTGGAGTGCTTTTCCGGCCCGGAGCAACTGCCAGCGTTTTTGCGGCGCACACACATCCTGGTCTGCCTGTTGCCGTTGACGCCGGAAACCCGTCACATCCTCAATCGCGCGCTGTTCGAACAGCTCGGGCGGGATTCGCCGCTCGGGGCGCCGGTGCTCGTCAATGCGGGCCGCGGCGGTCTTCAGGTGGAGGCCGACATCGTCGGCTGCCTCGACGACGGCACGCTTGGCGCCGCGACGCTGGATGTGTTCGAGCGGGAGCCGTTGCCACCGGAAAGTCCGCTATGGTCGCATCCAAAGGTGATCGTGACGCCGCACAATGCCGCCGATACTGATCCCGATGCGATTTCCGTCTATGTCGCCGAGCAGATCACCCGCTTGGAGGCGGGGTTGCCGCTGCAAAATGTCGTCGATCGGGCGCGGGGCTACTAGCGCCTGCCCATCCTTGCCGGTGTTGGCCTCGTTGTGGCCTTGTTTGGTCGCGTATCTGTGATTCGATTGCGCCGGTTCCCGACGCGATGCTTGACCAATCCCGGCTCAGGGGCGAGTCGGGCCCCGACGCTCTCATGGACCATGTTATGACTCTCGATGCCGCCGTGGCGCGACGTGTACTTCGCTGGATGGCGTGGCTCTGCCTTGCCTATATCGCCGTCATCACCGTCGGTCCGCTCGGCGTGCGGCCGATCACGGGCTGGTCGCCGCAGCTCGAGCGGCTGATTGCCTTCGCCATCGTCGGCGCATTGTTCGGGGCGGCCTATCCGCGCCATGTCCTGCTGGCCGCGCTGGTGGTGATCGGCGCCGCGGTTCTGCTGGAATTGTCCCAGCTGTTGTCGCCGTCGCGGCATGGCCGCGTCTTCGACGCCGGCGTCAAGATCACCGGCGGCATGATCGGAATAGCCGTGGGATGGCTGGTCTCGCGGCTGGTGATGCGGCGGTGACGGGTCAGGTCGTGACGACCTCGCGCGTCTCGATGGTCCGGCCGCCGCGATAGACCGCCAACGTGGCGATGATGCCGAGCGTCGCGGCGCACATCAACCAATAGGCCGGCGACGCCTTGTCGCCCGTATGCTGGATCAGCCAGGTCGATGCGAAGGGAGTGAAGGTGCCGAACAGCCCCGCCGCCAGCGCGAAGGCCATGGAGAAGCATGTCGTGCGGACGTGTTTCGGGACGATCTCGACGAGGCAGCCGAGCATGGTGCCGCTATAGATGCCAAAATAGAACGAGAACATCATCTCGACCGCCAGCATCTTGCCGAACGTCGGCGCGCTGACCAGCCAGTTCAGGGCGGGATAGGCGGTCATGAAGGCCAGCACTGCGATCGTCAGCAGCACCGGCTTGCGGCCGAGCCGGTCCGATACCGCGCCGCCGACCGGATTCCAGATGAAGTTGGTCACCGCCACCATCAGCGTGACCAGCAGGGCCTCCTGATTGGACAGCTTCAGCACCGTCTTGCCGAACGTCGGCGTATAGACCGTGACGAAATAGAAAGTCGTCGTGGTCAGAATGGCGATCATCATGCCGAACACGACGATGCGCCAGTTGGTCAGCGCGGACGCGAACACCTCGCTGGCTGTGGGATGTTTTTGCATCGCCAGGAATTCCGGGGTCTCCTCCAGCGTTCGTCGCAGGAAGAACAGGAACGGAATGATCAGGCAGCCGATGAAGAAGGGGATGCGCCAGCCCCAGCTCGCCACCATGTCCGCGGGCATGATTTCGCTCAGCGCGTAGCCGATGACGGCGGCGACGAAGATCGCGACCTGCTGGCTGGCGGATTGGAACGAGGTGTAGAAACCCCGGTTGCCGGGCGTCGAAATCTCCGCAAGGTAGACCGACACGCCGCCGATCTCGACGCCGGCCGAGAATCCCTGAAGCAAACGGCCGATCAGCACGATGACCGGCGCCGCAAGGCCGATGGTCGCATAGCTCGGGCACAGCGCGATGGTGACGGTTCCGGCGGCCATGATCGCCAGCGTCACGATCAGCCCTTTGCGCCGGCCGATCCGGTCGACATAGGCGCCCAGCACGATGGCGCCGACCGGCCGCATCAGGGCGCCCAGCCAGAACACGCCGAAAGTGTTGAGCAGCGCGGCTGTTTCGTTTTCCGCTGGAAAGAAAGCCTTGGCGATCGCGCTGGCGTAGAAGCCGAACAGGAAGAAATCGAATTGTTCGAGGAAGTTGCCGCTGGTCGTGCGCAGAATGGCGCCGAGCCGGGATGGGATCTGCGCCGGATGATGAGAGGGGTTCGCTTGCGACATGCGGCACTCCGTCTGCCAGACAGACCGCGCGTCGAACCCGCCGGCACGCGGACGCCCTGAAGATGATATTGCGACAATATGACACACTTCTTCCGGCGTGCCAGCCGAAAAGCGGGCGGCTGTCGCTTCAGCTTTCGTGTCGGGCGTTGGCGGCGCCGGTGATGAGCGGAAGGCGTTCCGCGGGGCGGGAAACGCCGTGGCGTGCTTGGGCGGCGAACGGCGCTGGGCTTTATCCGCCAGCTTAACAGGCGCATGATCCGGCCAAAAGATCGCGCCGGAGGCCGCCATGAACATTCAGACCCCGATTTCGTCCGATCTGATCGCGCCCGATACCACCGGCACGAATTTTTATCGCGCCGATCCTTCGCTCGCCGATCTGTTGCGCATCCATCTGTCTGAAAAACTGTTCAAGCACATCGAACCGCATCTCGACCGGCTCGGCGAACTGGCCGGCGGCCGGCTCGACGAGTGCGGACGCATGGCCGACCGCCACGGTCCGGTGCTGCATCCGCGCGACAAGTTCGGCCGCGACGTGCAGACCATCGAATATCATCCGGCCTATCGCGAGCTGGAAAACGCGGCGTTCGGCGAGTTCGGCATCCATGCGATGTCGCATCGCAAGGGCGTCCTCGGCTGGCCGGAGGTCTATCCGGTGACGGCGAAACACGCCTTTACGTTCCTGTTCAACCAGTGCGAATTCGGCATGGGCTGCCCGATCAACGTCACCGACGGCGCGGCGAAACTGCTGTCGCGCTTCGGCGACGAGGCGCTGAAGGCGAAATATCTCGACGGTCTCACCCAGACCGACATGAGCAGGCTGACCCAGGGCGGTCAGTTCATGACCGAGAAGGAGGGGGGCTCCGATGTCGGAAGCCTGACCTCGCGCGCGGTGCGCGAGGGCGATCACTGGCGGCTCTATGGCGAGAAGTGGTTCTGCTCCAACGCCGATGCCAAGGTGGCGATGCTGCTGGCGCGGCCGGAGGGCGCCGGGCCCGGCACGCGGGGTGTCGGCCTGTTCCTGATGCCGCGCTTCCTCGACGACGGCACCCAGAATCATTATCGGATCGTGCGCCTGAAGGACAAGCTCGGCACCCGTTCGATGGCTTCGGGCGAGATCAAGCTGGAAGGCGCGATCGCCTATTCGGTGGGCCGGCTGGATCGCGGCTTCGTCCAGATGGCGGAGATGGTCAACTCCTCGCGGCTGTCCAACGGCGTGAAGTCGACCGCCCTGATGCGTCGCGCCTGGCACGACGCCATGGCGGTGGTGCGCGGCCGCATCGTGTTCGGCCGCCGCATTTCCGAGTTGCCGCTGGCGCGGCGTCAGATGCTGAAGATCGCGCTTGCGACCGAGCAGGGCCTGTCGATGAGCTTTCTCACGGCGGATGCGCTGGACCGGGCCGAGGGCGGCAGTCAGGATGCCGCGGCGCTGCTCCGCATCCTGACGCCGACGCTGAAATTCCGCGCCACGCGCGACGCCCGCAAGGTCTGCGGCGACGCGATGGAGATGCGCGGCGGCGTCGGCTACATCGAGGAATTCGTCACGCCGCGGCTGCTCCGCGACGCGCATCTCGGCTCGATCTGGGAAGGCACCGGCAACATCGTCGCGCTGGACGCGCTCACGCGCGCCGTTGGCCGGCACGGCGCGGAATCCGCGTTGGGCGCCGATCTGCATGCGCGGCTCGACGACAGCGCCGGCGTGCCGCAGGCGTGGCGCGACAGGCTGCACGGCCTTGCCGACAAGGCCATCGCCTTCGCGCGGGAAGTGGCGCGCAGGTCGGAGAACGAGGCGGATGCGCGCCGCGCCACCTCGACGCTCTACCATGTCGCGAGTGCGGTGGTCATGACCTGGGAGGCTGCGCGCATTCACGCCGCGCGCGGCGATGCCAGCCGCCTGCTGTGGGCCCGGATGGTGATCGACCATCGCCTGCTGCCGCAGGATCCTTTCGCATTGGCGACGGACCGCGTGCAGGAGGCGATGGTCTCGCACCTGATGGACCAGGATGCCGTGGGCATGGCCGCCGCCGCGGAGCTGCTCGCGGCCTGGTAGCTTTTCGGCTGGCCTGCGGCCCGGGTTCGCTCAGTCGTTGAATTGCGGCGGCGGAGCGAAGCCGCCGAATTCGCGCTCGATCAGCGCCGCGAGCTTGAGCGGAGTATGGTCCTCGAGCCACGGCCCGACGATCTGCACGCCGATCGGCAATCCGTCCTTCGATTGTGCGACCGGAATGGCGGTGGCCGGCAGTCCCGGCAGCGTCGCGACACCCGGCCACACCAGCTGGTCGACATAGGGATGCGGCTTGCCGTCGATCAGGATCCGCCGCTGCTCCTGATCCGGGAGATGATCGTGCGGGAACGCCGGCGTCGGCATCACCGGGCAGATCACGGCGTCGAACTTCTTGAACAGGTCGCGCCACTGCGCGCGCAGCCGCGTGCGGCCGCCGTCGCACAGCACCCAGTCGCGATGGCTGAGCGTGACGCCGCGCAGCCGTTCTGCGGCAAGGCTCATGTCGTTCGGCGCGAGCTGCGCCGCTGCGGCCTGATGGGCGGCGTAGACGTCCGGCGCGAAGGAGGCGGCGAGGAATGACAGCAGCATCCGCATGTAGAGGCGCGAGGCTGCGGCAAGGTCGGGCAGCAGCGGGCTTTCCCGCACAATGCTGACGCCGGCCTTGGCGAGGTTGTCCGCCAGCGTGTTGACCGCCGCACGCACCTCGTCGGCGATCGGCAGCAGCGGATGGCTGTCGAGCACCAGCACCTTGAACCCCTTGAGGGTGGGATGGCGCGACGCCGGCAGCGCCAGCCGGTAGCCGACGCCGGCCTCGATCGGGTCGGGACCGGCGATCACGTCGAGCAGCGCCGCGAGATCGGCTGCGCCGCGCGCCATCGGCCCGATCACCGAGAGGTCGCGTGCAAACGGCAGCGGCGGCAACGGCGGCGCTGTGTGGCCGCGCAGCGGACAGAGATCATAGGTCGGCTTGTGCGCATAGATGCCGCAATAATAGGCCGGGACCCGCAGCGAGCCGCCGATGTCCGAGCCGAGTGACAGCGCGCCGAAGCCCGCGGCCAACGCGGCGGACGAACCGCCCGATGATCCGCCCGGCGTGCGGCCGAGATCGAACGGATTGTTGGTCACGCCATAGATGTCGTTGTAGCTCTGCCAGTCGGCCAGCGCGACCGGCACGTTGGTCTTGGCCAGCACCACGCCACCCGCGGCCTTGACGCGGGCGATCGCGAGCGCGTCCTCCTGCGCGATGAAATTCTTCTCCGCTGTGAAACCCCAGGTGGTCGGCAGGCCGGCGACGTTGAAGGATTCCTTGACGGTGAAGGGAATGCCGAGCAGCGGCTTCTTGTCGCCCCGCGCCAGCGCCGCGTCGGCGGCTTTCGCCGCTTCCAGCCCGCGCTCGAAATCGCGCACGCAGATCGCATTCACCTTGGAGTCGTGTCGTTCGATGCGCGCGATGGTATCTTTCGCCAGTTCGACGGCCGACACTTTTTTGGCGGCGAGGGCCGCCGACATCTCGGCGGCGGTCTTGAAGCTCCACTGCGATGCGGCCAAGATTGACTCCCTTTGCTGGGTGATGCCGGCCGGGATGATGCCAGTTTCGGCGCGTCATGCAAGCAGGCCGGCCGTCGTCGGCGGCATGCGTGTCCTGCTCAGCCGCGATGGAAGTCGCGCGGCGCGAAATCGAGATCGAGAACTTTCCATTCGTCATATTTCTCGGCCGGCAGCATGGCGTAGGGTTGGCAGGCCTGCAGCGCTGCGATCGCACCGTTCGCCAGCGCCAGTGCTTTCGGCGAGGCCTTGCCTTCGATCAGCACCGGCGCGGCGGCAAGGCGGCCGTCGCGCGCGAACATGGCGCGCAGCTTGATCCAGACGTCGTCGGTCGGTGCGAGCGCGTCCGGCATCACTGAACAGGTCTTGAGATGACGCCGGAACGCTGCGATGTCGGCAGCGGACAATTTTGCCGCCTTGAAGGCGGCAGAATCGAAGTCGCTGCTGCCATTCGACTCCGGCAGGCCCAGCGTCACACCATACTTGACGGTGAGGTCCGGTTCGGGCGGCGTGAGGGGCGGTACTGACCGGGCGGGAGGCGATTGCGCGGCTGGCGCGGCGGCCTGGCCGGACGGCGCGGGTTGTGCCGGGGACGCGGCAGAGGGCGCGGAGGCTGCGGCCGGCGGCTGAGCGGCAACATGCTGTGCGTCCTGCGATGGCTGCGACATTTGCTCCGGGGTGGGCTGCTCCGGTGCCGGCGGCTTGGCCGTGACGTCCGGCAGCAAGGGTGCAGATGGCTCCGGCGTCTGGTTCTGCTCCGGCTTCGGCGGCGCCTCGTCAGGTGCCACGAGATCAACGGTGATCGCCTGCGCGCTGTCCCGATCGAACGGGCGGACGCTGGTGAACAGCAGCACCAGCGCAAGCGCCGCCCCGTGGCCGATCACCGATGCGGCCGCGCCAGCGTTCCAGATCTGTCGAATGTTCGCCATAGGGTCCAGGTCATGCGGCGGTCCGCCATCGCCCTGAGCATTGGCGTTGCCTCGGACAATGGTCAAGCGCGGCAACCGCGCCGCACAACGTATGGGAACCCAAGGCTCGCACCTTTGGTCGCAGGAACGTTCGCCGGATCCCATCGTTGGTTCTGCACAGCAAAAGAGGAAGAGCACACGACGGAGGACAGTAATGGGCATCGAAGCGAAGGAACAGGGCAACCTGATCGGCAGCGACATGGTCGAAGGAACCACCGTCTACGACGCCAACGGTCAGAAGATCGGCTCGATCGAGCGGGTCATGATCGACAAGCGGAGCGGTCGGGTGTCCTATGCGGTGCTCAGCTTCGGTGGCTTCCTCGGGCTGGGCAACGACCACTATCCGCTGCCGTGGCAATCGCTGAAGTACAATACCGAGCTCGGCGGCTATCAGACCATGGTGCCGGCCGACCAGATCAAGGGCGCACCGAAATACGCCCGCGATAACGACTGGAACTGGAGCGATCCCAACCGGACCCGCGCCGTGAATGACTATTACGGTGTGCCGATGATCTAGGTGCCGACGCTCGGTCCCCAGCGAGCAAGAAGCTCGCCGCGGGTGCATACGGGCCGGGTACAGACCGCCCGCGTTATGAGAGCGACGGCTGGGCGGCGAGGGCCGGCTTTGGCCAATAGCGGTCGCGCAGATGGCGCTTCACCAGCTTGCCGGTCGGTGTGCGCGGCAGTTCGGCCTCGAAATCCACGCTCCTCGGGCATTTGATCGGCGACAGGCGCTGCCGGCAGAAGGCGATCAGCTCGGCTTCCAGTTCCTTGCCGGCCTGCGACATGTCATGCGGCTGCACCACCGCCTTGACCTCCTCGCCCATCTCCTCGTTGGGCACGCCAAAGACGGCGACGTCGGCGACCGCGGGGTGAGTGATCAGCACGTCTTCGGTCTCCTGCGGATAGATGTTCACGCCGCCGGAAATGATCATGTAGGACTTGCGGTCGGTGAGATAGAGGAAGCCTTCCTCATCGACATAGCCGACGTCGCCCAGCGTCGACCAGCCGCGCTCATTGAAGGCGCGCTTCGTCTTCTCTGGGTCGTTGTGATAGGTGAATGCCGGCCCGTCGGCGAAATAGACTGTTCCGATCTGACCCGGCGGCAGCTCGTTGCCGTCCTCGTCGAGAATCTTCAGCTTTCCCACCACGGCTTTGCCGACGGTGCCGCGGTGGCTGAGCCACTGATGCGAATCAGACACCGTAACGCCGTTGCCCTCGGAGCCGGCGTAATATTCGATCAGGATCGGTCCCCACCACGCGATCATCTTTGCCTTCACATCGACGGGACATGGCGCGGCGGCGTGGATCGCGCCCTTCAGCGACGAGACGTCGTACCTGTTGCGGACATCCTCCGGCAGCTTCAGCATGCGCACGAACATGGTCGGCACCAGCTGCGACTGCGTGACCTTGTGCTTCTCGACCAGTTTGAGGAATTCCTCGGCGTCGAAATGCTCCATGATGATCGAGGTGCCGCCGAGCGTGATCGCCATCATGTTGAAGCGCAGCGGCGCGGCGTGATACAGCGGCGCCGGCGACAGATAGACGCTGTCCGGACCCATGCCGCACATATTGGCGCAGAGCAGCTTCAGCAGCGGGTTCGGCACGTCGATGGGATTGTTCTCGTGCACCCGCTTGACGCCCTTCGGCCGGCCGGTGGTGCCGGACGAATAAAGCATGTCGTAGCCGCCGACCTCGTCTGCGATCGGCGTCGTCGGCTGTGCGGCAATCTCTTTGTCCCATGAGCGGAAGCCGGGGCTGGGCGTATCCACCATGTAGAACAGGCGGGCGCCGGGCGCGTCGCTGACGAGGCCAGCGATCTGCGCGGCGCACTGCGGCGAGGTGATCACGATTTTGGCGCCGCAGTCCTTGACGATGTAGTCGATCTCGTCCTGCTTCAGGTAGCGGCTGATCGCCGTGTAGTACAGGCCCGCCCGCTGCGCTGCCCAGCAGATCTCCATGAACGCCAGCCGGTTCTCCATCAGGAAAGCGACGTGGTCGCCGGACTTCAGGCCAAGCGAGCGAAACAGATGTGCGCCCTGGTTGGAGCGCTCGTCGAGCTGCCGATAGGTAATGGCCTCGCCGGTGCCGGCCATCTGATAGGCGATCTTGTCGGGCTGGGTCCTGGCGTGGTGGGACGGGTGGGTCATGGGGCTCCCCTGGGCGTTTCCTGATCGTTAAAGGCGGGCTTGGGCCCGCTCGATATTTTTCACCTGCCCCTTAGGGGCAGGAATTGTTTTTACAGCCGCTCGACGATGGTGACGTTGGCCATGCCGCCGCCCTCGCACATGGTCTGCAGGCCGTAGCGCTTGTTGGTCTGCTTCAGCGCGTGCAGCAGCGTGGTCATCAGCTTGGTGCCCGAGCCGCCGAGCGGATGGCCGAGTGCGATGGCGCCGCCGTTGATGTTGAGGCGGTCTGGATCAGCACCGGTATATTTCAGCCATGCGGTCGGCACCGAGGCGAAGGCCTCGTTGACCTCGAACAAGTCGATGTCGTCCACCGTCATGCCGGCCTTTTCCAGCGCCCGCTTGGTGGCGGGTAGCGGCGCCTCCAGCATGATGACGGGATCGCCGCCCATCATGGTCATGTGGTGCACGCGCGCCATCGGCTTGGCGCCGAGTTGCTTCAGCCCTTTCTCGTTGACGACCAGCACCCCGGAGGCGCCATCGCAGATCTGGCTGGCGCTCGCGGCGGTCAGCTTGCCGCCGTTCTCGTTGATCAGCTTGACGCTCCTGATGCCGTCCAGCGAGACATCGAAGCGGATGCCCTCATCGATATGGTGGACGTCGGCGGAGCCGTCTGCGCGAGTGATCGTGACCGGGACGATCTCGTCCTTGAAGCGGCCGGCCTGTGTCGCGGCGATCGCCTTCTGGTGGCTGTTGTAGGAATATTCGTCGAGCTCATCTTTCGACAGGCCGTACTTCTCGGCCATCATCTCGGCGCCGGCGAACTGACTGAACTGGATATTCGGATAGCGCTTTTCCATGTTCGGGCTCTTGTAGGTGCCGAGCCCGGCCTTGGCGGCGAGGATGCTTGGCGTTCCCATCGGCACCCGCGTCATGCTCTCGACCCCGGCGGCGATCACGATATCCATGCTGCCGGACATCACCGCCTGCGCGGCGAAATGCAGCGCCTGCTGCGAGGAGCCGCACTGCCGGTCGACCGACGTCGCCGGCACGCTCTCGGGAAGCTTCGAGGCCAGCACGGCATTGCGGGCGATGTTGGCCGCCTGCTCGCCGGCCTGGCCGACGCATCCCATGATGACGTCCTCGATCTGGACGGGGTCGACGCCGCTGCGCTCCACCAGGGCATCCAGCACCTGCGCGGCGAGATCGGCCGGATGCCAGCCTGCAAGACGTCCTCCCTTGCGGCCCCCTGCGGTGCGCGCGGCGGCAATGATATAGGCTTCGGCCATCGGCCCCTCTCCTGACATACGTGTGAAGGATGAGATCGGATTAAAGATGGGGCGATCGATTTAGTCAATCAGTCAATTAAATCTTGAGCCTGATCCCGCGCTCAGGTAAGTCTGAGCGACAATGCCGCATCTTGCTACCGTTATCGGGTCACCGGCCAAGAATGCCACCGCGGAGAAGCTGATCGACGCGGCCAGCGAGCTGATGATCACCCGCCACAGCACCGACGTGTCGCTGAGCGACATCGCGCAGCAGTCCGGCGTCAATGCCGCGCTGGTGAAGTATCACTTCGGCAATAAGGAGGGGCTGCTGCTGGCGCTGCTGGCGCGCGATGCGGCCACCGAGATCGCCGGCCTCGAATATCTGCTGGCGCAGCCGATCACGCCCACCGCCAAGCTGAAGCTGCACATCGCCGGCATCATCAAGGCCTATTACCGCTTTCCCTACATGAACCGGCTGATTCACCTGCTGCTGCACGAAAGCAGCACCAAGGCGGCCGACGACGTGTCGAAATTCTTCGTCGCACCGCTGCTCGACTTTCACCGGCGGCTGCTGGCGGAAGGCGCAGCGAACGGTGAATTCCGCGAGGTCGATCCGGTGCTGTTCTACACCAGCCTGATCGGCGCCTGCGACCACCTGTTCTTCGGACGTCACGCGCTTTCTCGGGCGATCGGCGTCGGCCCGGTAACTGACGGAGTCTGCCGAGCCTACATCGCGCATATGGAGGCGATGCTGCTGGGCGGGATACTGATCGACCCGGCGGCGCCGGCGGAGGTCCCTCACTGCTGACGGCACACGGTCTAGCGCGTCCCTGAATGGAGATCCTGATGTCACCCATCCACGGTTTCAGTAGCAGAAAGGTCGTTTCATGCAGTTGAAGGATGTTGCGGTTTTCATCACCGGCGGCGGCTCGGGGCTCGGCGCGGCGACCGCGCGGGCGATGGCGGAGAAGGGCGCCAAAATCGCCGTGCTCGACCAGAACAAGGACAATGCGGAGAAGGTCGCCGCCGAGGTGAAGGGGATCGCGCTGGTCGGCGACGTCACCGACGAGGGCCAGGTCCGCTCGGCGATCGCCCAGGCGGAGACGGCGCATGGCGTTGCCCGCGTGCTGGTGAACTGCGCCGGCATTGGCGGCTCGCAGCGCATCGTCGGCAAGGACGGCACCACCTATCCGCTGGAGAAGTTCGCCCGCGTCATCAATGTCAATCTGATCGGCACCTTCAACGTGCTGCGGCTGTTCGCCGAGCGCCTGGTGCCGGCAGAGCCGGTCGGCGAGGAACGCGGCGTCATCATCAATACAGCCTCGGTCGCCGCCTATGAGGGGCAGATCGGGCAGATCGCCTATTCGGCCTCGAAGGGCGGCGTGGTGGGCCTCACCTTGCCGGCCGCGCGTGATCTCGCGCAGCACAAGATTCGCGTCAACACGATCGCGCCCGGCCTGTTCTTCACGCCGCTGCTGATGGGCCTGTCGGAGGAGGCACGCAGGAGTCTCGGCGCGCAGGTGCCGCATCCGGCGCGGCTCGGCGATGCCGGGGAATATGGTGCGCTCGCCGTTCACATCGTCGAGAACCCGATGCTGAACGGCGAGACCATCCGGCTCGACGGCGCGATCCGTATGGCGCCGCGGTAGTGGCTTCTTCCTCCCCCTGAAGGGGGAGGGCTGGGGTGGGGGTCCGCAGCGAACAGAACCCTCACCTGTCGCCGCTGAGCGTCGTCAGCCGACCGCTCCCTGCCAGGGAGAGGTGACAAGATGGAGATGACATTGCCGCAGCCGCTCTTGATCGAGCATGACAACGGTCTCGATCGCGTCACGCTCAATCGTCCCGACAGCCTTAACGCGCTGGATTCATCGCTGATCGAGGCGCTCAACGTCTATTTCGCGGGACTGCAGCGCAACCGTCACACCCGCGTAGTATTGCTGAAGGGCGCGGGCCGCGCGTTCTGCGCCGGGCTCGACCTGAAACAGGCGATGCAGCGCCGCGCCGGGCAGCAGGAGCCCCCTGGGGTGACGGAGTCGCTGGATTCGCAGCGTCGCATCGCCGACATCGTGATGCTGATGCGGCGCTGCCCGCAGCCGATCGTGACGCTCATTCAGGGGGCGGCGGCGGGCGGCGGATTTGCGCTGGCGCTGGCTTCCGACATCCGCATCGCGGCGAAAGGGGCGCGGATGAACTGCGCCTTCATCAAGCTCGGCCTTGGCGGCTGTGACATCGGCACCAGCTATTTCCTGCCCCGCCTCGTCGGCGTTTCGGTGGCGTCGGAATTGATCCTCACCGGCCGCTTCATCGGCGCGGAGCGCGCGCTGGCGGTGGGGCTGGTGTCGGAGGTGGTGGATGAGGCGCAGCTGGAGCAGGCGGCCGAGCCTTATGTCGAAGCGATGTTGGACGCCTCGCCGGTGGGCCTGCGGCTGTCGAAGGAGTGCCTCAACTTCAGCGTCGACGCAGGGTCGCTGGAGGCGGCCATCGCCATGGAGGACCGCAATCAGGTGCTGTGCAGCCGCTCGGCCGATTTCAACGAAGGGATCCGCGCCTTCCTCGAGAAGCGAAGGCCGGTCTACTCGGGCGACTGAAGGACAACACGCAGGTCCGGCCAACGGACGAAGACGGGAGGATGAGGATGAGCAGCAGTACGGCCGCGGTGTTGGAGAAGCCGCCGTTCCGCAAGGTGAACTGGCTGCCGCGGGACATCGCGGTGGAACGCCGCCCGGACGGCGTCATCGTTCTGGCGTCGCGCATCCCGCTGACGGACTATCTGCCGCACATCCCCGCCGCGCTGGCGCGGTGGGCGAAGGAGCGTCCCGATCAGACCTGGCTGGCGCAGCGACGCGGCGAGGCGCGGCAGTGGTACCGCATCAGCTACGCAGAAGCCAAGCGAACCGTCGATGCGCTGACGCAGGCGATCCTCGATATGAAACTGCCGGAGGGCGCGCCGGTCGCGATCCTCTCCGGCAACTCCATCGAGCATGCGCTGATGACGCAGGCGGCGATGCAGGCTCGGCTTCCCGCCGCGCCGGTCTCGCCGGCCTATTCGCTGATGAGCCAGGACCACGTCAAGCTGCGATATCTGTTCGACCTGATCAAGCCGAAGCTGGTGATGGTGCAGGATGGCCCTCTCTTCGAGAAGGCGCTCAAGGCGCTCGACCTCACCGGCATCACCGTGATCCATGTCGAGCGGCCGCCGCACGGCATCGCAAGCGTGGCCTATGCCGATCTCGCCGCCACCGCGCCGACCGGGGCGGTGGCGCGCTCGATCGCGCAGATCACGCCCGATACCATCGGCAAGCTGCTGTTCACCTCGGGTTCGACCGGCTTGCCCAAGGCCGTCATCAACACGCACCGCATGATGTGCGCCAATGCCGCGATGATGATGCAGGTGCGCCCGCGCGATCCGAACGGACCATTGCCGGTATTCCTCGACTGGATGCCGTGGAATCACACCATGGGCGGCAACGCGCTGTTCAACCCGGCGCTGATCGAGGGCGGCACGCTTTATATCGACGACGGCCGCCCGCTGCCGGGGCAGTTCGAGGAAACGCTGCGCAATCTGCGTGAAATCTCGCCGACCTATTACGCCAATGCGCCGGTCGGCTATGCGGTGCTCGCCGCGGCGATGGAGAAGGACGAGGCACTGTGCCGCTCGTTCTTCAAGAATCTCAGCATCATTGCCTATGGCGGCGCGCGGCTGCCGGACGACCTTTATGACCGCATGCAGGCGCTCGCGGTGCGCACCACCGGCGAGCGCATCGTGTTCTACACAGGCTGGGGCTCGACCGAGACATCGCCGACCTCCACCGGCACCTATTGGAACACCGAGCGGGTCGGCCTGATCGGTCTGCCGTTTCCCGGCGTCGAGCTGAAGCTGGTGCCGACAGGCCCCAAATATGAGGTGCGGCTGCGCGGGGTCAACGTCACGCCGGGCTATTACAATCAGCCGGAGCTGACCGCGCAGGCGTTCGATGAGGAGGGCTTCTATCGCATCGGCGACGCGGCGGTGTTTGTTGATCCCGACGATCCGTCGCAGGGGCTGATCTTCGCCGGCCGCGTGGTGGAGGATTTCAAGCTGTTCACCGGCACCTTCGTGCAGGTCGGTCCGCTGCGCACCGATGCGATCGCGGCGGCCTCGCCGGTGATCCACGATGCGCTGGTCACCGGACAGGACCGTCCCTACATCGGGCTGCTGGCCTGGCCGAACCTTGCCGCCTGCCGGCAGTTGATCGGCGATCCCGAGGCGGGCTTCGCCGAGGTGGTGAGGCATCCGGCGGTAATCGCTCGGCTGCGCGAGGGCCTCGAGGCGCACAACGCCGCTGTCAATGGCGCTTCCAGCCTCAGGATCGGACGGGCGATGCTGATGGTCGAGCCGCCGTCGATCGACGGCAACGAGCTGACCGACAAAGGCTACATCAATCAGCGCGCCGGGCTTGAGCGCCGTGCCGCGCTGGTCGAACGGCTCTATGCTGACCCGCCGGCCGATGACGTGATCGTGTTGAAATGAGACCAAGTCGACAACGGGCGCTCCTTCACCTCTCCCATGGGGAGAGGTCGGATTGCGAAACAATCCGGGTGAGGGGGTGCCTAACGAGATTCTGTAACCCCTCACCCCAGCCCTCTCCCTATGGGAGAGGGAGCGCGGCCGAAGTTATGGCGGCGCCGTTCTCCACTTTGTCGTTCTCCACCCATTCACTCGCAACATGAGTATCTCGCCATGAATTTCGAGTTCTCCGACGAGCAGAAGCAGCTGCGCGATCAGGCCCGGCGATTCCTCGCCGAGAAATGTCCGTCGAAAGCCGTTCGCGCGGTGCTCGACGGCCACGCACCCTATGACAAGGAGCTGTGGAAGGGCCTTGCCGGGATGGGCTTCCTCGGCGTCGCCATCCCGGAAGAATTCGGCGGCACCGGTGCGGGCCATCTCGAGCTTTGCGTGATCGCCGAGGAAATGGGCCGCACGCTGGCGCCGGTGCCATTCTCGTCCACGGTGTATCTTGCCGCCGAAGCGCTGATGCTCGCGGGCAGCGACGCGCAGAAGCGGGCATGGCTGCCGAAGATCGCGTCCGGCGCGGCGATCGGCACGCTGGCGCTGTTCGAGGGGCCGGGCAATCCGTCGCCGCAGGCGATCAAGCTTGCGGCCGCGAACGGCGTGCTCAACGGCGTCAAGACGCCTGTCGCTGACGGTGCGATCGCGGACTTTGCTGTCGTCGCCGCGCGCAGCGGATCGAGCGGCCGTGAGAGCGACATCTCGCTTTATCTCGTCGATCTCAAGGCTGGCGGCGTCGAGGCGCGCTCGCTCACCAGCATCGATCCGTCGCGCAACCAGGCCGAACTGACGTTCAAGGACTGCAAGGCGGAGCGGCTCGGCGCTGCCGGCGAGGGTTTTGGCCTGCTGATGCAGGTGCTGGACCGCGCTGCGGTGCTGATGGCGTTCGAGCAGGTCGGCGGCGCCGACCGCGCGCTGGAGATGGGCCGCGACTATGCGCTTGAACGCATCGCCTTCGGCCGGCCGATCGGATCGTTCCAGGCGATCAAGCATATGCTCGCCGACATGTATGTCACGGCGACGCTGGCGCGCTCCAACTGCTATTATGGCGCCTGGGCGCTCTCGACCAATGCCGGCGAACTGCCGGAGGCGGCGGCGACGGCGCGGATCAGCGCCACCCAGGCGTTCCAGCATTGCGCCAAGCAGAACATCCAGGTGCATGGCGGCATGGGTTTCACCTGGGAATTCGATTGCCATCTCTACTATCGCCGCTCCAACGCGCTGGCGCTGGCGCTGGGCAGCCTGTCCTATTGGGAGGATACGCTGATCGAGCGGATGCGCCGAAAGAACGCGGCGTGATTTCTTGTCCCGGGCGCGATGCGGCATTCTTGATGCCGCGTCGCTGAGCCGGGACCGTAACGGATGCCGCCCTTGCGGTGAGCCCGGATCAGCAGCGCCCGCTCCGCGTTGTGCGGCATCCGGGACAGGGCACAGAGAGGAAGATTTGAGATGAACTTCGACGACACGCCCCAGGAAGCCGCGTTCCGCGCCGAGGCGCGAGCCTGGATCGACGCCAACGCGCCGAAACAATACGAATCCGAGTTGAGCAAGGCCGCGCTCGGCCGCCTGGCGCTGTCCGGCGCCAACGTGCTCGAGGTCGCCAAAGCCTGGCAGAAGAAGAAGGCCGACGCCGGCTGGGCCTGCCTGCACTGGCCGAAGGAGTATGGCGGCCGCGGCGCCTCGCCGATCGAGCGCGTGATCTGGCAGCAGGAGGAGGGCGTCTACGGCAAGCTCAGCCGCATGTTCATCATCGGCCACGGCATGTGCGGCCC
>Ga0180222_1000803_pt1 | contig 39980 bp, 53 predicted proteins | sample eDN5th37CKraftOP_FD_151336 | JGI IMG/M metagenome (GOLD analysis project Ga0180222, IMG submission 151336) | Enriched Organic Plus compost microbial communities from Emeryville, California, USA - eDNA 5th pass 37_C Kraft OP (version 2) (version 2) ...
TCGTAGTGCCGCCCGGACGGTGACCCGGGGTCTCCCGGTGCATGGCCGGCTGAGCCATGCAGCGGGCGCCGCACCCTGCCCCGCGATCAAGACGCCTCATGAGCGCGCCCCTCGATGGGCAAGGTGAGAAGAATTTAATCCTATCACGGCGGAAATGTCAAGATAAACGAAAAGGCCGCCGTTATTCGTCATCCCCGGGCCGCCGCGCTGAAAGCCCACGGTCCTGGCGCGGCGAGACCCGGAGATCCACGTCTTTTTTTGAATCCTGTACTTTTCCGTTCGCGAGTGCGCCTTGGCGGCATTCGCGAACGTGAGCCGCCGGCAGGCGGCGAACCCGTTGAAAGACGTGGATGGCCGGGACAAGCCCGGCCATAACGAATAGGATTTAGTGTCGCGGTTGAGCGGGAGATTGTGGGGCCCGCTCACGCAAGTTGCCAGGCTCCGGATGGTCCTTGGCGAGCCGCCTCACCTTTCGTCATCCTGAGGTGGCGGCCGAAGGCCGCCCTCGAAGGATGACACGCCCAAAAGAACGAGAGGCCGCCGTTTCCGGCGGCCTCCGTCACGCCAGCGGAAATTCAAAGGTGAGTGTGGAGTGCGGGATTGGAAAGGATCCAGCAGACCTCTACATCGCTGATTTCCGGACAACTTGCGCGAGCATCCCTGATTAGTATTGTAGTTCACTTTCAGAAGTCGCTTTTTCGCAGGTGCTTCATGGACATCGACGAATTTCAGCGATTGGCCCACACGACCGACGAAGCCAAAAGGTCTACCGTCTCGTTATACGGATTGGCTGGCGAGGTCGGCGGCCTATTTTCACTATTTAAGAAACGCACCAGAGACAAACTACCGAATGAAAAGTTTCGAGAACAACTCCGCGAAGAACTGGGTGATTTGCTTTGGTACATTGCCAGCATTGCATCACTTCACAGTCTGAACCTTAGCGAAATAGCTGCTGCAAACCTCGAAAAAGCAAAGGCGCTTTTTGACGAGGGAGAAAGACCCGATTTTGACAGCAAGTTTCCCGAGCATGAGCGCTTACCCCGTTCTTTGCGCGTGGAATTCAGAATCGATCAAAAAACCGGCCGATCTGAAATGAGAGTCGACGGAGTGCGAGTCGGCGATACGCTTTCTGACAACGCGTTCGAGGAAGATTACTACCGCTTCCATGACATTTTTCATCTGTCATTTATGACGTTCTTGGGTTGGTCGCCAGTCATGCGTCGAAACTTGAAGCGCAAGCGAAAGAGCGACAAGCAGATCGATGAGAACGAGGATGGCGCACGGGCGGCGATTACCGAAGAAGCCATCTCCGCAGTTATCTTTAACGTTGCAGAAGACACCGACTTCTTCCGCGAAATTCGATCAATTCCATTCAGCTTACTGCGAACAGTCGCTGCGCTAGCGGGAAAATTCGAAGTCCGAAAATGTACGTTCCAACAGTGGAGGCAGGCAATCTTCCATGCCTGTCAAATTTACCGCGAGCTAGTCGCGGGTAGCGGTGGGATTGTCGAAGTGGACCTAGACGAACAGAGGATCGAGTATCTAGGACCAGTCAAGGATTGAGCGGAAATGGTTGCAACGGTTACGGGGAAGAACGCAGTCGAGGCGTGGAAGGCGGGAGCTGCACTTGTTCTATCTGCTCCAGAACACCGCGTCAGGAACCTAGTAACAGAAATACGGAATCCGACCCAACTTGATGACGATTGGCTCCGTGATTTCGATCCGAAGAGCGTCGGCTCTACAGATCGGCTGTCGGTGGTGGCAAAAGTGCTATTCCCTTTGAAACCGAAGAAGAAAACTGAAACACGGGAGGAATTTTATGATCGTTGGAATAATGCGCTTACCCGAAACAAGAAACTGAAGCGGCTTCAAGCCCCGTGGGGCACCTACTTCGGTCGCCTCACGCGGTTCGGGGGCACAATCAATCAGCTTGAAAACATCGTCTCAGCATTATCGACATGGGGAAGCAAGCCAGAGGCTGCTCTGGTAGCCCATATTTCGTCACCAGCCCTCGACTCATTAAAGCCGATTGGAAGTCCATGTCTTCAATACATAGAAGTCTTGCAGAATCGGAGCAATGAAATCGAACTCGTCGCAGTCTACCGGAATCATGATTTCTTGAAGAAAGCTCTGGGCAACTTCATTGGACTGGGTCGACTACTACAGTTTATCGCCTCAGAATCGGGTAAGAAGCCTACGAAGCTGACCTGCCATTCAGTGCGAGCGTATACTGACGAAGTTGGTCGCTTGAGAAAGTTACTTTAGGAACCCATGACGCTTTTTGATGTCGACAAACGCGAGCGGTTTGAGCGGCTCATTACCGAGGCGAAAGCATGCAGACTATGTCCCCGCATGTCGAGTAGCGTTCGGGTGATCGGTCACGCCAGCGGCTCCATCGACGCGCCTATAATGTTCATCGGGGAAGCACCGGGTCGACTCGGCGCGGACGCCTCCGCGATACCTTTCCACGGCGACAAAGCTGGAGAAAATTTCGAGAAATTGCTTAGTCAGGTTGGGCTCAGCAGGCGTGATTGTTTCATCACGAACGCTGCCCTCTGCAATCCCAAAGACGACAAAGGAAATAACGCAACGCCCAATCGAGCGGAACTGAATAACTGCTCCTCTTTTCTCAAACGCCAGATCGATCTCGTGAACCCTAAGATTGTGGTGACGCTTGGGGCTCAAGCCCTGAACGCAATCAAGACAATCGAGCCCCATACTGCCGATTTAGCTACCTCGGTTCGCACAAAAATAACCTGGTATAATCGATCGCTTATTCCTTTTTATCATCCTGGCCAGCGAGCGATGATCCATCGCAGCTTCCTCAATCAGTTGGCGGACTATCACTTTCTTGCCGAAACTTATTCACGAATTTCTCGAAGAAGATCAGCTTCGAATGGCAAAACATCCGAAGATGCCGCTGAGATTGCGCGCGAGATAGTCCGACAATGCACGAGCGTTTCCTATTTTGGTCTTCACAAGCTCTTCTATCTCGCGGAATACGAATATGCTCGCCGGCATAATCATCGCTTAACTGACACATATATAATTCGCCAAAAGGACGGTCCCTACGCGATTGAGCTCCACATCAAGAAGATTAAGAAGGCCCTGCCCGAACTGGAAGTATGGGAGCGCCGCGGAAAGCTAATGCTTGGATTGGGCGGCGAGTATACTCTTTTCAACGCTGAACGACCCGTCAAAGCAGACGCACGGGCGGTCATTTCAAATGTGGTGGGCCGCTACGGAAAGCTAGGAGATGCAGAATTAAAAAGGATCGTCTATCTGACATCCCCCATGCGGGCTATACTTCGAGAAGAGAAAATCAATTCACAGAACCTGTTGAATGCACCAATTGATTTCTCCTCGATAACGTCAGTTCCTATGAGCGCCTAACCTCCGCGACCTTTCTTCCCCTCGTCCCACAACTTCACACCGGCAAATTATCGTGCTTCTTGCGCGGCCGTTCCGCGTGCTTCGTCCGCAACATCGCCAAGGCCCGCGCGAGCCGCCGCCGCGTCTCGTGCGGTTCGATCACGTCGTCGATATAGCCGCGCTCGGCCGCGACGAACGGCGACAGGAAACGCTCCTCATATTCGCGCGTGCGCGCGGCGAGCTTCTCGGGGTCGCCCGCGTCCTGCCGGAAGATGATCTCCACCGCCCCCTTCGCGCCCATCACCGCGATCTGCGCCGTCGGCCAGGCATAGTTCACGTCGCCGCCGATGTGCTTCGACGCCATCACGTCATAGGCGCCGCCGAACGCCTTGCGCGTGATCACGGTGACGAGCGGCACCGTGCACTGGCTGTAGGCGAACAGGAGCTTCGCCCCGTGCTTGATGAGCCCGCCATATTCCTGCGCCGTGCCCGGCAGGAAACCCGGCACGTCCACGAAGGTCACGAGCGGGATGTTGAAGGCGTCGCAGAAGCGCACGAAGCGCGCGGCCTTGCGCGAGGCGTCGCTGTCGAGCACGCCTGCGAGCACCATGGGCTGGTTGGCGACAAAGCCCACCGTGCGCCCGGCCACGCGGCCGAAGCCCGTCACGATATTCTTCGCGAACGCCTCGCCGATCTCGAAGAAGTCGCCCTCGTCGGCGACCTTCAGGATCAATTCCTTGATGTCATAGGGCTGGTTCGCGCTCGCAGGCACGAGGCTGTCGAGCGAAGGCTCGATGCGGTCGATGTCGTCCATCGACGGCCATTCCGGCACGCCCGCCTCGTAAGACGCCGGGAGGAAATCGAGCAGCCGGCGGATCTGCAGGAGCGTTTCCACGTCGTTGTCCCACGCGCCGTCGGCGACCGAAGAGCGCGTCGTGTGCACGCGCGCGCCGCCGAGCTCCTCCGCCGTCACGGTTTCGTTGGTCACGGTCTTCACCACGTCCGGGCCGGTCACGAACATATAGCTCGTGTCCTTCACCATGAAGATGAAGTCGGTCATGGCCGGCGAATAGACGTCGCCGCCCGCGCACGGGCCCATGATGACGGAAATCTGCGGGATGACGCCCGACGCGATCACGTTGCGCTTGAACACCTCGCCATAGCCGCCGAGCGCGGCCACGCCCTCCTGGATGCGCGCGCCGCCCGCGTCATAGAGGCCGACGATCGGCGCGCGGGTGCGGAGCGCCATGTCCTGGATCTTCATGATCTTCTGCGCGTGCGCCTCGGAGAGCGAGCCGCCGAACACCGTGAAGTCCTTGGCGAACACGAACACCTGCCGGCCGTTCACCGTGCCCCAGCCGGTCACGACGCCGTCGCCGGGCACCTTCGTCTTCTCCATGCCGAAGTCGGTGGCGCGGTGCTGCACGAAGGCGTCGAACTCCTCGAAGCTGCCCTTGTCCATGAGGAGGTCGATGCGCTCGCGCGCCGTCAGCTTGCCGCGCTTGTGCTGCGCCTCGATGCGGGCGTCGCCCCCACCCTTCGCGGCCGCCGCGCGGCGCTCCTTCAGCTTGTCCTGGATGTCCTTCATGGCGGCCAGCCCTGCCTGAATCGGGTTCCGGCGCAGGGTAGCACGAGCGCGATCCTAGCCGCTCGTCCCCGCCCCCGACTTGATCGGGGGCGGGAATGAGCGGTTTGTTGCCTCCTGATATTCAGCCTTTTTTATCCTTGCGGGGGCGGGATTCCGGGTCACAATTTGTGCATGCGCCGGCGGCACGATCCGCCAGCCAGCCCCCGCAAATCAGGGAAGCCGTCATGAACACCGCCAAGCCCGAGCTGCCCAAAACCCCGCGCCTCGCCACGCCCACCAACCTCGGCGCCAACGCCGTGCGCGACCTCAGCGGCGCCATCAACGCGCTGCTCGCCGACACCTTCACGCTGTATCTCAAGACCAAGAATTTCCACTGGCATGTCAGCGGCCCGCACTTCCGCGACTATCATCTGCTGCTCGACGAGCAGGCGACAGAGATCCTCGCCATGACCGATGAGCTCGCCGAGCGCGTCCGCAAGATCGGCGGCAACACGCTGCGCTCGATCGGCGACATCGCGCGCCAGCAGCGCCTCGCCGACAACGACGCGCCTTACGTGGACCCGGAGGACATGCTGGCGGAGCTGCGCGATGACAACCAGCGCTTCATCGCGGCCATGCGCGAGACCCACGATCTCTGCGACGAGCATGGCGACGTGGCAACCGCGAGTCTCCTCGAGAACTTCATCGACGAGGCGGAAAAGCGCGTGTGGTTCCTGTTCGAGGCGGGCCGCCGCGGGAGCCCCACCGGCCAATAGCCGCGCGCTTTGCCGCCGTCATTGAACCGTCGCGAAGCGCGCCTATATGGGGGTGAACGCCTGCGGGTTGCGCCTTCCACGGATGTACTGGAGGTGTCCGCAGGTAACGCCCGCCCGGGAGAAATCCCGCGGCGGGTTTCGTTTGCCCGGCGTCCCTGCCTGCTCGATGATGTCAGCAAACGATCCCGGAGCAGACATGGCCGATACCACCTTGCCCGCTGCGCCTGCCGTCGCCGGCCAGCCACGATTGATCCTGCGGCTTGAAGGCGCCGCCCTCTTCGCCGCCGCCCTCTATGCCTATTGGCTCACCGGCACATCGTGGTGGCTCTTCGTGATCCTCTTCCTCGCGCCCGATCTCTCGTTCATGGCCTACCTCGCAAACCCGCGCGCCGGCGCCCTCACGTACAATGCCGTGCACGCGACGATCGGCCCGATCGTCCTCACGGTCTATGGCATCGCCTTCGGTCCGGCGATCCTGATCGCGCTCGCCATGATCTGGGCCGCCCATGTCGGCTTCGACCGCATGCTCGGCTACGGCCTCAAATATCCGACCGCGTTCGCCGACACGCACCTCGGCCGCATCGGCAAGCAAGAGCCCGCCTAGCTGCGCGCCGCGAAATAGTGCTTGTTGAAGTGCCAGAGCCCGAGCGCGATGGCGAGCGCGAGAATCCCCGCGAGAAACACCGTGATCGGGTCCGCGCCGAACCGCTCGAACCACTGGGTATAGAAATGGATCGCGCCGAAGATGGCCGCGACATTCACGACCCAGCGCCGGTTCGCCCGCACCGCCCACACCGCGACGCCGATCAGCGCCACCGCCCATAGAACGCCGAACGGCCAGCGGGGAATCCCTGCCTCCGCGCCGACCACGCCCCACTGCTTCAGTTGTGCCAGCCGGTCGCCCCACAGCGACCCGATCCAGAAACCGAGATTGACGAGGAGCACCGACACCCGCGCGGCCATCAGCGCAAGCCGTTCGTAAACCGGCGTCAGCCGCAGCGAAAGCTGATAGACGGCGAGCGCCAGCACGCTGAAGGCGACGACCGTGAGCCCCGGCTCCCGTACGCCGAGAAGATACGCCGCGTGAAAATAGGCGGTGCGCACGCCGAGACAGGACGCGAGCGCAAGCACCGCGCCGGCGATCAGAAGCCCGTTCTGCGCAGCAATCCCACCCGCGGTCAAAACAGCCGCGACGATAAGGAACGACGCCACCGAGCCCTCGCCCTCCTTCACCACGCCGCCCGCGAACAGGAGCGCGCCGAGCACGATGCAGATCTGCGCGAACAGCCGCCAGTCGTCGCCGAGCCGGTGCTGGGCCCAGAGCCCGAGCGCGGCCAGCGCAATGCCGAGCGCAATCGCGGTCAGCGGCGTCGGCACGAGCGCCAGCAGGCTGACGGTCACGGCAATCACACCGAAGCCAACCAGGATGCTGAAAGCGAGCGAGCCCACCGAGCGCTTCGAGAGGCGCTTCAGCTTCTCGTATTCGGCCTCGTCGATTTCGCCGGCCCGCTTCAGTTCGTCGAGGTCGAGAAGGACTTTCATGCGCCATCCCCAGAATCAGCGGAGCAGGCTGCCGGACAGCGTCTCGCCCGGCAACCGGCCTCATTCCGCGTCGACGAAAGCGGACAATTCCTCGCGCAGGAAGGACAAGAGCGCCTGCACCGGCGGCTGATGAATGCGGCTCGCCGGGACGAGCGCCTTGATCCAGGTTTCCGGGATCGGGAAATCCTTGAGCAGCACTTCCAGCCTGCCGGCCTTCAGCGCATCCGCGGCGAGATACTGCGGCAGCGACGCTACGCCGTTTCCGTTGCAGGCCGCCTGCAGCAGCACGTTCAGATCGTTCGAGCTGAGGATCGGCGAGGTATCGATGCTGATCTGGCCGGCCTCGGTCTGGAACGTCCAGATCGTGCCGTTCGGGAAGAAGTTGAGGCACGCGTGCCCGGCGAGCTCGCGCGGATGCGCGGGCCTGCCGGCCTTCTCGAGATAGGACGGCGACGCGTAGATCCGGTTCCGCAGCGGACAGAACGGAATGTCGATGACATTGCCGAAGGAGACAGGGGCTCCGCCGATGGCGATGTCGAGCCCCTCCTCGATCGGATTGACCGGCCTGTCATAGAGGATGATGTCCATGCTGATCATGGGATTCTGTTTCTGGAAGCGGGCAAACAGCTCGCTCAGAAACGAATAGCTCATCGTCGTCGGGCACTTGACGCGGACATGACCCTCCACGCGCGGCCGCGCGTCGGACATGATCGACAGGGTCTTGTCGAAGTCGCTTACGAGCGCCTGCACCACCGGCAGGTAGCGTTCGCCGAGCGCCGTGAGCTTCACTTGGCGCGTGGAGCGGTCGAACAGCCGGCCGCGGATCTGCCGTTCGAGTTGCGTGACCCGTTTGGTGGCAATCGAGGGGGCGACCCCGAGCACGCGGGCGGCCGCGGTGAAGTTCCCGGCCCGGGCCGTCGCAAGAAACGCCTTCATGTTGAGGACGGTATCCATTCATCTCCCGCGAAACGCATGAGCTGCTCGCGTTAAATAGCCTATTCTCCCCCAAAATGCTAAAGAATAGGGTCCCGGCCGAGCGCTGAGCGTGGCAAACCCTTACAGGAGGACCCGAGTGGGAACGGCCGACACTTATGACGTCATTGTTGCCGGCGGCGGCGCCTCCGGCCTGATCGCCGGAATTGCGGCGGCGCGCCAGGGCATGCGCACGCTGATCATCGAGCGGGCCGCCTGCTTCGGCGGAACCGCCACCTCGGCCTATGTCGCGCAGTATGTCGGCTTCTTTAACGGGAATACCCAGGCGGTCTGGGGGACACCCTACGAACTCACCCGGCGCGTGACGGCCGCGGGCGGCGGTGAAGGCTTCAGCCAGTACACCATGGGCGAAGCCACCGGCCATCCGACCCTGATCCGGAACTTCCCTTTCAATCCTGAAATCGTGAAGATGATCGCCGACGAGATGGTCGTCGAAGCCGGCGCCGATGCGCTCTTCCACACCCTCATCACCGGCGTGATCGCGGACGGAGAACAGATCAAGGGCGTCATCGTCGAAGGAATCGATGGACGCCGCGAGATCGCCGCGAAGGTCGTCATCGACGCGACCGGCGATGCCGTCGTTGCCAAGCATGCTGGCATCACGGTGGAAGGCGAGGAAGAAGAGCTGCGCAACGCCCGGCAGCCGCAGTCCATGATCTTCCGTCTTGCGAATGTGGACCTGCCGCGCTTCCGCGCCCTCTCGCGCGAGGAAAAGACGGCGCTTGCGGTCGAAGGCGTGAAGTCGGGCGAAATCTACTGGCAGAGTCTGTCGTTCATCGGCGTGCCCGGCACCACCGACGTGGTCTGCTTCATGAGCCGCATTCAGGGTCTGGACGCGCTCAACCCGGACGACCTCACGCAGACCGAGATCATCGGACGCAAGCAGGTCCGCACGATCGTTCCCTTCCTCAAACGCCGCGTGCCTGGCTTCGAGAAGTGCCACCTGACCACCATCGCGGCACGCGCCGGCATCCGCGAGACCCGTCGCATCGACGGCCAGTACACCCTCACCGGTGAAGATGTGATGAGCAGCCGGAGCTTCCCCGACTCGATCGCGCTCGGCTGCGGGCCGGTCGATCTCCACGACGCAAAGAGCGCGAGCATTTTCCTGGAAATGCCTCCGGCGCCGTTCGAGATTCCGATGCGCTGCCTGCTGCCGAAAACGGTCGAAGGTCTCATCGTGACGGGCCGCACGATTTCAGCGACCCGGGAAGCCAACGGCGGCGCAAGGCATATGGCGACCGCCATGGCGCTTGGCGAAGCGGCCGGCGTTATGAGCGCGGTCAGCGTGTCGGAGAACTGTTCGACCCTCGAAATTCCCGCCGAGCTCGTGCGTGAACGGCTTCGTAAATCGGGGGCAGCCGTCACCGCGGCCGATTGCGCCCGGCTGAGCGAGACGGCCCCCCGCCCGATGTGACCCATCGCTTCAACCCCAAGACCCCTTTTCGGGAGGAACAAATGTTGAAACGCCTGTTTTCCCTCGCCTTAACCGCCGGCATGACGGTCGGGCTTCTGCCCGGCAGCGCGAAGAGCCAGGATATCGACGCGATCATGGCGATCCCGTCGCCTTCGCTTTCCTTTGCGTCGACCTTCGTTGCGGAAGACATGGGCCTCTACAAGAAAGAGGGCCTGAACGTCACCATCCGCAATCTGGTCGGCGTCGCGGCGCCCAACGCGGTCCTCGCCGGTAGCGCCCACTTCACCATCGGCCAGGGACCCACGTTCCTGCGCGCGGCCGCGAAGGGCCAGCGCATGCTGGCCATTGCCAATCTGATCGACAAGCCGCTGATCGAGTTCGTGCTGCGCAAGGACGTGGCCGAGCGCGTCGGCATCACCGAAGGCATGCCACTGGCGGAAAAAGCCAAGCGGTTGAAGGACCTCACCATCGGCATTCAAGGCGTCGGCAGCATCATCCATGCCTGGGCACGCTATGTCGTCGCCAAGGGTGGCCTTGACGTCGAGAAGGACGTGCGTTTCGCGCCGATGGATCCGCCGGCCATGCTTCCGGCGATGGAGAACAAGGTGATCGACGGATATGCGGTCGTGATCCCCTTCACCACCCAGGCCGTCCTGAAAGGCAGCGCCGTCATGCTGGCGAGCGCCGTCACGGACACCCCGGAACTCGTACCGTTCGGCGGCGCCGTCATGCAGGCGCTCCCCACCACCTGCGAGAAGAACCGCGAGATGTGCGCGCGCATGGTCCGCGCCTACGTCAACGCCATGAAGCTCATCCATGAGCAGCCGGACAAGGTTTTCAATGAGGTGCTGACGAAGCGCTTCGCAAAAATGGACCCGGAACTGCTCAAGGCCGCCTGGAAGCAGGCGCTCGCCGCGCATGCCAAGGACATTCGCGTGAACGTCCAGCAGCTCGAGAACTCACAGAAAGTGAGTCTCGAGGCGAAGCTGCTCGATCCGGCGGATGCGCTCAAGAGCTTCGACGGGCTCTATACCGACGAGTACCTGAAGTAACGGGCGCGAACGGCCCGGAAAGAACGGCCGCTTGCCTCTGGCGAGCGGCCGTTTGTGCATTTGTACAGGCCATCGCTTCAAACGGCGGCGAGCACCTTCGCCGCCGCGCCGAATTCCGCGCGGCGGGTGGCGAGCCGGCGCATCGCCTCGCTGTCCTCGCCCCACTGGCTCGCGTTCCATTGCTCGTCGACGTGCGCCGCGGTCCACGCTTCGTCTGCGGAAAGCCGCCCGCGCGCGAGTGCGAGCGCCAGGAGCACCGAACCCGTGATTGCCGTCACCGTCGCCAGCGCGGCCAGCGCGAACGGCGGTGCGTAACGCGCGACTTCCGCCCGGATCGTGTCGACGGATTCTTGCGGCTGCTCGATGAACGTGACGCCCTCGGCGAGCGCAAAACGCGCGCCGTAGGTCTCGCGTATCCAGTCGAGCACCGGATCCCACGCAGCCGCCTGCGCTGCGGCAAGCTCCGCCGGGTTCCCCGCCCGGTAACAGAGCAGGTCGGAGCCGGCATATTTTGCGGCCTCCGCCGCCACCGCTTCGGCTTCGCCGGCAACGCGGTCGATCGCCACGTTCATGAGCCGCGTCAGTGGCATCAACGCCGGATCGATCGTCTCGCCGAGGGCATTCCATTCGGCGGCGACCGCTTCCATGAGCGAGCGGCTTGGGGCAGCCAGGGCATTGCGCGCCGGCGTCCGCGCGAGCTTGCCGTCGAGCAGGAGCACGAATTGACCGTCGCGTTCACCGACGCTCGCCTCCTTGTAGAAGCGCTTCGGCAGCGCCGGCCGCATTGCCCGCCGCGCGGCGTCCATTGGATTCGCCGTGCCCTGTTCGAGGTCTTCGAGAAGGTCGCGCATTCACTCACCATTATTGCCGTCGTCCCGGTCGAGGCGCGAAGCGCCGAGAGCCGGGACCGTTCGAAGCTTATCGCAGGCAGTCCCGGATCGCGCTGCGCGGCGGGACGACGGCATGGATCACTCCTCCGGCGCCTGCTCGATCGGATCGTAGCGCTTGGCGTCGAAGCCGAGGAGGTTCCAGCTCTGCTGCATGTGCGGCGGCAGTGGCGCCGTGACGTCGATGACGCCCTTCCCGCCCGGATGCGGGATCACGAGCCGCCGCGCCAGAAGATGCAGGCGGTTCTGCATCCCGCCCGGCAGCTCCCAGTTCTCGATATCGAAATACTTTTCGTCGCCGACGATGGCATGGCCGATCGCCGCGCAATGCGCGCGGAGCTGGTGCGTGCGCCCGGTCACCGGCTTGAGCGATAGCCACGCGAGCTTTTGCGCCGCATTGTCGACAACGGCATAGTAAGTGACGGCGTGGCTCGCTTCCTTCTCGCCGTGCTTGGCGACGCGCATACGCTCGCCGCCCGGTCCGCCGCCCTTCGCGAGAAATCCGGAAATGCGGCCCTGATGCGGCCGCGGCACGCCGGCAACCAGCGCCCAATAGATCTTCCGCGCCGCGCGCGAGCGGAACGTCTTCGCGAGCGTCGCCGCCGCAAGCCGCGTCTTGGCGATCAGGAGAACGCCGGACGTGTCCTTGTCGATCCGGTGCACGAGGCGCGGCTTCACGCCGTCCTTCGTGCGCAGCGACTCGAGCATGCCATCGACATGCCGCACCGTGCCCGAGCCGCCCTGCACCGCAAGACCCATCGGCTTGTTCAGCACGAGCACCTCGCGGTCTTCGTAGATCGTGATGGATTTCAGAAATTCAGCGTCGGACTTGTTTTTCGTCATTCCGGGACCGCGCGAAGCGCGGGGCCCGGAATCCATCTGACGATCGGCGCTCGCGGATGGTTCGCCTGGATTCCATGCTCGCGCCTTCGGCGCGCCCCGGAATGACAAATCTTGTAGCGGCGGCACGCGCACGCTCTGCCCGGGTTCAAGCCGCGTATTCGTCTTCGCGCGCCCGCCGTCGACGCGCACCTGCCCGGTGCGCAGCAACTTCTGCAGATGCCCGAACGGCAACGCCGGATAATGCTCCTTGAACCAGCGGTCGAGGCGCATCCCTCCTTCATCGGCATGCACTTTTTTTGTCTCGACCGCCATGCTTCATCCGAACGAGCGAACGACGAACAGCCCGAGAAAAATCGCGGCCAGTGAAATCCCGACCGATGCGATCACATAGGCAACGCCCTGTCCCACCTCGCCGCGCTCGAACAGGAGCGCGAAGTCGAGCGAGAATGCGGAGAAGGTCGTGAAGCCGCCGAGAATGCCGGTGACGAGGAAGAGGCGCACGTGCTGCGTCACATTCCCGTCCTTGAAGGCGAACCAGGCGGCGAGCACGCCGATCAGGAACGAGCCGACCACGTTGACGATCAGCGTGCCCCACGGAAAGGTCACGCCGAACAGGTGGGCGGACAAAACATTGACGCCGTGCCGGAGCGCGGCGCCGATCCCGCCGCCGAGGAAAACCAGGAGTGTCGCAATCATTGAATCGAGCCTTTACAGGGCCGGTGGCGCGCTGGATCGGTGTGATACGCGGCTACCGCGGTGCGAACAAGCCCGCCAAATGCCGCTTGATCCCGCGCCCCCGAGCCGGTTCACTTCCCGTTTCACGAACGGAGGAACGGAATGAGCGGGCAAACTGCGGCCAAACCAGGAAGCAACCGGATGCCGGCGGACATCGCCGCGCGAATTCGAGCGATCGGCCCGGTGATCGACCCGCCCGCCACCGCGGCGATCTATGCGCCCCTGCACGAGCGCGAGCCCTATGCCGGCGTGAAAATCACGCGCGATGTCAAATACGGCCCCCACGAGCGCCATCTGCTGGATGTCTTCGAGCCGGCGCAGGCTTCCGCGCCCCGCCCCGTCCTGATCTTCATCCACGGCGGCGCCTTTATCGGCGGCCACAAGCGCACCACCAACTGCTTTCATGACAACATCATGCTGTGGGCAGCGCGCAACGGAATCGTCGGCGTCAACGCCACCTACCGTCTCGCGCCGGACCACCCCTGGCCCGCCGGCGCGGAGGACGTTGCCGCCATCGTACGCTGGGTGCGCGCGAACATCGCGAACCACGGCGGCGATCCCGATCGGATTTTCCTCACCGGACATTCCGCAGGCGCGACCCACGTCGCGACCTATGCCGTGATGCTCCGGTTTCATGTCGCAGACAACGCCGGGCTCGCCGGTGTTATTCTGCTGTCCGGCACGTACGATCTGAGCATCGCGAAGCACGACGGCACCTATCTGCAGTATTTCGGCACGGACCGGTCGAAACACGCCGAACGCTCGCCCTTTGCCGGGCTGCTTGAAACGCCGCTTCCGCTTTTCGTCGCCTATACCGAACTCGAGCCGCCCCACCTTCTCGAACAGAGCGAGCGGCTGGTCGATGCCCTCGAACGCGCGAACCGCAGCGCGCGAACCATCAAGCTCGCGAACCACAATCACATGTCGATCACCTATTCCATCAATACGGACGATACGGGGTTGTCCGATGCATTGCTCGCGTTCGTGCGAAGCGTGAAGTAGCTCACGTCGTCGGATGCGACCGCAAGACAGCGCAACTAGACCGCTCCCGCCAGACCGAGGCCGGCGGCCGCCGCGAGTGCCCAGAGCGGGTTCATGCGGCCCCACAACGCAATCGCGGCGGTGGCGGCGGTGATGCCGAAAGCCGTCAGGTTCTGATCCGCCGCCCGCGCGATCAGAAGCGCGCTCGCCGCAACGAAGCCGATCGTCACCGACACCGCGCCCTTCTGCATGGCGATGCGCCACCGCGCGTACTTGAAGCGCTCCCAGACCCGCGAGACGAAATACGTGATCGTGCAGGTCGGCACGGTGATCGCCGCCGTCGCCAGCGCGGCACCGGGAAATCCCGCCAATTGCCAGCCGATCAGCGTGACGAAGAGCACATTCGGCCCGGGCGCCGCCTGACCGATCGCGAAGAGATCGGCGAACTGCTGCTCCGTAAGTACGCCGCTCAGCTCCACCGTCTGCCGGTGCAGTTCCGGAACGATGCTGGCAACGCCGCCCACCGCAACGAGCGAGAGAAGCGCGATGTGCAACGCCAGGGAAAAGATCGGATTCTCGTTCACCGCGGCCTCCAGTAGCACCACACCATACTGAGCGGCGCGAGCACGAGCACGACCCAGTAAAGCGGCAGGCGCAACAGGCCGACGGCGGCAAAGGCAGCGAGCGCAAAGAGAATGGCCGATACGCGCCGCTCCTGCACGAGCGGCAGCGCCATTTTGATTGCCATCGCGACGATCAGCCCAGCGGCCGCCGCAGCCAGTCCGGCAAGCGCGCCGCGCAGCATTTCGAACTCGCCAAAGTGCAGGTAAAGCGCGCCGCACGCCAGCATGATGAGAAGCGGAACGCCGACGAGTCCGGCGAACGCGGTGAGCGCGCCCGCCGCACCGTGAAAGCGCGAGCCCACGATGATCGCCATGTTGACGATGTTCGCCCCCGGCAGGAACTGGCAGAACGCGAGCGTCTCCGCGAACTCTCTTTCACTGAGCCAGCCACGTCGCTCGACCAGCATTCGCCGCGCCCACGGCAGCACACCGCCGAATCCCGACAGGGAAATCGCGAGGAACCCCGTGAAGAGTTCGGAAAGCGCTGGAACCTTCTGTTCGGGATTGAGGACGGCGGAATCGGACGCGGAATCGGACATGGAACCGGAACATATAGCCGTGCGGCGCGCCCGCTTCCAGCGCGTGCCGATGCCGCACGCCGCATTTTCGGAACGATTTTTTGGACGCGCCGTTTTTCAGAAGCGGCGGGCCTGAGACTCTGGAGGAAATAATGAAGCCGATGAAACAAGGACTGCTGGCGGCTGCAGCGACGGCGGCGCTCGCCCTGGGCGCCGGGGGCGCTTTCGCGCAGACCGACCAGAGAATGGATTCACCAAGCGGCGCGCAGATGCAGAACGGCGCCGGAACGCAGGAGAAGAGCGGAGCCCAGACCCAGGACAAGGCCCCATCGCAGGCTCCACGCGGCGAAGCACAGGATCGGGACACGCAGAAGCCCGGTCGGGCGCAGCAGCGTGACGCGGCGCCCGGCTCCCAAGCTCCGCGCGGTCAGGCGCAGGACCAGGATATGAAGAGGAAGCCCGGTCAGGCGCAGGACCAAGATACCCAAGATATGAAGAAAAAGCCGGGTCAGGCTCAAGAACGCGAAATGAAGAAGAGCCCCGGTCAGGCACAAGAGCGCGACAGCCAGCCCGGAACGAAACAGCAGGATCGGGCGCAGGGCACACAAGACAGCAAGAGCGTCCAGATCAACGAGCAGCAGCGCACGCGCATCAGCCAGACGGTCAGGCAGAAGAACGTGAACCTGCGTCACGTCGATCGCACACAGGTCAACTTCAAGATCAACGTGGGCGCCGTGGTACCGCGGACGATTGAGCTCCATCCGGTACCGACGGAGATCGTGACGATCGTGCCGGCCTATCGCGGATACCTTTACGTCGTCGTTGACGACGAACTCCTGATCATTCATCCGCGGACCTATGAAATCGTGGCCGTCATTCCCGCGTGATGCTTACGAACGGAACAAGTAGTCGAAGGGGCGGCCCTGCGCCGCCCCTTCTCGTTGTCTGCATGCACGAATTTGCCGGAACCCTACCCGGCTCCGTTCGTTGATTTCAAAGGGGCGACAGCATCGGCCAACTGCGCACACAAACCGGGAGAACGGCCATGAAGCGCACTTTGCTGATTGCGGTGTCGTCGGCAGCGCTGATCCTCGGCACAACGCATGTCTCGGCGCAAACCGGCGGCGGCTCGTCGGGCGGATCGAGTTCCGGCGGCGCATCGTCGGGCAGCAGCAGTTCCGGCTCCAGTGTCGGCTCGCGCTCATCCGGACAGCGGAGCAGCAGCCCATCGAGGTCCGGAACGTCGGGGACCGCGCCATCGACGGGCAACGGCAGCCAGCCAACCTCACCTGGAGCTGTGTTCCAGGGCGGAGGTGGCGGCGGACAGTCGCCGGGCATGTTTCGTCCACCCAGCACGGGAGAGAGCGGCACTGGCACGGGCGGGACTGGAACGAGCGGCACCACGACAGGCACCGGCATGACCTCAGGCGGGACCGGGACGACGACCGGAGAAACCGGCGGGGCGACGACATCGGGTTCCGGCAGCACTCAAGGCGCGACCGGCGGTCAATCGCCGGGTAGTTCGACGGGAGCAGGCCAGGAGGTGCCTGGTCAGACAACCAAGTCCGACCCGAACCAGCTGCACCCGCTGCAACAGGAGAAGCCCTCCGGGCCGGCGACCGATTCCACCGCGGCCACGGAAGAAGAGCAGTTTCGCGGCTCCGGCGGCGTCGTGCAGCAGAACGGCAGCATGCCAGGCGGCGCGATCGTTGCCTTGACCGAGGAAGAGCGGCGGAAGATTCGCGAGATCATCCTCTCCGAAAACGTGGCGCAAGAACCACGCGCGAATTTCAAGCTGCAAGTCGGCGGCAAGGTGCCCGACGGCGTGCCGCTGAAACCGCTACCCGCGCAGGCCGTCGATATCCAGCCGCGTTACAAGAATTTCGGCTTCGTGATCACCAATGACCGCATCGTCATCATCCAGCGCGATACCCGCGAGATCGACGCACTGATTCCGCTTTGATGCGCGTGGGTTGCGCCCCCGGTCGGCCAAACGGCCGCCCTTTTTGCATGGCCTGAGTTTGGTGTAAGCCAAGGGTCGGCCGGCGGGCCGGGACCCCCGGTCAAGGCAAGGCAACTCATTCGGAAATGCGCATCCTCCGCTACTCCCTGCTCGCGCTCGCGGTGCTCGCGGCTTTTGCCGTCAGCGTCGTCCTCGTGGTGCGGAGCGTGAGCAACAGCCCGCTGTGGTCCGCGCGCACCGAGAGGGCACCGTCTGCGGAGCCGCCCGTCGCGTCGCCGGCGGAAACCGCGCCAATGCCGGCGAGTGCTCCTCCGGTGGAGGAAACCGCTGCACCGCCCGTAGCAGCGGAGCCCGCGCCGCCGGCGGATACGCCAGCCGAGCCGCCCGCGGGCACATCCGACGCCTCTTCGGAAAGACCCTTCAGCCCAGGCAGCCTGTCCGCGCTCGGCACGCTCCTCGCCGACCGACCGGAGATGCTGACGCTCGGCGCGCCGCCCGCTGCCGGCCCGCAGCCGGAAACGCCGGCATCACAACGAACAGCCGGCGCAGGTCTCACCCTCACGCCGGAGCAAAGCGAGCGCGTGCGCTACGTGCTGCTTTCGCACAACATCATGCAAGTGGAAACGACCGGCCTCGCGCTGCGCGTCGGCGGCACCGTGCCGGCGGACGTGCCGCTGCAGCCGTTTCCCATCGAGATGGCCGACGTGGTCCCCGCCTACGCGCAATATTCCTATGTGATGGCGCAGAACCAGATCGCGATCGTCGCCAATGCGAACCGGCGCATCGACGTCGTGCTTCCGATCGAGCAGCGCTGACGGCCAACGTCTCTCGGATAGCTGAGTCTCTCCATTCGTCCCCGCGACGGCGGGACCCAGGAGCTACAACCGAAAGTGCAGATTGCCCTGGATTCCTGCTGGAGCCTGTCCTCGGGCGAGCAGAAAACGAGCCCCGAGGGCGGGAACGAGCGGAGCGGAATTCGGACTACTTCCGCTGCGCGCGGAGCTTCGCCCAATAGTCGAGCCGCTTCTTGATTTCGCGCTCGAAGCCGCGCTCCACCGGCTCGTAAAACGTGCGCCGGCCAAGCTGCTCAGGGAAGTAATCCTGCCCGGAGAAACCCTCTTCCGCGTCGTGGTCGTATTCGTAGCCGGCGGAATAGCCCTCTTCCTGCATGAGCTTGGTCGGCGCATTGAGGATGTGCTTGGGCGGGAGCAGCGAACCGCCCTCCTTCGCCGTGCGCTTGGCGCGGCCGAACGCGACATAAGCCGCGTTCGATTTCGGCGCGGTCGCGACGTAGAGCACCGCCTGCGCCAGCGCGAGTTCGCCTTCGGGCGAGCCAAGGAAATCGTAAGCATCCTTCGCCGCATTCGCGACCACGAGCGCCTGCGGATCGGCCATGCCGATATCCTCCGACGCCATGCGCACGATCCGCCGCGCGAGATAGAGCGGGTCTTCACCGGCGTCGAGCATGCGTGCAAGATAATAAAGGGCGGCATCGGGATCGGAGCCGCGCACGGCCTTATGCAGCGCCGAGATCAGGTTGTAATGACCGTCCTGCGACTTGTCGTAGATCGGTGCGCGCCGCTGCACGATCTCCATGAGCCTTGCGGCGTCGAAGACTTCGTCCTTGCGCGCCGCGCGCCAGACCTCTTCCGCGAGTGTCAGCATCGCACGGCCGTCGCCGTCGGCAAGGCGGATGAGCACCTGCCGCGCTTCATCGCCGAGCGGCAGCTTCCTCCCTTCGATCTCTTCCGCCCGCAAGATAATCTGCTCCAGCGCCGCCGCGTCGAGCGACTTGAACACGAGCACGCGCGCCCGCGAGAGCAGCGCCGCGTTCAGCTCGAACGACGGGTTCTCCGTCGTCGCACCGACGAGCGTGACGGTGCCATCCTCCATCACCGGCAGGAAGGAATCCTGCTGCGCCCGGTTGAAGCGGTGGATCTCATCGACGAACAGAAGGGTCCCCTGCCCCGTCTCGCGCCGCGCCCGCGCCTCGTCGAAGACCTTTTTCAGATCGGCGACGCCGGAAAACACGGCGGAGATCTGCTGGAAATGCAGGTCGGTTTCCTCGGCGAGCAGCCGCGCCACGGTGGTCTTGCCCGTGCCCGGCGGCCCCCAGAAGATCAGCGAGCCGAGCGAGCGCGTCTCCAGCATGCGCGTGAGCGCGCCGTCGGGACCCACGAGCGCTTCCTGGCCGACGACCTCGGAAAGCTTCCGCGGGCGCATTCGGTCGGCTAGCGGCCGTGGCGCGTCGCGCTCGAGGCCGGCGGCTTCGAACAGGCTGGTTTGCGGCCGTTTTCGCTGGCTCATCTTTGCTGACAATAGACCAAACTGGCGACGGCCGGTATCGGTGCCCTTAGCCCCGCAGCGTCACGTTCAACTGCTGGCCGCCGCGCTGGATCGTGATGTTCCACTGCCGGCTTGGCTCCGCCGATACACGCTCGAGGTCGCGCGTCCGGGCGATCTTCTCGCCGTTGACGGCGAGCACCACGTCGCCCGGCTGGAAGCCAAGCACCGAAGCCGTGGAGCCGCCGGCGACGTCGACGATCACGACGCCCTCCGCGGAGGTGTCAAGCCGCAGCTCGTCGGCGAGCGCCGGCGAGAGGTTCGCGACCCGCGCGCCCGAAAACGGCGAACGGGAACGGATGACGATCTCTTCGCGCGGCCGCTCCGGCGCGGTCTCGAGCGGAACGGCAACGCTGCTCGCCCGCCCCTTCCGCTCGATCGTCAGTGTCGCGCGGCCGCCGAGCGGCTTCGTCGCAAAACGGTAGTTGAACGCATTCGGATCTTCCACCGGCTGCCCGTCGATCTCCGCGATCACATCACCGGGCTGCAAACCGGCGCGGGCGGCCGGACTGTTCGACGACACATCCGTGACAAGAGCGCCCGCCGGCCGCTTGAGGTTCAGGCTCTCGGCAATGTCGGGCGTGATCGCCTGCAGCTTGGCGCCGAACCACGGGCGCCGCACCGCGGCGCTGCCGCCCCGCGCCGACTCCACGACGACGCGCACCATGTTCGCGGGGATGGCGAAGCCGATGCCGAGCGAACCGCCGCTGCGCGAATAGATCGCGGAGTTGATGCCGATCACCCTGCCCGCCATGTCCACGAGCGCGCCGCCCGAGTTGCCGGGATTGATCGCCGCGTCGGTCTGGATGAAGAACTGATAGTCGGTTATGCCGACCTGCGTTCGCGCCACCGCCGACACGATCCCCTGCGTCACCGTCTGGCCGACGCCGAAGGGATTGCCGATCGCGAGCACGAGATCGCCGACCTCCGCGGCGTCGGAGTCGCCCAGCTCGGCCGCCGGAAACCGCTCGCGCCCGTCCTTGATGCGCAGCACCGCGAGATCGCTGCGCTGATCGCGCAACAGAACGTCCGCATCGAATTCGCGCTTGTCGGCAAGCGCGATGCGGACGGCCTCCGCATTCTCGATCACGTGGAAATTCGTCACGACGATGCCGGAGGGATCGACGATCACCCCGGAGCCGAGCGAGCGCTGCGCCCGCTCGCCGGGAATGCCGAAGCCCTGGTCGCCGAAGAAGCGGCGGAAGAACGGATCGTCGAAGAAGGGATTGCTCCGCCGCACCGTCTGCAGCGCATAGACGTTCACGACCGCGGGCGCGACCCGCTTCACCACCGGCGAGAACGAAAGCTGGATCTCGGCGCGCGAGGCCGGCACGCGCGGCTGCTGCGCTCCGGCGGGGACAACCGGGAACGTCGCAAGCGCAAAGGCAAGGACCAGCAAGATTCGGCGCATGGGGCAGAGATATAGATACGTCTGCCGCTCGACGAAAGAGCTAACGGCATCCGCTCACTCCCGCGAAAGCGGGAATGAGCGGAGAGCGCTCAGAACCGGTAATTCAATCCCACGCGCACGATGTGGCTCGTGAGCGAGGCCGCAACCGGCCCCGTCGCGTTCGAGTAAGCGTCTTTCTCACCGAGATCGACGTAGAGATATTCGAGCTTCGCCGTCCAGTTCTGGTCGATCTTCGCCTCGAAGCCCGCGCCTACCGTCCAGCCGAGCCGGGTGTCGCTCGCGCCGAAGCCGCCGCCGGCCGCTTCGAAACGGCCGATCGCGGCGCCACCCGTGACATAGAAGAGATAGGCGTCCGCGGCATAACCCGCGCGCACGCGGCCCGTGCCGAGCCAGTTCAGATTGGTCGAGAGCGGACCCGCCGCCGAGCTGCCTGCGCCGTCAATGCCCGACCAGGACAGATCGCCCTCGACGCCCACCACCATCCTGCCCGACTGCCAGTTGTATCCGGCGGTGCCGCCGAGCAGCCAGCCGTTCGCATCGAAGCGGCCGTTGGCGCCCCCGACCGGATCGCTGTGGCGCGCATCGCCCCAGCCATATCCCGCGACCGCGCCGAGATAGAAGCCGCTCCAGTCGAACAGCGCCGTTGCCGTTTCCGGCGCTTTGACGATCGGCGACCGCATGGGGGCATCGGCCGCGAATGCCGGCACGCCGCCGAGGGCATACACGGCCGCGCCCGCAAACAGGATTCTTCGCATCAAGACTCCGACCGCCCCCGGAGTGAATGCGCGGCTGATACACCGCCGAACGTGGCAATTTCTTGCCGCTCACGAAACAAGGCGCCTGCGGCCGATTGACCGTTAGCCCGTATTGGCGCCCCTTTGAGCGCCAATGTCCATCCATGGTTACCGTGCGGGCGGCGGATTCGTTCGCCTGTCATAGAACCTGGATCGTCACGTCATACGCGATTTCTAAGTTCCACACGTGGGGAACCGGGAGTTCCGGACATTGGCATGTCCGGATCGGGCTGGCCCGGATAGGGCAACACCACTCTCTGCCACCGGTCGCACACGAAGCAGGTCACCGCACGGCGGCGTCATCGCCGCCGCGCGGAACGGACTTGCTTTGTCAAAACACGTGAGCACTCGCATGGGGGTAACAACGATGAAATTGCATAGGACCATTTTGAACGGCCTCGCTGTGACGGCCGCGGCCACGATTTTGGTCGGCGGCCCTGCGGCGGCGCAGGACGACAAGCGCCTGGATGCCTTGCAGGCCCAAATCGCCAAGCTGCAGAAGGAACTGGCGGCACTGCGGGGCGATGTCTCTAAGAGCAAGGAGGAAATCCGGAAGGCGAACGAACGCGCCGCGATTGCCAAGGCCGCACCGCCGAACCAGCCGATCGTCAAGATGTCGTCGAGCAATCGGCCGGAGATCTGCAGCGCGGACGGACGCAATTGCATCGCGCTGACCAGCCGTTTGCACCTCGATGTCGGCGGCTACGACTATCGGCCGAACTCGCCCTTCACCAATCCGCAGAACCTGTTCGGCGGGCCGATCGCGCGCCGCGCCCAGATCGGCGTGATCGGAAAATTCCTGGACGACTGGGAATACAGCCTCGTGTTCGAGGGCGGCGGCTCCGGCGGCGCCAGCAGCGTCATCGTCGATACGGCCTATCTCGCCTATAACGGCTTCAAGCCCTTCAAGATCTGGGGCGGTTATTTCGGCGTGCCTTACACGCTCGACGAATCGACCAGCTCCAACAACATCACCTTCATGGAACGCGCAGCACCCCAGCAGGTGGCGATCGGCATCGGCGGCGGCACGCGTTCCGCGTTCGGCGTCACCACAGGCGGCAAGCAATGGTGGGCGGGCGCGTTTCTGACCGGTCCCGCATACGGCGTCACGTCCGGACAGCCGCAGGCGGCCGTGACGGGCCGCGCCGTATTCCTGCCGGTGCTCACCGAGAACGCTTCGCTCCTGGTCGGCGGCAGTGCGCAATACCTGTTTCAGCCGCCCGCAGGCGACGTGCTCCGGCTGCGCGACCGCATCGAGCTGCGGATCGACGGCAACCGCATTCTCGATACGGGCAATATCGCCAATGTCGACAGTGCGACCGTCCTGAGCGCGGAAATCGCCGGCACGCTCGGCAGCTTCCATTTCCAGGGCGAATATTTCGATTTCAGCGTCGATCGGTATGCCGGCAGCGAACTCAGCTTCAATGGCGGCTACATTCAGGCAGGCTATATCCTCACCGGCGAAAAGCGCAGCTACAGCTCGGGCTCCGGCTCCTACGGCGGCGTCACGCCGGCCCATCCCTTCGACTGGAAGTCCCGCAACTGGGGCGCGTGGGAAGTCGCCGCGCGCTACAGCGTGATCGATCTCGATGACGACGCGGGCGCCGTGTTCGGCGGCCGGCAGGAGAACATCACGGTCGGCGTGAACTGGTACGTGAACCGCAACATCCGCTTCCTGCTCAACTATATCCACGGCAAGGTGGACAAGCGGACGGGCGGCGGCGTGGACGTCGGCGCGAAGTACGACGCGGTCGGCCTGCGCACGCAAGTTGCCTTCTGACGCGGGGCTGCGACCTCCACCCGCGAAAAGGCGAAGGGGCGGCCCTCGGGCCGCCCCTTTCTCTATTCGCTCGCAATTCGCAGGATCGGCCGCGGTCAGAACCGGTAGTTGAAGCCGCCACGAACAATATGAGCGTTGTTTTCCCTTGCAATGAGGTTCACAGCCGCAATTAGCGGATCGCTCTTCCCCAACGAAACATACAAGTATTCGGTTTTGAAGGACCAATTCTTCGCGAAAGTCGCTTCCAAACCCACACCGGTAGTCCAACCTGTTTCGATCCGTTCAATGTCGAAGATCGTGTCCAAGATGTAGTTCACACGAGCAAAAGCAACCCCTGCGGTGGCGAAGAAAAGGAGGTCGCCATGCGCTGCACCCAAACGGCCACGCACTGTAGCTAACCAATCGATCGACGATCTGCATGGCACGCCGCAGGTCGCTCCGTTTTCGGTACCTGAAATGCCAGTCCATGACATATCGGCCTCGACGCCAAAAACCCACGGACTGCCTGATTGCCAGTTGTAGCCAACCGTGACTCCGATTATTCCGCCGTCGGCTTTGATATCGCCGGTTGTCCAAGGCACATTGTTGTTCCAATAGGTACTGCCCCGCGCGTAACCACCAGAGAGGCCGACATAACTTCCACTCCAACTGAACGTCGGAGCGGCGACGGACTTAAAGGTCGTCGTATCGGCAGCCTTCGACTCTGCTGCCCCCCACGCTACAAATGCCATCAACAACAGCGTCTTCACCAGAAGCGGCCGGCCATGAGTTTCGCCGCCGCCCAATCGCCCTCTCGTGCCCATTTCCTTGTCGCCCCAATGTCATCACCGCGAGAGGCGAGAATTAACATTCGGAATCCAGAAAACAAGTGAATTTCTGGATATTACTTCGTAAAAATAACGAAACCGATCGCATTTTTTACGGATAAAACACTGTCGGCAGCATCAATTCCGGTATTCTTACGGAAACGATAGGGACCTAAGCAAAACATGAAGAAATCAGACGGAGTTGAAGAGCACACGCCATCGATTCCCGGGCGAGCGATGCCAAAGTTAGACATCATTGACCGCAGATTATTAGCAGCTCTTCAGGAGGACGACCGGCTACCGCTTGTAGAACTGAGCAAGGCAATCGGCGCCCCAGCTTCCACCATAAACGACCGCATCAAGCGTTTAACGCGCCAAGGGATAATCGACGGCTTTTATGCTCATCTTTCGCCCGAAGCACTTGGCTTGGACCTCCTCGCATTCATGCTGGTTAGCTGGAGCGATCCGACGGTTGAGCCGGAATTTCTAAAGAAAATGCGGGCGGCGAAAGAAGTCCTCGAGTGTCACCACATTACGGGAGCCTGCAACTACCTCATAAAAGTGCGCGTGCCAGCCACCCGCAACTTGGAGAAATTCCTCTCCGAAGTCGTCAAGGCAGTCTCGGGGGTTGAGCGCACGGAAACGTTGATCGTGCTTTCGACGGCGAAGGAAACCTGCAGGCTGGAGCCTTTGGCCGATCGCTGAGCGGAAAACGCTCCCGCTTCCGCGATCACTTTCGTAACGGCGACAGGGACAAACCCAAGCCCGCTGCCTGCTCTCCAAATCTGCAAACGAAAAACAAAGAGGCGGCTCTCGGGCAGCCCCTTCTTTATTCAGTGCGAAGCGAGCGCGTTCAGGCCGCGGCCGCAGCGGACTCGGTCTCCGGCGGTTTGTTCGCCTCGTGCCGCGCGCGGTCTTCCTTGCCGCGCGCGTCGACGTCGCGGTCGACGAGCTCGATCACCGCGACCGGCGCCGAGTCGCCGTAACGGAAACCAGCCTTCAGGATGCGGGTGTAGCCGCCGTTGCGGTCCTTGTAGCGCGGGCCGATCACCTCGAAGAGCTTCTTCACGGCCGCCTGGTCGCGGATCTCGGCGATCGCGCGGCGGCGCGCGTGAAGGTCGCCCTTCTTGCCGAGCGTGATGAGCTTCTCGAACAACGGGCGCAGGTCCTTCGCCTTCGGCAGCGTGGTGACCACCTGCTCGTGCGTGATCAGCGATGCCGCCATGTTGGCGAACATGGCCTTGCGGTGCTCCGCCGTGCGGTTGAGCTTGCGGTGTGCCTTGGCGTGACGCATGACCTTGGTCCTTTATCTCTTTGCGCCATCCTTCGAGGATCGCACTTCGCACTCGCACCTCAGGATGACGCTAACTCCAACCCGTCACCCTGAAGTGCTCGCGAAGCGAGCCTCGAAGGGTGACGGTCTTCAATAATGGTCCTCGAAGCGCTTGGCGAGCTCTTCGATATTCTCCGGCGGCCAGCCCTGCACTTCCATGCCGAGGTGCAGGCCCATGGACGCCAGCACTTCCTTGATCTCGTTGAGCGACTTGCGGCCGAAGTTCGGCGTCCGCAGCATTTCGGCTTCGCTCTTCTGGATCAGGTCGCCGATATAGACGATGTTGTCGTTCTTCAGGCAGTTGGCCGAGCGCACCGAGAGCTCGAGCTCGTCCACCTTCTTGAGCAGCGCCGGGTTGAACGGCAGCTCCTGAATCGCCGGCGCCTCGATCTCGCGGCGCGGCTCCTCGAACGTGACGAAGATATTGAGCTGGTCCTGCAGGATGCGCGCGGCGAACGCGAGCGCGTCCTCCGGCGACACCGAGCCATTGGTCTCGATGTTCATGGTCAGTTTGTCGTAGTCGAGGATCTGGCCCTCACGGGTGTTCTCGACGCGATAGCTCACCTTGCGCACCGGCGAATAGAGGCTGTCGACCGGAATGAGACCGATCGGCGAATCCTCATTGCGGTTGCGGTCGGCCGGCACATAACCCTTGCCCGTGTTGACCGTGAGCTCCATGCGCAGCTCCGCGCCGTCGTCGAGCGTACACAGCACGAGGTCGGGATTGAGGATCTGGATGTCGCCGACGGTCTGGATGTCGCCCGCGGTGAGCTGACCCGGACCCTGCTTCTTCACGACCATGCGCTTCGGACCCTCGCCCTGCATCTTCAAGGCGATGTCCTTGATGTTGAGAACGATGTCGGTCACGTCCTCGCGCACACCCGGGATCGACGAGAACTCATGCAGCACGCCGTCGATCTGCACCGAGGTCACCGCCGCGCCCTGCAGCGACGAAAGCAGAATCCGGCGGAGCGCATTGCCGAGCGTGAGCCCGAATCCGCGCTCGAGCGGCTCGGCCACCACCGTGGCGAAGCGCTTGGCATCGTGACCCGCGGTGACCTGCAATTTCTCAGGCCGGATCAGTTCTTGCCAATTCTTCGGATTGACGATGTTGTTCACGGGTTCATCCTTCGCGCTGTCTCCGCGAGGCGCCAACCTCGCGTCCCCGCCAAAAGCGGGCTCAAGAATTCCGGCCGATGCCGGCATGAAACTCATACGCGGCGCCGCTTACGCGGGCGGCAGCCGTTGTGCGGAATGGGTGTCACGTCGCGGATCGAGGTGATCGTGAAGCCCGCCGCCTGCAGCGCGCGCAGGGCGGACTCGCGGCCCGCGCCCGGACCCGCGACTTCCACTTCCAGCGTACGCATGCCGTGTTCCTGCGCCTTGCGCGCGACATCCTCGCCCGCGACCTGCGCGGCATAGGGCGTCGACTTGCGCGAGCCCTTGAAGCCGAGCGACCCCGCCGACGACCAGGCGATCGTGTTGCCTTGCGCGTCGGTGATCGTGATCTTGGTATTGTTGAAGCTGGCGTTCACGTGCGCGACGCCCGACGCGATGTTCTTGCGCTCGCGCCGACGGACGCGGGTGCCTTGCTGTGCAGGTGCTTCTTTGCTCATTTTCCGTTCCTACCGCTCGTCGATGCCGCGCCAATCAACCCTTCGACGGAGCAGCCTTCTTGCCCGCGATCGCCTTGGGCTTGCCCTTGCGCGTGCGCGCGTTCGTGTGCGTGCGCTGGCCGTGCACCGGCAGATTCCTGCGGTGGCGCAGCCCGCGATAGCAGCCGAGATCCATCAGCCGCTTGATGTTCATGGAAACGTCGCGCCGCAGGTCGCCTTCCACCACATAATCGCGGTCGATGGTCTCGCGGATCTGCAGCACTTCCTGGTCGGTGAGCTGGTTCACGCGGCGGTCGAGCGGAATGCTCAGCGCCTTCATGATGTCGTTGGCTCGCTTCTCGCCGATGCCGTGGATGTATTGCAGCCCCACCACGACACGCTTTCCCGTCGGAATGTTTACGCCAGCAATTCGGGCCACGTTTATTTCTCCGTTTGGGGCGAACGAAACCGCCCGCGTCTGGTTACCGGTCGCGCGGGACTACCCATGCGCAAAAACGACGCCCCCCTTCCGTGGAAGGTTCGGCATCGCTGTGAAATTACCGACTGAGGGGCCATATTTAGGCAATCGCTCCTGCCCCGTCAACCGCGCCGCGAGCGGCCGCGGGCCGCCTTCCGCGCGGATTTCGGGGCTTTCACCTTGCCCCGTTTGGCTGTTCGGCGCCGGACCGAGACCCGCTTGCGGGCCTTGGCGACCGCCCGGCGGGCTCGGGTCTTTTTCTTGGCCTTTCTGGCGGCCTTGCGGGCCCGCTGCCGCGGCATCTTGAGGGAGGCCTTCTTGCGGGCCTGCACGGGGCGGGAACCGGCCTTGGCGGGCGCCGGCTTCTCCAGCACACGGAAAATGGCCTGGGTGACCTCCTCGATCGGCGGCATGCCGTCGATCGTCTGGAGCGAACCCTTCTTGCCATAATAGTCGATGAGCGGCGCCGTCTGCGCCCGGTAGGCCACGAGCCGCTGCTTCAGGGATTCCGGATTGTCGTCCGCCCGCACCGCCTCGCCGCGCGCCTGCATCTGGCCGATGCGGGTCTCGATCCGGCGGATCAGGATGCTCTCATCCACCCGGATTTCGACCACCGCGTCGAGCTTGAGGCCGCGCTGAGCGAGCAGCCGCTCGAGCGCCTCCGCCTGCGCCACCGTGCGCGGGAAGCCGTCGAGGATGAAGCCCTTGGCGCAATCCGGCTCCTTGATGCGGTCGGCGATGATCGCGATCACCACCGGATCCGGCACGAGCTCGCCACGCGCCATGATGTCCTTGGCTTTCTGGCCGATCGGCGTGCCGGCGGCTACCGCCGCCCGCAGCATGTCGCCGGTGGAAAGCCGGGCGATGCCGTAGCGCGCCGCGAGCTTCTCAGCCTGCGTGCCCTTCCCGGCGCCCGGCGGCCCGAGCAGTACCAGCCTCAACGACGCGCCCCCCTGAGCTTCGATTTCTTGATCAGCCCTTCGTATTGATGCGCGAGCAGATGGCCCTGCACCTGCGCGACCGTATCCATCGTCACGCTGACGACGATGAGCAGTGATGTGCCGCCGAAATAGAACGGCACCGCCGCATACGAGATCAAAATTTCCGGCAGCAAGCAGACGAGCGCGAGATAGGCCGCACCTACGACCGTGATGCGCGTGAGCACATAGTCAATGTATTGCGCCGTGCGCTCACCGGGGCGGATGCCCGGAATGAATCCGCCGTGCTTCTTCAGATTGTCGGCCGTGTCCACCGGATTGAACACGATCGCCGTATAGAAGAAGGCGAAGAACACGATCATGCCGATGTAGAGGAACATGTAGAGCGGCTGGCCATGGCCGAGCACGGCCGTAATCGTCGTCAGCCATTCCGGTCCCTGCCCGCTCGAGAAGCTTGCAACCGTGGTCGGCACGAGCAGGAGCGACGAAGCGAAGATCGGCGGGATCACACCAGCAGAATTGAGCTTCAGCGGCAGATGCGAGGTTTGCCCCTCGAACATCTGGTTGCCGACCTGCCGCTTCGGATACTGGATCAGGAGCCGCCGCTGCGCGCGCTCCATGAACACGATGAAGGCGATCACGGCGACAGCGACCAGGATCACCGCGAGGATCAGGCCGGTCGACAGCGCGCCCTGACGGCCGAGTTCGAGGGTACCGACGATCGCGCTCGGCAGCTCGGCGACGATGCCCGCCATGATGATGAGCGAAATGCCGTTGCCGATGCCGCGCGCGGTGATCTGCTCGCCGAGCCACATCAGGAACATCGTGCCGCCGGTGAGCGTGATCACCGTCGACAGCCGGAAGAACCAGCCGGGATCGGCAACGATCGTACCGCTGCCTTCGAGGCCGACGGCAATGCCGTAGGACTGGAAGATGCAGAGCACCGCCGTGAGATAGCGGGTGTATTGATTGATGACCTTGCGGCCCTGTTCGCCTTCCTTCTTCAGTTGCTCGAGCCGCGGCGACACCGTCTGCATCAACTGCAGGATGATCGACGCCGAGATGTACGGCATGATGTTGAGCGCGAAGATCGCCATGCGCTCGACCGCGCCGCCCGAGAACATATTGAAGAGGCCGAGGATGCCGCCCTGCGCCTGCTGGAACGCCTGGGCGAAGGCATCCGGGTTGATGCCCGGCATCGGGATATAGGTGCCGAGCCGATAGATGATCAGCGCGCCGAGCGTGAACCAGATGCGCTTCTTGAGCTCTTCGGCCTTGGCGAGGGCGCCGAAATTGAGATTCGCCGCAAGTTGTTCCGCTGCCGAGACCATCTAGCGCTCCATTGCGCCCCTAAGCCCGCTCCGGGCGCGAGGCATACCGGCCCGATGCCCTAGTTAGGGTTCAGGCCGACGCTTCGCCACCCGCTTCTTTTGCCTGCTTCTTCTGTGCCTTGGCGGACTTCGCGTCCGGCGCCTTCTGCTCGCGCAGGACCTTCACGGTGCCGCCGGCCTTCTCGACCGCGGCCACCGCCGACTTCGAGGCGCCGTCCACCTCGAAGGTGAGCTTCGCCTTGATCTCGCCCTTGCCGAGGAGCCGCACGCCATCGTGCGCGTTCTTCAGCACGCCCGCCTTCACGAGCGCCTCGACATTGATCGGCGCACCGGCGTCGAGCTTGCCCTTGTCGAGCGCGACCTGCACCCGGCCGAGGTTCACCTCGTTCAATTGCAAGGCGAAGATGTTGTTGAAACCGCGCTTCGGCAGCCGCCGATGCAACGGCATCTGGCCGCCTTCGAATCCCTTGATCGAGACGCCCGTGCGCGACTTCTGGCCCTTCACGCCACGGCCGCCCGTCTTGCCCTTGCCGGAGCCGATGCCGCGGCCGACGCGGGTGCGCTTCCTGCGCGAGCCTTCGCGGTCGGCGAGTTGATTGAGTTTCATTCTTCTCTCCTCACCCGCCCCTTAGTTGCCTTCCACCACACGGACGAGGTGCTGCACCTTCGCGATCATGCCGCGCACGGCCGGCGTGTCGGGCAGGATCCGGCGGCGGCCGGTCCTGGTCAGACCGAGCCCGATCAGCGTCTGCCGCTGCACGCCGGGACGGCGGATCGGGCTGCCGATCCGCTCCACGGTGACCGTCTTGCCGCTCTTGGCCATGACCTACCTCGTCTTATTCGCTCACGTCAGCGTCGACTTCGCGCCGGCGCGACTGCAACTGGGAAACCTTGAGCCCGCGACGCGCGGCGACCGCCCGCGGCGCGTCCTGGTGCTTCAGCGCGTCGAAGGTCGCGCGCACCATGTTGTACGGGTTCGACGATCCGAACGACTTCGCGACGACGTCGGCGACACCGAGCGTCTCGAACACCGCGCGCATCGGGCCGCCCGCGATAATACCCGTCCCCGGAGGCGCTGCGCGCAGCACCACATGCCCCGCGCCGTGATGGCCGGTGACGTCGTGATGCAGCGTCCGGCCTTCGCGCAGCGGCACCCGCACAAGTCCGCGCTTGGCGGCGTCCGTCGCCTTGCGGATCGCTTCCGGAACCTCGCGCGCCTTGCCGTGGCCGAAGCCGACGCGGCCCTTCTGGTCGCCGACGACGACGAGCGCGGCGAAGCCGAAGCGCTTGCCGCCCTTCACCACCTTGGCGACGCGATTGATGTGGACGAGCTTGTCGACGATACCGCCGTCGCGCTCGTCGCGATCGCGCTCGCGGTCCCGATCGCGCGAACGGCCGCGCCGTCCTTGCCCTTCAGAATCTGCCTGTGCCATCAGGTTGCTCGTCCTTCCTCAGAATTCCAGTCCGCCTTCGCGCGCGGCGTCGGCCAGCGCCTTGACGCGCCCGTGATAGAGATAGCCGCCGCGGTCGAACACGACCTGCGTGACGCCCTTCTGCTTGGCGCGTTCCGCGAGCCGCTGGCCCACCGCCTTGGCGGCGTCGACATTGGCGCCGGTCTTCGCGCCGCCACGCACCTCTTTTTCCATCGTCGACGCCGCTGCGAGCGTCTCGCCCTTCACGTCGTCGATCACCTGCGCATAGATGTGCTTCGACGAGCGGAACACCGAAAGCCGCGGACGCCCGTTCGCCGCGCGCTTCAGCGCCCGGCGCACGCGCCCGGTACGGCGAATTTCACGATCTCTTGTCCTAGCCATGGCTGCCCGTCACTTCTTCTTGCCTTCCTTGCGGAAGATGTATTCGTCGGCGTACTTCACGCCCTTGCCCTTGTACGGCTCCGGCGGGCGGAACCCGCGAATCTCCGCCGCGACCTGCCCGACCTTCTGCCGGTCGATGCCGGCGACGACGATCTCCGTCGGCTTCGGCGTCGTCACCGTGATGCCGTCGGGGATCGGATAGACCACGTCGTGGCTGTAGCCGAGCGCGAGCTGGAGCTGCTTGCCCTGCACCTGCGCGCGGTAGCCGACGCCGTTGATCTCGAGCCGCTTCTCGAAGCCCTTCTCCACGCCTTGCACGAGATTCGCGATCATGGCGCGGGTCAGGCCCCAGGCGGCCTTGTGCTGCTTCGTATCGCCCTTCGTCGCCACCGAGATCACGTTGTTCTCGATCTTGGTGGCGACCTTGTCGCTGAGCGCGAGCGAAAGCTCGCCCTTCGGGCCCTTAACCTTGAATCGCTCGCCCTCGAGCGTCACGGTGACGCCCTTCGGAACGGCGACGGCTTTCTTGCCGATCTTTGACATCGCTCCGCTCCTCAGAACACCGTGCAGAGAACTTCGCCGCCCACGTTTTGCTCGCGCGCATCGTGGTCGGCCATGACACCTTTCGGCGTCGACAGGATCGCGACGCCGAGGCCGTTGTTGACCCGCGGCAGCGCCTTGACCGACGCATAGACGCGCCGGCCCGGCTTGGAAACCCGCGCGATTTCGCGGATCACTGGCTCGCCGTCGAAATACTTGAGTTCGATCTCGAGTTCCGTACGGCCGTTGTCGTACTTCGTCTCGGAATAGTCACGGATATAGCCCTCGCTCTTGAGGACTTCGAGCACGCGCGCGCGGAAGGTGGAGCCGGGCGTCGACACCCGGTCCTTGTGCCGCAACTGCGCATTGCGGATGCGCGTCAGCATATCGCCGAGGGGATCGTTCATTGCCATCAGGGCACCCTCCTCACCAGCTCGACTTCACGAGACCCGGGATCAGGCCCTGGGAACCCAGCTCGCGCAACGCGATGCGCGAAAGCTTGAGCTTGCGGTAGGTCGCCCGCGGCCGTCCGGTGAGTTCGCAACGGTTGCGAATGCGCGTCCTCGAGGAATTGCGCGGCAGCTCGGCGAGCTTCAGCCCGGCCGCGAACCGCTCCTCGATCGGCAGCTTCTTGTCGTGCACGATCGCGCGCAGCTTGTTGCGCTTGGCTTCGAACCGCTTCGCCATCTTGCGCCGCCGCGCGTTCTTTTCGATCGAACTCTTCTTTGCCATCTCTCTAGGCTCCATATCTCCGCGTATGAGGAGAAACCCTCACTGCCGGAAAGGGAAGTTGAAGGCGGCGAGCAACGCCCGCGCCTCGTCGTCGGTCCTCGCCGTGGTGCACACGACGATGTCCATGCCCCAGACATCCTCGACCTTGTCGAAGTCGATCTCTGGGAAAATGATGTGTTCCCGGATGCCCATCGTGTAGTTGCCGTTGCCGTCGAAGCTCTTCGGGTTGAGCCCGCGGAAGTCGCGTACGCGCGGCAGCGCGATGTTCACCAGTCGGTCGACGAAGTCGAACATGCGATGGCTGCGCAGCGTCACCTTGGCGCCGATCGGCAGGTTCTCGCGCAGCTTGAAGTTCGAGATCGCCTTGCGCGAGCGCGTGACGACCGCCTTTTGGCCGGCGATTAACGTCAGATCGTTGGCGGCGGCGGTGACCTTCTTCTGGTCGGACACGCCCTCGCCGATCCCCATGTTCAGCACGATCTTGTCGAGCCGCGGCACGGCCATCCGGTTCGTGTAGCCGAACTGCTGCACGAGCTTCGGAACGATCTGCTGATCGTACGCCGTCTTCAGGCGCGGCAGATAGGTCTCAGGCATCGATCTGTTCTCCGGAACGGCGCGCGACGCGAACCTTGCGGCCGTCCTTCAGTGTCTTGAATCCCACCCGCGTCGGCTTGCCGTCCTTCGGGTCGGCCAACGCGATGTTGGAAATGTGGATCGCCGCCTCCTTGCGGATGATACCGCCCTGCTGGGTGGCGGTCTGCCGCTGGTGGCGAGCGACGACGTTGATGCCGCGCACGAGCGCGCGGCCCTCGCTCGGACGCATCTCGATCACTTCGCCGCTGCGGCCCTTGTCACGGCCGGAAAGCACGACGACCTTGTCGCCCTTCTTGATCTTCGCGGCCATCACAACACCTCCGGCGCGAGCGACATGATCTTCATGTGGTTCTTCGCGCGCAGCTCGCGCGGCACCGGGCCGAAGATGCGGGTGCCGACCGGCTCCATCTGGTTGTTCACGAGCACGGCGGCGTTCCGGTCAAACCGGATCACCGAGCCGTCCGGACGGCGGATATCCTTCGCGACCCGCACGATCACGGCCTTGCTCACTTCGCCCTTCTTCACGCGGCCGCGCGGGATCGCTTCCTTCACCGAGACGACGATCACGTCGCCGACGGTCGCGTACTTCCGCTTCGACCCGCCCAGCACCTTGATGCACATGACACGGCGCGCGCCGGAATTGTCGGCGACGTCGAGGTTGGTCTGCATCTGGATCATGGTGCGCTACCTTCTGCTTTCTCTACCGGCCAATCGTTGCCCGCCGCTCAGCCGGCTGCCTTCCGCGGCTCGATTTCCTTTACGATCCACGTCTTCGTCCGCGACATGGGCCGGGTCTCCTCGATCCAGACGCGATCGCCGACCTTGCACTCGCTGTTCTCGTCGTGCGCGTGATACTTCTTCGTCCGCCGCACGGTCTTCTTCAGAAGCGGATGCGTGAACCGGCGCTCGATCTCGACGGTCACGGTCTTCTGTTGTTTCGTGCTGGTGACGACGCCCCAGAGCATACGTTTCGGCATGTTCTATCTCGCTCTCACTTGCTCTTGGCCGCACCGGCGGCGTTTCTCTCGCGAACCACAGTCTTCATGCGCGCAATGTCGCGGCGGATCGTCCGCACCCGCGAGGTGTTCTCGAGCTGCCCCGTCGCCCGCTGGAAGCGCAGGTTGAACTGCTCCTTCTTCAGCTTGAGGATCTCGTCCTCGAGCTGATCGGGCGTCATCGCGCGCACATCACCGATCTTCATCGCATCTACCTCGTCAAACGAGCCGCGACACGAACCGTGTCCGCACCGGTAGCTTCGCCGCCGCGAGCCGCATCGCTTCGCGCGCGGTCGCTTCGTCGACGCCGTCGACTTCGAACAGGACGCGGCCCGGCTTCACCCGCGCGGCCCAGAATTCCGGCTGGCCCTTGCCCTTGCCCATGCGGACCTCGGTCGGCTTCTTCGAGATCGGCACGTCCGGGAAAATATTCACCCACACGCGGCCCTGGCGCTTCATGTGGTGCGTGATCGCACGCCGCGCCGCCTCGATCTGGCGCGCGGTGATGCGCTCGGGCTCGATCGCCTTCAGGCCGAACTGGCCGAAGGCGAGCGTGTTGCCGCTCGTCGCCAGGCCGTGGATGCGGCCCTTGAACTGCTTGCGAAACTTTGTGCGATCGGGTTGCAGCATAATCTAACTCACTTCGTCCTCAAGCCGCATCCCGGCGCGGGCGTCCGGCGCCGCCGCCGGCCTCCGCGTCCGCCATGCGCTTGTCCTGCGCCATCGGATCGTGTTCGAGGATTTCGCCCTTGAAGATCCACACCTTCACGCCGCACGTCCCGTAGGTCGTGAAGGCGGTCGCGGTGCCGTAATCCACGTCGGCGCGGAGCGTGTGCAGGGGCACCCGCCCCTCGCGGTACCACTCCATGCGCGCGATCTCGTTGCCGCCGAGACGGCCCGAGCAGTTGATGCGGATGCCGCCCGCGCCAAGGCGCATGGCCGACTGCACCGCCCGCTTCATCGCGCGGCGGAAGGCGACGCGACGCTCGAGCTGCTGCCCGATCGACTCGGCGACCAGCCGCGCGTCGATTTCCGGCTTCCGGATCTCGACGATGTTGATGATGACTTCCGAGTCCGTCATCTTCGAAATCTGCTTGCGCAGCTTGTCGATGTCGGCGCCCTTCTTGCCGATGACGACGCCGGGGCGGCCCGAATGGATCGTGATGCGGCACTTCTTGTGCGGCCGCTCGATCACGATGCGCGCGACGGCCGCCTGCTTCAGCGCCTTCTGCAGGAACTCCCGGATCTTGATGTCTTCATGCAGCAGCTTGGAATACTCGGCCTTGCGCGCGAACCAGCGCGAATCCCAGGTACGATTGATCCCAAGCCGCAGACCGACCGGATTGACCTTCTGTCCCATCAGGCTTTCTCCTCCACCTCGCGCACGACGATGGTGAGGTTCGAGAATGGACGTGTGACGCGGGCGACGCGGCCGCGCGCCCGCGGGTTGTAACGCTTGATCATCAGCGCCTTGCCGACATAGGCCTCGGCGACCTTGAGATCGTCGACGTCGAGCTGGTGATTGTTCTCGGCGTTCGCGATCGCCGACTCCAGGCACTTCTTCACTTCCTTGGCGATGCGCTTGCGCGAGAACTCAAGATCGGCGAGCGCCGTCGCAACCTTCTTGCCGCGGATCATGCCCGCGACCAGGCCGAGCTTCTGCGGCGACACGCGCAGCATGCGCGCGACCGCTTTGGCCTCGTTCTCCTTCAATACGCGGGGTCGTGACGGCTTGCCCATCGCTCTTCTCTCTTACTTGCCTTCCGCCTTCTTGGCGGTACGGACGCCAGAATGGCCATGGAACGTGCGCGTCGGCGCGAACTCGCCGAACTTGTGGCCGACCATTTCCTCGCTGACATGCACCGGAATGTGCTTCTGCCCATTGTAGACACCGAACGTGAGCCCGACGAACTGCGGCAGGATCGTGGAGCGGCGGCTCCAGATCTTGATCACCTCCGAGCGGCCGGACGAACGCGCGGCGTCCGCTTTTTTCAGCAGATAACCGTCGACGAACGGGCCTTTCCAAACCGAGCGCGCCATGTCGCCCTACTCCTCAGCTCTGCTTCTTCCGCGCGTGACGGTTCGAAACGATGAACCGCTCCGTGCGCTTGTTCTTGCGGGTCTTCTTGCCCTTGGTCGGGAAGCCCCACGGGCTCACCGGGTGGCGCCCGCCCGAGGTGCGGCCTTCGCCGCCGCCATGCGGATGGTCGACCGGATTCATGGTGACGCCGCGGTTATGCGGCATGCGGCCCTTCCAGCGGTTTCGTCCGGCCTTGCCGATCGAGATGTTCATGTGATCGGGATTCGACACGGCGCCGACACTCGCGAAGCAGCGACCGTGCACGAGGCGTTGCTCGCCCGATTTCAGGCGCAGGATGCAGTAATCCTGGTCGCGGCCGACGATCTGCGCATAGGTGCCGGCCGAGCGCGCGAGCTGCCCGCCCTTGCCGATCTTGAGCTCGACGTTATGCACGATCGTGCCGACCGGCATGTTGCCGAGCGGCATCGCGTTGCCCGGCTTCACGTCCACGTCCTCGCCCGCGACGACCGTGTCGCCGACGGCAAGGCGCTGCGGCGCGAGGATGTAAGAAAGCTCCCCGTCCGCATACTTGATCAGCGCGATGAACGCCGTGCGGTTCGGATCGTACTCGATCCGCTCCACGGTCGCCGGCGCATCGCGCCGCGCCCGCTTGAAGTCGACGTTGCGCAACGCGCGCTTGTGGCCGCCACCGCGGAAACGAACGGTGATGCGGCCCGTGTTGTTGCGCGCACCCGTGCCGGTTTTGCCGACCGTGAGCGTCTTGACCGGCTTGCCCTTCCACAGCCCCTCGCGATCGACGAGGACCAGCTGGCGCAGGCCTGGCGTAACCGGCTTGTATGTCTTGAGCGCCATTGTCTTCTCCGTCCTCGCCTCAGAGCCCGGTGGTGATGTCGATGGAGTGGCCCTCGGCGAGGGTCACGATCGCTTTCTTCACGTCGCTGCGCACGCCGCCGCGACCGCGGAAGAACTTGTTCTTGCCCTTCAGGATCAGGGTGTTCACGCCCGTCACCTTCACGTCGAAGAGCTTCTCGACCGCTTCCTTGATCTGCGGCTTCGTCGCGTCGCGCGCGACGCGGAAAATGACCTGGTTCTTCTCCGACGCCGTCGTCGCCTTCTCGGTCACGACCGGCGAGAGAATGACGTCGTAATGACGTGGGTCGACTGCGGTCTTGCTCATTTCAGTCGCGCCTCCAACGCATCCAGCGCGGCCTTGGTCAGCACGAGCTTGTTCCGCCGCATGATGTCGTAAACGTTGATGCCGGCGACCGGCAGCACGTCGATCTCGGGCAGATTGCGCGCGGCAAGGCCGAAATTCTTCTCGACTTCCGCGCCGTCGATCACCAGCGCGCTGGTCAGTCCGAGCTTCTCGAAGTTCTTGGCGAGCGCTTTCGTCTTCGGCTCTCCGAGCTGCGCCGAATCGATCACGACGATATCCGACGCCTTCGCCTTCGCGGACAGCGCATGCTTCAGCGCGAGCGCGCGAAGCTGCTTCGGGAATCCGGTTTCATGACTGCGCACGACCGGACCGAACGCCCGGCCGCCGCCGCGGAACAGCGGCGCACGCGCCGAACCGTGACGTGCACGGCCCGTGCCCTTCTGGCCGTACATCTTCTTGCCGGTGCGCCAGATCTCGGCGCGGTTCTTCACCTTATGCGTGCCTGCCCGGCGCTTGTTGAGCTGCCAGTTGACGCAACGGTGCAGAAGGTCCGTGCGCGGCTCGAGCCCGAAGATCGTCTCGGAGAGCTGCACGGAGCCGGCCTGCTTGCCGTCGAGGGAAAGGACCTGGATTTCCATCACTTCGTCTCCTCGGCAGGTGCCGCGGCCTCAGCGGGCGCCTCGGATTTCGCTTCGGCCGGCGCCGCGGCAGCAGCCGCTTCGCGGAACTTGCCCGGCTTCGGCGCATCCTTCGGCAGCGGACGCTTCACCGCGTCGCGCACCAGGATGAAGCCGCCCTTCGCACCTGGAACGGCGCCTTCCAGCATCAGGAGTCCGCGCTCGGGGTCCGTGCGCACGACCTTGAGGTTGAGCGTGGTCACCGCGGTGGAGCCCATGTGGCCGGCCATCTTCTTATTCTTGAAGACCTTACCCGGGTCCTGGCGGCCGCCGGTCGAACCGTGCGAGCGGTGCGAGATCGACACGCCGTGCGACGCACGCAGACCGCCGAAATTGTGCCGCTTCATCGCGCCGGCAAAGCCCTTGCCGATCGAGGTGCCGGTCACATCGACAAACTGCCCGACCACGAAATGATCTGCCGTGAGCTCGGCGCCCACCGGGATCACCGCATCCTGCGACACGCGGAACTCGGCCACCTTCCGCTTCGGCTCGACTTTTGCCGCCGCGAAATGGCCGCGCATCGCCTTCGATACGTTCTTCACCTTGCGCGAGCCGACACCGAGTTGCAGCGCCACATAGCCGTTCTTTTCGGCCGTGCGGTGCGCCACCACCTGGCAATTGTCGAGCTTGAGCACGGTGACGGGCACGTGCTCGCCCGCGTCGGTGAAGACACGGGTCATGCCGAGCTTTTGTGCAATCACGCCGGAGCGCATGGTCCTACTCGTCCTTCCGTACTCAGAGCTTGATCTCGACGTCGACGCCGGCGGCGAGATCGAGCTTCATCAATGCGTCCACCGTTTGCGGCGTCGGATCGACGATGTCGAGCAGCCGCTTGTGCGTCCGCATCTCGAATTGCTCCCGGCTCTTCTTGTCGATGTGCGGGGAGCGGTTGACCGTGAACTTCTCGATCCGCGTCGGCAGCGGAATCGGTCCGCGCACTTGCGCGCCCGTACGCTTGGCGGTCGCCACGATCTCGCGCGTGGAAGCATCGAGCACGCGGTGATCGAACGCCTTCAAGCGGATCCGAATGTTCTGGCCGTTCATCTTCTTCTCTCTCACCTGTCATGGCCGGGCTCATTCAACGAAAGTCGGGTTTACCCGACTTTCGCTCTTTAACCCCGCCAACTCGAGCAAGCCCGAGTTGGCCTGCCATCCACGTCGAGCCTTGTTTCAGTTTCCTTGCGTGAACGCCCGGCCGGAGCTGGGCATGACGCCTTTTGTTTCCATCACTCGATAATCTTCGCCACCACTCCGGCGCCGACGGTACGGCCGCCCTCGCGGATCGCGAACCGCAGCTTCTCTTCCATCGCGATCGGAACGATCAGCTGCACTTCCATGCTGACGTTGTCGCCG
>Ga0180222_1000804_pt1 | contig 39903 bp, 30 predicted proteins | sample eDN5th37CKraftOP_FD_151336 | JGI IMG/M metagenome (GOLD analysis project Ga0180222, IMG submission 151336) | Enriched Organic Plus compost microbial communities from Emeryville, California, USA - eDNA 5th pass 37_C Kraft OP (version 2) (version 2) ...
AATGATGCGCGCCGCGCCGCGCCGCGCCGCAACGTCGCCGCGCCGCCTGCCCGCGGCGCTTGCCGATGCGCGCGGCGCCGTTCGGCTGCTGCGGAACCGGAGTTCTATAATGAATCAAATAGCAACAGATAAACCAATCGGATCGGAGATGGGTATGGGGCCGCGCATCGTTGTGGTAGACGACCACGCCTTGATCAGGATGGCCGTCCGCGTGCTGCTCGAGCGGGAGGGCTACCAGATCGTGGCCGAGTGCGACACCGGCGTCGATTGCATGCAGGCCGTGCGCACGCTGGAGCCCGATCTGGTCATCCTGGACCTGGGCATCCCGAAGCTCGACGGCTTTTCGGTCATTGCCCGGCTGCGGGCGGCCAGGGTGGCCACGCGCGTGCTTATCCTGACTTCCAACGATTCACGCAGCCACGCCGTGCGGTGCCTGCAGGCGGGCGCGGCGGGCTTCCTGTGCAAGGACGACAAGCTCGACGAACTGCCCACCGCCGTGAAGGCGGTACTCTCGGGCTACACGTATTTTCCGCAGGTGGTGGTCAGCCAGTTGTACGAAACCGCCGGCGCGGCGGCCGAGCCGGCCGAGAACGCCAGTGAGATATCCAAGCTCAGCGATCGCGAGCTCACCATATTGGGCCTGCTCGCCAAAGGCATGTCCAATCTGGAGATCGCCGAGACGCTGATGATCAGCCACAAGACGGTGAGCACCTACAAGGTCCGGCTCATGCAGAAGCTGAATACGCCCAACATGGTGTCGCTCATCAAGCTTGCGGAACGCAACGGCATTCCGCTGTCCTAGGGTGAACTCGCCCTGCAGTTCCACGGCCGGCGGGCCGCATGCCTATCCATCCCGGGCAGGGCCATGGCGTCGCTCCGCATCCAGCATGGCGCGGCGCAGTTGGGGCACGCAGGTGGAATAGAGCTCCGCGGCGGACGGCGCATCGAGGGCGCAGGCGGCCTCCAGCCGCCGACAGGCTTCGATGAGAGTCCGGTCATTGAGCATGCGGCCCACGCCCAGGACGCGGTGAGCGTGATGGGCCAGGTTGTCCCTGTCCCGGCGGGCCGCCAGTTCGTCCAGTTTTTCCCGGTCGTCGCGCAGTGACGTGAGCAATTGCGCAACCAGGCGCTGGATGATCCCGGGATCGTTGCCGGCAAGGCTCGAGAAGATACTGTCGGATCCGTCAGCGGCGCCGTTATCGGTTCCGTTATCGGTTCCGCCACCGCCTTGCCCATCGGCTTCGGCGCCGCGTCCGTCTTCCGCCGCCGCGGGCCCGGCGCTCGCCCCGGCGGCGGAGTCGCCGCCGGACAGCTGCCGCATGCGCGCGCGGAGGTCTTCCAGCCCGATGGGCTTGATGAGGCATTCGTCCATGCCCGCCTCGATGCAGCGCGCGATTTCGTCGCTTTGCGCATCGGCGGTCAGGCCCAGGATCAGGCAGGCGGCGCGGCCCGCGCTGCGTTCCTGGGCGCGGATGGCGCGGGCCAGTTCGGCGCCCGGCATGCGGGGCATGCGGCAGTCCGTCACCACCACGTCGTAGTCGTGCCGGTTCCACATGGCCAGCGCCTGCCGGCCGTCCACCGCCGCGTCGGCTTCATGGCCCAGGAATGCCAACTGCTGGGTCAGCAACTGCCGATGCTCGGGCTGGTCGTCCACGACCAGCACGCGCAGTACGCGTGCCGCCGGCGGTCCCGCGGAGTCCGGATCGTGTTCCGGCGTGCCGGGCGCTTCGGGATCGAGCAGGTTCAGGACGAGCGAAATGTCGATGCGCGTGCCCTGGCCGGGCGTGCTGTGGAGTTCGAGCCTGCCTCCCATCATTTCGCAGAGCGATCGCGAAATGACCAGGCCCAGGCCGGTGCCTCCGCAGGTATCGGCCGGCGTGCGGACCACCTGCTCGAAAGGCTTGAACAGCCGTTGCCGGTCCTGGGCCGAAATGCCTATGCCTGTGTCGGCCACCATGATGCGCACGGCCATGCGCTCGCTATCCAGGGCTTCGCCGCGCAGGGCCAGCGTGACCGACCCCTGATCGGTGAACTTGATGGCGTTGCTTACGAGGTTGGAGAGCACCTGCTTCATCCGCGTGGGGTCGACCAGCACGTCGCGGTTGAGGGCGGCGTCCAGGTCCAGCACCAGGCGCAGCCCCTTCTGGCGCGCCAGGCCCTCGAAGACGCGGGCCACCGATTCGGCCAGCACGCGCAGGTTGGCGCGGGCGGGGGAGAGGCTCAGCCGGCCGGACTCGATCCGCACGATGTCGAGAATGTCTCCGATCAGCGCCAGCAGGCTTTTCGCGCCGCTGTAGGCGGTTTCGATGTTGCGCCGGTCTATGGTTCCCGTTTCGGCCTGTCGCAGGGCCAGCTCCAGCGTGCCCAGCACGGCGCTCATCGGCGTGCGGATCTCGTGGCTCATGGTGGCAAGGAAAGTGGTTTTGGCCTTGTTGGCCTGGTCGGCCAGGCGCTTGGCCTGCTGCAGGTCGCCGATCAGACGCTCCTGCTCGGCGGCGAGCTGTTGGTGGGAGGTAATGTCGTGCCAGCCGCAGACCACGCCCACCACCTCGCCCTGCGCGTCGCGGCATGGCGCGATCCAGTGGTCCAGCCAATGCGGCGCGCCGTTGTATTCGATCAGGCGGTTCTGGCGCACCGGCTCGCCGGTGCGCATGGCCTGCATATAGGCCTCGTGCAGCGCCAGCGCGCCTTCCAGCGTGGCGGGCGTCTGCTGCACGGTCTTGCCCAACAGTTCCGACGCCGGCGCGCCCAGCGCGGCCTCGTAGCTGCGCGAGCAGAAAATCAGCCGGCCGTCGCGGTCGCGCGCGTAGATGGGAGGCGAAACCGAATCGCTGAAGATCCGGGCCAGCGTCAATTGGGACAGGAGCGACTGTTCGGCGCGGCGGCGGCGCCGGATCTGCAGGCGCTGCCGCAGGATGACCGCGAGCAGCAGCGCCGAGGCAAGCCCGGCGGCAAAGATCAGGCCCGTGATGACTTCGCGGAAATCCCCCCAGGTCTGCTTGCCGATGAGCGGATTGGGCCGCCACTGGCTCAGGATGGCGTTCATCTCTTCGGGGCCGATCTGCTGCAGCACCTTGTCCAGTATCGACCGCAGCTCGGCATCGCTGCGCCGGACCGCGAAACTCGCGTGGGCGGGTTCCAGGTCGGTGACGCCCGAGATGGCGAGCGTGTCGGCATGGATCTTGGCGACGTAATAGCGCGCCGCGGGCAGGCCGAGCAGGGCGGCGTCGGCGCTGCCTGCCGCGACGGCCGCCATGGCCGCCTGCGTGGACCCGGACTGGATGACTTCTATGCCGGGATACCGCCGGGCCAGCTCCTGGATGGCGATATGTCCGCGCGCCAGGACCAGGCGTCCGCCTTGCAGCGCGGACAGCGATGGAATGCGCCGGCTGTCTTTCTTGCGGGTGACGAGCACGAACGGATCGCTGGTGAAAGGCTGGGTGAAGCGCAGGCGCTCTTCGCGCAGCGGGCTGCTCGTCAGCAGCGACAGGTCGGCTTCGTGGGTTTCGACCGCTTCGGACATCGCGGCCAGGCTGCCCGCGCGCGAGATATCGAATCGCAGTCCGGTGCGCTGGGTGACGATTTCGAGAATGTCCGTGAGCGCGCCGTTGAAGTTGCCTTCGCTGTCCAGGAAGGCGGCGGGCGCGAGATCCTGGTTGATGATCAGGCGCACGGAAGGGTGGCGCGCCAGCCAGCTTTTCTCTTCGCTGGTGAGCGTGGACAGCGGTTCGCGCGGCAGGAACGTGCCGCCGGCCCAGCGCCGGGCGATCCTGTCCAGGCGCTCGCTGCCCATGGCCTGCAGGGCGGTGTTCACGATGTCCGCCAGCCGCGCATCATCGCGCCGCAGGGCGAAGGCGAAGCCGCCGGATTCCACGGGAAGATAGCGGTCAACCTTGATGTAGTTAAAGTAGTTCCTGCCGATGAGATAGCGCGCGGAGAGCGAGTCGCCGAGGTAGAGATCGGCGTTGCCGAAGGCCACGGCGGCGATCGCCTCGGTGGTGTTGCGGTATTGCGCCACCTGCGCCGCGCCTTGCGCCTGGCGCAGGGCCTCGGGCGTCAGGTAGTCCTGCGCGGTGGCGATCGTGAGGCCGGCCAGGTCGGCCGGGAATTCGCGTTTGTCCGACTGCCGCCGATAGAGGGCGGGGCGGTCCGGGGCATAGGGCCGGGTCAGCATCACCCCGTCCACGCTGCCTTCGGCATGATTGGCGCTGGCCAGCAGATCCACCTCGCCGGTTTTCAGCGCCTGCAGGGCCCGTTCCCTGCCGGGCAGTTGCTCGACTTCGATCCGGACGTGCAATTGCTGGCCGAGCAGGGCGATGACGTCCGCGGAGATGCCCTTGAAGGTCTGTTTGTAGCTGACGTCCAGCGGCGCCAGGTCGGGAGAGTAGGTGCCCAGCACCAGAGTGCCCTTGGCCCGCAGGTAGCGCCAGTCCTCGGGGGAGAGCTGCGGTTCGCCCGAAACGCGGGCGGGGCTGGTGTCGAGCTGCAGCGGCTTTGCCTCGGGCGGGGGAGGCTGGGCATGGGTGGGCGGCCCGACGCACAACAGCGCGAGGGCCAGGACGCGGGTCAGTGAGAGAAGACTGGGCATGCGGAAATGGAAGGAATCAGGCCGATGGGCGCGGCGGGAAGCGAGGTCCGGTGGCGGCACCGCTGGAAGCGGCCGGCAAGGCGAGGCCCGATTTCCAGGATGCCAGCCGGGCAGCGTACTACGTAGGGCGCCGGCTGACAGATTCCTCTGAAGGACAGGTCCGGGTGGTCGGGACGTCGAAGGGCGCGGCGGGGTTGCATGCAGGGCGGCAGCCCGGGAAGCGTCAGTCCCAGCTCACGATCAGGCGGGCCGTTCTTCCGGCCGCGCCGGAGGCGCCGGCGGAACCGTTCCCGGAGCCGGAAAGCGCGAGATGCGCACCCTCCGCGGCCACGCGATAGCGGCCGTCGGCCGAGGGCGCGATGAGATGGCCGGAGCGGTCGGTGAAGCGCGCGCTGATCGCCTGTCCCGGGGCGGCCACGACCTGGACCGTGGTGCCCGTCGTTTCTCGGGACGCGCTGCGGAATTCGACGTCCATCCGCCCCTGGGCGCGGTTCGCGGCGATGGCCGGCGGGGCCATTTCCACGCGCATGGGCGGATTCACGATGCGGCCGGTGAACCGGATGACGCCATAGGTGGTTGCGCCCATTGCCGCCGGCGTGGCGACCGACAGGCAAATCATGGCGGCGCCGAGGTAGGCGGGGCAAAGTCCGGATCTCATGATGACGTCTCCTTGTGAAAAAGCAGCTTTTTCTGACGAAATCTTCAGCACTTCTACCTCAGTTATCGGTAACTGCTTACGTGGCTTAAGCCGGGTCCGCGTTTTCTCATATATCAGATTTATTCCCTCAAATGCCAGATAAATCTGATGGCGGTGGGCCGGCCGCGGTCGCTACTCTGTATTCCTCTCCGCGCTGTTTCGTGGCGCGGCCATCCCGGTCCGGCCGCCGGCCAGCGGGCCGAATCGTTGAAATCCGGTCCTTGCCCAGCGCTTCCCGCCCGGCCCGGCTTCCGCCGGCGCCATGACGCGCATGGCGGGAGCTTCGCCGGCCGCCGTGCCTTCCGTGCCTGCCATGCCCATCGATACCTACCGCATACTTGTTGTCGAAGACCATCCCGCCACGCGCGCCCGCGCCGTGGCGTCTTTCCTGCAACTGGGCCGGCATGCCGTCCAGGCGGCGGCCGACGGCCGCGAAGCCCTGCTACGGCTCGAGCAAGGCGGATTCGACCTCGTGCTCGGCAAGCTGCGGCTGCCCCGCCTGGACGGCGTGCAGCTCATCCGCAAGCTGCCGGTGCGCGCGTCCGCGCCGGCGCTGGCGCTCGTCGGCGACGAGCCGCAGCGCATGCTGCGCGGGGCGGCGCACCTGGCCCGCCTGCGCGGGCTCGGCTTTCTCGGCGTCTTTCCCCGCGTGACCGCCGCATCCGGCGCGAGCATGGTGCTGGGGGCGCTGAGCCACTGGCGCGGCCAGCCGCAGGCGGAGCGGGCCGTCCTTCCCGGCGAGCCGGACCGCGACGCCCTGGAGCAGGCCCTGGACAGCGGCGCCATCCATGCGCGCTTCCAGCCCAAGCTGTCGTTGCGGACGAACACCATTTCCTCCGCCGAGGCGCTGGCGCGCTGGCGGCATCCGCGGCATGGCCTGCTGCCGCCCGCCGCGTTCCTGCCCGCGATCGAGCGCGCCGGCCTCAGCGAGCGCCTGCTGTGGGCCATGCTCGAGCAGTCCCTGGCCGCGCGCAGGCAATGGGCCGCCCAGGGATTCGACATCGGCGTTTCGCTCAACATCCACACGCGGCTGCTCGACCAACCCGATCTGCCCGACCGCCTGCACCGCCACGTAACGGCCCGCGACGTCTCGCCCTCATCCATCTGCTTCGAGCTCACCGAAACCAGCGACACCCAGGACGCCGCCAATTACTACGCGGGCGCATGCCGGCTTCGCCTGCTGGGGTTCGGCCTGTCGCAGGACGATTTCAGCCACGGCTACAGCTCGTTCCATCGCCTGTTGTCCACGCCCTTCACCGAAATGAAGATCGACCGCAGCCTGGTGCGCGGCGCGGCCTGCGATGCCGCGTTCGCGGCGGCCCTGGAAAGCGTGGCGCAGCTGGGCCGCCGCCTGGGCATGTCGGTAGTGGGGGAGGGCGTGGAGTCCGACGAGCAGATGCAGTTGCTGCGGGAGGCCGGCTGCGATGCGGTCCAGGGTTATCTGGTGGCCCCGGCGCTGGACCGCGACGAGTTCGGCAGGCTGCTGGACGCCTACCGCGGCGCCTGCCAGCCCACGATGGCCGAGCACGGCTGACGATGCAAGGCTGCGGCTCCCAACGCGCCCGCGCGGCGCGGAGTTCCCGTTTCCCGCTGCGGCGCCGGGCGCAATGTCGCCCGCACCGCCGCCCGCGATGTCGTTCGCACTCCCGGCTGCAACGCGGGCTGCGACGCGGACTCCGATCGCGGCTGCCGGCCTTGCCCTCCGTGCGGACCTGCGGCCGTGGCGGCCGCGGGCCCTGCACCCGCTGGCGGGCTGTCGTCCCCCCGGGCTCTGCGTCCGCGAGGGCAGACGGATGCCGCCGCGCGTTTTCCCTTTGTCCTTTCCCGATTCTCCAATCCCATTTCCTGTTCCTGTTATGTGCCGCACTTTCTCGAAACCGTTTTGTTTCTGCTTGTTGGCGGGGCTTGCCCTGCTTGCGCTGGGCGCATCGGTCCAGGCGTCGGACCTCGCCTCGGGCCCGGGTTCGGCCGCCTCCGTCGAGGGCGGATTGTCGTTCGGCGGAGGATCCCGCTATGTGCTCAAGGAAGGGCGCAAGAAAGAAACCATGCTGATCTCCAATGACAGCAATATTCCGATGCTGGTGCAGACCACGATCGACTGGGGCGATGGCCGCGCCAGCGAGGATGTGCCGCTGGCGGTGAGCCGGCCGATGCTGGTCCTGGAGCCGCACGAGTCCAAGGCGGTGGAGATCTATTTCCAGGGCTCGGGCCTGCCGCGCGACCGCGAGTCGTTTTTCCTGTTGAGCGCGACCGGCGTGCCCCGGATCGCCGAGCCGCACCATAACTCGATGGCGGTCGCCTTGCGCCATCGGTTCAAGTTGTTCTACCGGCCCGCCTTCGCATCCGAGCATGTCGAAGACGTGCCCGAGAAGCTGGGCTGGGAGCTCCGCAAGGCGTCGGGCGCGGCGGGCGCCGCCGTGGTGGTGTCCAATCCCACGCCGTTCTACACGACCATGACCGAAGTGCAGGCCCTGGACGCGCAGGGCGGGCCGTGCGGGGAGCCCTTGAACCATATCATGGTGGCCCCGCTGGCCGAGGCCGCGCTGGCCGAGCTGAATTGCCCCGCGGCCTCGGTGTTGACGTACCAGTACATCGGCGATTCGGGATTGCCGCGGCCTTACCGCGTGCAGTTGCAGGCCGGCCGGAAATCCGCCGCCCAGGCCGGAGAGAACTGAACGGCTGGACGCGGCGGGGCCGCGTCAGGCCGGGCCGCGCGAGGCGGAATCAAGTCAGGCGGAATCAAGTCAGGCGGAATCAAGTCAGGCCGGGCCGCGCCGGCTGCTACACTTGGACGCGGCCGACGGCAGGGCGCTGTTTCCCTGCGCCGTCCGCCGCGCTGCCGGCAGCGTCCAGGGCGATACGCGTCAGGATCAACGCGCTCATCGTCCGCGGTTTCGCGCGCGGTCCGCTGGCGCGCCAGCGCCTCGGGCGTGCCCCGTGCGGCCGGCTTTCTCCTATCCATCCAGGCATCGCGTCGACAGGGCTCGCAATCCGGGGCGGCGCGGCCGTCTCCGGACAGCCTCGCGCCGGCGGGCGCGGGCGGAGGCATGCGCACACAATAAGGAAATAGAACGTGGTCGAACTGGACACTATCGCGGCGGTAATTTTCGCCGTGGCCCTCTTGCATACGTTTTGCGCGCCGCTGTTTCTCAAGGCGGCTCATCGCAGCAAGCGGCACGGCGGGCTGCTGCATCTGCTGGGCGAGGTGGAGGTGGTGTTCGGCTTCTGGGCCGGCGTGCTGCTGATCGCGATGGCGCTGGCCGCGACATCCGGCCAGGCGCTGCGCTATGCGGAAACCCGCAACTACACGGAGCCAGCCTTCGTGTTCGTGGTGATGGTGATCGCCGCGTCGCTGCCCGTCCTGACGGCGGTGATGCGTTGCGTGGAAGGGCTGGCGCGGCTGCTGCCGGTTCCTCCGGCCACGGCCAAGGCCTGGCTGTGCCTGAGCGCGGTGCCGCTGGCGGGCTCGCTCATCACCGAGCCGGCGGCCATGACGATCGCGGCGCTGATGCTGGGACCGCAGGTGTTTCACCGCGGCATGCCGGAGCGGCTCAAGTACGTTGCGATCGGCGTGCTGTTCGTGAACATATCGGTGGGCGGCACGCTGACGTCTTACGCCGCGCCGCCGGTGCTCATGGTGGCGTCCACCTGGGGCTGGGACAGCGCCTTCATGTTCCAAGCCTTCGGCTGGAAGGCCGCACTGGCCGTGTTCGTGAACGCCACCGCCGCGACGCTGCTGCTGCGTCCGCATCTGCGCGCGCCAGACGTGATGGGCCGGGGGCAGCAGTCGCCGCGCGTGTCGCCAGTGGTTATCGCGGTGCACCTGGCTTTTCTGGTGGCGGTGGTGCTGGCGGCGCACCACCCGATTGTGTTCCTCGGGCTGTTCCTGTTCTTCCTGGGCTATACGCAGGCGTATCCGGCCAGCCAGAACCGGCTCATTATCAAGGAGGCGCTGCTGGTGGGATTCTTCCTGGCCGGACTGGTGGTGCTGGGCGGCATGCAGCAATGGTGGCTGCAGCCCATCGTGAGCGGGCTGCAGCCCGTGGCGCTCTTCTTCGGTGCGCTGGGCCTGACGGCCATTACCGACAACGCCGCGCTGACCTACCTGGGCTCGCTCATCGAGGGCATTTCGGACGCGTCGAAGTACATGCTGGTGGCGGGCGCGGTGGCCGGCGGCGGGCTGACCGTGATCGCCAATGCGCCGAATCCCGCCGGCGTGGCGCTGCTGCGGGGGGCGTTCCAGAACGGCGCGGTGGGCATGGGCGGCCTGCTGCTGGGCGCGCTGGCGCCCACGGCGGTGGCCGCCGCGGCCCTGTTCCTGCTCTGACGCGCCGCGGCATCCCGGCGCAGGCGGCGCGGCGCCGGGCCGCGGCGGCCACCGCCAGAACACGACTGGAACACATATTGCGCGGTCACCCAGACAAGCGGCTTGCGGTCGCGGCTGTCGGACTCCGGCTTGCCGCCGTCGGTGCGCCAGGCCGCGGTGGCCTCGGCGCGCCAGCTCCCCACGGCCACGCGCGCGCCCAGGCTGGCGCCGGCGATGCGGCGGAAGTTCTCGCCCGGCTGCCAGGGCCGGGCGGCGTATTGCACACGGCCGGCGTCGTAGAACAGGAAAGGCGTGACCGGCCCGGCCGCGTAGCGCAGCTCGATCTGCGTGAGCCAGCCGCGGTCGCCATAGCCTTCGCCCACCGGATCGGCGCGCACGCCCGCCGGCCCGCCCGGGCCGAAATCCTCGGAGGAGTCCAGGTTGTCGCGGGTCCATTGCCCGCCGAAGCGCCCGTACAGGCTCCAGCGCGGCGCCAGCGATTGCAGGCGGGCAATGTCCAGGTTCACCGTGCTGAAATGGCCAGCGCTGCGGGCCGTGAGGCTGTCCGCCTCGGCCAGGGCTCCGCCCAGGTTCAGGTGCCCCACCGTCCAGTTCAGCGCGCCGTAGGTGACGCCGCCGCCCAGGCCGTCGCGCAGGTCGAACTGGGCGCGGAAGGGCACACGGTTGCTGGACTTGTTCTGGCGCACGTCGGCGGCGCGGTAGTCGTCGCGCAGCTTCTTGTGCTGGAAGTCCACGCCCAGGGTCAGGTTGCGCGACTGCGAGCGCACGAGCGGATAGCGCAGGCCCGCGCTGGCCACCTGCGCCGTGCCGCGCGCGTCCAGGTCGCTGAAGTCCTTGCCCGGCTGGTAGCCGGTATCGCCGTAGCCGACCTGGCCGCGCAGGCCGGCGCTGCCCAGCGACAGGCTGTAGCCCACGTCGCCGAAGTAGAGGTCTTCGCTGGTGCCCTGTGCGCGCACGGTGATCTGGTCGCCCGCCAGGAAGGGGCTGTTGACGGCCAGGCTGGCGTTGGCGCGGTACTGCCCGGTATAGCGGTTGTCCTGGTTGTCCAGGCCCACGCTGCCATTGACGCGGTCGCCGCGCTGGACCTGGACCGGGAGATCGCCCGCGCCGAGATCCGGGCCAGGACGGATGGACGGCGTGGCCGTCACGCCCGGCAGGTCCGACAGCAGCAGCGCGGCGCGTTCCAGCGGCGCGCTTTCGATGACTTCGCCGCCGCGCAGCGGACGCAGGTAGTCCTGCGCCGCGGCCGCCAGCTTCGGGTCGCCCTCGGCGCGCACCTGCCCGTAGCGGCCTTCCAGCACTTGCAGGCGCAGCACGCCGTCATGCAGGTCCTGGGCCGGCAGGCAGACGCGGGCGAAGGGGTAGCCGGTTTCGCGGTAGTAGCGCGTGAGTGGGTAGGCCAGCTCCTGCAGGCCCGCCAGATCACAGGTGCGGTCCTGGTAGTTGCCGAGGCGGGCGAGCAGCTGGCTCGCGGTATAGACGCTGTTGCCGGCGAGGTCGATGCGCGAGATGCGGACTTCGGGTCCGCCGGGCCGGGCCGGCGCGGGCAGCGGGCTGTCGAGGTTGAGCGGGCGCGGCGCGGCACTGGCTGGCCGTCATCGACATCGGCCTGCCCGACGGCTGCGGGCTGGATCTGGTGCGCGCGCTGCGCGGCGCGCGCGAACAGGTGGGCATCGTACTGTTTTCGGCGCGCAATACCGGCGCCGACCGCATCGCGGGGCTGAACCTGGGGGCCGACCACTATCTGGGCAAGGGCTGCGACCTGGACGAGCTGGCGGCAGTCCTGGCCTCGCTCGTGCGCAGGCTGGGCCTGGACCGGCCGGCCCTGCAGGCGGCCGAGCCGGAATGGGTGCTGGAAGCCGGCCCGCGGCGGCTGCGCGTGCCCGGCGCGCCGGCCGTTCCGCTGTCGCAGCAGGACCTGCTGGTGCTGCGCTGCCTGATGGAACGGCCCGGCGCGGGCATCAGCCGCCGGCAGATCGTGGAGGCGCTGGGCGCCGATTATCTCGACTACGACCAGCGCCGGCTGGACACGCAGATGCGCAGGCTGCGCCGGCGCGTGCAGGAGATCAGCGGGCAGGCGCTGCCCGTCAAGACGCTGCGCAACAGCGGCTGCTGTTTCTACAGCAGGGCACAGGTGCGGGCCTGAGGCCGCGGTCGGATTTTTCCGTAGCCCAGATATTGATTTTGTGACATCATATTTTGGGATTTTCGGGCAGGCCCGCGGGCCGGTCCGGCTGCGCGGGCGCGCCGTGTCCGCGCCCATTCCCGTTCCGGATGCCTACGTCTCATGCCGCCCGCCCCGCCTGCCGCTTCCTCCTGGTCCGCCCTGCGTCCCGCGCTGCCCATCCTGATCGGCGCTTCCCTCATGCTCAGCCTGTCGATGGGGCTGCGCCAGAGCCTGGGCATTTTCGTGCCGCCGCTCACGCGCGACCTGGGCATTTCGGTGAGCGATTTCACCCTGGCCGTGTCGGTGCAGAACCTCACCTGGGGCGCGCTGCAGCCGTTCGCGGGCGCCCTGGTGACGCGCCACGGATTCCGGCCGCTGATGATGGCGGGCTCGGCGCTGTACCTGCTGGGCATGCTGCTGTTCACGTTCGCCGACGGCCTGCCGGGCGTGCTGCTGGGGGCGGGCCTGGCCGTGGGCGTGTCCATGGCCTGTACCGGCAGCGCGGTGGCCATGGCCGCCTCGCTGCGGCCGGTGCCTCCGGCCCTGCGCAGCCTGGTGCTGGGCATCGTGTCGTCCTGCGGCTCGGTGGGCGCGATGCTGGCGGCGCCGCTGGGCCAGCACGTCATCCAGCAGGCGGATTGGCGCATGGGCGGCGCGGCGTTCGCGCTGCTGGCGCTGGCGATGCTGCCCGCCGCCTGGTTCGCGGGCAAGGTGGATGCCTTGCCCCGGCCGCCCGCGCCCGCCATGCCCGATGGCCGCGAAGCCACGGCGCGCGACGTGCTGCGCGCCGCCTCGCGCAACCTGCCGTTCGTGGTGATGGCGGTGGCGTACTTCGTGTGCGGCATGCAGCTTATCTTCCTGTCCACGCACCTGCCCACGTACCTGGACCTGTGCGGCATGGACCCGATGCTGTCGGCGCAGGCCCTGGCCATCATCGGCGGCTTCAACGCGCTGGGCAGCCTTTTCTTCGGCTGGGCGGGCGGGCGCTGGAACAAACAGGTGCTGCTGGGCGGCATCTACGCGCTGCGCTCGGCGGCCATCGTCTGGTTCTTCCACGCCCTGCCCACGCCCGGCGGCACGCTGGTGTTCGCGGCCATCATGGGTTTTCTGTGGCTGGGCGTGGTGCCTCTGGTGTCGGGCTGGGTAGCCGAGACGTTCGGGCTGCGCTGGCAGGCCATGCTGGTGGGCGTGGCGTTCTGCAGCCACCAGCTGGGCAGCTTCATGGGCGCGATGGGCGGAGGGCTGGTCTACGACATGTTGCACAGCTACACGCTGGCGTGGCAGCTGGCGGCCGGCATCGGCCTGGCGGCCGGGCTGGTGCAGATGGCCGTGGCCAGCCTGCCCAGGGGACCGGCCGCGCCGGCCGCCGCCGGCTAGGATGGCCTTCGACGGCCGGCCCTAGAGCTCCAGCACCAGCTTGCCGCCGCCGCAGGCGCGCGAGCAGCAGGCCATCATGCGGTCGTTGGCGTCGCGCTCGGCCCGCGTGAGCACCACGTCGCGGTGGTCGACGCGGCCTTCGAGCACGCGCACTTCGCAGGAGCCGCAAAGCCCTTCTTCGCAATCGCTCTGCACGTCGATATTGGCCGCGCGCAGCGTGGCCAGCAGCGTGCGGTCGGCGGGCACGGCGAGCGTCAGGCCCGAATCCTTGAGCGTGACTTCGAAGGGCTGTTCCTTGTCCGGGTCCAGCGCGCCCAGCGTGGAATGGAAATGCTCCACCCGCAGCGCATCTTCGGGCCAGGAGGCGCAGTATTGCGCCAGCGCGTCCAGCAAAGCCTGCGGGCCGCAGGCATAGATCTGGGTGCCGGCCTGCGGCGCGGCGAGCAGGGCCGCGTAGTCGGCGCGTGTGCCTTCGTCGCGGACATGCAGGCGCAGCCGGTCGCCGTGCCGCGCCGCCAGTTCGTCCACCAGCGCCATCGAAGACCGGCTGCGGCCGCTGTAGTGCAATTCGTAGTCCAGCCCCAGTTCCTGCGCGCGGCGCGCCATGGCGCTGATCGGCGTGATGCCGATGCCGCCGGCGATGAGGATGAGGCGCCGGGCGTTTTCGTCGAGACGGAAGTGGTTGCGCGGCCCGCGGATGCGCAGGCGGTCGCCGGGCCTGACGTGGTCGTGGATCCAGCGCGAGCCGCCGCGTCCCTCGTCTTCGCGCAGCACGGCGATCTCCAGCATGTCGGCGCGCGCCGGGTCGCCGCAGAGCGAGTACTGGCGCGACATGCCGGTGTCGCCGCATTCCACGTCGATGTGCGAGCCCGGCGTCCAGCGCGGCAGGGGCTTGCCATCGGGCGAAACCAGGCGCAGGCGCAGGATGCCGTCGGCCACGATGTCGGCCGATTCGACCTGCACCGTGCGGCTGATCGCGTGCGTGGAGGGTTCGCCGATGCGCACGGGGTGGCGCTCGGCCAGCACCTGCGGGCGCGCGCGCTCCGGATTGGCGGCCGGATCCCATTCCACCCACAGGTGTTCGGGGCCGCGGAACGAGGTGTTGGGCACATAGGTGAACCGCTGCTCGGCCAGCTTCATGTGCGGCAGCCGGCGGGTGAGCTCCTGCAGGAAGATCTGCATCTCCATGCGCGCCAGGTTCTTGCCCATGCACTGGTGCGAGCCGTAGCCGAAGGTGAGCTGGTCGCTGGCGTTGTCGCGCCGGATGTCGAACAGGTCGGCGTCGGCGAACTGGCTTTCGTCGTGGTTGGCCGACGAGGTGACGATGAGCAGCTTGGAGCCGGCCGGGATCTTCACGCCGGCGATTTCCACGTCGCGCGTGGCGAGCCGGCGCCACGCGGCCACCGAGCCGTTGTGGCGCAGGCATTCCTCCACCGCGTTGGGAATGAGCGAGGGGTCTTCGCAGATCTCGTGCCAGGCCTGCGGATGCTGCAGCAGCAGCTTGATGGCGTTGGCCGAGGCGTTGGCGGTGGTTTCGTGCGCCGCCACGATGCCGGCCATCATCATCGAATGCAGGTAGGAGTCGGTGACCACCTCGGGATGCAGCTTCTGCTTGCGGATGCCGTATTGCATCCAGCCCGGGCCGGACGGATCCTGGCGCATTTTCTCCAGGATGCGTCCGGCGAGCTGCCAGAAATTGCCCACCGCATGCGCCACGGCGACCTGTTCCTCGGGCTTGGGCCGGCCCCAGGTGTTGACGGTGTGCGCGATGGAATACTTGCGCAGCAGGTCCATGTCTTCTTCGGGCACGCCCAGGAAATGCAGCGCCACGGTGAGCGGCACTTCCCAGAGCATCTGGTCCACCAGGTCGGCGCGGCCGTCGTCGATGAAGCGGTCCACGTACTCCCGCGTGAGCTGGCGCACCATGGGTTCGTGGTGCCGCAGCTCTTCGGGCGTGAACGGCTCCATCAGCACGCGGCGCCGGGGCATGTGCGCGGGCTCGTCTTCGTTGACCAGCGTGCGGCTCATGCCGTAGCCGTAGGATTCGAGCACCGCGTTGGCCTCGGGGCCGGTAGGCGTGATTTTCTCCAGCGCGATCGAGGGGCTGAAAGTGATGTTGTCGCGGAAGATGGCCTTGATGTCGTCGTAGCGGGTGACGACCCAGTAGCCCAGCTTGGGGCTGTAGAAAACCGGCTCCTGCTCGCGCGCCCAGCGCACGTAGGCGGGCGGGTCCTGCTGGTAGCCGTCGCCGAAAGGATCGAACTCGGCGGCGCGCGGGCTGACGGGGCAGCCGGTGGGAGAGAGGGCGGACAGCGCGGCGTGGTCGACGGGACAGCCGCGGGCGGCGGGGGAAGGCGCTTGGTTCATGATGCGTGGCGGCAAGGCGTGAGACAGGGCGGCCCGCGCCGGCGGGCCGCGGAAGGCGTCAATCGAGCTTGATGCCCAGGTCGGTGATGAGCTTCTGCCAGCGGGCGCGCTCGCTGGCGAGCAGGGCGGCGTACTGCTCCGGGGTGTCGCCCACCGGCTCGATGCCGAATTCCACCAGGCGCTGGCGCACGGCGGGTTCGTTGACCGAGGCCACGACCTGCTTGTTCAGGGTGGCGATGGTGGCCTTGGGCGTACCGGCGGGCACCACGACGCCCACCAGCGCGGCGGCTTCCACGTTCTTCAGGCCGGCTTCGGCGAAGGTGGGCACGTCGGGCAGCTGGGCCAGGCGCGTGGGGTTGGCCACGGCGATGGGCTTGACCTTGCCGCCCTTGATGAAGCCCGCGCCGGCGGCCAGGTCCACCATCATGGCGGCCACCTGGCCGCCGGCGACTTCGGTCAGCGCCGGCGCGGCGCCGCGGTACGGCACGTGGGTGAGATTCAGCCCCGCTTCGACCTTGAGCAGTTCCATGGCCAGATGGTGCGGGCTGCCCGCGCCGGCCGACGCGTAGTTCAGCCCGTCCTTGGCCTTGGCGGCCTGGACGAACTCCTGCACGTTGTTGACGGGCAGGGCGGGCCCCACCACCAGGATCATGGGAAAGCGGCCCATGAGCGTGACGGGGGCCAGGTCCTTGACCGGATCGTAAGACAGCTTCTTATAGAGCGCCGGGTTGAACACCAGCGTGCCGTTGTCGGCGGAGAGCATGGTGTAGCCGTCGGGTTGAGCGCGCGCGGTCTCGGCCGCGGCGATGGCGGTATTGCCGCCGGGCTTGTTGTCCACCACGACCGTCTGGCCGATGCGCTGGGACAGGTCCTGGCCGATGGTGCGGGCCAGGAAGTCGGAGCCGCCGCCCGCGGCATACGGCACCACCCAGCGCAGCGGCTTGGAGGGATAGGCTTCGCCGGCCCGGGCCGCACAGGTGGCGGCCGCGACCGGCAGGGCGAGGGCGAGGACGGGAAGAATGCGGCGGAAATAACGCATGGACTTGTCTCCGGAAGGTTTTTGTATTTGCGTAAATCATATACGCTATGCGTAAATTATGTGGCAGCCAGCCCATTGGGAATAACCCGGGGGCGGCCGCTGCCGGTATGCTTCTTCCTTTTTTCGCACGCCGCTCCCATGCCCAGATCCGCGCCTTCCTCGCCCGCGAGCCCCGTCCCCGCCGCCCGTCCGCGCGAGCGCCGCCAGCGGGTGCAGGCGGCCGAAACCGGCATGGGCATGCTCAAGGCCCTGGCCCGGCTGGGCGGGCGCGCCTCGCTGACCGCGCTGGCCGCGGAGGTGGGCGAAAGCCCGGCCAAGGTGCACCGCTATCTGATGAGTCTGATCGCCGAGTCCCTGGTCGAGCAGGATCCCGCCACCCAGCAGTACCTGCTGGGGCGCGAAGCCATGTTCGTCGGACTGGCGGCGCTGCGCCAGGCCGACCCGGTGCGCATCGCCGAGCCCATGCTGGTGCGCCTGCGCGAGAGCCTGGCGGTGACCTGCTTCATCGCCGTCATGGGCAACAAGGGGCCGACCATCGTGCGGTTCGAGGAGCCCGGGCTGCCGGTGACGGTGAACGTGCGCATGGGCTCGGTGCTGTCGTTCCTGTGGTCGGCCACGGGACGGGCCTTTCTGAGCGCGCTGGACGAGAGCGAGGCGCGCCGGCTGGCCCAGGCCGAGCTGGACGCCCTGGCGTCCGCCGCGCGGCGGCGCCTCGATGCCCGCGATCCGGTGGGCGCGCTGCGGCGCGAGGTGCGCGCGGCGGGCTGCGCCTGCGTGGTCGACACCAACCTGCCCGGCATCAGCGCGGTGGCGGCGCCGCTGTTCGACTATGCCGGCAGGCCGTGCGCCGTGCTGACGGCGCTGGGCGCCACCGGCGGCTTCGACGCGTCGCCGGACGGCCCCATTGCCGCGGCGGTGCGCCGCGAGGCGGCCGCCGCGAGCGCCGCGCTGGGCTTCCGGCCGGTAGCGGGCTGAGCGCCGCGCCGACGGCCGCGCGGCGCGGCCCGGTCACGCCCGGTGTGGACGCGCCCTAGACCGTGATGTCGATCCAGGTGGTCTTGAGGTCGCAGTACTTGTCCAGGGCGTGCAGCGACTTGTCGCGCCCGAAGCCGGATTGCTTGACGCCGCCGAAGGGCACGGTGATGTCGCCGTCGGCATAGCAGTTGACCCACACCAGCCCGGCCTTGAGCCGGCGCGAAAGCCGGTGCGCGCGGCCCAGGTTGGCCGTCCACAGGCCCGCGCCCAGGCCGTAGGCGGAATCGTTGGCCAGGGCGATGGCCTCGTCCTCGGTGGCAAAGCGCTGCGCGGCCAGCACCGGGCCGAAGATCTCTTCGCGCACCAGGGCGCTGTCCTGCGCTGGGCAATCGAAAATGGTGGGCTCGATATAGAAGCCGCCGGATTCGGCGCGCACCTGCCGTCCGCCCAGGCGCAGCCGCGCGCCCTCGGCCTGGCCGGCCTCGATGCGGGCCAGCACGCCGCGCATCTGGCGCTCGTCCACCATGGCGCCCATGGCGGTCGCCGGGTCCAGCGGATCGCCGGGCCGCAGGCGCGCGGCGTGCTGCGCGACCTTTTCCATGAACGTTTCGTAGATGCCGTCCTGCACGTACAGGCGCGAGCCGGCGATGCAGACCTCGCCCTGGTTGGAGAAGATGGCCAGCGCGGCCACCAGGGCGGCGCGATCCAGGTCGGGGCAGTCCTCGAACACGATGTGCGGCGACTTGCCGCCGCATTCCAGCCATACGCGCTTGAGATTGGATTCGCCCGAATAGCGCATGAAGCGCTTGCCGGTGGCCGTGGAGCCGGTGAAGGCGATGCAGTCCACGTCCGGGTGCAGGCCCAGCGCCTGGCCGGCCTCGGCGCCCAGGCCGGGCACCACGTTGAACACGCCGGGCGGGATGCCGGCGTCCTGCGCCAGGCCGGCCAGGCGGATGGCCGACAGCGAAGATTGCTCGGCCGGCTTGAGAATGACGCTGTTGCCCGCGGCCAGCGCCGGCGCGACCTTCCAGGCGGCCATGAGCAGGGGGTAGTTCCACGGCACCACGGCGGCCACCACGCCCAGCGGCTCGCGCGTGATGGTGGCCAGCGCCGAGGGGCCGGTGGGCGCGATCTCGTCGTAGACCTTGTCGATGGCTTCCGCATACCAGGCATAGCAATGCGCGGTTTCCGGCAGGTCGAAGGCCAGGGCGTCGCGGATGGGCTTGCCCATGTCCAGCGTCTCGATCAGGGCAAGTTCCCCGGCATGCTCCCCGATGAGCGCCGCCAGCCGCTGCAGGCGCGCCTTGCGCTCGCGCGGCGGCAGCCCCGCCCATGCTCCCGCCTCGAACGCGCGCCGCGCTGCCTCCACCGCGCGGTCCACATCCGCCTGCCCGCAAGCCGCCACCTGCGCCAGCCTGCGCCCGTCGATCGGGCTGATCGCCTCAAACGTCGTCCCGCCGGCGGCATCGCAATACGCGCCATCGATATACGCCTGCCCCCGCAGCTCAAGCGCAGCGGCCCTGGCATGCCAATCTTGGGTGTCTTGGTTCATGATCCCGTCTTCCTTTCAGATGTCAGTCTTCCACGGCGCCGTGCGCTCCACGGGCCGCAGCGCCGCGGGCAAGAAACCGGCCCTCGCAACGCGACGGCGCCCCCCAGGCGCGCCGGGGGCCCTTACCCCGCTCTTGCCACCATCGCATCCAGCAGCACATTGCACCCCGCCTCTAGGTCTTCCGGCTTGGCGTCCTCGATCTCGTTGTGGCTGACGCCGTCCTTGCAGGGCACGAAGATCATGGCGGTGGGCGCGACCGAGGCCATGTAGACCGCGTCGTGGCCGGCGCCGGTGACGATGTCCATGGCCGGCAGCCCGCGGCGCGCGGCGCTTTCGCGCACTTTGCCCACCAGGCCGGGGTCGAACGGCGTGGGCGGGAAGTGCTGCACGTCCTTGATCTCGACCTGCACGTTGTGGCGGCGCGCGACTTCCTGGCAGACCTGGCGCCATTGGCTGTCCATCTCGGCCAGGCGCTGTGCGTCTTCGTGGCGCAGGTCCACCGTGAGCCGGACCTGTCCGGGGATCACGTTGCGCGAGCCGGGGTGGGCGTGGATCTCGCCCACCGTGCCGCGGCCGTGCGGCGGGTGCGCGCGCGCGATGTCGATGACGGCCTGCAGCAGGAAACTGGCTGCGTACAGCGCGTCGCGCCGCACCGGCATGGGCGTGGGCCCGGCGTGCATTTCCATGCCGGTGACCGTCACGTCGTACCAGCGCAGCCCCAGCGAGCCGGTGACCACGCCGACCACTTTGCGCTCGTGCTCCAGGATGGGGCCCTGCTCGATGTGCGCCTCGAAGTAGGCGTCCACCGGCCAGCCGCCCACCGGCTCGCTGCCGGCGTAGCCGATGGCCTTCAGTTCGTCGGCCACCGACTTGCCCTCGGCGTCGCGCGCGGCCAGCGCCACTTCCAGCGGGAACTTGCGGGCGAACACGCCCGAGCCCATCATCACGGGCACGAAGCGCGAGCCTTCCTCGTTGGTCCAGATGGCCAGCTCCAGCGGCGCCTCGGTGGTCACGCCGGCGTCGTTGAGCGTGCGCATGACTTCCAGGCCGGCCATCACGCCATAGCAGCCGTCGAACTTGCCGCCGGTGGGCTGGGTGTCGATGTGGCTGCCGGTCATGACCGGCGGGCGGCTGTTGTCGCGCCCGGGGCGGCGCGCGAAGATGTTGCCCACCTGGTCTACGCGCACTGTCAGGCCGGCCTCGCGCATCCAGCCGGTGACCAGGTCGCGGCCCTGGCCGTCCAGCGCGGTCAGCGCCAGGCGGCAGTTGCCGCCCTTGGGCGTGGCCCCGATGCGGGCCAGGTCCATCAGCGACTGCCAGAGCCGCTTTCCGTTGATTGCAAGCTGAGTGGTCATGATCAATGTTCCCATGTGTCAATGTTCCTGGCCGCGACGGGCCAGCGCCGCATTGCGGATGCCGGTGAGCGTTTCGCCAGGCGCGATGCCGTCGGCGTCGTAGCGGATTTCCAGCAGCGCGGGCAGGCTTTCGCGCTCGGCGAAATCCAGCGCGCGCCGCAGCGCCGGCCCGAAGCTGGCGGTGTCTTCCACCGCCTCGCCATGGCCGCCGTAGCCCTTGATGATCTGCGTGAAGTCCGGATTGGCGAAGTCCAGCGCGATGGCGCGTCCGGGGAATTCGCGCTCCTGGTGGGCGCGGATGGTGCCCCACACGCCGTTATTGAAGACTAGCACCACGATGCCCAGGCGGTACTGCATGGCCACGCCCAGTTCCTGCATGTTCATCTGGAAGCAGCCGTCGCCCGCGTAGCAGACCACGGTGCGGCGGCGGTCTTCGAGCTTGGCCGAGATGGCGGCAGGCAGGCCATAGCCCATGGAGCCCACGGTGGGCGCCAGGCTGGTGCCGGGGCCGGTGAAGCAGCGGTAGCGGTGCGGGTACAGCGCGTAGTTGCCCGCGCCCACCGTGACGCAGGCGTCGGCCGGCAGCAGGGCGTTGGCCGCGGCGGCGGCCTCGTCCAGGCTCATGGGGCCGGCCGCGGGCAGGGGCTGCCAGCTGGCCCGCAGTTCGGCGTGCGCGGCGTGCACCGCCTGTCCGCGCGGCACGGCATGGCCGGGCGCGAGCGCGGCCGCCGCCGCGGCGAAGCCGGCCGGGTCGGCCACGATGGCCTGGGTGGGCGAGAAGACGCGGCCCAGCTCGGCCGCGTCGGGGTATACGTGGATGAGCTGCTGGCGCGGCAGCGGGCTTTCGATGAGGGTGTAGCCCTCGGTGGTGGCTTCGCCCATGCGCGTGCCCACGGCCAGCACCAGGTCGGCCTCGCGCAGCCGCCGGCGCAGGGCAGGCGTCATGGCCCAGCCCACATGGCCGGCGGCGTTCGGATGGCGCTGGTCGAAGCATTCCAGGCGCCGCCACGCCGTACCCACCGGCAGCTCGAAGCGCTCGGCAAAGCCGGCGATGTCGCCGATGGCCTCGCGCGTCCAGCCATGCCCGCCCAGCAGCAGGAAGGGCCGCTCGGCCTGGTCCAGCAGCGCTTTCATGCGCGCCATGTCGCCGGCGCCCGGGTGGATGCGCGTGCGCGTGTAGCGCGGCAGGTCGGCCACGCGGGCGCGGCCCCACAGCGTGTCTTCGGGCAGGGCCAGCACCACGGGGCCGGGCCGTCCGCTGGTGGCCACCGCGAAGGCGCGCGCGATGAATTCGGGAATGCGGTCGGTGCGGTCGATCTGCGCCACCCATTTGGCCATCGGGCCGAACATGCGGCGGTAGTCGATTTCCTGGAAGGCTTCGCGCTCCATGAAGTCGTTGCCGACCTGGCCCACGAACAGAATCATGGGCGTGGAATCCTGGAAGGCGGTGTGCACGCCGATGCTGGCGTTGGTCGCGCCCGGGCCGCGCGTGACGAAACAGATGCCCGGTTCGCCGGTGAGCTTGCCGTAGGCTTCGGCCATGTAGGCCGCGCCGCTTTCCTGGCGGCACACGATGGGCTCGATGACGCCGGCGTGCTCGTTGAGCGCGTCGATGCAGGGCAGGTAGCTTTCGCCGGGGATCATGAACACGCGCCGGGCGCCGTGGATGCGCAGTTGCTGCATCAGGATCTGCCCGCCGTTGCGTTCGGGATGTGCGGCTGACGTCATGCGGAGTCTCCATGGGATTGAGCGGCGGCCCCTTGCTGCTGCGCGGCCGTCCAGGCTTCGAATTGTGCGTGGCGCGCCAGCAGGCGGCGCGCGGTGTTGTAGTCGGGCGCGTCGACGCGGGGGCCGCCGGCCTGCCCGGCGCGCTGGGCCTCGAAGGCCGCCACGCAGGCGCGGGCCGCCTCGACCTCGGCGGCGTCCGGCGTAAAGGCGCGGTGGATCAGCGGCACCTGCCCGGCCACCGTGGCGCACTTCGACTTGAAGCCCACGCGGCGCGCCCAGCGCAGGTCGGCCTCGAGGGCGCCGGGGTCGCGGTAGTTGAAGGGGCAGTCGATGGGCACGCGGCCCGCGGCGATGCAGTCCACCAGGAAACGGGCGCGCGCGGCATGCAGCTCGATGCCGTCCCTGCCGCGCTCGGCGCCCAGGCTGGCGCTCAGGTCTTCGGCGGCCAGCAGGCAGGCCGAGACGCGCGGGCTGGCGCTGAGTATGTCATAGGCGCGGTACAGGCCCAGCGCCGATTCCAGCGTGGGCACGATCTCGGTGCTGCCCGGCGGCAGCCCGGACTCTGCCTCCAGCGCCGAGATGGCGCGGTCCAGCGCGGCGATCTGCGCGGCGCTTTCGGCGTGCGGCAGCAGCACCGCGTCGGGCGCGCCGGGCATGATGCCGCGCAGGTCGTCCAGGCCGTCTTCCTCGAGCTTGTTGATGCGCGCCGCCGCCACCACGCCGCGCGCGCGGCACTCGGCAAAAAGGGCGGCGATGCGCGGGCGGGCCAGCGGCCGGTCGGCGGGGGCGGTGAACTCTTCCAGGTCGGCCACCAGCGCGTCGGCGCCGCCGGCCAGGCCCGCCGCCTGGGCGGCCGCGTCCAGGCCGGGAACGAACATCCAGGTGCGGCGCAGCGGAGCGGGGCGCCGGGTGCGGGGCATGGTCATTGCACGTGCCTCGGAAGAAAGAGCACCAGCTCCGGCACGAAGGTCAGCAGCAGCATGACGGCGGTCATGGCCAGCATCATCCAGGAAAGCGGGCGCAGGGTCTGCATCATGTTGATGCCGCCGATCTTGCAGGCCGCCATCAGGTCCACGCCAACCGGGGGCGTGTTCGCGCCGATGGCCATGTTGATGGACAGCAGGATGCCGAAGTGGACGGGGTCGATGTTGTAGTGGGCCAGCACGGGCATGACCACGGGCGCCACGATGATGATGACCGGAATCGCCTCCATGAAGGTTCCCAGGAGCAGCAGCACCACGGTGAGCAGCAGCAGCACCGTGACCTTGCTGTCGGTCCAGTGCACCAGCAGCGAGGACAGCGCCTGCGGCACCTGCTCGGCCACCAGCACCCAGGCGAACAGGCCCGATGCGCCGATGATGAGCAGGATGGACGCGCTGCTCTCGCCGGTGGACTTGAGGTTTTCCCACAGCGATTTCAGGGTCAGCGTGCGATACCAGAAGAAGCCGATCAGCAGGGCGTAGACGATGGCGCTGGAGGCCGCCTCGGTGGCGGTGAAGATGCCGAAGCGGATGCCGCCGATGATGAGCACCGGCACCAGCAGCGCGGGCAGGGCCTCGAAGAAGGCGGCGCGCAGTTCGCCCCAGCTAAAGGGCTGGCCGCCGGCCCAGCCGTGGCGGCGCGCCTGCCATATCGCCACGCCGATGAGAGACAGGCCGAGCAGGATGCCCGGCACGATGCCGGCCAGGAACAGCTTGCCCACGGACGTGTCCGTGATGGTGCCGTAGACGATGAGCACGATGCTGGGCGGGATGATGGTGGAGGCGGCGCCCGCGCTGCCCACCAGCGCGCAGCTGAAGCCCTTGTCGTATCCGCTGCGCGCCATGGCGGGCAGCAGCAGGCTGCCGATGGCCACCACGTCGGCCACGCCGGAGCCGGACAGCGCGCCGAAGAGCAGGCAGGCCAGCACCGCCACGACCGCCAGTCCGCCCTTGATGTCGCCCACGATGGCGGCGCACAGACGCACGATGCGCTGCGTGAGGCCGGCGCCGTTCATGAGCTGCGCGGCCAGGATGAAAAGAGGGATGGCCAGCAGCGTGAAGCTGTCCAGGCCCGATACGTATTGCTGCGCGGCCACCATGAGCGGCGCCGCGTCGTAGACGGCCAGGTAGGCCAGGCAGGACAGCACCAGGCCGAAGGCGATAGGCATGTCGATCAGCACCGTGACCGCGAACACGCCCATCAGGAAAATGGCACCCGTAGACATCTGTTGTTATTCCTCGATCGGGGCGGCCGGCGCCGGGGAGAAAAGCTGCGCCAGGTGCACTACGATGGTGATGGCGCAGGCCACGGGCAGGGCGAGATACACCGTGCCGGCGGACACGTCCAGCGCGGGCAGGGTCTGGTCCATGGTCAGGTCGGCAAGCTGCCAGCCCGCATAGCCCAGCGCCGCCAGGCCCGCGATGATGAGCACCTGGTTCAGGCGTTCCACGGTGCCGAGCACGCGCGGGCTGTGCACCATGAAGGGCAGCAGCCCGGCCATGAGGTGGGAGCGGTCGAAACTGCAGACCACGCCGCCGATGAAGGCCGACCACACCAGCACCAGGCGGGGCAGTTCCTCGGCCCAGTGCGGCGTGCTGTGCGTGACGAAGCGGGCGAACACCACGTAGGTGATCAGTATCGCCAGCAAGGCTACCGCCAGGGCGGCGAAGGCCTTGCTGATGCCCGACAGGATGGCGGACAGGCGGGCGAGCATTACCGGGCCTCGCGGTATTTCTGGACCAGGCCCATGATGTCCGGGCCGTACACCGCGGAGTAGGTCTTCCAGACCGGGGCCACGGCGTCCGCGAAGGCTTTCTTGTCCACCTCGTTGACCTGCATGCCCTTTTCCTTGAGCTGGGCGATGTACTGCTGGTCGCTGTCGCTGATCATTTTGCGCTGCGCGTCGCGCCACTTGTCGGCGGCTTCCTGCACGATCTTGCGGTCTTCGGGCGAGATGCGGTTCCACACCGGCCTGGAAATGATCAGGCTGGCCGGGCCCCAGACGTGGCCGGTGAGCGACAGGTACTTCTGCACTTCGAAGAACGAGGAGGTGTAGATGATGGACAGCGGGTTTTCCTGTGCGTCGAACACCTTCTGCTGCAGGGCCGAGTACAGCTCGCCGAAGGCCAGCGGGGCGGGATTCGCGCCCAGCGCGGTAAAGGTGTCCAGGCGCATCTTGTCGGGCGTGACGCGCGTTTTCAGGCCCGCCAGGTCGGCCGGCGTGTTGATGGGGCCGCGGTTGTTGGTGAGGTGGCGAAAGCCGTTTTCCCACCACGAGATGATGACCAGGTTTTTCTTTTCGGCGAGCCGGGCCAGCGCCTGGCCCAGTTCGCCGTCATAGGCTTTGTAGGCCTGCCGGGCACTGGTCCAGGTGTAGGGCAGCTCCACCACGCCGAATTTGGGCTCGATCGGCTGCAGCGAGCCCGAGCCGATGATGGCCGCGCCCTGGCTGCCGATCTGCAGGCCTTCGAGCATGGTCTTTTCGTTGCCGAGCTGGCCGCTGGGAAAGAGCACGAAGTTCACGCGGCCGGCGGTCTTTTCCTTGACCTCGGCGGCGAAGCCCTCGGCGGCCTTGTTCCAGCTATGGCTGGGCGCCAGCACGTGGCCCAGCTTGATGTCCATGGCGTGGGCCGCGGGCGCGGCCGACAGGCCGGCCATCGACAGCAGGCCGGCGCCCAGCGCGGCGCGCAGTTTCTTGGGGACGAGGTTCATGGCGAGACTCCAGGAGCGATGGTCGGGGCGGGGGGGGCGGGCGGCCAGGGGCGGCGCGCCGGAAATCTTGCTGGGGGGGTAGGGCATGTTTTCACCTTGGACTGTTGTTGGTTGTGGACGCCGCGGCTGGGGCCGCCGCCGCGGCAGGCGGACCTGGCGCGGGCAAGCCGGTCCCCTCGCCGCGGACGGCGCATTGCGCCGGCGGTGCCTGTGCACGGTCGGTTCGGGAAGCCGGCGCGCGGGCGCCGGGAGAGAAAAGGTCAGCCGGTCATCGCATCATCGGATCCCCGTGCTGCCGAAGTCTTCGCGCAGCCGCGCCAGGATGCTGACCAGGTGGTCGTGCATGGCGTGGCGGGCGCGGATGGGGTCGCGGTCGACGATGGCCGCGAGGATGCGCTGGTGCTCTTTCTGCGCTTCGGTCCACACGCGGGTGGTCACGAAGTGCTCCTCGAGCCGGTGGAAGACGGGGCTGAGCGTGCTGAGGTGCCAGATGTGCGAAACGGCGGCGGCCAGGGCGGCATTGCCGCAGGCGGCGCCGATGGCGCTGTGGAAAGCGCGGTCGTGTTCGCTGGGCGATTCGGTGGGCGACATGCCGTCGTGCGCGGCGCGGATGGCGGCGATCTGCGCGGGCGAGCCCTTTTGCGCGGCCAGCGCGGCGCACTCGGGCTCGATGAGCAGGCGCGCCTCGAGCAGGTCGAAAGGCCCGATGTCGGTGGCCTCGGCCACGCTGTCCGCATTGGCCGCGGCCGCGTCGCGCCGCGCGGTTTCGCGCGGCGCGCAGACGAAGACGCCGGTGCCCACGCGCACGTCCACATAGCCTTCGATTTCCAGCGCGATCAGGGCTTCGCGCACCGAGGCGCGGCTGACCTGCAACTGCTCGGCCAGGTCGCGCTCTGCCGGCAGCCGCGTGCCGGCGGGAAAGTCGCCCGCCTTGATCCGGGCGGCGATCTGGTCGGCAATCATGCGGTAGAGGCGGGTGGAGGCGACGGCCTGCAGCGAAGTCATGGTGGTCGGAAGCGGTAGTGGGGAAGGGGGAGCTTAACGGCGCGGCGGCGGCGATTCCAGTAGTGGGTCCAGGTGTCTGGTGGTTCGGTGGTCAGGCCACTGCAATGTACCGGACCGGCCGGCGCTTGAAAACCGCCAAATGGTCCGGGAAGCCTGTTTTCAGGGAAAACCACTATGCCGCGCGGCGCGCAGCTCGCCTGGCGACGGACGGGAAATTTCCTTGTAACTGAATTTGCTAAGAAAAATGAGAAGCATTGCTATTAGAATTCATAATTTTCCAGTTCCCTGGGAGGGGAAGTCCATGTCTCGCTACAAGCCCGCCGTGCCCCGCGCGGCTGTGCCGGCGCGCGCCGCGCCATTTCGCAAACCCTGCCTGATTCTCGCGGCCCTGGCCGCCGGCGCGGCCGGCGCCCAGGAAAGCGGCGTGACCACGCTGCCTTCGGTGGAGGTGGTGGCCGACGCGCCGGCCGTCACCACCGAAGGCACGGGGTCGTACACGCCCCGGGCGACCTCCGCCAGCACCGGCCTGCCGCTTTCGCTGCGGGAAACGCCCCAGTCGGTCACGGTGGTGACGCGCCAGCGCATCGAAGACGAAGACATGCGCTCGCTGGTGGACGTGCTGGCCAGCACGCCGGGCATCTCGGTGCAGAACTACGACAGCGAGCGCTACTCGTTCAACTCGCGCGGCTTCAGCATCTCCAACTACCTGTACGACGGCATGCCCACGTCGTTCGACGTGGGCTACGACGCGGGCGAGTCGTCGGCTGACCCCATCATCTACGACCGCGTGGAAGTGGTGCGCGGCGCCACCGGCCTGCTGACCGGCGCCGGCAACCCCTCGGCCTCCGTGAACCTGGTGCGCAAGCACGCCACCAGCCGCGAGTTCAAGGCCGACCTGAGCCTGGGCGCCGGCACCTGGGACACCTACCGCGCCACGGCCGACCTGTCTTCTCCGCTCAACGCCTCGGGCTCGGTGCGCGGCCGCATCGTCTCGGCCTACCAGGACAATCATTCCTATCTGGATGGCTACAGCAAGCGCAAGAAGGTGTTCTACGGCGTGATCGACGCCGACCTCACGGCCAACACCACGCTTAGCGTGGGCTTCAATTACCAGGACAACGACCCTGCCCGCAGCAGCTGGGGCGGCTTCCCGCTCTGGTACGCCGACGGCGGCCGCACCGACTGGAAGCGTTCGCTCAATACCGGCGCCGATTGGACCGCGTGGAACAGCACGACGCAGAACGCTTTCGTCAGCGTGGAACACCGGTTCGCCGGCGGCTGGAACCTGCAGGCATCCGCCTCGCATTCGCGCCACGAGATGGACGCCAAGCTGCTGTACCTGTCCGGCTGGCCGGATCGCCAGACCGGCCTGGGCATGGCGGCCACGCCCGCCTGGTACCTGGGCGATCGCAAGCAGAACAGCCTGGACGTGAAGGCTTCCGGGCCCTTCACGCTGTTCGGCCGCCGCCACGAGGCCGTGGTGGGCGCCAGCCTGGGCCGGCAGTATGCCGACTTCGGCTACCGCGCGCCGATCGATCCCGCCGAGGTAGGCAACTTCCTGCGCTGGGACGGCTCGTATCCCGAGCCGCAATGGAGCGGCGACACCGAAACCGCGTCGCGCTACACCACCAAGCAGACCGGCTGGTACGGCGCGCTGCGCTTCAGCCTGGCCGATCCGCTCAAGCTGATCGTGGGCGGGCGCTACAGCACCTGGGAAACCGACAACGTGGGCTTTGGCGGCACGACCCGCACGTCGTTCGACAAGCACGCCTTCACGCCCTACGCCGGCCTGCTGTACGACATCAACGACAACTACACGGCCTACGTCAGCTACACCGGCATCTTCAATCCGCAAAGCTACCAGGACCGCAACGGCGATTGGCTGGACCCGCTTGAAGGCAAGGCCTACGAGGCCGGCGTCAAGGGCGAGTTCCTGGAAGGCCGCCTGAACGCCAGCGCCGCCGTATTCCAGATGGAACAGGATAACGTGGCCCAGGAAGACCCGGGTTACATGGTGCCGGGCACGACCGACCCCGCCTACCGCGCCGCCCAGGGCACCCGCAGCCGCGGCTTCGACCTGGAAGTCTCGGGCGAGATCGTGCCGGGCTGGAACCTGGCGGCGGGATGGTCGCACTGGACCGCCCGCGACGGCGACGGCAACCCCATCCAGACCGACCAGCCGCGCAGCCTGGTGCGCCTGTTCACTACCTACCGCCTGCCTGGCGACTGGAACCGCCTCACGGTGGGCGGCGGCGTGAACTGGCAAAGCCGCGTCTACACCATGGCCTACGGTCCCAACGGCGAAGAGCGGGTGAGCCAGGGCAGCTACGCCATCGCCAACCTCATGGCGCGCTACCGCTTCAACCGCAACCTGTCGGCCCAGCTCAACGTCAACAACCTGTTCGACCGCAAGTACTACAGCCAGATCGGCTTCTACAGCCAGGGCGCCTGGGCCGCCGGCCGCAGCGCCATGCTGACAATGCGCTATCAGTACTGAGTACTGAGCGCGGGCGCGGCGCCGCCGCGACGGTAGAATCGTTGCGCGGGGCGCCGGCGCGGGTCCGGGGCGGCCGCGATCCGGAGGGCCGGCGCCGCGGCGCCAACCATGGACAGCGTGGAAACCTGCGAGCGGAGAGCCAGCGCGCCGGCGCGTAGCGGCGTCCGGGCCCGGCTCGCGCTGGCCGCGCGCATGGCGGGCCGCGCGCTGGCCAGCCTGGCCGTCGCGCTGTTCGGTCTCTGGGGCTGCGGCGCGCTGTGGTATCAGGCGCGCGGCGGCCCGGGCCGCATTCTTTTCATCGCGCTGTGGGGCGCGCTTTCCGTGGCCGCGGCCGTCGCGCCCTGGCGGCGCGCGGCCGTCCCGCGCATGCGGCGCGCCGCCAGGGCGGGGTACGCGCTCGCGGCGGCCGCGCTGCTGGGCTGGTGGATGTCGCTCGCGCCCTCCAACGACCGCGTCTGGGCCGACGACGTTTCGCGCATGCTGGGCGGCACCGTCCAGGGCCCGGTGGCAACGCTGCGCAACGTGCGCGATTTCGACTGGCGCAGCGAATCCAGCTACACGCCCCGCTGGGAAGAGCGCCGCTACGACCTGGACCAGCTGGTTTCGGTGGACATGATTCTCTCGTCCTGGGGCATGCCTGCCATCGCCCACACGCTGGTGTCCTTCGGCTTCGCTGACGGCGGCCACGTGGCGTTCTCGGTGGAGATCCGCAAAGAGGCGCACGAGCAGTTCTCGGAGATCGGCGGCTTTTTCAAGCAATTCGAGCTGAGCCTGGTGGCCGCCGACGAGCGCGACATCGTCTACGTGCGCACCGCGGTGCGCGGCGAGCGCGTGGCGCTGTATCCCGTGCGCATGCCGCGGCCGGCCATGCGCACGCTGTTCCTCTCCTATGTGGCCACGGCCAACGCGCTCCAGCGCGAGCCGCGTTTCTACCACACGCTGTTCGCCAACTGCACCACGCTCGTCTACCAGTTGGTGCGGCCCATCGTGGGCGGCCTGCCCCTGGACTACCGGCTGCTGCTTTCGGGCTATCTGCCCGAGTACCTCTACGAGCACGGCGGGCTGGACCGCGGCGTGCCGCTTGCCGTGCTGCGGCGCGAAGCCGACATCACCGGGCGCGCCGCCCTGGCGGGCAACACGCCCGGATTTTCCAGGGCCATCCGCGCGCCTTTCCTGGCCGCGGGCGGCGCCGGGGGCTGAGCGATGGCGCGGGATCCGCAAGACGCGCAGATCGCCGCGGCGGCGCGGGCGCTGGCCGCGGGCGACGTGCTGCAGGCCCTGAACCGCGTGGCCCTGCGCCGCGATGCGCCCGCGCTCGCCTTGCGCGGCATCGCCATGGCGCGGCTGGGAGAGCTGGACCGCGCGCGCGAGCTGCTGCGCGAGGCGGGCCGGGCCTTCGGCGCGCGGGCGGCGGTGGCCCGCGCCCGCTGCGTGGTGGCCGAGGCCGAAGTGGCGCTGGCCGCGCGCGAAACGGCCTGGCCCGGCAGCGCGCTGGAGGCGGCATGCGCCGAGCTGGCGGCGGCGGGCGATCACGCCAATGCGGCGCACGCGCGCCTGTTGCAGGCCCGCCGCCTGCTCTGGCTGGGCAGGCTGGACGAAGCCGGCGGCATGCTGGCCCGCGTCGGCTCCGGCCGCCTGCCCGCGGCCCTGGCGGCAGTGCGGGAACTGACCCGCGCGGGCATCGCCATGCGGCAGGTGCGCGCCCGGCTCGCCCGCGAGGCGCTGCGCCGCGCCGCCCGCGAGGCCCGCCGCGCCGGCATTCCGCCTTTGCGGTCCGAAGTCGGCGAGGCCCTGCTCGCCTTGCGCCGGCCGGCGGCGCGGCAGGTGGGGCCGGCCGGCGCGCGCCTGCTGCGCCTGGCGCAGGTCGAGACCCTGTTGGCCTCGGAGGCGTTCATCGTCGATGCCTGCCGCCACGCGGTGCGGCAGGCGGGCTGGGAGGCGCCGCTGGCGCGCCGCCCGGTATTGTTCACCCTGGCGCGCGCGCTGGGCGAGGCCTGGCCCGCCGACGCGCCGCGCCAGGCGCTGATCGCGGCGGCGTTCCGCATGCGTCGGCCGGATGAGACGTTGCGCGCCAGGCTGCGCGTGGAGCTGGGCCGGCTGCGCGCCTTGCTGCGCCCGCACGCCGAGATCCGCGCCACGGCGGCCGGCTATGCGCTGGCGCCGCGCCGCGGCGTGCCGGTGGTGGTGCTGGCGCCGCCCGTGGACGGCCGCCACGCAGCAGTGCAGGCCTGTCTGGCCGAGGGCGGGCCGTGGTCCAGCTCGGCGCTGGCGCAGGCCCTGGGCGCCAGCCAGCGCAGCGTGCAGCGCGCGCTGGAGGCGCTGGCCAGGCAGGGCCGGGCGCAGCCGCTGGGCCGGGGGCGCGCGCGGCGCTGGCTCCCCGCCGCCGGCCCCGTTTTCGCGACGAGCTTGTTACTCCCCGCCGCGCTCCAGGACGCCTAGCATGGAGCCGTCAACTACCCTTTATGCAAAGGACGGCTCATGAACACGACTGCTCGCATCATCCGCGAATACGGCCCCTTTCCCGGCGTGGACTGGGTCCACGGCGTTTCCTGGGACGGCGAGTCGGTCTGGCTCGCCGTCGGCGACCGGCTGGCGGCGCTCGATCCCGCCTCGGGCAGCATTACCCGCGCGCTGGCGGTGGAGGCCCAGGCCGGCACGGCGTTCGACGGCCGCCACCTGTACCAGATCTCGGGCGGCCGCATCCTGAAACTGGACCCCGCCACCGGCGAGACGCTGGCTTCGATTCCCGCGCCGGAAGGCGGCGACGGCAATTCCGGCCTGGCCTGGGCCGAGGGATCGCTCTGGGTGGGGCGCTACCGCGACCGCGAGATCCTGCGCCTGGACCCCGCCACGGGCGACGTGCTGCGGCGCATCGCCTCGCGGCGCTACGTGACCGGCGTCACCTGGGCGGAGGGCGAACTCTGGCACGGCACGTGGGAAGACGGCGCGAGCGACCTGCGGCGCATCGATCCCGAGAGCGGGGAGGCGCTGCAGACGGTGGCGCTGCCCGAGGGGCTGGGGGTTTCCGGCCTGGAGTGGGACGGCGCGGGGTTGTTCTATTGCGGCGGCGGCGACAGCGGCCGCCTGCGCGCGGTCCAGCGTCCCGCCAGACGCTGACCTGACCTCAGCGCGCCTTGCGCCGGGCCGGCTTCCTGGCGCCGGGCGCGCGCGCCGCTTCACGGGCCGCGGCGGCGGCTTCGCTCATCTGTTCCACGCCGGACAGGGCTTCCACATAGGACAGGAACTGCCGCAGGTAGGCGGGCGACAGCTCGCGCATGAGCGAGAGCGAGCGGTGCACCAGGTGGCTGGAGTTGAGCGGGCCGGCGTTTTCGGGCACCTGTTCTTCCGATTTGCGCAACTGCCGGTCGGCCCGGACGGCGGCCCACACGGCTTCGAGCGCCGCGCGCATCGGGGCTTCGGGATAGGCCGCGCGCCGCGCGGCGCGGTCCGGATCGGCTTGCGGATGGGCGTCGAGATAGCCGAGCAGCCCGGCCAGCGCGCCGGGCCGGGCCGGGAATGCCTGCGCCGGTTTCTGCGACGCGCGGGGCGGCAGTTCCGGACCCGCCGACAGGGCGGCCAGGCGCTGCCGGGCGCGTTCGCCGGCGGGGCCCTGGCGCGCGGCGGCGCGCCGCGCCAGCGCTTCCAGATAGCGGGCGCGCACCGGGTCGCGCGGGACGGCGGCTTCCGTATCCGGGTCGCCGGCGGCGGCCGGCGCGGCGTCGAGACGGTCGGCGGCCCGGGGCTCAGTCATGGGAAGGCCGGGGAATGGGCGCGATCTCCACGCGCCGGTTGCGGGCGCGGCCGGCTTCGTCCGTGTTGGGGCTCACCGGCTGCTCCGAACCGAAGGCGGCGGCGAAGACGGACGAGGAAGGCACGCCTGCTTCGATCAGCGCGCGAGTCACGGTCAGCGCGCGCTGCGCCGAAAGCTCCCAGTTGTCGGCAAAGCGGCGGTTGCCGGCATGCACCTGCTGGTCGTCGGTAAAACCGCTCACCATCAGGATTTCGTTGCGCGCGCCCAGGTAGGCCTTCAGCGGCCCGGCCAGGCTTTGCAGCACTTCGCGGCCTTCGGGCTGGAGCTGGTCGGAGTTCAGCGCGAACAGCACGCTGCCGCTGATGCCGATGCGGCCGTCGACCAGCGTGACGCGGCCCGCCGCCAGCGGCACGGCCAGCGCCTGCTCCAGCGTCTGGCGGCGCTGCGTTTCGGCCTCGTGCTGCTTGATCTCTTCGTCCAGCTTGGCCGAGAGTTCGAGCTGCACGCCGATCACGCCCACCAGCACCAGGACGAACGCGCCCAGCAGCACCGACATCAGGTCGCCGAAAACGGCCCAGGTCGGCGCGCTGGTTTCCAGCCCGGCGTCGATATCCTCGTTCATGCGGTTTCGGCGCCGTCGGGCGCGCGTTCGGTGGCCAGTTGCTGGAGGTTCTCGATGATCTGCTTCTGCGACAGCATGCTCAGGTCGATGACTTCGCGCGCCTGCGCCACGTAGTAGGCCAACTGCTCATCGCTGCGGGCGATGGATTTGTCCAGCGCCGATTCCACGCGCGACAGGTGCGCGACCAGCTTGTCGCTGGACTCGCTGAAGACCTGCACTGCCGCGCCGAACGCCTCGCCCAGGCTGGCCACGTCCAGCGCGCCGTCGCTGACCTGCGCGGCCACGTCGGCGATCCTGCCGGTTTCGGCGTCGATCCGGCCGGCGAAGCGGGCGCCCGTTTCTTCCAGCATGCGCGCCGAGGCCCGCACCAGGTCTTCCACCGCGGCGCGCTGTTCGGCCGTGGCTTCGTTCACGGCCTGCGCCAGCGTATCGAGCGTGCCGAGCAGACGGTTGCGCTCTTCCAGCATGGCGTTGTCGCGCACCAGGCTTTCCGAAACCTGCGCGCGCACCTGCGCCGCCAGCTCGGCCGCCGCGCGCGGCGCTTCGGAGGCGGCCTGCACCAGGCGGTCGATTTCGGCCAGGGTGCGGGCCGCATGGGCCTGGCCGCCGGCGGCGATGTCGCGCGCGGCCGAGGCCAGCGCGTCGCAGATTTCCTGCTGCCGGCCAGCCGCCTGTTCGCTGGCCAGGCGCCACTCTTCGCGCAGCGAGGCCGCCATGTCGGCCAGGGTGCCGGTCCAGGCCTGCAGACGCTCGGCGTCGCGGGCGGCGAGGTCGGTGTGCATGCGGGCGGCCGCCTGCGGGGCCTCGGCGGCGGCCTGCACCAGCCGGTCGATTTCGGCGATGGTGTTGGCGGCGTGGGCCTCGGTCTGGGCGGAGATGTCGCGCACGGTGGCGGCCAGGGTGTCGCAGACCTGCTGTTGCCGCTGCGCCGCCTGCTCGGAGGCGCGGCGCCATTCCTCGCGCAGCGAGCTGGCCATGTCGGCCAGGGTGCCGGTCCAGGCCTGCAGACGCTCGGCGTCGCGGGCGGCGAGGTCGGTGTGCATGCGGGCGGCCGCCTGCGGGGCCTCGGCGGCGGCCTGCACCAGCCGGTCGATTTCGGCGACCGTGCCGGCGGCATGGGCGCGGTTTTGTTCGGCGATCTCGCGCGCGGTCTGCGCCAGCGTTTCGCAGATGCGTTGCTGCTGCTGCGCGGCCTCGGCGCTGGCCTGCTCCCATTGGGCGCGCAGGGCCGCGCTGACTTCCGCCAGCGACCGGGCCCAGCTTTCGCGGCGCGCGTCGTCGCGCTCGGCCAGCTGCGCTTGCAGGCTGGCGTGCGAGGACTGCAGCGACGCCAGCAGCGCCTCGGCATGTCCGCGGAACGCGGCCGTAGCGTCGTCCAGCGCCTGGCGCTGCTGCCCGGTCAGCCGCCGGCCGGCCTCTTCCTGGCGCGTCAGCGCGTCGGTCCAGGCCTGGGAGACGCCGCCGGCGGCCGCTTCCATGCGCGCCGAGACCGTGTCCACCAGGCTGGCCGAGCGTTCCTCGAAGGTCTGTGCATAGCGCGCGAACGTCTGCTCCAGCGATTGGCCCAGCGCGGCGTTGGCCTGCTGCTGGCCGGCCACCGCCTGGCTCCACAGGCCGGCCACGCGCTCGGTGGCGTTTTCGAGCCGGGCCGACACGCCGTCGAGCTGCTGCGTGACGGCGGCGGCCACGCCCTGTTGCCACGAGGCGGCTTCACGGGCCAGGCTGGCCATGGTGGCTTCGGCGGCGGGCTGGATGGCCGCGCCGGCGGCGCGGGCGCTTTCGGCCACGCTGTGCTTCAGCGCTGTTTCCAGCGTGCCCGACAGGCGCGCGTAGGCGGCTTCGGTCTTGCCGTGAAAGGCTTCCTGGCTGGCGAGCAGGCGCTCGTTCAGGGACTGGCTCTGGCGCTCCATCTGTTCGGCCAGCGCGCCCAGGCGGTCGGCCAGGGCGGGCAGGGCTTCGGACTGGCGCTGCAGCAGGCGGTAGACCTCTTCGCGCTGGTGCGAGAGCGAATAGGCGCGCAGCGGGCCGGCGATGCGCGCGTCCAGCTGCTGCGAGGCGCGCAGGCGTTCGCGGCGGCAGAGACTGGCCAGCAGGCCCAGCATGGCCGAGGCGGCCACCCCGGCCACCGAAGTGCCGAAGGCAAAGCCCAGGCCCTTGACGGGCGCGGCCAGCGAGGCGCGGATCGCGTGCAGGTCGGTGGCGCCTTCGAGCGCCAGGCCGGTGCCGCGCAGCGTGGCCACCATGCCCAGGAAGGTGCCCAGCATGCCCAGCAGCACCAGCAGCCCGACCAGGTAGGGCGTAAGCGCCGGGCCGGGCAGGGCGGCCCGCTCGCCTTCGACGCGCAGCCGCGCCGCGTTGCGCAGGCTGGGGTGCAGCCGTTCGAGCCAGCCGTTCAGGCTGGCCGGCGCGGTTTCGAGATCGGAGGTCGCGCGCGCCAGGCTGTCGGTGGCCTGTTGATACCGGCGCAGCTCCAGCGCGCCGGTCAGGTAGAAGGCGCCCACCAGCAGGGTGACGGCCAGGGCCAGCGGATTGGTGGGCGCGTAGCTGTAGCCCACCCAGCACACCACGGCCAGGCCGGCAAGAAAGACGAGAAATTGCAGGGTTCGGATCATGGGGTCCTGTTTCAGCAGGCGCGAAGGGCGGCGAGCAGCCCCTCGACCGGTTGTAAGCGTATGTCCAGTTCGGCCAGCAGCACGCTCTGCATGTCCTTGCGGAACACGTCCAGCCATGCGGCGTCGGGCGCCCGGGCGGGTTCGCCGGCATCGGCCGCCGCCTGTTGCGCCTCGGCCTGCGCCGCTTGCCGCAGGCGCTCGAAATGCGGTTCCAGCAGGCCCGGCACCGCGGTCAGCAGGCTGCGCTCGCGCGCGGCCAGGGCCCGGTCCATGATGGCGTCCAGCACGGCCAGCCGGGTCATGCCGGCCGACTGGGCGGCCAGGATGCCGCGCAGCCGGCTGCGCAGGTTGCCGATGGCGGTTTCCATGGTGCGCTGCAGGAAGTGATAGCGCTGGCGATAGTAGGCGTATTCCGCATCGGCGTCGGCCGGCCGCGCGGGGCGGGCCGGCGCACGGGGCTGGCCGGGGCGCGGCTTCGGGGGCGGCGCGAACGCGCTGTCCTCGATGATGGCCTTGGCCAGATCGGCCCGCGTGCGGGCGCAGTCGCGCTCTTCGGGCTCGCCGAACGTTTTCGTGCCCAGCGGCACGGCGGGCGAGTTGCCGCCCAGCACGGCCGATAGGGCGATCGCGTCCGTCCAGCCCAGCCATTGGCTCAGGCGGTCGGACAAGGGCAGCTCCGAGGCCGGAGCCGGCCCCTGGCCCAGGCGCGTGAGCAGGCGGATGAGCGCGGAACCGCTGATGCCTCGGTCAGAGGGTACGTGCACCATGCCAGCAGAATCAAAAAGCCAGCAGTTTACACGCCGCGCAGGCGCCTGCCGGCGGTTTGCGGATAATGGGGACGGGATGTTGCAACAGTTGCCTGCAAGCCGGCCGGTTCAGCCCCGGTAGGGCGCCGCGCTGCCGAAGAAGGCCAGCCGCAGTCCGGCCAGCGCGGCCAGGATCTCGCGCAGGCCCTGGGCGGGCGGCTCGCGGCGCACCTGGGTGAGCGCGGCGTCCAGGCTGCGCAGCGCGTCGGCCGGCGCGCCCGCGGCGTCGCGCCGCTTGCGGCGGGCGTCGAACAGACGGGCCATGGCGCCCAGCAGGTCGTCGAGCGCGGCGCGGCCGGCCACCGGAAGCTGGGGCCGCAGCCGCTGCAGCTCCACCAGGTTGACGGCCGCGCCGAATTCGAAGCTGGTGCGCAGCGCCTTGGCCCGGACCGCGGGCGCGGCGGCCCCGGCGCGCGGGGCCAGCATGGCGACGCGGTCGTACATGCGCCGCGCGAAAGAATCGCGGCCCAGCGCCAGGCGGCCGCGCGCCGCCTCGGCCAGTTCCGCCCAGCCGCCGGCGATCAGCCGGCGCACGCTGGCGTCGGGGTTCATGGCGCGCACGAAATAGATCACGATGGTGGGCACGGCAAAGCCCAGCACCGACGCGATGGCGCCGTTGATGAAGGTGTCGAAGGTTTCGTTCTGTACGTTGTGGATGTTGAGCAGCAGGATGGTGTTGGCGATCATGGGCAGGGCAATGCCGAAATGCGCCATCGACGCCTGCATCATGCCCACAGGCAGCAGGAACACCGCCAGCGCCATGACCAGCGTGACGTAGTGGCTGGTCATGGGCAGCGCGCCGAACAGATACAGCGCCGCCACCACGGCCGACAGCACCGTGCATTGCAGAAAACCCTTGAGCGCGGGCACGGGGTCGTCCATGAACGACAGGATGCAGGAGCCCACCGAGGCCATCTGCACCGCCATGACGCCCGACGGCCAGCCCGTGGCGATCCAGGCGAAGGCGCAGAACCCCACCGACATCGCCGCCGCGGCCCCGCAGCGCAGCGCCACACCGTGGTCGCGCAGCTCGCCCACCGGCAACTGCCGCCCGACCCGGCGCCGCGGCCGCTCGCCGCGCCGGATGTGGCGCCAGAGGTCGTGAGCGTCCACGCGCAGCTCCACCAGCCGTTCCAGCCGCATCGCCAGGCTGTCGCGCAGAATGGCCTCCCAGGCCGAGGTGTCCGCGCCGCCGGGCTCGCCGGCCGCCTGCGCGCGCCGTTGCGCATCGGCGCGCAGGCGGCCGATGGCCTCGCGCAGCGCCGCCAGGTCGGCGGCCGGGTCGTCGTCCGGTCCGGGGCGCAGCCAGCGCTCCAGCAGCTCGACGAGCCGCGCGATGTCGGCCGGCCGCTCGCCGCCGGCCAGGCTGCGCAGCGCCGTCACGCGGTCGGTGATGGCGCCGATGACGGGCAGCATGAGCGCCATGCGGTCGTGCAGCACCCGCAGCACGCCTTGGCCGCCGCGCAACTGCGGTTTCTCGTAGGCCAGGTGCACGAACAGAGTGCGCAGCTCGGCCACGCCGGCGGCCAGGTGCTGCAGGTCGCGGGGCAGCCGGCGCATGCCGGCCTCGCCGTGCAGGCTGTCGATGAGCAGCGAGGCGGAGTCGCGCAGCCAGGCGTCGATGCGCATGGACACCAGACCGCCCACGTGCCGGGGCAGCACCAGGTGGCTGACCAGCGTGGCGCACAGGATGCCCAGCGTGATCTCCTCGCAGCGCGCCAGGGCCGTGTCGAACACGCCGAGCGGCTCGGTCACGCTGGAGAAGCCCACGATGGCGGCGGTGTAGCCCGCCAGCATGAAGATGTAGCTGCGCGGCCGGCGGTCCAGCATGGAGACGTACAGGCACAGGCCGACCCACAGCGCCAGCGCGCCCGACAGCAGGGCCGGCGCGTTCACCAGCCGGGGCACGAGGAGCACCGCCACCGCCGCGCCCAGCAGCGTGCCCAGCACGCGGTAGATGGCTTTGGAAGTCAGGGCGCCCGACAGCGGATGGGCAATGATGTAGGCCGTGGCCATGGCCCAGGCGGGACGCTGGAAGTCCAGCGCCAGCGATATGTAGAGCGCCAGCATCGAGGCCGTGAAGTTCTTGGCCGAGAAAATGGCGTCGTTGACCGTGGGGCGGTAGGTGAAAGCCTGGGTGATCATGCCTGCCGCCCCGCGGCGTTCAGGGCGTCCAGGCGCTCGTGGATGGCGCGCAGCACGCGTTCGGCCGCTTTCAGGTCGGCCTCGGGCAGGCCCTGCACGACTTCGGCGCGCACCCGGTCCACGATGGCGGCGATTTCCTCCGCCTTGGCCGCGCCGGCCGGCGACAGCGCCACGCAGCGCGCCCGCCTGTCGAGCGGGTCGGGCAGGCGCTCCACCAGCCCCGCCGCCTCAAGCGTGTCGATCACCCGCACCAGCGAGGCGCCCTCGATGCCGATCTCTTCGGCCAGCACGCCGTTGCGCAGCGGCGCCCCGTGCACCCGCAGCGCCAGCAGCGGCCAGGCGGTGGACTGCGACAGCCCGGCCACGGCCAGCGACTGGTCGATGCGCTTGCGCCACTGGCGCCCGCCCTGCACGAGCAGGCGGCCGATGGAAGCGGGGCGGGATTCGGTCATGGCTGTGTCCGGCGGGCGCGGAATATATTTAGCATGCAAGATATTAGCATACGAGATATACCCGCCGGCGCTTCAGCTTTATCGCGGCGCTGCGCGAGCGGCTGCCCGAGAAGCCGCTCGCGGTTCGAGCCGCGCGGCCCCTCAGCGC
>Ga0180222_1000805_pt1 | contig 39887 bp, 35 predicted proteins | sample eDN5th37CKraftOP_FD_151336 | JGI IMG/M metagenome (GOLD analysis project Ga0180222, IMG submission 151336) | Enriched Organic Plus compost microbial communities from Emeryville, California, USA - eDNA 5th pass 37_C Kraft OP (version 2) (version 2) ...
CTCGACCGGCAGGTCGCGCGCACCGCCGTCCGCCCGCTCGCCAGCGGCTCGGTGTCGATGACGCTCGCGGGCGCGTGGCTGGGGCTGCTCTGCCTGATCGGCCTCGTCGTGCTGCTGCAATTGCGGGTCGAGGCGCAGGTGGTCGCGCTGTCCAGCCTGGTGCTGGTCGCCGCCTATCCGTTCATGAAACGCATTACCTGGTGGCCGCAGGCGTGGCTGGGGCTGGTGTTCAGCTGGGCCGCGCCGACCGGCTGGGTGCAGATGACCGGCGGCATCGATGCGGCGGGGCTGCTGCTCTATGCGGGCGTCATCTGTTGGGTGATCGGCTATGACAGCATCTACGCGTTGCAGGATCGCGAGGACGACGCGCTGGTCGGCATCAAGTCCAGCGCGCGGGCGATGGGCGCCCATGTGCGCGCGGGGGTGACGGGGTTCTACGCGGCGGCGCTGCTGCTGTGGGGCGGGGCGGTCTGGTTGATCCGCCCGACGCCGCTGGCGCTGGCCGCGCTGCTGCCGATGGCGGCGCATCTCTGCTGGCAGGTGGGCACGCTGAAGGAAGCGGACGGCATGGACCCGCTGGTCAAGTTCCGCTCCAACCGCTTCGCCGGGCTGCTGATGTTCGCCGCCTGCGTGGTGGTGGGGGCGAGTTGAGGTGATCGGAGCCGGAACTATACTTCCGTTCGGGCTGAGCCGTCGAAGCCCTGTACTTCCTTGAAATAAAAGAAAACAGCCGTTGGGCTTCGCCCGCCCTTCGGGTCGACAAGCTCAGGGCGAACGGAGGCAGGCGAAGTGGGCAGGCTATTCCGCCGCCAGCAATTGCTCCGCGCCGCCGAGGTCCACCGAGACGAGGCGGCTCACGCCGCGTTCCACCATCGTCACGCCGAACAGGCGGTGCATGCGGCTCATCGTCACGGCATTGTGGGTGACGATCAGATAGCGGGTGCGCGTGTCCTTCACCATCTGGTCGAGCAGGTCGCAGAAGCGCTCCACATTGGCGTCGTCCAGCGGCGCGTCCACCTCGTCGAGCACGCAGATCGGCGCGGGGTTGGTGAGGAACAGGCCGAAGATCAGCGCCACCGCGGTCAGCGCCTGCTCGCCGCCCGACAGCAGCGTCAGCGTGGAGAGCTTCTTTCCCGGTGGCTGGGCCATGATCTCCAGCCCCGCTTCCAGCGGGTCGTCGCTGTCGATCAGCTCCAGATGCGCCTGACCGCCGTTGAACAGCGCGGTGAAGAGGCGCTGGAAATGGCCGTTCACCGCCTCGAACGCGGCGAGCAACCGCGCGCGGCCCTCGCGGTTGAGGCTGCCGATCGAGCCGCGCAGCTGGTGGATCGCCTGGGTGATCTCGGCGCTTTCGGCGCGGCTCGTCTCCTGCCGCTGCTCCAGCTCCGCCAGTTCCTGCGCGGCGATCAGGTTGACCGGGCCGATCCGTTCCCGCTCCGCCGTCAGCCGGTCCAGCTCGGCCTGCTCGCCCGGCGCGGTGCCGGTGTCGGCGGCGGCGAAACCCAGTTTTTCGGGCAGCACCGGCGGCGGGCATTCGAAGCGCTCGCCGCACAGCCGGTTGGTTTCGCTGCGATGGGCGATCGCCGCCTCGGCGCGGGCGGCGGCCCCGGCGCGCGCCTCGCGCGCGACCGACAGCGCCTCGCCCGCCTGTGCGAGCGTCGCTTCGGCCCGGCGCAGCGCGGCCTCGGCGGCGCTTTCCTCGCCTTGCGCTTCCCGCGCCCGTTCGGCCAGCGTCAGGCTCTCGGCGGAAAGGGTTTGCGCCTCCGCCGCCAGCGCCTCCGGCCGCCCGGCGAGGATGGCGCGCTCCTCCGCAATGGCTTGCCCGCGCGCGGTCATGTCGGCAAGGCGCTTGCCCGCCTCGCCGGACCGGCTGCGCCAGCGGCGGATATCGCCCTCGGCATCGCCCAGCCTGCGGCGGTCGGCGTCGAGCGCCCGTTCGCCCAGCGCCGCGTCGGCCTGCAACTGGCTGGCGCGGGCATGGGCGGCCTCGCTGCGGGCGGAAAGATCGGCGACCAGCGCGCGCGTCTCGCTGCCGTCCGGCATCTGGCCGAGCGCGGCTTCGGCCGTTTGAAGCTCCGCCTGCGCGGCGGCCAGATCCGCCGCCGCCTCTTCGGCGCGGACGGAGACGTCGCCGCGCCGCGCGGCGAGGCGGTCGATCTGCGCGATCGCGTCGTCGCGCCGTCGCGCCGCCGCCGCCCCGTCACGCTCGGCCGTCGCCAGATCGGCGCGCAGCGTGGCGATCGCCTGCGTGGCGGCAGTAGCGCGCTCATTCGCAGCGGCGAGCGCGGCCTGCGCCCGTTCCACCTCGGCGCGGGTGGCGGGCAGTTGCGCGTCGAGCGCGTCGAGCCGATTGGCGCGGATCAGCCTTTGCGCGGTCGCCGCGCCCGCCGCTTCCTCGCCGCCCCGCGCGACCAGCCCGTCCCAGCGGCGGACCTGTCCGTCGCGCGTCACCAGCCGCTGCCCGGCGGCGAGCGGCTGGCCCTCGTCCCGCTCCGCCACGACGATCTGCGCGAGGCGGCGGGCGAGCGCGGGCGGCGCGGTCACATGGGCGGCGAGCGCTTCGGTTCCCTCCGGCGGCGCGGGGTCGCCGGGCAGTGCCTGCGCGCCCGCCCAATGGCGCGGCGCGGTGTCGCTGAGGCCCGCCTCCAGATCGTCGCCCAGCGCTGCGGCCAGCGCCAGCTCATAGCCCGGCGCGACGCGCAGCCTGTCGATCAGCCGGTCCCCGCCGGAGGCGGCGCCGCTGCCCAGCGCCCGGCGCAGCGCCTGCGCCTCGCTGTCGAGCGCCGAAAGCGTGGCCTTGCTGGCGGAAAGCGCGGATTCCGCCTCCGCGCGCAGCCGGGCGGCCTCGTCGCGCTCGCCCTCGGCCCGCGCCAGCGCCGCCTCGGCCTCCATCTGCCGGGCCTGCGCCGTCTCGATCGCGGAGGCGGCCTCGTCGCGCTGCGCCTCCAGCGGCGCGGCCTGCGGCAGGGCGGCGAGTTCGTCCTGAAGCCGCTGCGCGTCGCGGCGGGCGCGGTCGACCCGGCCCTGCGCGGTGGACAGCGCGGCCTGCGCGACCTTCAGTTCCGCCTGCTCGCTCGCCTGCCGCGCCATCGCCTTCGCCAGATCCAGCTCGGCGGCGCGCGCCTGCTCCTGCGCCTCGGCGATGCGGGCGGCCAGCGCAGGCGCGCGCGCCTCGCCCTCCGCAATCCGTTCCTTGAGCGACGCCACTTCCTCGCCCAGCCGGGCGATGGCGTCGGCCGCATCATGGGCGAGCGCGTCCTCCCGCTCGCGGTCCTCGGCAAGGCGGCGGTCCTGCGCGTCGAGATCGGCGAGGCGGCGCACCGCCTCTTCCTGCCGGGCCTTGAGCGCGGCGAGGCGATGTCCGGCCTCGCTGGCGGCGTCGCGCGCGGTCTGCGCGGCGGAGCGGGCCTGCGCCAGCGCCTGCGTCGCCGCCTCGGCATGGGCGGAGGCGGCCTGTTGCGCCTCCATCGCGGCGAGCACGGCGGCCTCCCGCGCCTTAGCCTCGTTCTGCGCCGAGGTCGCGGTCGCGTCCGCCTCGCGCCAGCGGGCGAAGAGCGCGCGCGCTTCGGCCACGCGGATCGCCTCGGACAGCTTCGTATAGCGCTCCGCCGCCTTGGCCTGCCGCCGCAGCGCGGCCGCGCGCAGGTCCATGTCGGCGAGGATTTCATCGAGCCGGGCGAGATTGGCTTCGGCCGCGCGCAGCTTCTGCTCGGCATCCTTGCGGCGCACATGCAGGCCGGCGATGCCCGCCGCCTCTTCCAGCATCGCGCGCCGTTCCTGCGGTCGGGCGGCGATGACGGCGGCGATCTTGCCCTGGCTGACGAGCGCCGGGCTGTGCGCGCCAGTCGCGGCGTCGGCGAACAGCAGCGCGACGTCCTTCGCCCGCACGTCGCGGCCGTTGGCGCGATAGGCGCTGCCCGCGCCGCGCTCGATCCGGCGGACGATCTCCAGCTCTCCGTCGGCTCCCGCTTCGATGGCGGGGGTGATGTCGCCCGGCGGCGCGCTGGCGTGCAGCATCACCTCGGCGAAATCGCGGCGGGGGCGGGTGGCGGTGCCCGCGAAGATCACGTCCTCCATGCCGCCGCCGCGCATCGAGCGGGCGCTGGATTCGCCCATCACCCAGCGGATCGCCTCCAGCAGGTTGGACTTGCCGCAGCCATTGGGGCCGACGATGCCGGTCAGGCCGGGCTCGATCCGCAGTTCCGTCGCGTCGACGAAGCTCTTGAAGCCGGACAGCTTGAGGCGGCGAATTTCCATCCGCGCCTATCCTGCGATCGCGCGGAGGAAGGAGGAAAGGGAAAGCGAGGCGGCCCGCCCGGTCAGAGGCCGGCCTCCGTCAGCCGGGCCTTCAGCACGTCCCAGGTCGCGGCGTTTTCCACCACCTTGTCGTTGATCAGCAGCGTCGGCGTGCCGGTGATGTTGTAGGTGGCGGTCGCCTCCTGAACATGGGCGGCGATGGTTTCGGCCGCCTTGCCGTCGGACAGGCATTGCCTCACCTTGTCCTCGGTCAGGCCGCGCTGCTTGGCGAAATCGATGAGGCCGCCAAGCTCGGCGAGCGCGATGAAGCGGTCCTTCGGCGCGGCGTTCATCGCCTGGCTGTAGGCGGCGTCGCCCTTGCCCTGAATGGTCTGGAACAGCGCGGCCTGGTTGGCGAACAGCTGGTGCGACAGCGGGAAATAGGTCTCCGCGCCGTTGCACCCGGCGATCAGCGCCATCGTCATGTCTACGGGATCGCGCACGAACGGGCGGAATTCGAAGCTCATCTTGCCGGTATCGACCATTTTCCGCACGTCTTCGTCCGATTGCTGCGTGAAATCGGCGCAATGCGGGCAGGTGTAGGACCCGAATTCGGCCACCTTGATCGCCGCATCGGGGTTGCCCATCAGATAGCCGCCCTTTTCGGTGGCGACGACCACGCCGCTCCACGTCTTGCCCGCGGGCGGCGGCACGGTCTCGCCCGCCGCGACCTTCGGCACGTCGCCGCCGGTCTTGTCCTTGTCGCCGCAGGCGGCGAGGCCGAGCGCGAGACAGGCGGCGGTGAGGAGAGCGAGGGACTTTTTCACGCGGGGCAGCTCCGAAAACTAAAGGGCGAAACGAAGATAGGGCGGTTTAAATCAGTTCGGGGTGGCGGGCAACAGAGGGCGCAACCCGGCCCAGTCATGCGCCTGCGTCAGCTTGCCGTCGACGAGGAAGGAGGGAGTGCCCTGCACGCCGTCCTGCTCCACCGCGCGCCTGGTCATCGCCAGCACCTGTTCCAGCGCCGCCGCGTCGGCGAGGCAGGCGCGGCCCTGCGCCGGGGTGACGCCGCGCTTCTCCATCAGCGCGAAAAGGCCGGTCCTGTCGGCGATGTCCGCCATCGCCGCCGCCTGCGAGGCGTTGGCGGGCAGGGCGGGCTTATAGGCGCGCGCCTTGTCCAGCCACGCGTCCTGATTGGCGAACAGCGCCTCATGATTGCCGAAGAAGCGCGCCGCCCCGCCGCAGCGGGCGAGCAGCGCCGCCGTCATGTCGAACCGGTCGCGCACCAGATTGCGCACCTCGACCGCGAGCGTGCCCCTGGCGATCCAGCCGCTTTTCAATGGGCCGGTGCCCTCGGCGACGAAGTGGGCGCAATGCGGGCAGGTATAGCTCACATATTCGACGAGCCGGTGCTTTGCCGCCGGGTTGCCGAGCACATGGGCGCCCTCGGCCGTGCGGGTGACGGTGCGGGTCCAGTCCTTCGCCGGGGCGGCGCGGGCGTGGAGGGCCGCGGGGGCAAGCAGGACGGGCGAAAGCGCCAGCGCGCCGAGCGCGAGGAGCAGGAAGCGGAGCGGTTTCACGGGCGGGGCGACTCTGGTTGTCGGGAACATCTCAGCTGATCTTGCCGATGGGCCGGGTGTTGGCAAGCCCCTGCGCCATCGCCTCCAGCACGGCGCGCAGTTCCGGGTCGCCGATGTCGCGCAGCGACTCGCCCAGCTCGGTCGGCACCGGACGCAAAGTGACCGGGGGCGGGCGGCGTTCCGGCTCCCGCCGGGCGACCTCGCCGGGGCGGATCGCGACCTTGACGATCGCCTCATAGCCGAAGAAGCGGTTCACCCGCTCGATGATTTCCGGCAGCACATGCTGGATGATCGTCGCCTGCCCGCTCATCACGGTGAGGGACAGCGTGCCCTTTTCCTTCTTGCCCGCCGGGAAGCGGATGGATTCGGGCGCGGAGAGCGCCGCATAGCGCTCGCCGACGATCTCCGCCCAGCGCGTGACGACGCTCGACTGCACGAAGCCGAAGCGGCGGAAGGCCGCGCCGCCGATTCGCGGCATCAGGTCCGCGATCGCGCGCGGGCCGCCGATGCGCTCCGCCCCGGCCCGCTCCCCGGAGGCATTGGGGGCGGCCTTGCGCGATTTGCGCGCGGATTTCGGTTTCGCAGGTTCCGTCATTGTCCGCTCCATGCCATAGCGGCGCGATGTTGGCAAAGAGGTCCCCTGCAGGCGCGCCCGGCGCCGCCCCGTCCGAAAGCGTGGCGGACACGCTTTTGCGCCATTACGACGCCCACGCCCGCCGCCTGCCCTGGCGAATCCCGCCCGGCGCGTCGGAAAGGGCGGACCCCTATCGCGTCTGGCTGTCGGAGATCATGCTGCAACAGACGACCGTGGCCGCCGTCATCCCCTATTTCGAGAAATTCACCACACGCTGGCCGGATGTCGCCGCGCTCGCCCATGCCGACGAGGCGGAGGTGATGGCCGCCTGGGCGGGGCTGGGCTATTATGCGCGGGCGCGCAACCTGATCGCCTGCGCGCGGGTGGTGGCCGACGGGCTGGGCGGGCGCTTCCCCGATAGCGAGGAGGGGCTGCTCGCGCTGCCGGGCGTGGGCGCCTATACCGCCGCCGCGATCGCCGCGATCGCCTTCGGCCGCCGCGCGGTGGTGGTCGACGCCAATGTCGAGCGCGTCGTCGCCCGCCTGTTCGCGATTGCCACGCCGTTGCCGCAGGGACGGGGCGCAATTCGCGAGGCGACCGACCGCATCACGCCGGACGCGCGCGCCGGGGATTTCGCGCAGGCGATGATGGACCTGGGGTCGGCCGTCTGCACGGTGAGGACGCCGCAATGCCTGCTCTGCCCGCTGCGCCCGCAATGCGCCGCCCATGCCGAGGGGCGGGCGGAGGCCTATCCGGTCAAGCCGCCGAAGAAGGAAAAGCCGACCCGCGAAGGGCTGATCTGGTGGCTGGAGCGGGAGGACGGCCATGTCTGGATCGAGCGGCGCGGCGACAAGCGCATGCTGGGCGGCATGGCGGGCCTGCCCGGCACCGCATGGGATGCGCGCGGCGGTGCGCAGGGCGGGGAGCCGCCGGTGCCGGGCGACTGGATCGCGCTCAATGCCGGGGTGGAGCATGTGTTCACCCATTTCCGCCTGTTGCTGTCGGTGCGGCGGCAGGTGGTCGGGGCCGAATGCCTGCCCGATGGCGAGGGCCAATGGTGGCCGCTCGCCCGGATCGGTGAGGCGGGGTTGCCCACCGTCTTCGCCAAGGTCGTTCACCGCATGACGGAAAAGGGATGAAGATGCAGGACAAGAACGCATTGCCCATCAGTTTCGCCGCGCCTGCGCCCATCGACCGCTGGGATCAGACGCGCGCCGACCCCGCGCTGCTCGCCAAGGCCTATGCCGATCCGCAGGCGCGGCGGCTGGTGCTCGACGGCCTCGACCCGCTGCTCGACGGCGGCAGGCTGGTGCGCGAGGCGCTGCCCGCCGGTGCCGACCCCGCCGCCCATATCCTGCTGGGGCGGGAAAGCGACGGTGTGCCGCTGTTCGCCGAATTGCGGCGGGATATTCCACATGGCGCCACCTATGCGCCGCGCGTGTGGGAGGCCGCGACCGAGCTGGAGCCGGGCGAACTGGCGCTCTATGGCGGCACGCGCAGCCTTGTCGACTGGCATGCGCGGCACGGTTTCTGCGCGGTGTGCGGCGGCGCGACCATCGCCGCCAAGGGCGGCTGGGCGCGGGCCTGCACCGCCTGCGCGGCGGAGCATTTCCCGCGCGTCGACCCGGTCGTCATCATGCTGGCCGAATATGAAGGCCGTGTCCTCGTCGCGCGCCAGCCGCGCTTCCCGCCGCGCCGCTATTCCGCGCTTGCCGGCTTCGTCGAGCCGGGCGAGACGATCGAGGGCGCGGTCGCGCGCGAATTGTTCGAGGAGGCGGGCATCCGTGTCCGCGACGTGCGCTATGTGATGAGCCAGCCCTGGCCCTTCCCCTCCTCGCTGATGATCGCCTGCACCGCGCGGGCGGAGGACGACCGCCTGACCATCGACCATACCGAGCTGGAGGACGCCTTCTGGGTCGATGCCGCCGGGGTGCGCGCCGCCCTCGATGGGGAAGAGGACGCGCCCTTCGTGGCGCCGCCGTCGATGGCGGTTGCGCGCTGGTTGCTGGTGCACTGGCTGGACGGTCGGGACTGAGGCCGCGATGGCCACCCCGCCCCGACATTGCGCCGGGCGATGGGGGCGGCTATGGCGCTGGGCTGGCATCCACAGGATCAGATCGGGACCGCTCTTCCATGCTTTCACTCTCGCAGGCTCAGGATCGCGCGCAGGCCTTGGTTGACGAGGCCCGCCGGGCGGGCGCCGACGCGGCCGACGCCCTCTACGTCTGCAACGCCTCCACCGGCGTTTCGGTGCGGCTGGGCGAGATGGAGGATGTCGAGCAATCCGAAGGCGAGGAGATCAGCCTGCGCATCTTCGTGGGCCAGCGCTCCGCCACCGTCTCGGCCTCGGATCTGGAGCGGACCTCGCTCTCGGCCCTCGTCGATCGCTGCCTCGCGATGGCGCGCGAGGCGCCGGAGGACCCCTATGCGGTGCTCGCCCCCGAGGCGCGGCTGCTGCGCGGCAAGCCGCCCGCGCTCGATCTGGTCGATGCGGACGAGGTGGACCCGGCCGCGCTCAAGGAGCGCGCGCTGACGGCGGAGGACGCCGCCCGCTCCATCCCCGGCATCACCAACAGCGAGGGCGGCGGCGCGAGCATGGGCCGCACGCAGATCGCGCTCGCCACCAGCCACGGCTTCGCGGGCAGCTATGCGGCGACCATCCACGGTACATGGGCCAGCGTGCTGGCGGGCGAGGGCGGCGGGATGCAGCGCGACTCCGCCAGCCACAGCGCCCGTCATCTCAAGGATCTGGACGATGCCGAGCATATCGGCCGCCGCGCCGGGCAGCGCGCGGTGGCCCGCCTGCACCCGGAAAAGGTGGCGAGCGGCGTGATGCCGGTGATCTTCGACCCGCGCATCGGCGGTAGCCTCGTCGGTCATCTGATCGGCGCGATCGCAGGCCCGGCGATCACCCGCCGGTCGAGCTTCCTGCTCGACGATCCGGGCGCGCGGCTGTTCGACAGCGGCGTGACGATCATGGACGATCCGCACCGCAAGCGCGGCCTGCGCTCCCGCCCGTTCGACGGCGAGGGGCTGCCGACCCAGCGGCGCGCGCTGATCGACCGGGGGGTGCTGACCGGCTGGCTGCTCGATTCGGCCTCGGCGCGGCAGCTTGGGCTGGAGCCGACCGGCCATGCCAGCCGGGGCACCAGCGGCTCGCCGGGCGTGTCCGCGACCAATGTGCATATAGAGCCGGGCACGCTTTCCCCCGGCGACCTGATGAGCGGGATCGAACGCGGCATCTATGTGACCGAGTTGATCGGCATGGGCGTCAACATGGTGACCGGCGATTACAGCCGGGGCGCGTCGGGCTTCCTGATCGAGAATGGCGCGGTGTCGCATGCGGTATCGGAAATCACCATCGCCGGATCGCTGAAGGAGATGTTCGCGGCGATGATCCCCGCCAGCGACCTCGCCTTCCGCTACGCGATCAACGTGCCGACGCTGCGGATAGACGGGATGACGGTGGCGGGTGGCTGACCGGGCGCTCCGCCCCGTCGTCGATGCGGTCGCGCGGGCGGCCGACCTTGCGCTGGAGCAATGGGCGGTCGGCCGGACGCAGGTGCGGCATTGGGAGAAGGAACCGGGCCAGCCGGTGTGCGACGCCGACATCGCCGTCAACCACATGCTGCGCGAGGAACTGACGCGGATCGCGCCGGATGCGGGCTGGCTCTCCGAGGAAAGCGTCGACAGCGCCGCGCGGCAGGATGCGGAGCGGCTGTGGATCGTCGACCCGATCGACGGCACCAAGGATTATATCGCGGGCCGTCGCGGCTGGGCGGTGTCGGTCGCGCTGGTGGAGCGGGGCGAGCCGGTGATCGGCGTGCTGGCGGCCCCCGCCCGCAACGAGCTTTGGATCGCGCATGCGGGCGAGGGCGCGCGCCGCAACGGCAGGCTGCTGCGCGCGGGCGACCGCCGGGTGCTCGCGGGCGCGCGCGTGCCCGCCGAGGCGCTGCCCCATGAGGACGCGGACCTGCGCATGGTGCCGCGCCCCAACAGCATCGCGCTGCGCATGGCGATGGTGGCGGCGGACGAGGCCGATCTGGTCGCGACGGTGCGCTGGGGCAATGAATGGGATGTCGCCGCCGCCGCGCTGATCGCGCGGGAAGCGGGCGCGACGGTCAGCGACGCGCTGGGCCAGCCGCTGCTGTTCAACCGGCCCGATCCGGTGGCGTTCGGTATATTATGCTGCGCGCCGGGCCTCCACGAGGCGGCGGTCGAACGCCTGTCCGGGCGCGCCCGGCGGATATTGGGAATGAACGACCGGGATACTCTTTAACCCCGGTCGGAGAAGATATATTTTCCCTCGCGCAGCGCCGACAGGCCGGGGCGCTTGAACAGTTTCCACCGCTCCGCCCAGGCGATCAGCAGCAGCGCGGTCGCGCCGAAGGCGAGGAAGCCCAGCGACATCGGCAGCACCGTGCCGTCGAAGGCCGCGCCGACCAGTCCGCCCAGCACGGTGGAGAGCAGCGTCGTCAGCGCCGCCTGCACCGACGCCGCCAGCCCCGCGCCTTTGGTGAACGGCTCCAGCGAGATGGAGCTGAAATTCGCGCCGGAGAAGGAGAAGCAGGTCGTCGTGATGCTCTGGATGACGATGAACACCAGCAGATGCTCATGACCGGCGAGGATGATCGCGCAATGCAGCAGCGACACCGCCACCAGCACCAGCACCGCGCCCTGGCTGAGACGGCGGGCGCCGAATCGCTCGACCAGGCGGCTGTTCATCAGGCTGCCCACGCCCATCCAGATCGCGATCGCGGCGAAGCCGATCGAGAAATATTCGCCCGCATCGAACACGTCGAAGAAAATCTGCTGGATCGACACCAGAAAGCCGATGAGGCCGCCCATCATGATGCCGCTCGCCAGCATATGGCCGATGGAATTGCGGTTGGTGACCACCTGCATGAAGGTGGCCCAAAGGTCGCGCGGGCCGATGGCGCTGCGGCTTTCGGGCGGCAGGGTTTCGGGCAGGCGCAGGAATTGCCATACCGCCAGCAGCGCGATCATCACCAGCAGCAGCCCGAAGATCCAGCGCCACGGCGCGACCAGCAGCACCAGCGCGCCGACGCTGGGCGCCAGCACCGGCACGATGACGAAGGTGACCATGATGAGCGACATCACCCGCGCCATCGCGTCGCCACGGAAGCAGTCGCGCACGATGCTCATCGCCACCACGCGGCAGGATGCGACGCTCAGCCCGGCCAGCAGCCGCGCGCCGAGCAGGATGGGAAAGCTCGTCGCCAGCGCGCAGATCAGCGTCGAGACGATTTGCAGGCAGGCCGCGGCCATCAGGATGCGGCGGCGGCCGAATCGGTCCGACAGCGGGCCGTAGACCAGCGAGCCGATGCCAAGGCCCAGCAGGAAGATGGTGATGATATTCTGCCGGTCATTGGCATCGGCGACATGCAGGTCGGCGCCGATCTGCGGCAGGGCGGGCAGCATGGTGTCGATCGACAGCGCGGTGATCGACATCAGCGCCGCCATCATGATGACGAATTCCAGATTGCCCATGCCTGCGGGCGGGCCATGGGGATGATTCTTCTGTTTATCGGAGTGCATGCCCCTCCCTATGGCCGCATAAGAAGAGCAAGGCCAGCCCCTATGCGCCCCCTATGTGCGCGGCTATGCGCCGCTCCGCCGCCCGCTCCTTTCCGCCGTCGCGCGCGGCGGAGCGGCAAAAAGGGCTGGCATCCCCGGACGCATAATGATAGCCGTTCGCAAGATTACCGGAACAGGACGCCTTGCACCTCCACCAGCTACCTTTGGGCCGCCCGGCCTGGATCGACAGGGTCGAATGGGATCGCCTCTCCATGGGCGAGGCCCAGCGCCTGCGCGAATTCGGCGTGGAGGAAGGGGCGACGGTCGAGGTGCTGCACCGCGCCGGGCTGCTGGGCCGGGGGGCGCTCGCCTGCCGCATCGGCCGCATGACCGTCGCCATGCGCCATGCCCATGGCGATGCGATCCATGTGCGCACCGACCCGGCGGCGACGCCCGAAACGGCGGTCGCTTCCTCTTCCGCGCCTTCTTCCGCACATCCTTCCGCTCAGGCCATCACCGCTTCATGACCGCACAGCCGCTTGTTGCGCTGGTCGGCAATCCCAATGCCGGCAAGAGCGCCCTTTTCAACGCGCTGACCGGCGCGCGCCAGAAGCTGGGCAATTATCCCGGCGTCACCGTGGAGCGCAAATCCGGCCGCCTCGCGCTGGAGGACGGGCGCCCGGTCGAGCTGGTCGACCTGCCCGGAACCTACAGCCTCACCCCGACCAGCCCGGACGAGGAGGTGACGCGCGACGTCATCCTCGGCAAGCAGCGGGGCGAGCGCCTGCCCGATGCGCTGGTGCTGGTGGTCGACGCGTCGAATCTCGAAAACCATCTGCGCTTCGTGCTGGAGGTGCTGGATCTCGGCCTGCCGGCGGTGGTCGCGCTCAACATGGTCGATCTCGCCGCGCGCGACGGCCTCGAACTCAGCCCGGAGGCGCTGTCGGAGGCGCTGGGCGTGCCGGTCGTCTCCACCGTCGCCGTGCGCAAGCGCGGCCTCGACCATCTGCTGCACGAGCTGACCGGCCTGATCGACGGAGACGCGGTTCCGGTGCGTCCGTCCACCGGCGACATGAGCTTCGCCGAGCGGCGGGCGAAGGCGCGGGACCTCGCGCGCATCGCCATCGTCGGCGAAACGCCCTCGCGCCGCCTGACGCAGGCGGTGGACCGCGTGGCGCTGCACCCGGTCCTCGGCCCGCTGCTGCTGCTGGGGCTGCTGTTCCTGATGTTCCAGGCCGTCTATGCCTGGTCGGAAGCGCCGATCGCGATGATCGAGGGCTGGGCGGAGGAACTGGGCGATCTGGCGACGGCGCTGACGCCGGAAGGTTATCTGCGCTCCTTCCTCGTCGACGGCGTGATCAACGGCGTGGGATCGGTGGTGGTGTTCCTGCCGCAGATCCTCATCCTGTTCTTCTTCATCCTGATGCTGGAGGCGACCGGCTACATGACCCGCGCCGCCTTCCTGATGGACGGGCTGATGGCGAAGGTCGGCCTGTCGGGCCGCGCGTTCATTCCGCTGCTCTCCTCCTTCGCCTGCGCGGTGCCGGGGATCATGGCGACCCGTTCGATCAGCGACCCGAAGGACCGGCTGACGACGATCCTCATCGCCCCGCTGATGACCTGTTCGGCGCGGTTGCCGGTCTATGCGGTGATCATCGGCGCGTTCATTCCGGCGCGCTCGGTCGGCTACGGCGTCGGCTTGCAGGGGCTGGTGCTGTTCGCCCTCTATGTCGGCGGCATCGTCGGCGCGATGCTGGTCGCGCTCGTCCTGCGCCGCACCGTGGCCAAGGGGCAGAGCGCCGGCCTGCTGATGGAAATGCCGAAATATCAATGGCCGCGCTGGCAGGACATCGCGCTCGGCCTGTGGCAGCGGGCGATGATCTTCCTCAAGCGCGCAGGAACGATCATCTTCGTGTCGACCATCATCCTCTGGGCGCTGCTCAGCTTCCCCAAGCCGCCCGCCGGGTCCGACGTTTCGCCGGTCGGCTACAGCGCGGCGGGGCGCATCGCCACCGTGCTCAACGTCGTGATGGAGCCGATCGGCTTCAACCGCGACATCTCCCTCGCGCTCATCCCGGCGATGGCGGCGCGCGAGGTCGCGGTGTCGGCGCTCGCCACCACCTACAGCATCGACGCGGGCGACGACGAGGAAAAGCTGGAGCAGTCGCTGGGCGAGCGGCTGAAGAACAACTGGTCGCTGCCGACCGCGCTCGCCTTCCTCGTCTGGTTCGTGTTCGCGCCGCAGTGCATCTCCACCATCGCCGTCACCCGGCGCGAGACGAACGGCTGGAAATGGCCCGCCTTCATGGTCGGCTATCTGTTCGCCATCGCCTATGTCGCGGCGGGCATCACCTATTGGACGGCGGTGGCTGCCGGATTGTAGGGCCGTTCGAGATTCCGCTCATGCGGGCCTGCGAACCGCTCTATTCTGCGCTTCGGTGCTTACGACCCCTTAGGTCGCTGCGCTCCGATGCTCGAATGGCACGCCTCTCGGCTCCACCTGAACGAAATCTCGAACGGCCCTTCATGTGCAATATTTCCGAATCCGGGTAGATCCTCTGGACGCTGCCCGATCCAGCTTATAAGTGATCCCTTCACGGATTTTTCCGGCCGGAGTCTCGCCCGGCCCCCAGCAGTTTCGGAGAGTCATTCCATGGCAGGCAGCGTCAACAAGGTCATTCTGGTCGGCAATCTGGGTGCGGATCCGGAGGTGCGCAGTTTCCAGAATGGCGGCAAGGTCTGCAATCTGCGCATCGCCACGTCCGAAAGCTGGAAGGACCGCATGACCGGCGAGCGCAAGGACCGCACCGAATGGCACAGCGTCGCCATCTTCTCCGAAGGGCTGGCCGGCGTCGCCGAGCGCTATCTGCGCAAGGGCAGCAAGGTCTATGTCGAAGGCCAGCTGCGCACCCGCAAGTGGCAGGACAATAACGGCAACGACCGCTACACCACCGAAGTCGTGCTGCAAGGCCCCGGCGCGGTGCTGACCATGCTCGACGGCGCGCCCGGCGGCGGTCAGGGCGGTGGCGGCGGTTCCGGCGGCGGCTGGAGCGGCGGCGGCAGCGGCGGTGGCCGTTCGGGCGGCGACGACTGGGGCCGCTCGACCGGCGCCTTCGACGATGATTTCGGCGGCGGCGGGCGTTCCTCCTCCTCTTCCGGCGGCGTGCGTGATCGCGGCGCGCCCGCGCCCAATTTCGACAATGATCTCGACGACGAGGTTCCGTTCTGACCGCAGCGGCTTCCGCGATGACCGATACCCAGGCGAAGCTCGTCATCCGCGAGGCGAAACCCGCTGATGCGCGCGCGATCGCGGCGCTGTCGACCAAGGTCTACGGCAAGGCGACCGCCTTTTCCGGCGCGCAGATCCGGGGGCAGATCAACAATTTCCCCGAAGGCCAGTTCGTCGCCGAATATGAGGGCGTGATCGTCGGCCATTGCGCGACGCAGATCGTCGGCGCCGACCTCGCCTTCGCAGCCCATAGCTGGGAAGAGATCACCGGCGGCGGCTTCGCGACCCGGCACGATCCGGACGGCGACATACTCTACGGCATGGAAGTGTGCGTGGACCCGGATTATCGCCGCCTGCGCATCGGCCAGCGCTTCTACCGGCGGCGGCAGGAGCTGTGCCAGTATTTCGAGCTGAAGGGCATCGTCTTCGGCGGGCGCATGCCCGGTTACAAGCGGCGCCGGAAGCAGTTCCCCAACCCGGAGGATTATCTCGCCGCGGTGCTGGACAAGCAGGTGCGCGATCCCGTCATCAACTTCCAGTTGATGCAGGGCTTCGAGGCGCGCGGCGTGCTGCGCGGCTACGACCCGACCGACCGGGACAGCGGCGGCCTCGCCGTGCTGATGTTCTGGCCCAATCCGCTCGCGCCCGAACAGGTGCCGGGTCGCAAGGCGCGCGGGCAGAAGCGCCTGCCCTCCTCGGTGCGCGTCGCGACCGTGCAGTTCCAGATGCGGCGCATCGCCAGGATCGACGAGTTCGAGGAACAGGTCGAATATTTCGTCGACGTTGCCGCCGATTATTCAGCCGATTTCGTCACCTTCCCGGAATTGTTCACGCTGGAACTGCTCTCGATCGGGGAGGAGAAGCTGGCCCCCGATCAGGCGATCGAGCGCGTCGCCGACTATACCGACCGCTTCTGCGCCTTCATGGAAAAGCTGGCCGTCAGCTACAACATCAACATCATCGGCGGCTCCCACCCGACGCGGATGGACAATGGCGACATCCGCAACATCAGCTATATCTTCCTGCGCGATGGCGGCGTCTACACGCAGGAAAAGCTGCACCCGACCCCGTCCGAGCGGCGCTGGTGGAACATCAAGGGCGGCTATGGCGCCAATGTGATCCCGACCGATTGCGGCCCGATCGGCGTGATGATCTGTTACGACTCGGAATTTCCGGAAATGGCGCGGCATCTCGTCAATCAGGGCGCGATGATGCTGTTCGTGCCCTTCTGCACCGACGAGCGGCGCGGCTATCTGCGCGTGCGCTATTGCTGCCAGGCGCGGGCGGTCGAGAATCAATGCTATGTGATCACCTCGGGCGTGGTGGGCAATATTCCGAACGTCGAGAATATGGACATCCATTATGCCGAAAGCGCGATCCTGACGCCCAGCGACTTCCCCTTCGCGCGCGACGGCGTGGCGGCGGACACCGCGCCCAACACCGAGACGATCGCGATCGCCGACCTGTCGCTCGACGACCTGCTCACCAGCCGCCAGTCCGGCGCGGTGCAGAACCTGCGCGATCGGCGGTTCGACCTCTACCGGGTGCAGTGGCGCAAGGGGTGAGGCCGGAGGCGGCCAATTCCTGACCTAAGTAACCCGTTCGGGCTGAGCCTGTCGAAGCCCTGTCCTTCTTAAAAGGGGGAAGAACAGCCCTTCGACAAGCTCAGGACAGGCTTGTCGACTCGAAAGGCGGGCGAGCCCAACGGCTGTTCTTCCTTTCAGACCAGGCAAGAAAGTACAGGGCTTCGACAGGCTCAGCCCGAACGGGGTGGTGCTACCCTAAAGCTTTTCGTTTCCCGTCATGCCAGCGCAGGCTGGCATCTCAGGAGGCGGCGCGCCACACGGCCTGAGGCCCCAGCCTGCGCTGGGGCGACAATAAGGGAAAGTCCGTCACCCCACCAATTTCCGCGCGAATTCGCGGATATGCGGGCCGATGTCCTCGCGTTCCAGCGCCAGCGCCAGATTGGCCTCGATATAGCCCGCTTTCGATCCGCAGTCGAAGCGCTGGCCCTCGAAGGTCACGCCGTGGAACGGCTGCCTGCCGATCAGCGCCGCCATCGCGTCGGTAAGCTGGATCTCGCCGCCCGCGCCCTTTTCCTGCGTTTCGAGGATCGTCATCACCTCCGGCTGGAGGATATAGCGCCCGGCGACGATGAGGTTCGACGGGGCCGTCCCCGGCGCGGGCTTTTCGACCAGCCCCTTCACCTCGGTCAGCCGCCCGTCGCGCTCGCCCGGATCGAGGATGCCGTAGCTCGACGTCTGCTCCATCGGCACCTCCAGCGCGCAGATGAGGTTGCCGCCGGTCTGCTCATAGGCGTCGACCATCTGCTTGAGGCAGCCGGAGCCGGGCTGTCCGTGCATGAACTCGTCGGGCAGGATGATGGCGAAGGGCTCGTCGCCGACGATGTCGCGCGCGCACCAGATCGCATGGCCCAGGCCCAGCGGCTCCTGCTGGCGCAGGAACACCGCATTGCCGGGGGCGAGGCGCGTGCCTTCCAGCGCGGACAGGTCCTTGCCGCGTTCCTTCTGCGTCGCCTCCAGCTCGAAGGCCATGTCGAAGTAATCCTCGATCGCGCCCTTGCCGCGCCCGTTGACGAAGATCATCTGCTCGATCCCGGCTTCCAGCGCCTCGTCGACCGCATATTGGATCAGCGGCCGGTCGATCACCGGCAATAATTCCTTCGCCACCGCCTTGGTCGCGGGAAGGAAGCGGGTGCCCAGCCCCGCCACCGGGAAAACGGCCTTGCGAATCTTCCTGTCTGCCATGAAACCCCCTGTATTCGGGAAAACTGTTGATCGGGAAAAAGCTGTTCATCCGAAAGGGCGCGAGCCGGCGCATGGCCGGGTCCGGCATCCGGCCGGACCGGATGCCGCCGCGCCCCTTCGCTTGTCCTTCAGAAATCGACGGCGATGCCCTTGCGCTCCCAATCGCCATAGCGGGTCGGGCTGAGTTCCTCGGTCACCTTCGGCTCGGTATCGAGCGGGTCCGGTTGCGGCACGGGCGGACTTTTGGAAAGATAGTCCGGCGCGCGAACATGATCGGGGCGTTTGCCCATGAAGATATCTCCGAAAGTCTTATTGCAACTGCGAAAGTATAACCGGGTCAAGACGGCGCACAAGCGCCTTCCTTCGTCCCATTACCGTACAGGGGTTTACCCGTGCAGCAAAAACGTTAAAGCCCTGTTTCCCATGGCAAAGCCCCCTTCCCACCAGAATCGGACCAGACGAGCCGGATCCCGCCGGAGCGGCGGCGCGCCCGCCGTCCCCGGCCTCGACGCGCGCCGGGCGGCGCTGCGCCTGCTCGATGCCGTGATGCGGCGCGGCGAACCGCTGGAAACCGCGCTCCATGCCGCGACTCAGGGGCTGGCCGACCGCGCCGACAAGGCGCTCGCCCATGCGATCGCCGCCGATGTGCTGCGCTGGACCGCCGATCTCGACGCGCTGATCGACGGCGCGACGCCGCAGCCGCTGCCGGAGGATGCGAAGGCGCGCATGGTGCTGCGCCTCGCGCTGGTGCAGGCGCTGCGGCTCGACACGCCGCCCCATGCGGTGGTCGCCACCGCGCTGCCGCTGGTCGACGGTGGGCCGCGCCGCCTCGTTCATGGCGTGCTCGGCACCCTGCTGCGCGGCGAGGCGCGCCTGCCCGACGTGCCGACGGTGCCGGAGGCGGTGGCGCAGCGCTGGCGTGCCCAATGGGGCGAGCCGGTGGTGGAGGCCTCGGCTCAAGCGCTCGCCCGCCGCGCGCCGATCGACGTGACGCTCGCCGACCCCGCCGAAACCGCGCATTTCGACGATGTGCTGGCGGGCGACACGCTGATGCCCGGCCATGTCCGCATCGGCCATCAGGTGCCGGTGCCGGGCCTGCCGGGCTATGCCGAAGGACGCTGGTGGGTGCAGGATCTCGCCGCTTCCCTGCCCGCGCGGCTGGCGGGCAAGGGACGGGGCCGCACCGCGCTCGATCTGTGCGCGGCGCCGGGCGGCAAGACGATGCAGCTCGCCGCGCAAGGCTGGGCGGTGACGGCGCTGGACAAAAGCGCGAAGCGGCTGGAGCGCATGGGCGAGAATCTCGCCCGCAGCGGCCTTGCCGCGAGCGTGGTTCAGGGCGACGCGCTGACATGGGCGCCCGAAGCTCCCGCCGATCTCGTGCTGCTCGACGCGCCGTGCAGCGCGACCGGCATCTTCCGCCGCCACCCGGACGTGATGCATCGCGTCGGCGACCGCCAGATCGCGGAGATGTCCGGAATACAGGCGCAGTTGCTCGACCGCGCGGCCGACTGGGTGAAGCCGGGCGGGCTGCTGGTCTACGCCACCTGTTCGCTGGAGCGCGCCGAGGGGGAGGACCAGATCGCCCGCTTCCTGGCGAGCCATGCCGGTTTCGCGCTCTCCCCGCCGCAGGCCGGGGAGCTGCCCGAAGGGGTCGCCGCCGACGCTATGGGCCATGTGCGCACCCTGCCCACGATGCTGGCCGACAGGGGCGGGCTGGACGGCTTTTTCATCGCCCGGCTGGTGCGCCAGCAAGGCTGATGCGGGGCTGACCGCATCCCTGTGGAAAGAGATCGCAAATAACGCGCGGACGGGCGCCTGCGCTGTTGCGCCGCCCGGCGCTCCTCGCTAAGGCCATGGGTTCATGAGCCGCCCTGTCCTTATCTCTCCTTCCATCCTCTCCGCCGATTTCGCTCGTCTGGGCGAGGAGGTCCGCGCGATCGACGAGGCGGGCTGCGACTGGGTGCATGTGGACGTGATGGACGGCCATTATGTGCCCAACATCACCATCGGCCCGATGGTCGTGAAGGCGCTGCGCCCGCATACGCAGAAGTTGATGGACGTGCATCTGATGATCACCCCGGTCGACCCGATGCTCGACGCCTTCGCCGAGGCGGGCAGCGACCTCATCACCGTGCATCAGGAGGCCGGGCCGCACCTGCACCGCACGCTGCAACGCATCCGCGCGCTGGGAAAGAAGGCGGGCGTCTCGCTCAACCCCTCGACCCATGAAGACACGCTCGACTATGTGCTGGAGGATATCGACCTCGTGCTGGTGATGAGCGTCAACCCCGGCTTCGGCGGGCAGAGCTTCATCGACAGCCAGCTGCGCAAGATAGAGGCGATCCGCGCCAAGATCGAGCGGCTGGGCAAGCCCATCCATCTGGAGGTCGACGGCGGCGTCGATGCCGCCACCGCCCCGCGCGTGATCGCGGCGGGGGCCGATGTGCTGGTCGCGGGCACCGCGACCTTCCGCGGCGGGCCGGCCGCCTATGCCGACAATATCCGAGGGCTGCGCGGCGCATGAACAGCCTGTCCCCCCGGCCTGATGCGCCCGCGCAGGACGAAGCGGACAGCATCGAAGACGGCAAGCGCCTCATCCGCCTGTCGACCGACAAGGGAAGCTCGCTGGCGGAGCGGATTTCCAGCCATTTCTATCGCCTGACCTGGCGCACGCCGCTGCACAATATGCGGCTGAAGGGCAAATATCCGCTGAAGCTGCTGGCGGTGCCGCGCGACATGATCGCCGGCAACGCGCGCGCCGGAAAGGCGATTCGCGCCGGGCATTTCCTGCTGCGCGGGCACAAGCTGCCGATCGCCGGGCTCGATCTCACAGCGCCGCCGCTGTCGCCCGCCTGGGCCGAATATCTGCACGGCTTCCGCTGGCTGCGCGATCTCAACGAAGTGGGTAGCCGCGAGCAGGTGACGCCGTCGGCCGAAAGCATCATGCGAAGCTGGCTCGCCGCCCATGCCGAAAAGCCGAGCGAACCGGCATGGAGCGCCGAATATGCCGGGTGGCGTCTGCTGTTCTGGGCCGCCTATGCGCCGCTGATCCTGTCGAGCGGCGATCTGGTCTACCGCTCGCTGGTGTTGAACTGCTTCGCCCGCACCGCGCGGCATCTCGACCGGGGCGCGGACAAGGCGCCGGTCGGCCTGCCCCGCCTCGTCGCCTGGTGCGGCGTGGTGACGGCGGGGCTGTTGCTGCCGGGCGGGGCGCCGCGCCGGGCCTATGGCGAAACCGGCCTCAAGCGCGCGATCGAGCATGCCTTCTACAGCGACGGCGGCACGATCAGCCGCTCGCCGCTCGCCCAGCTGCGCGGCATAGAGGCGCTGACGATGGTGCGCGCCGCCTATGACGCGGTGCGTGTCGAGGTGCCCGCCTTCCTCACCGAAACGTTGAACCGCACCGTCGCCGCGCTGCTCGGCCTTACCCATGGCGACGGCGGGCTCGGCAGCTGGCAAGGCGGGGGCGCGATCGACGCGGCGCAGGTCGAGACGCTGCTCGCGGCGACCGGCGTGCGCACCCGTCCGCTGCGGCAGGCGCGCGACTGGGGCTATCAGCGCATCAGCGCCGGATCGACGCAGGTGCTGGTGGACGCCGCTCCGCCGCCGGTCGCCCAGCTGGCGGAGGCCGGATGCGCTTCGACCGGCGCGATCGAGATCAGCGACGGGGCCGACCGGCTGATCGTCAATTGCGGCGGCGCGGCCTTTGCCGGGCCGATGATCCCGGCCGATTTCGCGCGCGGCCTGCGCACCACCGCCGCGCACAGCACGCTGACGCTCGACGACAGCAACTCCACCGCGATCCTGCCCGACGGCACGCTGGGCCGCGGCGTCACCGAGGTGGAGCTGCACCGGCAGGAGCTGGAAAACGGCAGCCGCCTGGAACTGAGCCATGACGGCTATGTCCGCCGCTTCGGCTATGTGCACCGCCGCCTGCTGCAAATCAGCAATGACGGCCGCGACATACGGGGCGAGGACATGCTGCTGCCCGCCCAGCGGCGCAAGCGGCCGGTCGCCGCGCCCTATGTGCTGCGCTTCCACCTCGCGCCGCATATCGACGCCTCGCTGACGGCGGACGGGCAGGGCGCGCTGCTGCGCATCGACATGGGCGCGCTGTGGCAGTTCCGCTGCGGCGCGGGCACGCTCGGCATAGAGGACAGCGTCTGGATCGACGGCGACGGCCGCCCGCACGGGACGAAGCAGCTGGTCGTCAGCGCCACCGCCGAGCCGGGCGGCAGCTCGCTCGGCTGGCTGCTGAAACGGGTGGGATAAGCGCAACCAGGAACAGGGGCGCTCTCGTGCGGCATTGCCGCCGCGGGGGCCATTATAACAGAAGGAAAGCAGGAACATCATGACGGACGTGAAGATCGGCCGGGCGCTTTTGTCGGTGTCCGACAAGACGGGGCTTGTCGAACTGGGGCAGGCGCTGGCGCGGCACGGGGTGGCGCTGGTGTCGACCGGCGGCACGGCGAAGGCGCTGCGCGACGCGGGGCTGGACGTGGCGGACATTTCCGACCTCACCGGCTTTCCCGAAATGATGGACGGCCGCGTCAAGACGCTGCACCCGAAGGTCCATGGCGGCCTGCTTGCGGTGCGCGGCAATGCCGAGCATGTCGGCTCCATGCGGGAGCATGAAATCGAGCCGATCGATCTGGTCGTCGTCAACCTCTATCCGTTCGCGCAGACCGTGGCCAAGGGCGCGGACCGCGACGAGATCATCGAGAATATCGATATCGGCGGCCCCTCGATGGTGCGCAGCGCGGCGAAGAACCACGAGAGCGTCACGATCGTCACCGACCCGGCCGACTATGCGCGGCTGATCGAGGAGATGGACGCGAAGGGCGGCGCGACCAGCTACGACTTCCGCCGCCTGTGCGCGGCCAAGGCCTATGCGGCGACGGCGGCCTATGACGGCATGATCGCGGCCTGGTTCGCGAAGGTCGATCAGGGCGTCGATTATCCCGAAAGCCGCTCGATGCCGACGAAGCTCGTCTCGATGCTGCGTTATGGCGAGAATCCGCACCAGCGCGCGGCGCTCTATGTGCCGCAGGTTCCCGCCGTGCAGGGCATCGGGCAGGCGGTGCAGGTGCAGGGCAAGGAGCTGTCGTACAACAATTACAACGACGCCGACGCGGCGCTGGAGCTGGTATCCGAATTCCGCGACGGCCCGCCGACCGTGGTGATCGTCAAGCACGCCAACCCCTGCGGCGTCGCCACCGGCGAAACGCTGGCCGAGGCGTACAGGAATGCGCTGGAATGCGACAGCGTGTCGGCCTTCGGCGGCATCATCGCGGTCAATCGCCCGCTCGACGGCCCCACCGCAGAGGCGATCACCGAAATCTTCACCGAGGTCGTCGTCGCGCCGGGCGCCGATGAAGCGGCGAAGGCGGCGTTCGCGAAGAAGAAGAACCTGCGCCTGCTGCTGACCAACGGCCTGCCCGATCCGGCGCGCGCCGGCCAGACGACCAAGATCATCGCAGGCGGCGCGCTGGTGCAGGATCGTGATAACGGCGTGGTGACGCGCGACATGCTGAAGGTCGTGACGAAGCGGGCGCCGACCGAGCAGGAACTGAAGGACTGCCTGTTCGCCTGGACCGTCGCCAAGCATGTGAAGTCGAACGCCATCGTCTATGCGAAGGATGGCGTGACGGCGGGCATCGGCGCGGGCCAGATGAACCGCCGCGACAGCTCCCGCATCGCCGCCGCCAAGGCGAAGGAAGCCGCCGAGACCTATGGCTGGGCAGCATCCCGCACTGTGGGCAGCTCGGTCGCGTCGGACGCCTTCTTCCCCTTTGCCGACGGCCTGCTGGCGGCGGTCGAGGCGGGCGCGACGGCGGTGATCCAGCCGGGCGGCTCGATGCGCGACGAAGAGGTGATCAAGGCCGCCGACGACGCGGGCCTCGCCATGGTCTTCACCGGCATGCGCCATTTCCGCCATTGAGCGGCGGATAGCGGAGAATATGGAAAAGCCCCGGTTCACGCCGGGGCTTTTTTGTTGGCGGTGCTATGACCGGAACCGCTGCATGGCAGGTTGCGGCCAGAAGCGGACGTAGAAGATTGGTTTCACGCGGAGGCGCGGAGGCGCGGAGAGATAGTAGCGCGAAGCGCTTTCCCTCGTCATTCACTCTGGCAACCGACACAAGGAGAATGAAATGGGGCCTGCGGCCCGGAACGTCCTTCTCCGCGCCTCCGCGTCTCCGCGTGAACTTTCTACTCCAGCACGATATGTCCGCTAACCACCCGCATCCGCCATTCCGCAGCGAGGTTCACATGGGACCTGTATCGGAAACCGGCCCGCTCACGCCCCGCCAAATGCATCCCGCATTGTTGCTTCGGCCTGTTCGTGGAGCGCCCAGAAATCGGGCACCGCGTCGCCCCGCAGCCTGCGTTCGAGCACCGCGAGATGGGAGTGCCAACCGCCGCCGAAATTGATCGCGTCCTCACGCCCGCGAAGGCCTCTGTGGGTGAGCACGAGCCGGGTCTTGCCGTCTTCTTCATGCAGCTCGAAGGTCACCTCGCCTGCCTCGCCTCCCTCCCAGGTGAAGGACAGGAGATGGGGCGGCTCGATGCGGGTGATGCGTTCCTCCCAGCTGTGGCCGATATAGGGGCGGTAGCGTTCGGGCGTCGCCACCTCGCCATCGGAAAGCCGGTCATGGTCCATGGTCAGCCCGATCCCGCCGCCAACCTTGGGATCGGTCGGCCCGCCCATGAACCAGCGCGCCCGCAATTCGGGATCGATGAGATAGCGCCATGTCTTCTCGACAGGCGCGTCGAGCAGCCGTTCGAAGCGCAGGGTGTCGGTGGAAATCTTGTCCGCGTCCGTCATGTTCGATCCTCCTTCAGCGCCGATTCCAGAGCGTCGAGGCGGGTGGTCCAGAACCGTTCCCACTGGGCCAGCCATTCGCTGGCATCCTTCAGCCGGTCGGCCCTGATGCGGCAGAGCTGGCGCCGTCCCACCTTCCGCCGTTCGATCAGGCCCGCGCGCGCCAATACCCCCACATGCTTGGCGGCACCGGCCAGACTCATCCGATAGGGGGCGGCAAGCTCGCTGACCGCCTTCTCGCCTTCCGCCAGCGCCGCCAGCATCCCGCGCCGCGTCGGATCCGCGAGCGCGGTAAAGGTGGCGTCGAGTCGATTATCAACCATATGGTTTACTATCCTCTTGATGGAGGAAAAGTCAACCGATCGGTTTAATGACTGTCGGGAAACGGCTTGCCGGCGGCGAGAACGGTGGAGAGAGTCCGCGTCCGCCCTAGCTTATTCTCTTCATCACCGCTGTATGCAGGGCCAGCAGCCAGGCAATGCAGAGCAAGCTGTGGGCGGGCCAGAGATATTCATACCATGGCTGGCCGAAATAGTTGCCCATAAGCTCGCCCGCCGCCAGAAACGCGGCCGCGCCGCCGAATATCAACAGCGAAAGGGCGCTGGCAAAGGGAAGGTCGTTCCGCCATATCTTCGGCCGGGCGGCGGGGTTGGACCGTCGCAGGCAAAACCAGGTAACGCCCAGCACAAGAGGCGAGAGCAGAAATGCCAGAATGACGCTGCTGAAGATAGGCAGGCCGATGCTGTCCGCATTCACGGGCAGGACACCCGCCTTTTTGAGTTCGGGCCAATAGAGGGCGTTCGCCGCTGGAAAGCCGGCCAACATCATCGCCGCCAGTATCCAGACCGGACGCGCGCCTTTGGACATGCGTGCACCTCCTTGCAGGCATAAGAAAAGCGGACGATCCCACCGGACCACCCGCTTTCCCGTTTTTCTTCGATCCCGAACCCCGTCAGACGCGCATCGGCATCAGCACGTAGAGCGCGGGGGAGGTATCGCTTTCGCGGATCAGCGTCGGGGCGGCCTGGTCGGCGAGGTGCAGGTCCACCGTATCGCCCTCGATCTGCTGGAGGATGTCGAGCAGATAGCGCGCGTTGAAGCCGATTTCGAAGCCTTCGCCGTCATAGTCGCCGGGCACTTCCTCGGCCGCGGTGCCGTTTTCCGGGCTGGTGACGGACAGGGTGATCTTGTCGCGGTCCAGCGCCATCTTGACCGCGCGGGTCTTTTCGGTGGCGATGGTCGCGACGCGGTCCACGCCTTCCTCGAAGCTGCGCGGGTCGATCTTCAGCAGCTTGTCGTTGCCGGTCGGGATGACGCGGCTGTAATCCGGGAAGGTGCCGTCGATCAGCTTGCTGGTCAGGATCGCATTGCCGATGCCGAAGCGGATCTTGCTGGCGGAAAGGGCGATGTCCACGCTGCCTTCCACCTCGTCGAGCAGCTTGCGCAGTTCCGCGATGCATTTGCGCGGCACGATGATGTCGGGCATGCCCTCCGCGCCGTCGGGGCGCGCCACGGTGACGCGGGCGAGGCGGTGGCCGTCCGTCGCCGCCGCCTTCAGCACCGGCTGCGGGTCGTCCGACACATGGAAGAAGATGCCGTTGAGATAATAGCGCGTCTCTTCGGTCGAGATGGCGAAGCGGGTCTTGTCGATGATCTGCTTCAGCGTTTCGGCGGGCAGCTCGAACCGGGTCGGCAGCTCGCCTTCGGCGATGATCGGGAAATCGTCGCGCGGCAGCGTCGAGAGGTTGAAGCGCGCGCGCCCGGCTTGGATCAGCATCTTGCCCTCGGCCGCGTGCAGCAGCACCTGGCTGCCTTCGGGCAGCTTGCGCGCGATGTCGAACAGCGTGTGCGCGGAAATCGTCGTCGATCCGGGGGTTTCGACCTGCGCCTGCACCTGCTCCACGACCTGAAGGTCGAGGTCCGTCGCCATCAGGCGGATGGTGCCGTCGGCCGCCGCCTCGATCAGCACGTTGGACAGGATCGGGATGGTGTTGCGCCTTTCGACCACCGACTGGACATGGCCCAGACTCTTGAGCAGCGTCGCACGTTCGATGGTAGCCTTCATTCCCCGTTCCGTTCCCACTCTTAAAAACTTCAAAAACTGCAACCCCGGATGGGGCCAGCGCGGTCGGATAGCGATTCCCGCCCCCGACGAGCGCGGGCGGAGCACCTTCATTACCGACAAATCCCCTCACCGCAAGGGGGCGGTCTTTTAACAGCCGCCATCGTTAATTTTCTCTTACGCATGCTTGCAAAAGAAGAGCGTCTGCGCTTTGCCTGACGGGGATGAGATATTGGCTGATGCTGTTGATCGCGACGATGGCGCCGGTGGGGTCGGCGCGGGCGGCCGATTCGCTCGGTGTGTTCGACGGCTGGGCGGCGTTTCGCGATGCGCGGGCCGGGCGCTGCTATGCGATCGCGGAGCCGGAACGTGGCACGGCGGGCGGGCAGGCGCGGGCCTATGCCTCGGTCGGCACCTGGCCGGAACGGGGCGCGCGCAGCCAGCTCTTCGTGCGGCTGAGCCGCCCGCAGGCGGACAAAAGCCGCGTCTATCTCTCGATCGGGGAGCGGCGGTTCGCGCTGGTCGCCGGTGCGGGCCGGGCCTGGGCGCAGGATGCGCGGATGGACGCGGCGATCGTCTCCGCCATGCGGTCGGCCGAGACGATGAGCATCGAGGGCACCGGCGGCAACGGCCGCTCCTTCTACGACCTCTATGTGCTGAAGGGCGCGGCGACGGCGATCGATGCCGCCGCGCTTGCCTGCCCCGCGCGGTAGGGCCGGCGGGCGGTCAGAACCGCTCGATCAGCCGCGCGACCGAATGATGGCCGAGATTGTCGGTGGCCTCCGCCTCCTCGACCGCTTCGTCCACTTCCTTTTCCAGCGCGAGGCGGATTTCCTCCAGCTCCTGTTCGGTCATATGCTCGATGCCGATGAAGCGGTTGCGCGCGCTGTCCACCGCGCGGATCAGCTCGTCCAGTTTCGCCTGTATCGCGGCGGCATCGCGATTCTGGCTGTTCTGGATCACGAACACCATCAGGAAGGTAATGATCGTGGTCGACGTGTTGACGATCAGCTGCCAGGTGTCGGAAAAGCCGAACAGCGGCCCTGACACCGCCCAGAGCAGGATGCTGACGAGCGCGATCACGAACGCCCAGGGCTGGCCCACCGCGGCGGAGACTCCGGTGGCGATGCGGGTGAAGAAACGGTCCATGCGATCAAGCTCCGGCTGACAAGGAAAACCGCCGAAAGGACTGGCGATTTTTCCCTTTTGATACTATATGCCGCGCACATGCAAATCCCCGGACATATCGACCCCGTGCCCGTGCCGCGCGCGATCACCCCGCGCGAGGATGGCCGCGCCGACCTGATGGGCCTGTCGCGCGACCAGATCCGCGCCGAGCTGGAGGAAAAGGGGCTGGAGCCGAAGCAGGCGAAGCTTCGCGCCAAGCAGCTGTTCCACTGGCTCTACCATCGCGGCGAGACGGATTTCGAGAAGATGACCGACCTCGCCAAGCCGATGCGCGGCTGGATGGCGGAGCGCTTCGTCGTCGGCCGCCCGCAGGTGGTGGAGGCGCAGGTCAGCTCCGACGGCACGCGCAAATGGCTGCTCCGCTCCGACGACGGGCAGGATTATGAGATGGTGTTCATCCCCGATGCGGACCGGGGGACGCTGTGCGTCTCCTCGCAGGTCGGGTGCACGCTCAACTGCCGTTTCTGCCATACCGGCACGATGCGCCTCGTCCGCAACCTGACGCCGGGCGAGATCGTCGGGCAGGTGATGCTGGCGCGCGATGCGCTGGGCGAATGGCCCAAGGGCAATATGGCGGCCTCCGCCGATGAGGACGAGGCGGACGACGCGCCGCAATATTCGACCGATGGCCGCATGCTCACCAATATCGTCATGATGGGCATGGGCGAGCCGCTCTATAATTTCGACAATGTGCGCGATGCGCTGAAGGTGGTGATGGACGGCGACGGGCTGTCGCTGTCGAAGCGGCGCATTACCCTCTCGACCAGCGGCGTCATCCCGATGATGGAGCGCGCGGGCGAGGAGATCGGCGTCAACCTCGCGGTGTCGCTGCACGCCGTCACCAAGGAGGTGCGCGACGAGATCGTCCCCATCAACAAGAAATATGGGATAGAGGATCTGCTGGCCGCCTGCGCCGCCTATCCCGGCGCGAACAATGCGCGGCGCATCACCTTCGAATATGTGATGCTGAAGGACAAGAACGACAGCGACGAGGATGCGCGCGAGCTGGTGCGGCTGATCCGCAAATATCGCCTGCCCGCCAAGGTGAACCTGATCCCGTTCAACCCGTGGCCGGGCGCGCCCTATGAATGCTCGACGCCGGAGCGGATCCGGCGCTTTTCCGACATCATCTTCGAGGCGGGCATCTCCGCCCCGGTGCGCACCCCGCGCGGGCGCGACATCGCGGCGGCCTGCGGGCAGCTCAAGACGCAGGCGCAGAAGCTGAGCCGCGCGGAACTCGACCGGATGGTGGAGGAGAAGCAAGCGGCGCTGGGGTGATCTGGGGCGTCGTTCAATCGGCCATCCCGCTGGTCGGACCTGTCGTTACGGATTGTGAAGCGGTGCAGGCAATGACGGCGCCCAACTCTTCGATGAATGCGTCGAGCAGGGGGGAAGGGCGCAGCTTTTTCAACCGCCGCCATCCGATGCGGCGGCGCGGGCTTCCCTGAACGGGAATGACGGCGAGAGCGGATGAGCGCGCGACATATTGTATGCCGGTGGTGAGAAGAAGCCGGTCGCTGTCAAGGGCGATGATTTCCTGAGCGGCCAGGCTGTTCGTGGTGATGATATTCGTGGGCCAGGGAAGCGCCGACGCAAGGAACATGGCTTCGACCAGCTGATGAAACTTGCTTCCCGCCACAGGCATGATCCAGGCCGCTTCGACCAGTTCGCCAAGCGTTACCGACTCCCGTTTCGCCAGGGGATGGCCGGGCCTGACGCCGATGGACAGGCCCTCTTCGAATAACGTCGCTTCGACAAGATGCTGCGGCAGGGCCTGAAGGTCGGCAACGGGACCGACCAGCAAGTCGATCTCCCCCCGCTCCAGTGCCGGCAGCAAATCCGTGTCCAGCCCCTCCCGAATAATCAGCTCCGCATTTCTGATGCGAGAGCCGAGCCGGGAGCAAGCCAGCGGAACCAGCCCCATCGTCGTGCTGGGCGTGGCGCCGACGATCAGGCGGCCCGCGCCGCCCTGGGCCAATGCCTCAATATCCTCGACGGCATCCTCTATCAGATGAACCATGGCGGCGGCGGTGCGCGTCAGGATTTCCCCCGCCGGCGTCAGAACGGCACCCCGTGGCCCTCGCTCGAACAAGGGTACGCGCGCGGCGCGCTCCAGAAGCGCAATGCTTTTCGAAATGGCCGGCTGACCGGTTTGCAGGGCGGCCGCCGCGCGGTTGAAGGATCCCTGCTCGGCAACCGCCAGCAAGGCCTTCAGATGTTTCAGTTCAAAGCTCGACATCGAGGATATTCCAATATGGAATAATATTAGATCAAAACTGCACTATGCGCGATAAGGCCATACTGTCAAACGACGGCCTGTTGGATGAGAAAACACAGGCGCGATCGCGCGTGGGACGGATATCATGGCACAGGCACCCCGCTATCTCCGCAATTGCTGGTATGTTGCTGCTCATCTGGATGAGCTTGAAAACAAGGATTTGCTGGCGCGCACCCTGTTGGAAGAGCCGGTCGTGCTGCTGAAGACGGAAACGGGCCGCTGGCATGCACTGGCGGACCGCTGCCCCCATCGCTTCGCGCCCTTGAGCATGGGCTCGTGCGACAAGGGAATCGTCGTTTGCGCCTATCATGGGCTGGCGTTCGACGGGGCGGGCAACTGCGTCCATAACCCGCATGGCCCTGTTACGGGTTCCCTTGCCGTCAAATCCTATCCGCTGGCATTGAGGGGGCCGCTCGTCTGGATATGGATGGGCGATCCCGCGCTTGCGGAAACCACGCCCGTGCCGAGTTATGAATGGCTCGAAAATGGCAGTCATCATATCGGCCTTGGCTACCTGTACGGCCTCGCAAACTATCAGCTGATGGCCGATAATATTCTGGATCTGAGCCATATCGAATATCTCCATCCGATTCTGGGAACAGAGGCGGTGAGCAAGGCGAAGGTCGAGGTCGAGACCACGCCGGACAGCATCGTGACGACTCGTCATATGGTGGACGAGCTTCTGTCCGAGCCGCTTGCGCGGACCTATCGGGCTGAGGGAGCGAGGGTGGATCGGGAATTGAGGGTGGAATGGCGGGCGCCGTCGCTGATGGAGCTCACGGTGACCATCTGTCCGCAGTCGCCGCCCGGCGCTCCCCCGCGCGGGTCGCGAACGCTTCACCTCTTTACCCCGGAGACATCCGGCTCCACCCATTATTTCTATGTCAGCGGAATGAGCAAGTCGGACACGTCCGAGCAGATCGCATCGGGTTTCCGGGCGGCATTGGAAAAGGCCTTCGTTCACGAAGACAAGCCGATGATCGATGCGCAGCAACGCAGGATCGGCCCGGAGTGCGATATCATGGATATGGGCCCGGCGATGCTTTCGATAGACAAGGCTCCGGTCCTGGCGCGGAGGCGGCTGCGGCAACGGATCGACAATGAACGGATATTTCGGGACGGCTGAAAATAAACAGCCGGTCACAGGGCCGGACTGTTCTGATTTCTACCGCTGCCGCGCTGCCCTCAAGCCGCCTGCCGCAGCTCCATCTCCATCCGGTCCCAGATCTCGACCAGCGCCGCGACCAGATCGCGCATCATCTCTTCATTGTGCGCCGGGCCGGGGGTGAAGCGCAGGCGTTCGGTGCCGCGCGGGACGGTGGGATAGTTGATCGGCTGCACATAGACGCCATATTCGGCCAGCAATATGTCGCTGATCTTCTTCGCCTTGGCGGGGTCGCCCACCAGCAGCGGCACGATATGCGTGACCGACGGCATCACCGGCAGGCCGGCCTCGCGCATCAGCTGCTTGAGCGTCGCGGCGGCGGCCTGCTGCGCGTCGCGCTCCTCGCTGGATTGCTTGAGGTGCCGCACCGCCGCCAGCACGCCCGCGACCAGCACCGGCGACAGCGAGGTGGTGAAGATGAAGCCCGGCGCATAGGAGCGGATGCAGTCGACGATCATCTTGTCGGCCGCGATATAGCCGCCCATCACGCCGAACGCCTTGCCCAGCGTGCCTTCGATGATCGTCACGCGATCGGCCACCGCGTCGCGATCGGTGATGCCGCCGCCGCGCGCGCCGTACATGCCGACCGCATGCACCTCGTCGCAATAGGTCAGCGCGTTATATTCGTCGGCAAGGTCGCAGATCTCCGCGATCGGCGCGACGTCGCCGTCCATCGAATAGACGCTTTCGAACGCGATCAGCTTGGGCGCGTCCGGGTCCGCCTCGGCCAGTAGCTCGCGCAGATGGGCGAGGTCGTTGTGGCGGAACACCTTCTTTTCGCAGCCCGAATTGCGGATGCCCGCGATCATGCTGGCATGGTTCAGCTCGTCGGAGAAGATGATGCAGCCGGGCAGCAGGCGGGCGAGGGTGGATAGCGTCGCCTCGTTCGACACATAGCCGGAGGTGAAGAGCAGCGCGCTTTCCTTGCCGTGCAGGTCCGCCAGCTCCCATTCCAGATCGACATGATAATGGGTGTTGCCGCCGATATTGCGCGTGCCGCCGGAACCCGCGCCGACATCGTGCAGCGCCTCTTCCATCGCCGCGATCACCTTGGGATGCTGGCCCATGGCGAGATAGTCGTTGGAGCACCAGACGGTGATCGGCTTCGGCCCGTTATGGCCGTGAAAGCAGCGCGCGTTCGGAAAGGCGCCCTTGTTGCGCAAAATATCGATGAAGACGCGATAGCGCCCTTCGCTGTGCAGGCGTTCGATGGCCTGGCTGAAAACATGTTTGTAATTCACTGTGCCGCCAAGCCTCACTTGCCGCAACCGCCTCTCAAGCCGCCCATGTAATGCGAACCGCCGCTTTTTTCCAGCGATAACGGCTCGCAACTAGGCCCCTTGCCTGAGGCAAAATGTCATAGGAAGGTTTACAGAAGCTCAATCTGTGGCAGGCCCCGGCGTTCGAGTTCGGGGCGCAACGGCTCTATGTCGGGATCCATCCGGGTGAAGACGGCGATGCCCGGCGCGGGTTTTTCGGGCCACGGGGAGGGTCCGTTCAGATAGTCGATCCGCCGCGCGATCCCGTCGCCGCCATGCAGGAAAAGCAGCGGCGCGGCGCCGACCTCCCGCGCGGCGGCCTCCAGCTCGTCCTGCACCAGCGGGAAATGGGTGCAGGCCAGCACCACCCGGTCCATCCGGTCGCCGCCCGGCTGCTCGACAAGGCCGCGCAGCGCGGTGCGGGCGATTTCCGGGTCGAGCGGCTCGCCGCGCAGCTTCGCCTCGGCCAGCGCGACCAGCGCCGCGCTGCCGTGGCGCAGCACCAGGCAATCGGCGCCATGCTCGGCCGCGAGGCGATCGACATAGGGCTGGCGCACCGTCGCCTCGGTGCCGAGCACGCCGATGACGCGGCTGCGCGAGGAAATGGCGGCGGGCTTGATCGCCGGGACGGTGCCCACCACCGGAATGTCGAGCGCCGCGCGCACGGAGCCGAGCGCGATGGTCGAGGCGGTGTTGCACGCGATCACCGCGATGCGCGGGCGATAGCGCTCCACCAGCCGGCCGAGCAGCGCGGGCACGCGCGCGGTGATCTCCGCCTCGCTCTTCGTGCCATAGGGAAAGCCCGCCCGGTCCGCCGCATAGACGACCGGCATGCGCGGCAGCAGCTTCAGCGCGGGTTCGAGGATCGAGAGGCCGCCCACGCCGGAATCGAAGAACAGGACGGGGGCTTGCGGTTCGGTCATGCGCGCCTGTGTCAAACGGGACGCCGCGCAAGTCAAGCGGGCGGCGTTCGCCTGATGGCTTGCAGTTTTGCGCCGCGCCTGTACCTTTCGCCGCGACGAAGGGGATCGGCCGAGCGCATCCGCCCTGTTTCCGGCGGGCGCCTTGCCCTGCCCGCCAGCGTCGAGAATCAAGGAGTTACGCGTCGATGGCACTGCTCGATCATTTTCTGTCGCGGCTGATAAGGAAGGGCACGCTGACCGTCGTGGACGTGAACGGAACGTCCCGCCGCTTCGGCATGGCCGCCCCCGGCTTTCCCGACGTGACGCTGCGCCTCAACGATCCGAAGGCGGGGCGCGACATCGTGCTGCACCCCCGGCTGGGCTTTGCCGAAGCCTATATGGACGGGCGCGTGAGCATAGACGATGACGACATCATGGGCCTCGTCATGCTGGCGCGCGGCAATGCGCGCTGGGAAAGCGGCAAGAGCCTGGAGCGCACCGGCCCGGTGCGCAAGGCCGCGAAGGCGGCGCTGCGGCGGGCGAAGCAGGCGAACTTCCGCGCCGCGTCGAAACGGAACGTCGCCCATCATTACGATCTTTCGGGCGCGCTCTACGACCTGTTCCTCGACCGGGACAAGCAATATAGCTGCGCCTATTGGGCCGGAGAGCTGGACGATCTGCCGGAAAATCTGAGCGCGGGCCTCGACAAGGCGCAACTCGACAAGAAGGCGCATATCGCCGCCAAGCTGGCGTTGAAGCCGGGCATGAAGGTGCTGGACATCGGCTGCGGCTGGGGCGGCATGGCGCTCTATCTGCATGAGAAATGCGGGGTCGACGTGGTGGGCATCACCCTGTCGGAGGAGCAACTCGCCGTCGCGCGCCGGCGGGCGGAGGAAGCGGGCGTCGCCGACCATGTGAAGTTCGAGCTGATCGACTATCGCGACATGCAGGGGGAGTTCGACCGCATCGTCTCGGTCGGCATGTTCGAGCATGTCGGCGTGCCCTATTATCGCGAATTCTTCCGCCGCTGCCACAATCTGCTCAAGCCCGACGGGGTGATGCTGCTGCACACGATCGGGCGCATGGGCGGGGCGGGCATGACCGATGCGTTCACGCGCAAATATATCTTCCCCGGCGGCTATATCCCGGCGCTGAGCGAGATATTGCAGGGCAGCGAGCCCAACCGGCTGATGGTCACCGACGTGGAGGCGCTGCGCCTGCATTACGGCTATACCACGCGCGCCTGGTATGAGCGGGTGAGGGAGAAGCGGGCGGAGATAGAGGCGCTGTACGACGCGCGCTTCTTCCGCATGTGGAGCCTCTATCTGGCGGGCGCGGCGGCGGCGTTCGAGCATGGCGGCATGCTGGTCTACCAGCTGCAATATGCGCGCGACCGCCACAGCCTGCCGATCACCCGCGACTATATGCTGGAAGAGGAAGAACGGCTGCGCGCCCTGGGGTGAGGCGAGGGCGGACCTTCGGGGCACTCGCCATCCCTCTTGCGTCATGCCAGCGCAGGCTGGCATCTCAGGATATGGCGCGCAACCTGGCCTGGGACCCCAGCCTGCGCCGGGGTGACGGTTTAGGAAATGTTCGTATCCCCAAAAAACCGGCCCCGCCAGGAAAGGCGAGGCCGGCGTCCTTCATGCCATGGGTGCGACCCGAAGGGCGATCAGGAAGGATTGGCGGGCGCGGCATGGCCCTTGTGCGGGCCGTTCTGCTTCCACTGCTCGCGCATCTGCTTCATCGCGTCACGGCGTTCCTGCACGGTGACGGTGCCGTCCTTGTTGGCGTCCATCTTGTCGAAATGGGCAAGCGCCGCGCTGGTCGCCTCGGCCAGCGTGATCCGGCCGTCCTTGTTCGCGTCGGCCTTGGCGATGGACATGCCGCCGCCCTTCATCCCGCCGCCCATGCGGTGATGGCCGGGGCCGCCCCGCTTGCCGTCCGCGCCGGGCGTACCGGCGCCGGGCGCGCGCCCGGCGCGACCCTGATGTGCGGCGTCGAATTCGGCGCGGCTGATCGCGCCGTTGCCGTCCTTGTCGAGTGCATTGAAGCGCTCGGCCCGCCATTTGGTGCGCGCGGCGTCACGCCGGGCGGTGATTTCCTCCTTGGTGACGGCGCCGTCCTTGTTGGCGTCGAACAGCGCGAAATATTCCTTCACCTTGGCTTCGGCTTCGGCGCGGGTGATGTCCTTGCCCGCGGGGGCGGCCGGACGGGGCGTCGCCTGGGACGCGGCAATGGCCGGCGCGGCCACCGCAAGGATCGCGGCTCCGGCGATCAACAGGGATTTCTTCATCGGTAGCTCCATCGATTGTTCGTGACGACTCGACAAATAGCCGTGACGCCCTGCACCGACGCTGAATGGAGGCGATGGGTTCCGTTCAGGAAACGGGGTTATTCGAAATTCGCGCGTTCAGAAAACTGTAGCGCGCGTTAACCAAATATGTCAGTCGATATCCATGAGCCTGACCGCCGCCGTTCCGGGTCATTCCGAACCGTCGCCCCGCCTGCGCGGGCGGCCCCGCCAGTTCGACATCGGGCAGGCGGTGGCGCGGGCGGAGAACCTGTTCCGCTCGCGCGGCTACGATAGGGTGACGCTCAACGACCTCAACCGCGCGATCGGCATCAACCCGCCCAGCTTCTACGCCGCCTTCGGCAGCAAGTCCCTGCTCTTCAAGCGGATCGCCGACGCCTATCTGGCCGACTGGCTCGCCGCCATCCGCGCCGCCTTCGAAGAGGCGCCGTCGCTGCGCGAGGGCTTGCAGCGCGTCGTCGTCGATGCCGCGCGGCGCTTCGCATGGCGGGAAAGCGAGGGCGGCGCCTGGGGCGGCTGCCTGCTGCTGGAGGCGGCGAACAATTGCAGCGACGCGCTGGTCGTCGCGCATATCCGCAAGGCGCGGCTGACCGTCGCGGCCTCGCTCTATCGCGGCATCTCGCGCGAGGCGCCGGAACAGGTGGTGAGCCTGACCGATCATGTGATGCTGCTGCTGGTCGGCATTTCCGCGATGGCGCGCGACGGCGTGGCGGAGGAGCGGCTGGTGCCGCTGGCGGAGCAGGCCGCGCGGGCGCTGGCGGTGCACGCCACCTCCGCCTGACCGGCCGACCGGCGAAACGGTTGCGATTTTGCGGGATCGCTGTTAGGCGCGCGCCAGTTCGACATCATTCCTAACCTGTGAGTCCCTAGCCCATGTCCGAGAAGATCAATCGCGTTGTTCTCGCCTATTCCGGCGGCCTTGACACCAGCGTGATCCTGAAATGGCTGCAACAGACCTATAATTGCGAGGTCGTCACCTTCACCGCCGATCTGGGGCAGGGCGAGGAGCTGGAACCGGCGCGCCACAAGGCGGAGCTGATGGGCGTGAAGCCGGAGCATATCTTCATCGACGACCTGCGCGAGGAATTCGTGCGCGATTATGTGTTCCCGATGATGCGCGCCAATGCGCAATATGAGGGGCTGTACCTGCTCGGCACATCGATCGCCCGCCCGCTGATCGCCAAGCGCCAGATCGAGATCGCGAAGCAGGTCGGCGCCGATGCCGTCTCGCACGGCGCGACCGGCAAGGGCAATGACCAGGTCCGTTTCGAACTGGGCTATTATGCGCTGCAACCGGACATCAAGGTGATCGCGCCGTGGCGGGAGTGGGACCTGACCAGCCGCACCCGGCTGATCGAGTTCGCCGAACAGCATCAGATCCCGATCCCGCGCGACAAGCGCGGCGAGGCGCCGTTCTCGACCGACGCGAACATGCTGCACACCTCTTCGGAGGGCAAGGTGCTGGAGGACCCGTGGGAGGAAACCCCGGATTTCGTCTATTCGCGCACGGTGAATCCGGAGGACGCGCCCGACGCGCCCGAATATATTACGATCGATTTCGAGCGCGGCGACGGCGTGGCGATCAATGGTGTCGGCATGTCACCCGCGACCTTGCTCGAAACGCTCAACGAATATGGCCGCAAGCATGGCATCGGGCGGCTCGATCTGGTCGAGAACCGCTTCGTCGGCATGAAGTCGCGCGGCATGTACGAGACGCCGGGCGGCACCATCTATCATCTCGCCCATCGCGGCATAGAACAGATCACGCTGGATCGCGGCGCGGCGCACCTTAAGGATGAACTGATGCCGCGCTATGCGGAGCTGATCTACAACGGCTTCTGGTTCTCGCCGGAGCGCGAGATGCTGCAGGCGGCGATCGACCACAGCCAGGAGAAGGTGACCGGCACCGTGCGGCTGAAGCTCTACAAGGGCGGCGTCTATGTGGTGGGGCGCAAGTCGCCCAACTCGCTCTACAGCGAGAAGGTCGTGACCTTCGAGGACGATGCGGGCGCCTACGACCAGCGCGACGCGGCGGGCTTCATCAAGCTGAACGCGCTGCGCCTGCGCCTGCTGGGGCGGCGGGATCGCTGAGGCGGTCTGGCTGGTCTTGCGGGATGGAAAAGCGAGCGTCCGGTTCGGGCGCTCCTTTTTTATGATTGATTTCCTTGCTGAATAGCTATGGAATATGGGGCGGAAATAGGGAGCGCACACTCTCCAACGTTCGGGCTGAGCTTGTCGAAGCCCGTCCTTTTCTTTGAGAGGCAAGAAGGAAGTACGGCCCTCAGGCTTCGCCCGCCCTTCGGGTCGGCAGGCTCAGGGCGAACGGAGGTCATGCTGCTGTGCGAAACCCAGGCGCACTAAACGCAAAAACCCCTCGCCGGGGAAAACGTCCTCCCGTCAAAACCGCGCACCCGCCGCCTCAAGGCCGGGCGCGCCTATCCTCCCGCGCGGCGCATCCGCTCAGGTGATGCCCCACAGATAGATGATGGTCATCACCACCAGCGCCAGTGCCAGCGAGATGCCCAGCACATAGCGCACGATATGCGGGGTGGTGCCTGCCCTCGTTTCGTCGGTGGAACGGTGCATCGGGTGCGGATCCGGGTCCACCGGGGGAAGCGGGGTTTCTGCCATGGCCATTCGCTCTCTCCTTTCAGGATTGTCATGCCCATGATGCTATAATGCAGGGGCGCGCAGTCCGTTCCGAGCAAATGCCTTCATCACATGCTTACCAAATGGCTATAAGGCGGAGGAATGGAATCATATGCCTCCTCTTCCGCGCGCCCGGACCGCGCCGAACCCTGCCCCCGGTCCGCAGTCAGCCATGGCGTGGGCCTGGCAGGTCTGGCCGGGCTGGCGCTGTGGACCGTCCTTGCTTGGCGATACGGCATGGATGGGCCGCATGCGGGCATCTTCGCCTCCGTCGTGGCCTGCGGTGTGCCGATGCTGCTCTGGTCGCTGCTGGTCGACCGGGTGCACCGCCGCCCCTCGACCGGGATAGACTGGTCCGGGCCAAGGCGATCCGCGCGCGAGGGGTTCGACATCTCCGTGGTCAAGCTGGCGGGGCTGTGGGCGACATGGGGCGCCATCGCGCTCTTCTACGGCACCGCCCGCTGGTATTGGGACGGCGGCTACAGCTACGCGATGCAATTGTTCGGCTGGGCGGTGGTGCCGCTGCTGATGGCGTCCATCCCCTATGTGATCTGGCTCGACCGCTATCTGATCGAGCCGCGCGACGGCGCCTATGCCTTCGGTCAATGGGTGATCGGCGGCGCGGCGGGCAAGCCGCCCGAAGGGGCGATCGGCGATCATCTGCGCGCCTGGGGGGTGAAGGCGTTCTTTCTGGCATTCATGCTGTCGATCACGCCCGCCAATTTCGCCAATGTGATCGGCTGGCGCACCGGCGATCCGCTGGCGGGGCCGGTGGAACTGGCCAATTTCCTCATCACCATATTGTTCATGATCGACGTGTCGTTCGCGACCATCGGCTATATGCTGACCTGCAAACCGCTCGACGCCCATATCCGCAGCGCCAACCCGCACATGGCCGGGTGGATCGCGGCGCTGATCTGCTATCCGCCGTTCGTGCTGATGGGCAATGGCGGGCCGCTCGACTATCATCGCGGCACGGCGGAATGGGACATGTGGTTCGCCGGCAACGAGGCGATGCTGTGGATATGGGGCGGGCTGCTGGTGTTGCTGACGGCAATCTACGCCTGGGCCACGGTGGCGTTCGGCCTGCGCTTTTCCAACCTGACCCATCGCGGCATCATCACCCACGGCCCCTATCGCTGGACGCGGCACCCGGCCTATCTGTCGAAGAATCTGTTCTGGTGGCTGTCGGTGATGCCGTTCCTGTCGACCACCGGCAACTGGGTCGATGTGGTGCGCAACTGCACGCTGCTGGGGATCACCAGCGCCATCTATTACTGGCGCGCCCGTACCGAGGAGCAGCATCTGTCCGAAGACCCGGA
>Ga0180222_1000806_pt1 | contig 39828 bp, 41 predicted proteins | sample eDN5th37CKraftOP_FD_151336 | JGI IMG/M metagenome (GOLD analysis project Ga0180222, IMG submission 151336) | Enriched Organic Plus compost microbial communities from Emeryville, California, USA - eDNA 5th pass 37_C Kraft OP (version 2) (version 2) ...
AAATCCGCTATACAATCTGGAAGCTCTCCGATGACGGCTTGACAAGCCGCACCCGACTTTCCATGGTCGGCTGGACACAATTTGAACAAAATTACCCAGGGAACGGAGAGCAGTTATGACATTGGGAAAATTCACCCGGCGCGGTGTGGTTGCTGCGTTTGCAGGCATTTTCGCGGTGGGGGCAAGCATCGCCGTCGCGCAGGCTCCGGCCTTCTTCCGCATCGGCACCGGCGGCACGGCGGGCACCTATTATCCAATAGGCGGGTTGATCGCCAATGCGATTTCCGGCGCGGGAGACAAGGGCGTTCCGGGTCTGGTGGCCACGGCGGTTTCGTCGAACGGTTCGGTCGCGAACATCAACGCCATCCAGTCCGGTTCGCTGGAATCCGGCTTCACCCAGTCCGACGTCGCCTATTGGGCGCATACCGGCACCGGCCTTTATGAGGGCAAGGGGAAGGTCGATGATCTGCGCCTGATTGCTACGCTCTATCCCGAGACGATCCATCTGGTCGCCCGCAAGGACGCGGGAATCAAATCCGTTGCCGATCTCAAGGGAAAGCGCGTTTCCATCGATGAGCCGGGCTCTGGCACGATTGTCGATGCCCGCATCGTTCTGGAAGCATATGGCTTGAGCGAAAGCGATATCAAGGCCGAGCATCTGAAGCCCGGTCCGGCAGGCGAGCGTCTGAAGGACGGCGCGCTCGACGCCTATTTCTTCGTCGGTGGCTATCCCACCGGCGCAATCTCTGAACTGGCGACGTCGAACGGCATTTCACTGGTCCCGATTTCCGGTCCGGAAGCGCAGAAGATTCTGGAGAAATATTCGTTCTTCTCCAAGGATACGGTGCCGACCGACACCTATAAGGATGTCGGCGAAACCGAAACGCTGGCGGTCGCGGCACAGTGGGTCACGAACGCCAAGCAGCCGGAAGAACTGGTCTACAACATCACCAAGACCCTGTTTAACGACGACAGCAGAAAGGCTTTCGATGCCGGACATGCAAAGGGCAAGCTGATCAAGCTCGATACGGCGACGACAAGCCTCGGCATTCCGCTGCATCCCGGCGCGGAACGCTTCTACAAGGAAGCAGGCGTACTGAAATAAGTCGCCTGTTCCGGTCGGACGAACAAGATGCACGGAGCTTCGCCTGAACTCCGTGCATTTGCTTCGGGCGCTGGAAAAGGACTGTAAAACACGGAGTTAGAGCGGTTTCCGGATTCAGTTGAATCGGCTGCGCTTTGAATGGAGAGGACAGTATGGTGAGCGAGCAAGAGACAAAGCTTTCACCCATGGAACTGGATGAGGCCAAGGCGCGCGAGCTGGAAGAAAAGTTCGACTCCGAGATTCGCTTTCGGCCGCTCGGTCCGCTTGCGGCGCGTATCGTCGGCGGGCTGCTCATCATACTTTCCATCTTCCACTATTATACGGCGGGCTTTGGCCTTCTGTCGGAAATGGTGCATCGCGGCATTCACCTTTCCTTCGTGCTGGGTCTGGTCTTTCTCGTCTTTCCGTTTTCCCGCAAGGGTTACGACCAGCCCACAACATCGTCGTTGCTGAGGCCGCTCGGCATTTCCGTCATCGACTGGGCGCTGGCGATTATCGCTGTCGTTGCGGTCGCGCATGTTCCGATGATACCGCTCGATGATCTGGCTTTCCGCGTCGGCAATCCGACGACGACGGATGTTGTGCTCGGCGGTCTTCTCATTCTGGTTCTGCTGGAAGCGACACGGCGCTCGGTCGGGTGGCCGCTGCCGATCATATCCGTCCTGTTCATGCTCTATGCCATTTACGGGCAGCATATGCCGGGCATTCTCGTCCATCCCGGCGCGACCGTCAGCCAGCTTGTCGATCATCTTTATCTGACGACGCAGGGCATCTACGGCATCGCGCTTGGCGTGGTCGCAACCTATGTCTTCCGCGCTTGGCGTGGTCGCAACCTATGTCTTCCATTTCGTGCTGTTCGGGGTGTTTGCGACCCGTATCGGCCTCGGTCAGCTGTTTCTGGATTGCGCGGCGTGGGTGGCGGGCCGTTTTGCAGGCGGTCCGGCAAAAGTCTCCATTTTCGGGTCGGCCCTTTTCGGCATGATTTCCGGTTCGTCGGTCGCCAACACGGTGACGGTCGGTTCGCTCACCATCCCGGCGATGATCCGGCTTGGCTACAAGCGCCATTTCGCCGCCGCCGTTGAGTCCGCATCATCGACAGGCGGGCAGATCACGCCGCCGATCATGGGTGCTGCCGCCTTCCTGATGATCGAATTCCTGAACCTGCCTTACACGACGATCATTCTGGCGGCTATCGTGCCGGCCTTCATGCACTTCTTCGGCGTTTTGATGCAGGTCCATTTCGAAGCAAAGCGCAACGGCTTGCGCGGCATGACCAAGGAAGAGCTGCCCGACCTCAAGGAAGCCTTCAAGCGCGACTGGCCGACCGTCATTCCGCTGGTCGTGCTGATCGGGGTGCTTCTGTCGGGCTACACGCCTTATCTGGCTGCATTCTGGGGCATTACGCTGTGTATCGCGGTGGGTTTGCTCAATCCGCGCAAGCGCATGTCGATAGGCGAGATTTTTGACGGACTGCGCGATGGCGCCAAATATGCGCTCGCCGTGGGCGCGGCGGCGGCGACTGTCGGTATTATCGTCGGTGTGGTCACGCTTACCGGCGTCGGTTTCAAGATTTCCTATATCGTGACGTCGACGGCGGCGCAGCTTTCCACCTATTTCGGCACGATTCTGCCTGCCGCCTGGTTTGGTCCGCAGACCCTGACGCTGCTTTTCACGCTCATCATGACAGGGATCGTCTGCATTCTGATGGGCTGCGGCATCCCGACGACGGCCAATTACATCATCATGGCGACCATCGCCGCGCCCGCGCTGGGGCTGCTGGGTGTGGAGCCGATCGTGGCCCATTTCTTCGTCTTCTATTATGGCGTGCTGGCGGACATCACGCCGCCTGTCGCGCTCGCCGCTTATGCGGCGGCGGGAATGGCGGGCGCAGATCCGTTCAAGACCGGCAACACAGCCTTCCGGCTCGGTCTCGGCAAGGTGCTCGTGCCATTCGTGTTTGTGTTCTCTCCGTCGCTGCTGCTGGTCACGTCGGGTTTCAACTGGCTGGATTTCTCCGTGGCCTTCCTCGGCTGCGCCATCGGCATCACCGCGCTTGGCGCCGCACTGTCGGGCTTTTTCCTGGTGCGCACCAAGGCATGGGAAAATGTCCTGCTGATCGTGGCCGCGATCCTTCTGGTTGCGCCGGAGATTTACTCCTCGCTCGTGGGGCTGGCGCTGCTGGTGCCGGTTGTGGCTCGTCACCTCTCGTCGGTGCGACAGCCTCAAGCTGCTTGAGGCCCATCGCGAAAGTTCCTGTCCGGTTCAGCCAGTCATCATCCGATAGATCGCTGGCAGAGCGAATGGCAGTTTCGACAGTTTGGCGACGAGCGCATAGTTTCTCCGCCCAAAAAGTGCGGGGAGATAGCTGCTCGCCTCGCGGTCGACCGTCACGGCGAAGACGTTGACGCCTCTGGCGCGCGCTTCCTGGACTGCCCGGCGGCTGTCTTCGAGGGCGAACCGGCCTTCATAGTGATCGACGTCATTCGGCTTGCCGTCGGTCAGCACCAGCAGAAGCTTCTTTCGGTTGGGCTGTTCAGCAAGCTTTGCCGTCGAATGGCGGATGGCTGCTCCCATGCGCGTGTAGAAACCGGGTTTCAGCGCCGCAATGCGGTGTTCGACGGCTGGCCCGAAAGCTTCGTCAAAGTCCTTCACCGTCTCGACCCGCACCCATGAGCGGCGGCGCGAGGTAAAGGTCTGGATCGAACAGCGGTCGCCGCAGGCGGCAATGCCATTGGCCAGAACCAGAAGCGCCTCCTTTTCCACATCCAGCACGCGCCGGTTGTCGATCCACGCATCGGTCGACAGCGACACATCGACCAGAATGGTGACCGCAAGGTCGTTCGCCTTGGGGCGGCTCATCAGATGCACGCGGTCGCTGCCCTGACCGCCAGCGGCAAAGTCGCAGCGCGAACGGACCACGGCATCGAGGTCGAGATCGTTGCCATCGAGCTGTGCCCGCATCAATTCGCGGCCCGGACGCAAGATCTCGAACTGGCGGCGCACGCGGCGCACGAGGCTTCGCGCTTCGTCATCCAGTTCCAGAGCGTCTTCGCGGGCCTGCGCCGGTGCCGCCAGAACGCTGCAATGATCCTGAAGATAGGTCGCCTTGCGGTAATCCCATTCCGGATAGGTCAGTTTGGCGGAAAGAGCCGCCTGGTCGACGGCTTCGGGCGGCAGGTCGAGGTCGAACCGGAAACGCGCAGCCGGTCTGCCCTTGCGCTCTCCCAATGTGAGATCGTCAAGCTCGTCGGCGGATTTGGCGTTCTGTTCATCGCTATCGTCGGTTGGTCGGTCGACGCTTACCATTTCGGCCATGGCCAGGATTTTCTCGAAACGGTTGAGAATGAACGGGCTACGGTCGGCCAGTCTCGGGTCCTGCTTTTCGCGGTTGGCGATCTGCCGCCCGGTTTCAACACCTTCCACCTTGCTGCCGGGCACGGGCTGGTCGTCGCTGTCACGCGGCGCGGTTTCCTCCCGCCTTATCAATTCCGGCCAGAGCGGAACGGGCAGGGCGGGCAGATAGCCCGCTGGCGCGCAATGCGGAAAGATCGTGGGAAGACTGTCGTCCGGCAATCCCGCTCCCTGCTTCAGAAGCGCCAGAATACGCTCCTCCACTTGCCACTCCGGACCATGGAGCGAACGTTTCGGACGCGCAGCGAGCACCGCTTTGCAAAGGCGCGCATAACGCTTCTGCAAACCGGGAAAAATCTCGCAGGTCTTGGCAACCGTTTCCGACGCCACTGCAAGCGAAGCAAGATTGCGGCGCAGCGGATCGGCGTGAAGCTTGCCTGTTTGCACCGGCATGACCGCCATGTAACCGGCAAGCCAGAGATAAAGGTTGTGATTGAGGGCGCTGTCGGGAAAGAGCGCGATCTCCGGCGGCAGCATCAGTGTCGCTTCGTCCCGCGATGGCTGGCTTAGTTTTTCCTCGCCCAAAGCCATCCGCTGTCGCAAGCCCAGCCTGTGCCCGGAGGTCCGGGCGCGGGCAGGGGCAATCTGCACCGCAACATCGCCGCCAAAGCCACGAAAACAGATGGCAAGCTTCTGGCGGATATCGCCAAGTTGGACGGCGTGCTCGGGATAATGCGGCCACGATCCCGTCTTGCCGATCAGGCGATGCCAGGCGCGACCAACGGTTTCCTCCAGTTCCAGAAAATCCAGCATTGCGCGCCCGCCTATTTCAGCATTGCATCGGCAACTTCAATCAGGGCGGCTTTCACATCCGGCTCGTCGGTCAGCGGCTCGATCATCGCGGCGCGCGCCGCTTCGTGTTGCGACATGCCTGCCGCGATCAGCGTCGCGCAGTAAACCAGCAGGCGTGTGGAAACGCCTTCTTCCAGATCATGCCCTTTCAAGCCGCGTAAGCGGTGAGCCAGCGCCACCAGCGGCGCGACCTTGTGGGCCGCGAGACCGCTTTCCTCGCTCACCACTTCGATTTCCTGCTCCTGGGGCAGAAAGTCGAACGCGATGGCGACAAAGCGCTGGCGTGTGCTTGGCTTGAGGGACTTCAGCAGGTTCTGGTAACCCGGATTGTAGGACACGACGAGCATGAAGTCGTCGGGCGCTTCCAGCAATTCGCCGGTGCGTTCCAATGGCAGAAGTCGGCGGTCGTCGGTCAGCGGATGCAGAACCACGGCCACGTCCTTGCGCGCCTCGACAATCTCGTCGAGATAGCAGATGCCGCCTTCGCGCACGGCGCGGGTCAGCGGGCCGTCGACCCATAGGGTGTCACCGCCTTTCAGCAGATAACGCCCGGTCAGGTCGGCAGCAGCCAGATCGTCATGGCAGGAAACCGTCGAAAGCGACAGGCCGAGCTTTGCGGCCATATGGCTTACAAACCGCGTCTTGCCGCAGCCGGTCGGACCTTTGAGAAGCAATGGCAGCTTGCGCGTCCATGCCATTTCAAAGAGCGCGCATTCATTGCCCGACGGGCTGTATGGCGGGATCGAGGCATTGGCATTTTCTACATTTCTGAGAATGGGGTTCATGGCCGTTTTCCTTTGTGTCAGGCAATGAAGCCCCGCCGTGAGGCGGGGCCTGCGTCGATTATTCGGCGGGCTGTATCAAGGTCCTTGCATTGTCAGGGCGTTCCTTGCCCGGCACGAGCACGGCCCAGATGAACATCAAAACCGAGATCACCACCACAACGCCGGAACCGAGGCGTATCCAGTAGAATACGGCCAGCTGGTCCTGCACAGTCATGAATGCTTCTCCGAGCACGCGCTGAAGGTGGGTCTGCACGACGCCCGCGAAGGTGAGCGCAAAGGTCATCACGGACATGGCGGTGCACATGGCCCAGAAGCTCACCATGGAGAGCATCTGGTTATAGGGCGCGCGCCCGCGGATCTCCGGTATCGCATAGGCCATGACCGCGAGGTTGAGCATGACATAGGCGCCGAAGAATGCGAGGTGCCCATGGGCGGCGGTCAGCTGCGTGCCGTGGGTGTAGTAGTTGACCGACGAAAGCGTATGCAGGAAACCCCATACGCCCGCCCCGAAGAAGGCCATCACCGAACAGCCGATGGACCAGAGAAGGGCCGCACGGTTCGGGTGTTTGCGACCGGCCTTCCATGTCATCACGAAGGTAAAGATGACCATGGTGAAGAACGGAGCGACTTCCAGCGTGGAGAACAGCGAGCCGATCCACTGCCAGTACCCCGGCGCGCCGATCCAGTAATAGTGGTGGCCGGTGCCGAGAATGCCGGAAAACAGGGCAAGGCCGACAATGACATAGAGCCATTTTTCGACGACTTCGCGGTCGATGCCGTTGAGCTTGATCATCAGGAAGGCGAGGATCGACGCCATGATGAGTTCCCACACGCCTTCAACCCACAGATGGATGACGTACCACCAGTAGAGCTTGTCGAGCGCGAGATTGATCGGATTGTAGAAGGCGAAGAGGAAGAACAGCGCCAGCCCCCACAGACCGAACAGAAGAATGTTGGTTACGGTGGTCTTGCGGCCCTTGAGCGCCGTCAGCGTGATGTTGAACAGGAACATCAGGCAGACAACGACGATGCCGACCTTGATGATGAATGGCTGTTCGAGAAATTCACGCCCCTCGTGAATATGGAACAGGTAACCGACAACGGCGATACCTGCGGCCACGAAGAACAGCCAGAACTGGATGACGGCAAGGTTGGTGCTGTAAAGCTCGGTTTCGGTTTCTTCCGGCAAAAGATAATAGGTCGAGCCCATGAAGCCCATCAGCAGCCAGACGACCAGCGCGTTGGTGTGTATCATGCGGACGATGTTGAAGGGCAGAAGCTCGGAGAGCGTGTTGGGCAGAACATAGATCGTACCGGCGAGAACACCGAATGCGACCTGCGCGACGAACAGGACGAGCGCTCCATAGAAATAGAGCATCGCGACCTTTTGGCTTTCATATTTCATGTTGTGTAACTCCGTTCATCCTGCGCTCAGCCGGCCTCATTGGGCGGCCAGTCCTGCGTCTTGATGCGGCTGGTCCATTCAAGAAAATCAGCCAGATCGTTGAGTTCCTGTTCGCTCAGGTTGAACTGGGGCATCTGCCGACGCCCTTCGATCCCCGTGGGTTGCGACTGCATCCATGCTTTCATCGTCTCGCGCGCGCCCTCGGAATCTTCTTCCCCGCCCCAACGCTTCCAGACATTGCCAAGCTCGGGCGCGAAATAGGCGCCTTCGCCAAGCAGGGTGTGGCAGTTGATGCAGGAGTTTTTCTCCCAGATGTGCTTGCCGCGGGCGACCGATGCCGTCAGCGTGGATTCATCCGTGGATGTCGTTTTCATGTAGTAGTGGCTGTGCGCCGTCAGCCCCACGAAGATCGCGAAAAAGAAAATAGACCCGCCATAGAAGACGTTTCGGGCGCCGGTCTTGGTTAGGCGTTCTGCCATCCCTTCGTCCTTTCATTGGCCGGGGACGAGGCCCGGCAATTCCCCCGTCGATAATGTGGCTGGTCATTCCCCTCGCCAGCATCACGGGACGCGACTGTTCTATCGGGCGGGCGAAAGCCTTCTTTGCGATTTGGCAAACACCGGCACGGTTGTCAGAAGAGAACGCGCACGAGGATGGAGCGCGCCAGAGCAAGCGCCAGCAGAAGGGCGGGCCAGCCCAGCAAGGCGGGTTTCAAAAGGCCATCGGTTCCGCGCATTTCCATGAAATCGAGGATGACGAACCAGCCTTTCGCGAAGGCTAAAATCAGGACGGTGACAACCGCCGCGAGCGTTCCGGCGCCGGTGGCTGCGACGAATGCACCGCTCACAGCAAGGAGAACGAGAACAAGGAATGTTCGGGTGAGCGAAGGAGCGCGGTCGGACACTGTGGGCCTCAGGCAAGATAAAGGACGGGGAACATCACCAGCCATACGAGGTCGATGGCGTGCCAGAGCGTCGTGATCAGCAGAACATTGGAGCGCGTCGGTCGCCATGCGACAAGCGCCAGAACGAGCGAGCCGAACAGCACATGCAGCAAGTGAAAGCCGGTCAGCAAAAAATAAAGCTCGAAGAAGGAACCGGCGGCGTCATCGCCCGCGAACCGGATTTCGTGAGAATATTCAACGAGCTTGATCGCGACAAAAGCCAGACCGAAAAACGCGGCATATAAAAGCGGACGGCGCGCCTGGCTCAGATCATCGCGCCTGCGCACGGCGATGGCCGCCTGCCAGCCGCTCATCAAAAGCACGACCGTATTGGTCGCGGCAAGCGCAGGGCTCAGATGCGAACGCAACCGCGCCACCCCTTCCACGTCAATGATCGACATCACCATGAAAGCGGCCAGCAGGATCGCAAAGGCGACAAGTTCGCTCCATACGAGAATCCAGAGCAGAAGATCGTCTTCTGGGCGATCCTCTGAACCCGTTGCAACCATGGTCAAATCTTCGGTTCCAGACATGGGACATGCCTAGCGCCAGCAATCGGGGGCTTCTTTGCGTTTTGGCAAAGAACGAGCGCACTGACGGCGACATTGTATCGCCGCCATAGCAAAGGAAATCTCAATGACGGACGCACAGATCGGACTCATGGTCGCGACCCCGGCAATCATCGGCTTTTCGCTGGTTCTCTACCGTATGGGGGCCTTGCAAGGCGCTGGCACCCTGTCCGCCGTCGCGGCTTCCATCGCGATTGCCGCGGTTCTTTTCCTCGGTCAATAGATGGTGGAGAGGCCTGTGGACACGCCGGTCCTGCACGCGGTCGATATCAGCCGCCTGGAAGCGCACCATCACGAGCTTCTGGAGCTGTGCCTGCAATTGGAGGAAATAGCCGATGACCGTGAAACCGGCTCTGCCGGTCAGGAGTGTCGGCGCATCGCAATGCTCATTCCCCGCCTGGTCGGCGAAACCCATGCGCTTGAAGAAGAGGTCCTGTTCCCCGATTTTCGCCGGCAGGCCCATTCGCATTTTGCCAATGCCATCATCGAACGGCTGAAGGCGGAACATCGTTGTGACCGGTTGGCCGCCGAGGAATTGTCACAGGTCCTGATCGCGCTTGCAGAAGGGCGTTGCAGTCTTGCGCCCGACACGATTTCATACATGGTGCGCGGCTTTATCGAGAGCGTGCGCCGCCATATCCTGTCGGAGAAGCTGATGATAGAAGCGCTGCTGGCGGCGAAATCCGGGGAGCGCGAGGTTTTCGAATGAAACGAAGGCCGCGCCCCTGAATCGCATCGGGAAAATATTGCTTCAAATATTTGTTTTTATTGTATTTTAGAAACTAAATGTCGGGATATTTCCGCCCGAAACTTCACCTTTTTCCGTTGTTTTATCGCTCGCCATCGGCAAGCCGCCTGATGCCCGACATATTGAGAACGGTCAGTTTCTGGCGTCCGCCGCGAACAAAACCCAGCGCTTCCCAACCGGTGAGAATGCGCGACACCGTATGCAGCGTCGTTCCGGTCATTTCGGCGATATCCTGTTTCGTGATCGGAAAATCGATGCGGATACCGTCTTCCTCTTTGCGCCCGGCCTGACGCGCAAGGCGCAGAACCGTGTGCGCGACGCGCCGCTCCACTTCTTCCGTCGACATTTCGCGAATGCGCGTATGGGCTTCTTCCAGCCGCTTGCCGATGGTCTGGATCGCATTCATGGCCAGACCGGGATTCTGCTCGACGAAATAGTCCCAAAGCTCGGTCGGCCACGCGAGCACAATGCTCTCCATGACAGCGACTGCGGTGCCGGGATAATCGCTTCTCTGCAAGGCGCGCGCAAAGCCGAAAAGGTCGCCCGGATGCACCATGCGGACGATGATCTGCTGTCCGTCTGGCGTCACCTGATTGACCTTCAATCGCCCGTGCAGGAGGAGATAGAACATGACGGCATCGTCGCCCTGTTCAAAGATCGCCTCTCCCGGCAGGACACGCTTTGTGGTTGCATATGAAACGAGTTTGTCGAGTTCGCCGTCATTCATTTTTGCGAACAGCGACAGTTTCCTGACAAGTCCGCGATCTATCATGGACATTGCATTTCTCACACTCCAAGACCCATATTTACCTTAGCACAGCAACGCGGGCTTGGAATTGTTTTCGGAGCCGGGGACCGGGCGTTCACAGTTAATCCCTCATGCGCCTATGTTCCTGATACGCTTCCATACCACGGCATGCCAGCGGTTGTCGCGCACCAGCCTGAAGCCGAGATTATCGGGCGGAACGCCAACGCTGCACCCCCCGGTTTTCGGGTTGCGGATGAACGAACTGATCGCCGCGCGGTGCTGGCCGTTGGCCACGTAAACGCCGCATGAAGACATTTCCGCAACCTGCTTGCCATAGGCATCGATATTGACACGGCGGTGGCAGGTCTGCGTCCATTCCCACACATTGCCTGCAATGTCGGCTACGCCCAGTTCGTTGACGCCGAAGGCACCGGCGGGGCGTCTCGCGGGGCTTCTGTCCTGCTTGCGGGCGCTTTGTTTTTCATAATCCTTCAGCCAGCGCAGCGCGGGATTGCTTGCGGCATCGTCCTCGATACCGAGCGCATCGTCGGGAAAGCGCGAGCCGGCTGCGAAAGCCCATTGCTCGTCGGTTGGCAGATGCCAGATCTCTCCGGTCTTGCGCGATAGCCAGTCGGCATAGGCCTGCGCATCGTCATAGCTCACGCCCACGATCGGCGCCCCGGCGGCGGGTGCATCCTGGTTATGCGGCAGGACCTCCGCCGGCTGGCACGCGCCATCCGACACGCAACGTTCGTAGTCGGCTGTGCTGACCTGATATTTCATGATCTCGAATGCCCGTGACAGCTTGCGCGTCGTCAGGGGGGCGTCGACCGGATAATTGTTCTTCTGAAAGTCACCATTGGCCCTGTAGGTCATGGTGCGCGGCGCGATGACAACCGTTTCAGGACGCAGCACGGACGCATCCGGCTGCGATTGGCCCGCACGCCCCACGGCGTCAACGACGAACAGTCCCGCGACAACCGCCAGCAGAACCGCCGGAACGGCTACGGCAAGCTCACGCAGGCACTTTTTTCCTGTGCACTTGGTCATCGGATTAACAAGGGACTGCACCCATTCGGGAGGCAGACGGATGCAGCCCTAGCCTTTCTTCGCAAAGCGACAGATGGAGCGGTTCTATCGATTCCGTTAGGCAGGAACCGCTCAGGGAGGGTTTGCCAAGGCGCTTCGGGAGGCAAAGCGCCTTCATGCATTGGTTACATGCCAGACGGCGCGAGAACCGATGTCATCAGGTCGTCGTTCCACTCGCCCGTGACCTTGAAATGGGCTGCTGCGCCAAGTTCAAAAGCCTCGATCAGGTTGTGGTTCACATAGGCATAGATACCGGGCTGCTCGAACGTATAGAGGGCTGCTCCGGCTGTACCGCCCGGAATGAACCAGGTTTCCTGATCGACATCGGGCGGCGTGTTGAACTTGCCGTTCGCCCAGACATAATCCCCGTGGCCGCCGATCAGATGCGGCCTGGTATCGCGATTGGCCTGCGAATGGACGATGAAGACCCTCTCGCCAACCGCCGCCGTCATCGCCTTGTCGCCGGTCAGCGCGCCGACAGCGCCGTTGAAAACGACATGGGTCGGGGTGAGGGTGCGCATGACTTTGAGCGTGTCTTCATACGAGTCGCCCGGTGCATCGTATTTCTTGTATTTGCCATTCTCGTCACGCGGCACATAGAAATCCTGCTCGCCGACATAGTAGATCTTGTCGTAGGTCAGGGCCTTGCCCTTGCCGTCGTGCAATCCCTCGCGAGGCAGCACCATGACCGCGCCGTTCATGCCCGAAACGACATGCCATGGCACCATTCCGGTAGGCGCGCAGTGATAAACGAAGACGCCGGGCTTGGTGGCCTTGAAACGCAGGATCGTCTTCTCGCCCGGATTGATTTCGGTCAGCGCGCCGCCGCCCAAGGCACCAGTCGCCGCGTGGAAATCGATATTGTGCATCAGCGTGTTGGTTTCGGGGTTGATGAGGGTCAGCTCGAGATAATCGTCCTGATGCACAACCATCAGCGGCCCCGGAACGGTGCCGTTGAACGCCATGGCGTGAACTTCCGTTCCCGCATCGTCGATGATGATTTTCTTTTCCTCGATCACCATGGTGAATTCGACCACCTTGGGGCCACCCTCCGCGACCTGGGTGTGAGCATGCACGAAGGGAGGGTCCACCAACTCCACCTTCTGGCGCGGCAGTGCCGCTATCTCCGCAGCGCTTGCCTTCCGCACCGCGCCCTGTCCCCAGGCCGATGTGGTTGCCAGCACCGGCCCGAGCGCCCCAGCCAGGGCGGCTCCGGCCAATATGCTGCGGCGGCTGATTTGCATCTGGTCGACCATCGATACTCTCCTTTACGATAGGACCGAGCATTTCCTGCTCTGTCCTCACGACTATAAAAAAGGCCGTATGGATGGTCCTTGACTGCGATCAAGGTGGTGCGGAAAATCGGCCAATATTAATACTTAAGTATCAAAGGGTTATGCTGATTTATTGATTAATGTGCTGTCTTGTTTGCGCTGGCGCAAAGGCTCAGCGGCACGTTCCGGCCAAAGAGAAACCAGCGGACGGTCGGCACCGTTCGCTGGTTTCGAGGATGGCTGGAGCGGTTGCTTTTTAAAAGGAAATGTTGAAACCGCGATCTTCTGTTTTCCGATTACGCGCCAAACCGGGCCTGTACTTCAGGCGCTGCCATTTCGGGAATCCACTGCGGTTCGTAGACGAGTTCCACCTTCACCGCGTGAACGCCTTCGACAGATGCGGCGCTGGCGCGCACGGCCTCGGTGAGGAAGCCGGCCGCAGGGCAGCCGGGCGTGGTGGTCGTCATGCAGATATCGACAATGCCGCCGTCCTCAATGTCGATGCTGTAGATCATGCCGAGATCAATCAGGTTGAATCCGAGTTCGGGATCGAGCACCAGACGCAGATTTTCGACGATCAGCTGCTCCATACCGGCATGGGCTATGGCATCCATGGCAGCTACCTCGGCTCTGCGATGCGGATCATGATGCGATAGGCATTGCCGGTCTCGTCGAGATTGCCGACCCATGCGTGGCCGCGTTTTTCCAGCTCTGGAAAGAGAAACAGGGGCTCGCGGTGCAGGAGGGCGAAGAGAACGGCGCCGACGGGCATAGCCTCCACTTCGGCAAGAATGCGCACCATGGGTTCCGGCGGCTGCATGTCCGAGCAGTCGAGATAGCGTGAGGGTTCCGGCCAGACTTCCGGCGAAACGACATTCTGCGAAAACTGCAATTCTCGCTTGGCGTCCGCGACCGGGCAAAAAAGCACTTGCCAGTCGCCGTTCTCCAGAGGCTCGGCTTTTGCGGAAAAGCCTTTCCGTTCCATGACGCTGAAAAGCGGTGCCGGTTTGAACGGCGCGATCAATTGCAGGCTTTGCCCCGGGGCAAGACCGTCCACTGCTTCCATGATGGCATTGAACGGCTCCACGCCGCCCCTGATCAGCGGGCGCACGTCCAGCACATAGTGTGCGATGTCCTGAACTGAGGGTTTCATTTCGATCTCCTGAAAATTGGTTCACCGGCGTAGATCAGATGCGGCAGGCTTGCCCCTTTTGGCAGACGCAGGCCGTTGGGTACATCAAGAAGCCGCCGGGCGCGAAAGAAGTGCACGGTCAAGGCAAATACGGCGATGAGATTCAAACTTGCGGCCACGCGGAACACGGTCGGATAAGCGGCGATCAGGGCCAGCGTCCCGATTGCGACGCCGCTATAATAAAGAGCGAACCATTGCCGCGCACGGTGTTCGCTGACCATATCCTGCACGCGCGGCGTCGGCGCGCGTCCCATGAAAGGGCCATAGCATTCCAGCCAGGTCAGGAACGGTATGATCTTGTAGAGCTGGGCGAGGCTGAGGCCGCTCAGCCAGCCGAAGGCGAACAGATAGACCAGAGCGGCGATCATCTGGTCGGACATGCCAGTCCGGAACAGGGCAATCGCCAGCAGGAGCGAAAGTCCAAGCGCAATGAAAGCCGGAATACTGGCGGCGCTGTTCAATTCAATCGTCTTGCGTTTGCGCTGCCGGTAGATCGCCTGAATATCGATCATATAAAGAGCGATGCAGGCGATGCCGGGAACGAGGGCCGCTGTGACGGCAATCCCCACCGATCCCGCTTCCAGCACTGCGATGACGATCCCGGCTGCAAGGATGGTAAGGGCGGCAACGCCCTCCCACCAGAGGATTCGGGTTGTCTGCCGCACGGCATCGGGCGACAGCATGAACATGGTCAGCAGCCTGTAGCTGACGCCCATGGCGGTAAAGGTCATCCACCCGCCAAGGCCAAGCGCGGCGTGAACCGGCAAGGCCGCTCCCGCAATATCGAGCAGAATGGCCTGTTCCGCCAGTCCGGAAAGCGCGAAGGTGAAAACGCTGCCAAGAAGGGCGGTTGTCAGAAGGCAGCAAATACCGGCTGCGACGAACCGCGCTGGCATGGCGATCGGGCGGGCAAGCCAGAGCGTCATGCCCAATATTGCGAAAATGATCGAGAAGCCGCAGGTCAGCAGAATGCCGGAGACCGGCAGCAGCCAAGCCGGGCTTTCCGCCAGCCCCGCCATGCCCGCAAAGCCGGTGAGCAGGCCGCAAAGGCCCGTCACCAGCAAAAGCAAGGCGGGGAGGCTTGCGCCGCTTCCCCATAGGGGCCTGTTCACCAAAACCGGCACGAATTGCATGAGCGCGCCGCTCATGAGCAGGGCCAGCCATCCGATGGAAATGGCGTGCACGACGATGAGCGTTTCGGCGGCGCGTATTCCATGAGCCGGAAAGCCGAAACCGCCTGCCATCAATCCAAGCCCAAAGACGAGGAAAGCCAGTGAAGCGGTAAAATAGGACAGGGTCCAACGGGAAAGCGTCGCGCCGATCATCTCAATTCGTCCCGGACATTGCGCCTACAAGACTTCAGTGATTGCCGCAGCTACATTCGTGGTCCGCGCCGTGATGGACTTTCTGGCGGCCGATCTCGACCCGCCACAACGGACCAGTTTCCTTGTAGACCCACGAGAAGAGGCCCGGATTGCGGGTTTCGAGCTGGCGGCGCAGCGGAATGGGATCGTGATCGTTGATGATTTCCAGCGCTTCGCCGGGTTCAAGCGCATCGATCATCGAGAAGATCGTCGCGTGCCGCGAAATGGGCGGTATGGTGCGAACGTCGATTACCGGGGAGGGGGAGACAGGTTCTGCCGACATCTTGTTGTTCCGTGGCTGTCAGGCTTCGAAGCATGATGACGACAGCCGCATCATCATTCGAGCCATTCTAGAGTGACAGGCGCAGACCGGATTTGTTGTATCTCAAAGAAGACGGGAAATTCTGTCCGATATTCATTCGATCGATGATGCGGGGCGGGCAGTCTTTGTCGCCGCCCCGCACCTGATTCTTGAAACGGCGTTACTGGTTGATTTCCGGCTCCACGAGCTTCTTCAGCTTTTCGAGGGATTCCTGCCAGCCGAGATAGCAGGCTTCGGCCGGAATTATATCCGGCACGCCTTCCTGCTCGATGTTGATTTCGGTCCCGACCGATACGGCTTTCAGCGTGATCGTGACTTTCATTTCGCCCGGCAGGTTCGGATCGTCGAAACTGTCCGTATAGACGAGCTTTTCTCCCGGAACGAGCTCGACATATGTGCCGCCGAATGAATGGCTTTGGCCCGTCGTAAAATTCCGGAAAGACATTCTGTGCTTGCCGCCCACTTTTGCCTCCAGCTCATGGACAGTGCAGACAAAGCCATAGGGCGGCAGCCAGCTTGCCATGGCGTCCGGCTCGATGAAAGCGCGATAGACCTTCTCCGGCTTGGCGGCGAAGACACGGTGCAGGCGAATTGTGCTGGGCATGGTTTCCTCCCATTGCGTTTCAGCGGGTATTGGCGGGTTGCTTGAAGAGCAGGCTTATATATCGCTTGAGATGGTCGATGCTCTCGACCGCACGCTGCGGATCGCCGCTTGCCTTGGCGATGATGAAGGCACCCTGAATAACCGCCTGCGTATGCAAAGCGAGGCTTTCGGCGGTGAAATCACCGGCAATCGGATAGCGCTCCATCGCGGCTGCAATGTCGGGGACAAGCGTGTCCGCATGGCCTGAAATGCTGGCCCAGCAGGCCTCCCGGATAGGGGCATTGGTCTCGTAGACCTCCTGCGTCATGGTGCCGACGAGGCAGGTGAAATCCGGCAGTTCGCCTCTGATCAATTGCTTGCGCAACTCGACATAGGCCAGCACGCGCTCAAGCGGGTCTTCGGGAGCGTGATAGGCGGCATCCGCAAAAAGCGCGCCCGTTGTTTCCGACCAGTAGTTGGCGGCGGCAACGGCCAGATCTTCCTTGCTGGAGAAATGGTGAAAGAAAGCGCCCTTCGACAGCGATGCCTTCGCGCAGATGTCATCGACCGACGTTGCAGCATAACCCTTGGTGCGGCATAACCCTTGGTGCGAATAACACCGAGCGCTGCATCAAGCAGATTGGACCGGGTCGATGGGTTCTGTTTGCGTGCCATTTTCGTACTCCCTTATCATATCATACCAACCGGTCGGTATTAAATCAAGAGGAGAACGAACTTCGTACTTCGGTGCTCTGGAAGCGGGCAGGACAGGGGATTGGAATGAACTGCCGGTATTGCATCTACGGCGCAATACCGGCAGCGCAAAACGCGGGCTATCAGTCGATCTGGACGTTCGCATCCTTGACGACCGGCGTCCATTTGGCGATTTCGGCCTTCACATGGGCGGCGAGTTCTTCCGGGGTCGAGCCGACGATGGTGGCGCTGAACTCCTTCATGCGCTCCTTCACCGTCGGATCTTCCATGGCCTTGTTTGCGGCTTCGTTGAGCTTGGCCACGACCTCGGGCGGCGTTCCAGCCGGTGCGAACAGCGCGTTCCACGTATAGGTCTCATAACCGGGGATCGTCTCCGCGATCGTCGGCACATCGGGGAAGGATGGCGCGCGCTCCTTGGTGGTGACGCCGAGGGCCTTCAATGTGCCGCCCTTCATGTGCGAGGACGAAGAAGGCAGGTTGTCGAACATGATCGGAACCTGATTGCCGATGACGTCATTGAGGGCCGGGCCGGACCCCTTGTAGGGGATGTGCTGCATCGAAACGCCCGCCATCTTCTTGAAGAGTTCGCCCGACAGGTGCAGCGGCGTGCCGTTGCCGGATGAGGCGTAGCTGTATTTTTCCGGGTCGGCTTTCAGCAGGTCGACAAGTTCCTTCACCGAGTTCACCGGAAGTTCCGGATTGACCACCAGCACATTGGGAACGATGACGAGAAGCGAGATCGGAGCGAAATCCTTTTCCGCGTCATAGGGCTTGGTTTTCAGAATCAGCGGGTTGAGCGCGTGTGTGGCCACGGTGCCCATCAGAATCGTATAGCCGTCCGGGTCGGCCCGCGCGACATTTGCCGCGCCAAGGCTGCCGCCGCCGCCGCCGACATTCTGGATAATGACCTGCTGGCCGAGAATGTCCGACATTTTGGCCGCGATGACGCGGGCCACCACGTCCGTCGAGCCGCCAGCCGCAAACGGCACGACCATGGTCACCACCCGGTCGGGAAAGGTCTGGGGCCGGGCAGGGCTGCCAAGTGCGAATGCTGACAGGATGGAAAGGCCGAGCGCGAGGCTCATGCGCCGTGTGATCCGATAAGCCGACATATATTCTCCTCCCAATGTCGAAACTCAATTGAAGTGTCCGAAAGTAGAAACCTGCTTCGGAAATATGCGATGCGTACAAACAGAGAGATATTACGCCCGCCACAGTAGTTTCGGGGCCGGGCATCCAGATATGGCCGGGATCGATTGTCCGTATGATTGTCTTTTATTGAACTCCGGTCCGTTTTCAGTGAACTACGTCACTTGCCTGAAAGCAAGCAACGAGATTCTAGCGCTTTAGTAGCGGGGAAGCAGGCGCTCTCCATTGCCGGCGGCGATGATTCTGGAAACCGGGCCGATTCCGGTGGGCCAGCGGCGCTTGTGGATAAGTTTGATGTCATTGAAAACGCCCGGAAATCGGGCGCTCCGCGGCAAAATCGAAAATTCTTATCCTTTCTTCGTGACCCTTGCTTGACACTTGTTCGAGAACCCCTTAAACGACCGCTCACACCGGACGGAAACGCCGGTGCGACGCAGCCGGATGGCTGCCGAGAAATGCGCGGGTGTAGCTCAGTTGGTTAGAGTGCCGGCCTGTCACGCCGGAGGTCGCGGGTTCGAGCCCCGTCACTCGCGCCACTTTCCTCTCAACAGATCGATAGATAAACGTTGACACGAAAGTGGCGCCGAACCGCCTTTTCACTTCTCTTCATCCAGCATTTCCAGCAAAAGTGCGGAGCGGTTTTGCGCAGGATAATGCGTAAAAAAAGAGCAAGCATTTCCAGCAATTGAACGGGCGTTGAAACGTCCTGTGAATGATTTTTCCAATATCGCAAATCTTCTCTAAACACGCGCTTGACACTTGTTCGAGAACCCCTTAAACGACCGCTCACACCGGACGGAAACGCCGGTGCGACGCAGCCTCAGGGCTGCCGAGAAATGCGCGGGTGTAGCTCAGTTGGTTAGAGTGCCGGCCTGTCACGCCGGAGGTCGCGGGTTCGAGCCCCGTCACTCGCGCCACTTTCCTCTCAACAGATCGACAGATTGAACGTTGACATGAAAGTGGCGCCGAACCGTGCGCCTGCTACTTCGAGAACTGTTTCCAGGAAAGATACGCCACCGACAGGATAATAGCGGCAATGACCAGAAGATCGCCGCTGGCGAGCAGATAATGGCTCATGCGTGATCTCCTTTCGCTGCTCTGGCCGACCATACAATCATGATAGCCGGTGCGAGTGCGATCTGAAGGCATCGCTTCGCAAAGCCGTCGCCATCCGGAAGGTTTCCATTCCAACTTTGACCGCAAACGCGAACGGAATTTTCCGTCGTCGTGCAAGGTGGCTTTCGCCTTGAATTGTCGCGGCGCAAAGCGGCCGTCTTGTCCTTGCATTGCCAAGGACCTGATTTCCTGTTTTCAATCGCGTGGAACCGGATCACAGGAACGGATCGCTGCGACGATGACCCGACACGCTTTTCTTGGTGTGCTTGCAACGTTTTTGATTCTTTCCGGCTGTGACACGCCGCGCGCCGTGTTGTGGCACGGGCCGAATTCCAGCCCGCAATCGGTGGCAGCGGCTGAAGCCGCCATCGTCAAGCCTGCCAAACCGGCGGCGGTGGTCCCCATCTATGTTGCGACGAGCCGCCAGCGCTCGGACGACTTCTCGCAGCCCTACAATTCAAATCGCTCCAAGACGCTGAATTTCGCGCAGGTCGATGTCGGCATTCCGGCAGCCCATGTCAAAGGCCAGGTCGAGTCGACCGGCTACAAGCCGGACCCGGCCAAGAATTTCGCGGCCACCGCATTCCAGCCCTACGACAATGCGGAGCAATTTCTCGCACAATTGAATGCAGCCCTGACGAAGCAGGGGCCGAGGGACAGGGAAATCCTGATCTTCGTGCACGGCTACAACAATAATTTTGCCGACAGCACATTCCGCACCGCGCAGTTTGTTCATGATTACAAGATGAAGTCGGTGGCGGTCGAATATGCCTGGCCATCGGGCGGCGATCTGGGCCTTTATGTCTATGATCGCGACAGCGCTGACTTTGCGCGGGACGGTCTGGCGCGGCTGCTCGAGCTTGTCGCTCGCAGCAATGCTGAACGCATTGTTCTGGTCGGCCACTCCATGGGCGGCTTCGTCACCATGGAGGCTTTGAGAACGCTGTCGCTTCGGGGCGAGAAGGAGGTGCTGCGCCGCATCACCGCGCTGCTGCTCGCCGCGCCCGACATTGATCTCGACGTCTTTGAAAAGCAGGTAAAGGATATAGACCCGATGCCGCATCCGACCGCGGTGATGACATCGCGCAGCGATCGGGCGCTCGGTGTCTCTTCCTTCATTACTGGCGGTCATGCGCGGGTGGGGGACGGCACCAGCATTCCGACGCTCCAGAAATACGGAATTGCCGTGATCGACGCGACCCATCTGGATGGTGGCGCGCACAATGTCTTTGCGTCTTCGCCGTCACTCATGGCTCTGGTCAGCGACGGCACACTTTCGCTGGGTGCATTGAACGCGCGGGCAAGCCAGACGACCGGTGAGGCGGTGCTGGCGGACAGCGCTTCTGCAATCAGGGGTGCGGCATCGCTTGTGCTTTATCTGCCGGGCAGGTTGGTCGGTGCGGGAGCGTCCGCTGCTCCATGAGCGCATCCGGTACATTTCATGCGGGTGCAGACCGGCTGATTTTCATTTTAAATTGCGGGCAATTGATTCTCCCGGCAATTGCCAAGTGGGGCAGGCCGTGCGACATTTGCTCACGAAATTATGATCTTTTCATGTTATAGGGATTTTAAGGGGGATAAGCGGGCTGGATGCATGGCTTGTTAAGCATCTTGGCTCGACTTTGCCCAATAGATCGTGCCGGAGGGGTTGCGCTTGCGCGTGCGCTGCGATAACCGTCCCGGCGAAAAGCGCTTAGTTCGCACGGTATGCCTTTTGAAGCTGCTTGGGCGACGAGGTTGCAGCAGATGCAATGTGTCGCATGGCCGTGAGCTTCAAAAAGCTTATGACAGGCGGCGCAGCCTCGTATTCAAGCCGGATAAAGGACCATGAACGAGCTTTTAAGTTCCTACCTGCCGATCGTCATCTTCCTCGGCATCGCGATGATAATTGGTGTAGCCCTCCTGGTTGCGCCGTTTCTTGTCGCTTACAGACAGCCCGACCCGGAAAAGCTTTCCGCTTACGAGTGCGGCTTCAATGCCTTCGATGACGCCCGTATGAAGTTCGACATCCGTTTCTATCTGGTGTCGATTCTCTTCATCATCTTCGATCTGGAAGTCGCCTTCCTTTTCCCATGGGCCGTGTCCTTTGGTGAAATCGGCTGGTTCGGCTTTGCATCGATGATGGTGTTCCTTGGCGTTCTGACCATCGGCTTCATCTATGAATGGAAGAAGGGAGCGCTGGAATGGGATTGACCAACGCCAACACGACACTCGTGGCTCCGCAGCCGAAGGGCATTGTTGACCCGCGCACGGGTAAGCCTGTCGGTTCCGACGATGCATTCTTCAACGATCTGAACAGCGAGCTTTCCGACAAGGGATTCATCGTCACCTCCGCTGACGCTCTGATTACCTGGGCGCGTACCGGCTCGCTGATGTGGATGACCTTCGGCCTCGCATGCTGCGCCGTGGAAATGATGCACATCTCCATGCCGCGTTATGACGCCGAGCGTTTCGGTATCGCGCCGCGCGCTTCTCCGCGTCAGTCCGACGTGATGATCGTTGCCGGTACGCTCACCAACAAGATGGCGCCCGCTTTGCGCAAGGTCTACGACCAGATGCCGGAGCCGCGTTATGTTATCTCGATGGGTTCCTGCGCCAATGGCGGCGGCTACTACCACTATTCCTATTCGGTGGTGCGTGGCTGCGATCGCGTGGTTCCGGTCGATATTTACGTTCCGGGCTGCCCGCCGACCGCTGAAGCGCTGCTCTACGGCATTCTCATGCTGCAGAAGAAGATCCGCCGCACCGGCACCATTGAACGCTAGGGCCGAAGAAAAGGACATTTGATCATGAGCGAAGAAGCTCTCGGTGAACTTTCCGGCTACATCAAGGAACGTCTCGGCGATGCGATCGAAGAGGCGAAGCTGGCCTATGGCGAGCTGACCCTGTCGGTTCCGGCCGCCAGCATCATCAGCGTTCTGACCTTCCTGCGCGACGATGTGCAGTGCCAGTTCGTCAACCTCACGGATATTTCGGGCGTCGACTATCCGCAGCGCGCCAAGCGCTTCGATGTCGTCTACCAGCTTCTGTCTCCGCGCCAGAACCAGCGCATCCGCGTCAAGGTTCAGGCTGACGAAGACACGCTGGTGCCGTCCGCGGTTCCGGTCTTCGTTGGCGCTGAATGGTTCGAGCGCGAAGCCTACGACATGTACGGCATCCTGTTCTCCGGCCATCCGGACCTGCGCCGCATCCTGACCGACTACGGTTTTGAAGGCCATCCGCTGCGCAAGGACTTCCCGCTCACCGGCTTCGTCGAGGTTCGTTACAACAACGAGCTGAAGCGCGTCGCCTACGAGCCTGTGCAGCTGCGCCAGGAGTTCCGCAACTTCGACTTCCTCTCGCCATGGGAAGGAACGGACTACGTTCTGCCGGGCGACGAGAAAGCCAAGGCGAACTGAGGACATACTCATGGGCGCAGGCGAGAGATTGAACGGGCAATGTCTTTGCGGAGCGGTGAAGTTCACCGCTGTTCCGGCAAAGATGGAAATGGATGTCTGCCATTGCAGCATGTGCCGGCGCTGGTCCGGCGGCACGTTCATGGCTGTCATGTGCGACACTTCGGTCCAGATCGAGAACGAAGCCGCGCTCAGCGTCTATCGTTCCTCGGAATGGGGCGAGCGCCTGTTCTGCTCGACATGCGGTTCGTCGCTGTTCTGGCGCGGCGTGCATGACGGCAAGATGGCCGTTTCCATGCAAGCCTTCGCCGAGCCGGAGCGTTTCCATTTCGCCGAAGAAATCTTCATCGATAACAAGCCTGCGAATTACGATTTTGCCAATGACACCCACCGGATGACCGGCGAGGAGTTCTTGGCGGCTCTTGCAGCCAAACAGGAAGCTGAACATGGCTGAGACTCAGGTCCGCAATTTCAATATCAACTTCGGTCCGCAGCACCCTGCCGCGCACGGCGTGCTGCGTCTGGTGCTTGAGCTCGACGGCGAAGTGGTCGAGCGCGTCGATCCGCATATCGGTCTGCTGCATCGCGGCACCGAAAAGCTGATGGAAGCCAAGACCTATCTTCAGGCCCTACCTTATCTTGACCGCCTCGATTACGTGGCGCCGATGAATCAGGAACATGCCTATGCGCTCGCCGTCGAACGCCTGCTCGGCATCGACGTACCGAAGCGCGGCCAGCTCATCCGCGTTCTCTATTCGGAAATCGGCCGTATCCTGAACCACCTGCTGAACGTGACCACGCAGGCCATGGACGTTGGCGCGCTGACGCCGCCGCTCTGGGGCTTCGAGGAGCGCGAAAAGCTGATGGTGTTCTATGAACGCGCCTGCGGCGCGCGCATGCACGCGGCTTATTTCCGTCCGGGCGGCGTCCATCAGGACCTGCCGGATCAGCTCGTTGAAGACATTGGCAAATGGATCGATCCGTTCTTCAAGACGCTCAACAATCTTGACGACCTCATCACGCCGAACCGTATTTTCAAGCAGCGTAACGTCGATATCGGCGTCGTGAAGCTCGAAGACGCATGGGCGTGGGGCTTCTCGGGCGTCATGGTTCGCGGTTCGGGCGCTGCATGGGATCTGCGCAAGTCGCAGCCTTATGAGTGCTACAACGAGATGGAATTCGACATTCCGGTCGGCAAGAACGGCGACTGCTACGACCGTTACCTGATCCGCATGGAAGAAATGCGCCAGTCGGCGCGCATCATGCGCCAGTGCGTCGACCTGCTTCTCGGCAAGGAACGCGTCGGCCCGGTTTCCAATGCCGACAACAAGATCGTGCCGCCGAAGCGCGGCGAGATGAAGCGCTCGATGGAAGCGCTCATCCATCACTTCAAGCTTTACACGGAAGGCTACCATGTGCCTGCCGGTGAAGTTTACGCAGCAGTTGAAGCGCCGAAGGGTGAATTTGGCGTCTTCCTCGTATCGGATGGCTCCAACAAGCCTTATCGCTGCAAGCTGCGCGCGCCGGGCTTTGCCCATCTTCAAGCCATGGATTTCCTGTGCCGCGGCCATATGCTGGCTGACGTGTCGGCAATTCTTGGCTCGCTCGATATCGTGTTTGGTGAGGTTGACCGCTGATGTCCGTTCGCCGTCTCGCAGATGATGCCGTCCAGCCGGCCGCTTTCGTGTTCAACGCGGAAAATCAGGCCTGGGCGCACAAGACGATTGCAAAATTCCCCGAAGGCCGTCAGCAGTCGGCTGTCATTCCGTTGCTCATGCGCGCGCAGGAGCAGGAAGGCTGGGTTACGAAAGCCGCCATTGAACACGTTGCAGGCATGCTCGAAATGCCGCTGATCCGCGTTCTGGAAGTTGCGACCTTCTATACGCAGTTCCAGTTGAAGCCGGTCGGCACGCGCGCCCACATCCAGGTTTGCGGCACTACGCCGTGCATGTTGCGCGGTTCGGAAGCGCTGATGGATGTCTGCCGCCACAAGATCAATCACGACCCGTTCGAGCTCAATGCCGATGGAACGCTGTCGTGGGAAGAGGTGGAATGCCAGGGCGCTTGCGCCAATGCGCCGATGGTCATGATTTTCAAGGATGCCTATGAAGACCTGACGCCGGAACGCCTCGCCGAAATCATCGATGCGTTTGAAGCCGGCAAGGGCGATACCGTCAAGCCGGGTCCGCAGATCGATCGTGAAACGTCCAATCCGATCAACGGCCTGACGTCGCTGACGGAAGATCTGGACTACAAGAAGATCGGTCTCGAAACCCGCAAGGCATCGGACGCAGCCGCTGCCAAGGCGAAGGCCGAAGCGGAAGCGAAGGCAAAGGCGGAAGCCGAAGTTGCGGCGGCCACGCCGTCGAATACGGCAAAGCCCGTGACCAACGCGCCAGAAACTGCTCCGGCGCTCAAGTCGCCCTCGGATGTCAAGGTTTCGAATGCAGCCGAAAAGGCCGCTTCGGTTGAGGCCAAGCAGGAATACAAGCTTGACGACAAGAACCGTCCGGTTGCCATGGGGCGCCCGGAAGTGGTCGATGACCTCAAGCTGATTTCCGGGGTCGGTCCGAAGATCGAGGCGACCCTGCACGAGCTCGGCATCTTTACCTACAAGCAGGTTGCTGCCTGGAAGAAAGCCGAGCGCGAATGGGTCGACGGTTATCTCAGCTTCCACGGCCGCATCGAGCGCGAGGACTGGGTGAAGCAGGCCAAGGCTTTGGCCAAGGGCGGCGTCGAGGAATACATCAAGGTATTCGGAAAGAAGCCGGTATGATGACTTCGATATTGGCAAACACGAACGGAAACAGGTGAGACATGCTGGCTGATAAAGATCGCATCTTCACCAATATTTACGGCTTCAAGGATCGCTCCCTGAAGGGCGCCATGTCGCGCGGCCATTGGGACAACACCAAGGGCCTGATCGAGAAGGGCCGTGACTGGATCATTGAGGAGATGAAGGCGTCGGGCCTGCGTGGCCGTGGCGGTGCTGGCTTCCCGACCGGTCTCAAGTGGTCGTTCATGCCCAAGCAGAGCGACGGTCGCCCGCATTATCTGGTCGTCAACGCCGACGAATCCGAGCCCGGCACCTGCAAGGACCGCGAAATCCTGCGCCACGATCCGCATACGCTGATCGAAGGCTGCGTGATCGCCGGTTGCGCCATGGGCGCGCACACCGCCTATATCTACATGCGCGGCGAATTCATGCGCGAGCGTGAAGCTCTTCAGGCGGCAATCGACGAATGCTACGAAGCCGGTCTGCTGGGCAAGGGCAACAAGTGCGGCTGGGATATGGACATTTTTGTCACCCACGGCGCTGGCGCTTACATCTGCGGCGAGGAAACGGCTCTGCTCGAAAGCCTTGAAGGCAAGAAGGGCCAGCCGCGCCTCAAGCCTCCGTTCCCGGCCAATATGGGCCTTTACGGTTGCCCGACCACCGTCAACAACGTGGAATCGATTGCCGTTGCGCCAACGATCCTGCGTCGTGGCGCTGCATGGTTCTCGTCCATCGGACGCCCGAACAATGTCGGCACCAAGCTGTTCCAGATTTCCGGTCACGTGAACACGCCTTGCGTCATCGAAGAAGGCCTCGGCATTCCGTTCCGCGAGCTGATCGAAAAGCATGGCGGCGGCATTCGCGGCGGCTGGGACAACCTGCTGGCGGTTATTCCCGGCGGCGCGTCGTGCCCGGTCATCAAGGGCGAGGACATGATGGACGCCATCATGGATTTCGACGGCATGCGCGACAAGAAATCGTCGTTCGGCACCGGCGGCCTGATCGTCATGGACAAGTCCACCGACATCATCAAGGCGATTGCCCGTCTGGCAGCGTTCTTCAAGCACGAAAGCTGCGGCCAGTGCACGCCGTGCCGCGAAGGCACCGGCTGGATGTGGCGCGTGATGGAACGCATGGTCAAGGGCAACGCGCAGAAGCGCGAGATCGACATGCTGTTCGACGTGACCAAGCAGATTGAAGGTCACACGATCTGCGCGCTCGGCGACGCGGCTGCATGGCCGATTCAGGGCCTGATCCGCAATTTCCGTCCGGAAATTGAAAAGCGCATTGACGATTATACCCGCAACGCCGTTCAGAGCCGCAATATCCGTCTGGAAGCGGCTGAATAAGTTGTGTGAGCCTGCCCGGCAGGGCATGGCCCCGAAAAGTGCCTGGCGGTTTTCGGAAAAGGCCATGCCAAACAAGGGCAGGGCAAGAGTTTGAGATCTGGAAGATGCGGCTTGAGCCGCAGGTTTGGATAAGCGATGGCAAAGATCAAGGTTGACGGCACAGAGATCGAAGTACCCGATCACTATACGCTCCTTCAGGCTGCCGAAGCCGCGGGCGCGGAAGTCCCGCGTTTCTGTTTCCACGAACGGCTTTCCATCGCCGGAAACTGCCGTATGTGCCTGGTTGAAGTGAAGGGCGGACCGCCGAAGCCGGCGGCCTCCTGCGCCATGGGCGTGCGCGATCTGCGTCCCGGCCCGAATGGCGAGGCGCCTGAAATCTTCACCAACACGCCGATGGTCAAGAAGGCCCGCGAAGGCGTGATGGAATTCCTGCTCATCAACCACCCGCTGGATTGCCCGATCTGCGATCAGGGCGGCGAGTGCGACCTGCAGGATCAGGCAATGGCGTTCGGCACCGACGGTTCGCGCTATCGCGAGAACAAGCGCGCGGTCGAAAACAAATATATCGGCCCGCTCGTCAAGACGGTGATGACGCGCTGCATTCACTGCACGCGCTGCGTCCGCTTCACGACGGAAGTTGCAGGCATTTCCGAACTCGGCCTCATTGGCCGCGGTGAAGACGCCGAGATCACCACCTATCTCGAACGCGCCATGACCTCGGAATTGCAGGGCAACGTCATCGATCTTTGCCCGGTCGGCGCTCTGACCTCGCGTCCTTACGCTTTCCAGGCCCGTCCGTGGGAGCTGAACAAGACCGAAACCATCGACGTGATGGATGCGGTCGGCTCGAATATCCGCGTCGACACCCGTGGCCGCGAAGTGATGCGCATCATGCCGCGCGTCAATGAAGCGGTGAACGAAGAGTGGATTTCCGACAAGACCCGCTTCATCTGGGACGGCCTGCGCACCCAGCGCCTCGACCGCCCATATGTCCGCAAGGATGGCCGTCTGGTCGCCGCAAGCTGGCCGGAAGCCTTCGCCGCTATTGCCGCCAAGGTTTCCGCAACATCGGCCGATAAGATCGGCGCTGTTGCAGGCGATCTGGCTTCGGTTGAAGAAATCTATGCGCTGAAGGGCCTGATGGCTTCGCTCGGCACCGCCAATATCGACAGCCGTCAGGATGGCGCAGCTCTCGATCCGGCTCTGGGCCGCGCAACCTATCTCTTCAACTCGACGATTGAAGGCATTGAAAACGCTGATGCTTTGCTCATCATCGGTTCCAATCCCCGCGTTGAAGCCGCTGTTCTGAACGCCCGTATCCGCAAGCGTCAGCGCATGGGTCATTTCCCGGTCGCCCTGATCGGCGAACAGGCTGAACTGCGTTACAATTACGAATATCTGGGTGCTGGCGCCGAGACGCTCGCAGCCGTGGCTTCCGGCAGACACGCATTCCGCGACGTGCTGGCCAAGGCCGAACGTCCGCTGATCGTCATCGGTCAGGGTGCGCTCACCGGCGAAAACGGTCGTGCGGTTCTGTCGGCTGCTGCCAAGCTCGCCCAGGACGTCGGCGCGATCAAGGATGAGTGGAACGGCTTCTCCGTTCTGCACACCGCCGCTTCGCGCGTTGGCGCTCTGGACCTCGGCTTCGTGCCGGGTGAGGGCGGCAAGGCCGCAGGCGACATGCTGGGCAATCTCGATGTCGTGTTCCTGCTCGGCGCAGACGAACTCGACATGACCAAGAAGGGCTCGAGCTTCGTCGTTTACATCGGCACGCATGGCGATGCCGGTGCACACGCCGCCGATGTCATCCTGCCGGGCGCAGCCTATACGGAAAAGTCGGGCACCTGGCTCAACACCGAAGGTCGCGTGCAGCTTGGCAACCGCGCCGGTTTCGCACCGGGCGAGGCAAAGGAAGACTGGGCGATTTTGCGCGCTCTTTCCGACAGCCTTGGCAAGCGCCTGCCATTCGACAGCCTGCAGCAGCTTCGCGCCAAGCTTTATGCGGACTATCCGCATATGGCGGCCATCGACACCATCACGCCTGCTTCCGCCGACGATCTCGTCGCGCTGGCGGCGAAAGCATCCAATCCGGGCAACGGCGCTGCGTTCGTTTCCCCGGTCAAGGACTTCTACCTGACGAACCCAATCGCGCGCGCTTCCGCCGTCATGGCCGAATGCTCGGCGCTCGCGGCCGGCGGCTTCCAACAGGCAGCTGAGTAAGCGAGAGAGAGACGGAACAATGGAAGGAATTTTTGCAGCTTACGTCTTGCCCGCGCTTATCATAGCGCTGAAGTCGGTCGTTCTGCTCGTCGTATTGCTGATCGTCGTCGCTTACCTGCTTTACGCGGATCGCAAGATCTGGGCGGCGGTGCAGCTTCGTCGCGGCCCGAACGTTGTCGGTCCCTGGGGCCTGTTCCAGGCCTTCGCCGACTTGTTGAAGTTCGTCTTCAAGGAACCGATCATCCCGTCTGGCGCAAACAAGGGTGTGTTCCTCCTTGCGCCTTTCGTTTCCGCCGTTCTCGCAATGGCGACCTGGGCGGTCATTCCGGTCAATGAAGGCTGGGCCATCGCCAATATCAATGTCGGCATGCTCTATATCTTCGCCATTTCTTCGCTCGAAGTTTACGGCGTGATCATGGGCGGCTGGGCTTCCAACTCGAAGTATCCGTTCCTCGGTGCGCTTCGTTCGGCGGCGCAGATGGTTTCTTATGAAGTTTCCATCGGCTTCGTGATCGTCACGGTTCTCCTGACGGTCGGCTCGCTCAACCTGACCGACATCGTGCTGTCGCAGAACACCGGCCTCGGCACCATGCTCGGCCTGCCGGCTTCGTTCCTCGACTGGAACTGGCTCTGCCTGTTCCCCATGTTCGTGATCTTCTTCATCTCGGCGCTTGCCGAGACGAACCGTCCGCCTTTCGACCTTGTCGAAGCTGAATCGGAACTCGTGGCCGGTCACATGATCGAATATTCGTCCACGCCGTTCCTTCTGTTCTTCCTCGGCGAATATGTGGCGATCACGCTGATGTGCGCCCTGATGACGACGCTCTTCCTCGGCGGCTGGCTGCCTCCGGTAGACGTGTGGTTCCTCAACTGGGTTCCGGGCATCATCTGGTTCATGCTGAAGCTTTGCTTCTGCTTCTTCCTCTTCGCAATGGTGAAGGCTTTCGTTCCGCGTTATCGCTACGACCAGCTGATGCGCCTTGGCTGGAAGGTGTTCCTGCCGATCTCGCTCTTCATGGTTGTCGCAACCGCGACCTTCCTCAAAGTCTTCGGTCTGGCGTAAGGAGTAAAACTCATGGCTTCATTCGCTCAAGCGGCCAAATCGCTCCTGCTCAAGGAATTCGTCGGCGCGTTCTTTCTTTCCATGCGTCAGTTCTTCGCGCCCAAGGCGACGCTGAACTACCCGCATGAAAAGGGCCCGGTCTCCCCGCGCTTCCGTGGCGAGCACGCGCTGCGCCGTTATCCCAACGGTGAAGAACGCTGCATCGCCTGCAAGCTTTGCGAAGCGATCTGCCCGGCGCAGGCCATCACCATCGAGGCCGGTCCGCGCCGCAACGACGGCACCCGCCGTACGGTGCGTTACGACATCGACATGGTGAAGTGCATCTATTGCGGTTTCTGCCAGGAAGCATGCCCGGTGGACGCCATCGTGGAAGGTCCGAATTTTGAATTTGCGACCGAAACCCGCGAAGAACTTTACTACGACAAGGAAAAGCTCCTTGCCAATGGCGACCGCTGGGAACGCGAAATCGCGCGCAATATCGCGATGGATGCGCCATACCGCTGATTGGTCCTGCCGAAACCCGGTTTCGGCATCCGGTTTGAAAAGCGGCAACAGGAAGGGGAGGCCCGTCTTGTTGCTGGAATTTAAGTTTCGCGAATATTCGCGGCAAACAAAGACTAAAGCGAGCAAGGCAATAAGGCTTTGTTCACGGAAAGGTGTTGGGGGATCCCCATGCTGACAGGTATTGCGGCAGCGTTCTTCTATCTGTTCGCCTTCATCATGATCGCGTCCGCGTTCATGGTGATCGCGGCACGCAACCCCGTGCATTCGGTGCTGTTTCTGATCCTCACATTCTTCAATGCGGCGGCGCTGTTCCTGCTGACGGGGGCCGAGTTCCTCGCCATGATCCTGCTCGTCGTTTATGTGGGTGCGGTGGCGGTTCTCTTCCTCTTTGTCGTCATGATGCTGGACGTGGATTTTGCCGAACTGAAGCGCGGCGCGCTGCAATATGCGCCCGTCGGCGCTCTGGTCGGGCTGATCCTGCTGGGCGAACTGATCTTCGTGTTCGCAAGCCGCATGTTCACGCCGAAGCTGGGGCAGGGTGCCGTGCCGATCCCGAATGTGGCCGAGCGGACCAATACCGCTGCTCTGGGCGACATTCTCTACACCGACTACGTCTTCTACTTCCAGGTTGCTGGTCTCGTCCTTCTGGTCGCGATGATCGGCGCCATCGTTCTGACGCTGCGGCACAAGCCGAATGTCAAGCGCCAGTCCATTCCGGCCCAGGTTGCTCGCACGCCCGAAACGGCGATCGAGATCAAGCGGGTCGAAACGGGCAAAGGCATCTGAGGATAAGCATATGGAAATCGGTATCGCCCATTATCTGACCGTTTCGGCCATCCTGTTCACGCTTGGCGTCTTCGGCATCTTCCTGAACCGCAAGAACGTCATCGTCATCCTGATGTCGATCGAATTGATCCTTCTTTCGGTCAATCTCAACTTCGTGGCGTTTTCCAGCCAGCTCGGCGACATGGTCGGGCAGGTCTTCGCCCTTTTCGTTCTGACCGTTGCGGCTGCTGAAGCGGCCATCGGTCTGGCAATTCTCGTTGTTTTCTTCCGTAATCGCGGCTCCATCGCGGTGGAAGACGTCAATGTTATGAAAGGTTGACGGGCAAATGCTCTACTACGCGATCGTCTTCCTTCCGCTTCTCGGCTTCCTGATTGCCGGTCTCTTCGGCAATCAGATCGGAGCCAAGGCGAGCGAATACATCACTTCCGGTTTCATGGTCATCGTCGCGATCCTGTCATGGGTCGTGTTCTTCCAGATACCGCTCGGCCACGACGCGGAAACCGTCCGCATCCCGGTCCTGCACTGGGTAACGTCTGGCGCGCTTTCCTTCGATTGGGCTTTGCGCATTGATACGCTCACCGGCGTCATGCTGGTGGTGGTGAACTCGGTGTCGGCTCTCGTGCATATCTACTCCATCGGATATATGCACCACGATCCGCATCGTCCGCGCTTCTTCGCCTATCTGTCGCTGTTCACCTTCGCCATGCTCATGCTGGTCACGTCGGACAATCTGGTCCAGATGTTCTTCGGCTGGGAAGGCGTGGGTCTGGCTTCGTACCTCCTGATCGGTTTCTGGTTCCAGAAGCCTTCGGCAAATGCTGCCGCCATGAAGGCCTTCGTCGTCAACCGCGTTGGTGACTTCGGCTTCCTGCTCGGCATCTTCGGCGTGTTCGCGCTGTTCCAGTCGGTCGACTACAACACGATCTTCGCTGCTGCCGCCAATTACCTGCCGGTTGACGGCGCCGCCGATGCCAACCAGGTCGTTCTGAACTTCCTCGGCTACCAGCTCGACAGGCAGGGCGCGATCACCATCACCTGCCTGCTGCTCTTCATGGGCGCGATGGGCAAGTCGGCGCAGTTCCTGCTGCACACCTGGCTTCCGGACGCCATGGAAGGCCCGACGCCTGTTTCGGCGCTCATTCACGCCGCTACCATGGTTACCGCGGGCGTGTTCATGGTCGCCCGCATGTCGCCGATCTTTGAACTGTCGCAGACCGCGCTTCTGGTCGTGACCATCATCGGCGCGACGACCGCCTTCTTCGCGGCAACCGTCGCCCTCGTGCAGAACGACATCAAGCGCGTCATCGCCTATTCGACCTGTTCGCAGCTTGGCTATATGTTCGCGGCGCTCGGCGTCGGTGCTTATGGCGCCGCTGTGTTCCACCTGTTCACGCACGCTTTCTTCAAGGCGCTTCTGTTCCTTTGCGCCGGTTCGGTTATCCATGCCGTTTCGGAAGAGCAGGACATGCGCCGCATGGGCGGCCTGCGCAAGCTGATCCCAATCACCTACTGGATGATGGTCATCGGCACGGTCGCCATTACCGGCCTCGGCATTCCGGGCACGGTCATCGGCACAGCCGGTTTCTTCTCCAAGGATGCGATCATCGAATCCGTCTTCGCTTCGCACAGTGCTGCCAGCGGCTACGCTTCGACGCTTCTCATCATTGCCGCGCTCTTCACGAGCTTCTATTCCTGGCGCCTGATTTTCATGACCTTCCACGGCAAGCCGCGCGCTTCGGCGGAAGTCATGCATCACGTCCATGAATCGCCTGCCGTCATGTTCGTTCCGCTGCTGATCCTCGGCGTCGGCGCGCTCTTTGCCGGTGTGGTGTTCAAGGAGCTCTTCTTCGGCCACGAATATGCCGAGTTCTGGAAGGGCGCGCTGTTCACCTCGGCTGCCAACCAGATCCTTGAGGAATATCACCATGTTCCTCTGTGGGTTAAGCTGTCGCCGTTCGTTTCGATGGTTCTCGGCTTCATCGTCGCCTGGATCTTCTACATCCGTTCGCCGGAAACGCCGAAGGCGCTGGCTGCCCGTCATCGTGGCCTCTACCAGTTCCTCCTCAACAAGTGGTACTTCGACGAGCTGTACGATTTCCTCTTCGTGCGTCCGGCTCGCTGGCTTGGCCGCGTGTTCTGGAAGGGTGGCGACGGCTGGCTTATTGACGGCTTCGGCCCGGATGGCGTCTCGGCCCGCGTGCTCGACGTTACCAACCGCGTCGTCAAGATGCAGTCCGGATACCTTTATCACTACGCATTCGCGATGCTGATCGGCGTCGCCGCGCTCGTCACTTGGATGATGCTCGGGAGCTCTTTCTGATGACCGACTGGCCAATTCTCTCAACGGTCACGTTTCTGCCGCTCGTCGGCGCGTTACTGATCCTTCTGATCAAGGACGACAGCGAGGCTTCGCGTCGCAATATCCGCAACGTCGCGCTGCTGACGACGATATTCGTCTTCATCCTGTCGCTCGTCGTCTGGGCTGGTTTCGACAATTCGAACGCCGGCTTCCAGATGGTCGAGCAGATCGACTGGATGGGCGGCGGCATCAGCTACCACATGGGCGTGGACGGTATTTCCGTCCTGTTCGTGGTGCTGTCGGCTTTCCTCATGCCCTTCTGCATTCTGGCAAGCTGGGTGTCGGTGGAAAAGCGCGTCAAGGAATACATGATCGCGTTTCTCATTCTGGAAACGCTGATGATCGGCGTGTTCTGCGCGCTCGACCTGTTCCTGTTCTACGTCTTCTTCGAAGCAAGCCTTATCCCGATGTTCATCATCATCGGCGTGTGGGGCGGCAAGCGTCGCGTCTATGCAAGCCTGAAGTTCTTCCTCTACACGCTTCTGGGCTCGGTCCTGATGCTCATCGCCATCATGGCCATGTACTGGCAGGCTGGCACGATGAACATCGTCGAGCTTTTGAAGTACGACTTCCCGGCCAGTATGCAGACATGGCTATGGCTTGCCTTCTTCGCGTCCTTCGCGGTGAAGATGCCGATGTGGCCGGTCCACACCTGGTTGCCGGATGCGCACGTTGAAGCACCGACGGCGGGCTCGGTCATTCTGGCCGGTATCCTGCTGAAGCTCGGCGGCTATGGTTTCATCCGCTTCTCGCTGCCGATGTTCCCGCTGGCTTCCGCTGATTTCGCGCCGTTCATCTTCGCGCTGTCGGTCATCGCCATCATCTACACCTCGCTCGTCGCGATGGTGCAGGAAGACATGAAGAAGCTGATCGCCTATTCGTCGGTTGCGCACATGGCCTATGTGACCATGGGTATCTTCGCGGCAAACGAGCAGGGCCTGCAGGGCGCCATCTTCCAGATGCTGTCGCACGGTATCGTGTCGGGCGCGCTCTTCCTCTGCGTCGGCGTGATCTATGACCGCATGCACACCCGTGAAATCGCGGCGTTTGGCGGTCTGGTGAACAACATGCCGAAATATGCGGTGGCCTTCCTCATCTTCACGATGGCGAATGTCGGCCTGCCGGGTACTTCTGGCTTCATCGGCGAGTTCCTGACGCTGTTCGGCGTGTTCCGGGTCAATACCTGGGTGGCGCTGTTCGCAACCACGGGCGTCATCCTCTCGGCGGCCTATGCGCTCTGGCTCTATCGTCAGGTGATCTTCGGCGCGCTGACCAAGGAAAGCCTGAAGGCGCTCCTCGACCTCAGCCCGCGTGAGAAGCTCATTCTCTATCCGCTTGTGGTGCTCACCATCTTCTTCGGCGTCTATCCGACCCCGGTCTTCAATGTGACCGCCGGTGCCGTGAACGCCCTGGTCCAACATTACGACGCAGCACTCGCGGGCTCCGCGAGCGCCGTGCTGGCACAGTAAGAAATAAAGGCGTAGGTCATGCAGACTGATCTGATAGCTCATCTGACCCTTGCAGCACCGGAGGTTCTCCTTGCTGTGGGCGCCTTGGCACTGCTCATGATTGGCGTGTTCTCCGGCGAACGGGCGACCACGCTCGTCAACGGATTATCCGTCGCGGTGCTTATTGCGGCGCTGGCACTGGTCATCCTTTTCCCGGCAAACGGCGCCGCATTCGGCGGAGCCATCGTCAATGACGGTTTCAGCCGCTTCATGAAAGTGCTGACGCTGATCGGCTCCATCGTGACGCTGATCATGTCGGTCGGTTTCGCCAAGGCGGAAAAGTTCGACAAGTTCGAATTCCCGGTCCTGATCGTGATTTCCACGCTCGGCATGCTGCTGATGGTTTCGGCCTCCAACATGCTGTCGCTCTATCTCGGCCTCGAACTGCAATCGCTGGCGCTCTATGTGCTGGCAGCGTTCAACCGCGATAGCGTCCGTTCGACGGAAGCCGGCCTGAAATACTTCGTCCTCGGCTCGCTGTCCTCGGGCATGCTGCTTTACGGCATTTCGCTCGTCTATGGTTACACCGGTCATATCGGCTTTGTCGAAATCGCGCAGGCCGTCTCCGGCGGACAGCGCGAGCTGGGCCTGGTGTTCGGTCTGGTCTTCATTCTGGCCGGTCTGGCATTCAAGATTTCCGCCGTTCCGTTCCACATGTGGACGCCGGACGTCTATGAAGGCGCGCCGACCCCGGTAACGGCATTCTTCGCCGCCGCGCCGAAGATGGCCGCCATGGCGCTCATCATCCGCGTCGTCTCCGAAGCCTTCGCCCCGGTCACCCATGACTGGCAGCAGGTCGTGATCTTCATCGCGCTTGCCTCGATGATCCTCGGTGCCTTTGCCGCCATCGGCCAGCGCAACATCAAGCGCCTGATGGCTTATTCCTCGATCAGCCATATGGGTTATGCGCTTGTTGGTCTGGCCGCAGGCACGGTGATCGGCGTGAAGGGCGTCATGATCTACATGGCGATCTACCTTGCCATGACGCTCGGCACCTTCGCGTTCATCCTCGCAATGCGCACCAAGGACGGCAATGTCGAGAACATCGATGATCTGGCCGGTCTGTCCCGCACCAACCCGGTGCTGGCAACGATCATGACCATCTTCCTGTTCTCGCTCGCTGGCATCCCGCCGCTCGCAGGCTTCTTCGGCAAGTGGTACACCTTTCTTGCCGCTGTGCAGGCCGGTCTCCTGCCGCTCGCCATCATCGGTATCGTGGCTTCGGTCGTGGGCGCGTTCTACTACCTGCGCATGATCAAGATCATGTGGTTCGATGAGCCGACGGGCGGTTTCGTTCCGGTCGCGGGCGAGCTTCGCCTCGTTCTCGGCGTAACGGGTGCCTTCGTGCTCTTCTACGTCTTCATTGCTGGCCCGATCGGTGGCTTTGCCGAAGCCGCAGCCAAGACGTTCTTCTGATTAATGCATGAGGCGGAAGCATAGATGAGTTTTGCGCTTTCGCCTGTTGCGGCAAATGAGGGCTACCGTCTCGAAAGCTTCGAGACGGTAGGTTCCACCAACGCTGTTGCCCTTGAACGGGCAGCCGCCGGTGATCCGGGCAGGCTCTGGCTTGTCACGAAGAAGCAGGAAAGCGGCCGCGGGAGAAGGGGCCGTGCCTGGTCTACGCCGGAAGGCAATCTTGCCTCCACGCTTCTCCTCGTCGAATCCTATGAAATGAAGACGGCGGCGACGCTTGGTTTCGTCGCCGGGCTGTCGCTTGCCGATGCGCTTGACGCGGTATTCGCCGCAACCGGGCCTGCCGTGCCGCCGACGATCGGCCTCAAATGGCCAAACGATGTGCTGCTGAATGGCGCCAAACTGTCTGGCATCCTGCTCGAATCCTCTATTCTGGCGACAAACCTGTTCGCCGTTGCTATCGGCATCGGAACGAATGTAGTCGCCTTTCCCGACGATTTGCCCTACGCGGCCACGTCCCTGCGTGCGCTCGGCAGCAAATGCGATGCGGAAACCTTGTTCGCGGCCCTGTCGGATGCATGGTCTGTCAATTATCGCGTCTGGAACGAGGGGCGCGGCCTTGATGACATTCGCAAGCGCTGGCTGCAGCGCGCCCATGGTCTTGGCCAGCGTGTGACGATGCAGGTTGAAGGCCGTATCGTCGAGGGCCATTTTGATACGATTGACGAGTCATGCCGTTTTGTTATTCGCGAAGATGACGGCTCGCGGGTTGCGGTAACGGCTGGCGATGTCTATTTCGGAACTGCTGCTACAATACGCAAATAATTTGCTTTGTTTTGTCTTGCCAGGGTTGCAACAGGACAACTTTAGGTCCAGTTGATGCGGCAAGACCGCTCGATAGTCATAGAGGAAATTTCATGGCCCGATCCAATACTACGGAACTCGTCTTTCTGCCGCTTGGCGGCGTGGGCGAAATCGGCATGAATTTGGCCATGTACGGTTACGGTCCCGCAGATAATCGCGAGTGGCTGGTGGTGGATATGGGCGTGAGCTTTGCGGGGCCGGAACAGCCCGGCGCCGATCTCATCCTGCCGGATATCCGCTATCTTGAGGCTGAAAAGCACAATCTGCGCGGCATCGTCATCACCCATGCGCATGAAGACCATTTTGGCGCGCTGCTCGATCTGTGGCCGCGCCTGAAAGTGCCTGTCTACGCGACGCCTTTCACCGCCGGTCTGCTTGAAGCCAAGCGGCAGTCGGAAGACGGCGCGCCCGAAATCCCGATTACCGTTTACAACGCGGGCGGGAAGTTCGAGGTCGGGCCTTTCAAGGTCGAAGCGGTGGCCGTTACCCACTCGATTCCCGAGCCGGTTTCGCTGGCCATTACCACGCCGCTCGGTACGGTCGTGCACACGGGCGACTGGAAGATGGACCCGGAGCCGTCGCTGGGGCCGGTTATCGACGAGGCGCGTTTCCGCGCTATCGGCGATGCGGGCGTGCTGGCGCTGATCTGCGATTCCACCAATGCGCTGCGCGAGGGTGAATCCCCTTCGGAGCGGCAGGTCGGCGAGAGCTTGCGCGAGTTGATTGAAAATGCGCGTGGCCGCGTTGCGATCACGACCTTCTCCTCGAATGTCGGGCGCATCCGCTCCATCACGGAAGCCGCGCGTGACGCGGGCCGTCAGGTGCTGGTGGTCGGGCGTTCGATGAAGCGCGCAATCTCCGTTGCGACCGAGCTTGGCTATATGGAAGGCCTGCCGGAATATCTCAGCGAAGAGGATTACGGCTATATTCCACGCGAGAATGTGGTGATGATCCTGACCGGCAGTCAGGGTGAACCGCGTGCCGCGCTCGCCAAGCTGGCGCGTGACGAAATGCGCAGCCTTGCCTTGTCGGCGGGCGACACGGTCATCTATTCATCCCGCGCCATTCCGGGCAACGAAAAGGCCATTCTCGACATCAAGAACCGCCTGATCGATCGCGGCATCAAAATCATCGGCGATGAGGATGCACTGGTCCATGTGTCCGGCCATCCGCGCCGCAACGAATTGCGCCGCATGTATTCCTGGGTTCGCCCGCAAATTCTGGTGCCGGTGCACGGCGAGGCCGCGCATCTGGTCGCGCAAGGATCGCTCGGCGCGATGGAAGGCATCGAGCAGGTCGCGCAGGTGCGTGACGGCGACATGCTGCGTCTGGCCCCCGGCAAGGCCGAAATCATCGATGAAGCGCCGGTAGGCCGCATCTACAAGGACGGCAAGCTGATCGGCGACGAGGAAGAAATCGGCATGGTCGAGCGCCGCAAGCTTGCCTATGTCGGCCATGTGGCCGTCTCTGTTCTGCTGGATCGTGACCACAAGATCGTTGATGAGCCTGACCTTGTGACGTTCGGCGTGCCGGAAGAAAACGCCGTCGGCGACCTGATGGAGGACATTCTCCTGGACGCCGCAATCGAGGCCATCGACAGCATTCCGCGCGTGCGCCGCAAGGACCTCGAGCTGGTGCGCGAGTCCGTGCGCCGTGCGGTTCGTGCTGCGGCAAATGAGGCATGGGGCAAAAAGCCGGTGGTGACCGTATTCGTGAATAGGATACGCTGAACCATAGCTGATAACAGCAAGGGAGGTGCTGATGCTCGAACGCTTGAACCACGTCGCGATTGCCGTTCCGGATATTGAGGCCGCCGCAGCGCTTTATCGCGGCAAGCTCGGCGCCAAGGTCACCGAGCCGCAGGCGCTGCCCGAACATGGCGTGACCGTGGTTTTCATCGACGTCGGCAACACCAAGATCGAATTGCTGGAGCCGTTGGGCGAGGGGTCGCCCATCGCGGCATTTCTGGAAAAGAACCCGTCGGGCGGGATGCATCATCTGTGCTACGAGGTCACAGACATCGTTGCCGCGCGCGACCGTCTGAAGGCGGAGGGCGCGCGCATCCTCGGTGACGGAGAGCCGAAGACCGGCGCGCATGGCAAGCCGGTCCTGTTTCTCCATCCCAAGGATTTCAATGGCACGCTGATCGAGCTTGAAGAGGTGTAATCATGTCTCTGGTTTCGGGAATAGCCATCTATTTCATCATCTGGTGGACCACGCTTTTCGCGCTCCTGCCGGTGGGCCTGCGCACGCAGGCCGAAGAAAATGAAGTGACTTTGGG
>Ga0180222_1000808_pt1 | contig 39707 bp, 28 predicted proteins | sample eDN5th37CKraftOP_FD_151336 | JGI IMG/M metagenome (GOLD analysis project Ga0180222, IMG submission 151336) | Enriched Organic Plus compost microbial communities from Emeryville, California, USA - eDNA 5th pass 37_C Kraft OP (version 2) (version 2) ...
GTCGATGGCGGGTCGGACCGTGACGACGCTGCACGGACGGCAGGACCTGCCGGACCTGCACGCGCTCTATTCAGGCTTTCCGGAAATGCCGCTGGTCTCGATTTCGATGGCGCAGCGCGCGCCGGTGGCGACGGCAAACTTTGTCGCCAACGTCCCGCACGGCATTCCCGAAAACCTGCATCAGCTCGTGACCCAGCCTCGCGGCGGCTATCTTGCCTTCCTCGGCCGGATTGCCCCGGAGAAGCGGCCTGACCGGGCGATCGCCATTGCGCGCGCGGCGGGCATGCCGCTGAAGATCGCGGCCAAGGTCGATCGCATCGACGAGGATTATTTCCGCGAACAGATCAAGCCGCTGATCGACGCCAGCCCCCACATCGAGTTCATCGGCGAGATCAATGAGCGCCAGAAGAGCCGCTTCCTCGGCGAAGCCAGCGCCGTGCTGTTCCCAATCGATTGGCCCGAGCCGTTCGGCCTCGTCATGATCGAGGCCATGGCCTGCGGCACACCGACCATCGCCTTCCGCTGCGGGTCGGTGCCGGAAGTCATCGAGGACGGCGTCACCGGCGCGATCGTCGAATCCGAGGACGCGGCGATTGCCGCGTTGCCGCGCGTGCTGGCGCTGGATCGCCGAAAGATTCGACGCCGGTTCGAGCAACGGTTTACGGCACCGCGCATGGCCAGGGACTATGTCGATCTTTACAAATCGCTGGTATCGCGCGCCGACGACGACAGCGGCCAGCTCAGAATGATTCCGTCTCCGGATTTGCTGACCCCATCGAGACCCTAACGTGCCTCGAGCCAAGGAAAAGCCGTCGACGCACGCCCTTGTCGAACAGATCGCGGAGGTCCCGTTCTATATTCCGGCGACCGGGCCCTCCACACGGCCGCGGCGCAGTCTCAAGCATGACGATTGTTTCGCCATCCTCGACGACCACGGCGACATCGGTGCCACGCCCGGCGGCCCGGACGGGCTTTATTGCCGCGACACCCGTTTTCTCGGTCTGCTCGAATTGCTGTTGAACGGTTCGCAACTGCTGGTGCTCGGCTCCAGCCTGCGCGACGACAACGCTTCGCTCACTGTCGACCTGACCAATCCCGACATCTATTTCGAGCAGAAGCTGGTACTGCCGAAAGACACCCTGCATGTGGTGCGCACCATATTTCTGTGGCGCAACACCGCCTATCAGCGACTCCGAATTCAAAATCATGGCGATCGCGATGTGCATTGCGTCTTCGGCATGTCGTTTTCGAGCGACTTTGCCGACCTGTTTGAAGTGCGTGGCATGCGGCGCGAACGCCGCGGCAGCGCAAGCAGCGCGCTGCACGGCCATGATCGCGTAACTCTCAAATATATCGGACTCGATGGCGTGACGCGTTGTACGGCGTTGTGCTTCAACCCCGCGCCCGACCGCCTGTCTACCGGAACGGCCTCTTATGAGATCGCGCTTGCACCCGGCGAATTCCGCACCATCGATCTGACGATCGAATGCCGCGGCGATGACGGCCCCGCGCGTTCGCTGCCATTCCGCCGAGGCATGCGCGCCGCGTTGGTGGATCGCAGGCTCTCCGGCCGCAACACCACGACGATCACGACCTCCAACGCCATTTTCAATGAGATGATATTTCGCAGCGTCTCGGACCTCGTGATGCTCCTGACCGAGACCGCGGATGGGCCCTACCCTTACGCCGGCATCCCCTGGTATTCGACGACATTCGGTCGCGACGGCATCATCACCGCCATGCAGACGCTTTGGTGCGCTCCGGGCCTCGCCCGTGGCGTTTTGCGGCGGCTTGCGGCGCTGCAGGCCGAGAAGTCCGATCCCGACGCCGATGCCGAACCGGGCAAGATCCTGCACGAGATGCGAAGCGGCGAGATGGCCGAACTCGGCGAGGTGCCGTTCAAGCTCTATTACGGCAGCGTCGATTCAACGCCGTTATTCGTGCTGCTGGCGGGTCTCTATCTCGAGCGCACCGGCGATCTTACCCTGATCCGCGAATTGTGGCCGAACATCGAGCGCGCACTCGCCTGGATCGATGGACCCGGCGATCCTGACGGCGACGGCTTCGTCGAATATCACCGGCAGAACGATGACGGTCTGATCAATCAGGGCTGGAAGGATTCGCACGATTCCATCTTCCATGCTGACGGGAGTTTTGCGCAGGGACCGATCGCGCTTTGCGAGGTCCAGGGTTATGTCTATGCGGCAAAGAAACATGCTGCGCGGATCGCCCGCAGCCTGGAACTGGACGACCAGGCGCGCTCGCTTGAGAACGCCGCCGACGCGCTGAAGCGGAAATTCGATGCAGCATTCTGGTGCAGCGATATCGGCACCTATGCGCTCGCACTCGACGGCAAGAAACGGCCCTGCCGCGTCCGCAGCTCCAATGCCGGACAAGTCCTGTTCAGCGGCATCGCCGCTGCCGAGCACGCCGAATTAATCGCGCATCAGATGATGCACCCGTCATTTTTCTCCGGCTGGGGCATCCGCACCATCGGCCGCGAAGAGCCGCGCTACAACCCGATGTCGTATCACAACGGCTCGGTCTGGCCGCACGACAATTCGCTGATCGCGGCCGGCCTTGCGCGCTACGGTCACAAGACCGCGGTGTCCCGCATCTTCCAGGGATTGTATGACGCGGCATCCTACATGGACCTGCGACGCCTGCCGGAGCTCTATTGCGGCTTTCAGCGCGCGCGCCGCCGCGGGCCGACGCTCTATCCCGTCGCCTGCTCGCCGCAGGCCTGGGCCGCGGGAGCGCCGCTCCTTCTCATCCAGTCGTCCCTCGGTATCGAATTCGATCCGCAGCGCTGCGAAATCGTGCTGCGCAACCCGCAGCTTCCGGCCTTTGTCGATCACATCACGTTGCATGACCTGCGCGTCGGCCCGCGCAGCGTCGATATCGCGTTGCGCCGGCAGGATACCGGCGCCGCGTTGCGCGTTTTGCGCAACGACGAACACGTCAAGGTCAGCGTCGTATTCGACTGAAGCCCTGTCATCCGAACGCGTTACGCCCTCGCGGGCACACCGCTCGCCAGGCGCTGGCCAATCGAGGTCAGCAGCAGGTTGTGCGCGCGGTCCACGATCTCGTCGAGCGAGGGCGTGCGTGCGAACATCGCCCGCGCCTCGGCCAGCAAGGCCTCGCGGCTCGGCACCTGCGGCAGCGACGGCAGGATTTCGGCGGCCCGGTGCCCGGCATCGATCAGCTGATCGCGGATCGCCGACAGCTCGGCGCTATGCAGCGCGGCAGCGACCGCAAGCGCGATCCGCTCGCTGTTGAAGCTTGCGGCGAGTTGCTCGGCGGCGCGATTGATCACACGCGCGCCCAGACGCCGCTCGTTTCGCAGCACCTCGGCCGGCGGCGATTTCAGGTTCCAGACGACGCCGAGGAACGACAGGCTCTTCAGGATGTAGAAGGTCGGATCGATCTCCCACCAGCGGAAGCCTTGCCGCACGCTGCTCTGGTAGGCGTGATGGTTGTTGTGCCAGCCCTCGCCCATCGTGAAGATGGCCAGCAGCCAGTTGTTGCGGCTGTCGTCGCCGGTCACATAGCGCTTGCGGCCGCGCACATGCGCCAGCGAATTGATGCAGAAGGTGGCATGATAGACCGCAACCGTGCTGCAGAAGAACCCGATGAAGAGGCCCGGCCATCCGGCGAGAAGGAAGCACAGGACCGCAAGGCCCACGGCCGGCACGAGTTCGAACCGGTGTAACCACATCAGTTCGGGATAACGGGCGAAGTCCTCGACCTTCACGAGGTCGGTGGTGTCATGCCTGCGCGCGAAGATCCAGCCGACATGGCTGTAGAAGAAGCCCTTGTGCCGCGGCGAATGCACGTCCTCGGGCGTATCAGAATGCAGGTGATGATGACGGTGCTTTGCGGCCCACCACAAGACGCTCTTTTGCGCGGTGCTTTGCGCAAGCACCGCAAGAATGAACTGGAACACGCGGCTGGTCGAATAGGACCGGTGCGAGAAGTAGCGGTGATAGCCCGCGCCGATTGCGAAGATGCGCAGCCAGTACAGCGCGATGCCGAGTGCGACGGCCTGCCAGGTGACGCCGGACCAGATCGCGGCGAAGCAGGCGAGATGAACCAGCACGAAGGGAATGGCGGACGGATAGATGATGTCCTCGTGCGTATCGGCGTTGGTCAAGGGTGCTTCCTTTGGTGTGTTCGGACGACGTGCGGCCTGCAACCAGCATAGCGCCGGCCGCAGGTGTTCTCGCGCGACAAATCACGCCTGCGACTCATTTCGTGGACAGGGCGTGCGTGCGATCCACACGGATTTCAGTCGAGATTTAGGGGGAAGATCGTTGTCAGGCGCGCTCTGCGCGGCAAGGCCAAGTCGTTCGGCCGAAAGCTCGATTTCGCCTACCTAAGCCATCTCCGCCCTCTATACAAGGCGGCGCTCGACGGTGGCGCAAGGCGCGATTAGTCTCATGCAGAATAATATTCCATACAACAACGTAGGGGGAAACAATGACCGCGCCAGCCCTTGCCTCGATCCTGCCGGGCGAAATGACTGAACTGCGGCTGCGGCCGCTCTTTCTGTTCGAGCTGGCCGTGAAGCCGGCCTACGTCATCGGTAATACGCCGGGCGTTGACCGGCGCGTTGGCGAAATCACCGGCGGCCGCTTCGAAGGCGAGCGCCTGCGCGGCAAGATCCTCTCCGGCGGCAGCGACTGGCAGGCGGTACGCGCGGACGGCGCCTGGATGCTGGACGTGCGCTGCGTGATGGAAACCGACGACGGCGCGCTGATCGGCATGACCTATCGCGGCATTCGGCACGGCCCGAAGGAGGTGCTCGATCGCATCGCCAAGGGCGAAGTCGTCAATCCGTCGCTCTATTACATGCGGGCGACGCCCTATTTCGAGACCGCATCGGAGAAATACAATTTTCTCAATCTGATGGCGGCCGTCGCCTATGGGCACCGGCTTGCCACGGGGCCGATCTACAGCGTGTTCGAAATCCTGTAGCAAGGCCCGGACGCGCGCCTGAAACAAACCTCGACAGGCCGAACGGCCGCAGCTAAATAGCGCGTCCGCAGCGGCCAATTCCGCTAAGTCTCGGGTTATGCGGCAGAAATCCGCACCGGACTTCGCTCATCCCCGGTTTGTTTCCTTCGAACGGCCTCATGAACCGCAATTTGTCCCGCCATCTGTCGAACCTCGAGACAGAAGCCATCGTCATTCTGCGTGAAACTGCAGTGGCCTTCGAGCGCCCGGTGCTGATGTATTCCATCGGCAAGGATTCCAGCGTGCTGCTCCACCTGTGCCGCAAGGCTTTTCACCCCGGCAAGATCCCGTTCCCGGCCCTGCATATCGATACCACCTGGAAGTTCAGGGACATGATCACCCACCGCGACCGGATGGCGGCGGAGCTGGGCCTCGACCTCATCGTGCATACCAACCGCAAGGCGATCGAGGACGGCATTCACCCGATCGCGTCCGGCTCGTCGGTTTACACTCGCGAAATGAAGACCAAGGCGCTGCGCGACGCGCTCGATGCGGGCAAGTTCGATGCGGCGATCGGCGGCGCAAGGCGGGACGAGGAGCCCAGCCGCTCCAAGGAGCGTATCTTCTCGGTGCGCGGCCCGAACCATTCCTGGGATCCGCGGCGCCAGCGGCCCGAATTGTGGCATCTCTACAATCCGCAGCTTGCGCCGGACGAGACGATGCGCGTCTTCCCGCTATCGAATTGGACCGAGCTCGATGTGTGGGAATACATCCTCGCCGAGAACATCCCGGTCGTGCCGCTCTACTTTGCCAAGAAGCGGCCCGTCGTCGAGCGCGGCGGCAGTCTGATCATGATCGACGACGACCGCCTCGAATTGCTGCCGGGCGAGCAGCGAAAAGAAATCGTCATCCGCTTCCGGTCGCTCGGATGTTATCCGCTGTCGGCGGCCGTGCAGTCGCAAGCCGCGAGTGTCGCCGACATCGTCGAGGAACTTCGCACGACACGGCAGTCGGAACGCGCCGGGCGCCTGATCGACGCTGACGAAGTCTCCTCGATGGAACGCAAGAAGCGCGAGGGCTATTTCTGATGCGAGCGCTTGTCACCGAACGCGATCACCTGCGCTTTCTCGCCTGCGGCGCGGTCGACGATGGAAAGTCGACCCTGATCGGACGCCTGATGGCCGAAACCGGCTCGGTGCCGGACGATCTGATGGCGAACCTCGTCCACCTGTCGAAAAAATTTGGCACCACGGGCGACGACCTCGATTACGCGCTGCTGCTGGACGGCCTCGAAGCCGAGCGCGAGCAAGGCATCACCATCGACGTGGCCTATCGCTATTTCGGCACGCCAAAGCGCGCCTTCATCGTCGCCGACACGCCGGGCCATGAGCAATACACACGCAACATGGTCACCGGCGCCTCGAATGCCGAGTTTGCGCTGCTTCTCGTCGACGCCAAGGCCGGATTGACGCGCCAGACGCTGCGCCACAGCCGCATCCTGTCGCTGCTCGGCATCCGCCGGGTGCTGCTCGTCGTCAACAAGATGGACCTCGTTGGGTGCCGTCAGGCGCCTTTCGATGCCATCCGCGACGAATATCAGGTGTTCGCCGCGCAGCTCGCCTTCGACCATGTCGAAGCGATCCCGGTCGTCGCCCGCGACGGCGACAACATCGTCAACCGCAGCGATCGGATGCCCTGGTACAAGGGCCCGACGGTGCTGGAGCATCTCGAGACGGTGCCGGTCTCGATGCATCAGCATGAACAGCCGGCGCGCTTCCATGTGCAGTCGGTGGTGCGCACGCAATCCGGCGGCCGCGGCTATACCGGCTATATGTCGTCGGGTGCATTCAACCGCGGCGATGCAATCATCGTCGGCCGGTCGCGCCGCCCGTCCACGATCAAGGAAATCTACGTTTACCCGGACGTTGTCGACAGCATCGAAACCGGCCAGGCCGCGACCATCGAATTGGCCGACCAGGTCGACGTGTCACGCGGCGATATCTTCGCGCCGCCGGACAGCATGCCGGAGGTGGCCGACCAGTTCTCGGCGCATCTCGTCTGGTTGAACGAGCATCCGATGCTGCCGGGCCGCACCTATTCGCTGCGCATCGGCACGCACACCGTCGCGGCCACCGTCACCGCATTGAAATACGGCACCGATATCGAGACTGGCGAGCACGCCGCCGTCACGACGCTCGGGATCAACGACATCGGCTATTGCAACATCGCAACCACCGAGCCGGTTGCGTTCGATGCCTATGCCAAGAACCGCGAAACCGGCGCCTTCATTCTGATCGACCGGCAGACCGGCGCGACCGCGGGCGCCGGAATGGCGGATTTCGCGCTCTATCGCGCGAGCAATCTCGTCAAGCAGAGCTACGAGATCGACAAGGCGTTCCGCGCCAAGATGAAGGGGCAGCGCCCGACCACCGTCTGGTTCACCGGCCTGCCGAGCGCCGGCAAGTCGACCATCCTCAATCTGGTGGAACAGAAGCTCAGCCGCCGTGGCGTCCACACCTATGCGCTCGACGGCGACAATCTGCGCCTCGGGCTCAATCGCGACCTCGGCTTCACCGAAGCGGACCGCGTCGAGAATGTGCGCCGCGCCGGCGAAGTCGCACGCCTGATGGTGGATGCGGGTCTCGTCGTCCTCTGCGCATTCGTATCGCCCTTCCGCAATGAGCGGCGATCAGTGCGCGAGCGGCACGAACCCGGCGAGTTCATCGAAGTGTTCGTCGATACGCCGCTCGAGATCTGCGAGGCGCGTGACCCGAAGGGCCTCTACGCCAAGGCGCGCGCCGGCAAGGCGTTCCATGTGACCGGCATCGACTCGCCCTATGAGCCGCCGCTCGAGCCCGAGATCCGGCTGCGAACGGAAACCGGTACGCCGGACGATATGGCCGAACAGGTCATCGCGCATATGATAAAGCTCGGAGTGATCGCGCGCTGATGCGGCGTCGATGACGCCGTCTGTCCCCTGAGCCCGGGTGGGTTGCACCGTGAGCGTTGGCCTGATCGCACTTCTGGACGACGTCGCGGCCATCGCCAAGGTCGCCGCGGCGCAGCTCGACGACGTCGCGGCGCAGGCCGCAAAGGCGGGCGCCAAGGCCGCGGGCGTCGTGATCGACGACGCCGCGGTCACGCCCCGCTACATGACGGGCTTTGCCGCGGTGCGCGAAATTCCGATCGTGCGCAAGATCGCGATCGGCTCGTTGCGCAACAAGCTGTTGATCCTGCTCCCCATCGCCCTCGTGCTCAGCTCCTTCCTTCCGGGCGCGATCACCCCGCTGCTGATGATCGGCGGCGCGTACCTTTGCTACGAGGGCACCGAGAAGGTGTTCGAGGCGCTTCTGCCGCACAAGGCGCACGAGCACGAAACAGCCATCGGTTCGGTTGTCCTCAACCCGCACAGCCTCGAAGACCAGAAGGTCGCGAGCGCGATCAAGACCGATTTCATCCTGTCGGCGGAAATCATGGCCATCGCGCTGTCTGCCATTCCGGCCGGCAACGTCGTGACTCAGGCGATCGTGCTCGCGATCGTTGCGGTCGGGATCACCGCTGCGGTCTATGGCGCCGTCGCACTCATCGTCAAAGCCGACGATCTCGGCGTCTGGCTCGCGGCGGGCCGGAGCGTTTCCGTTCTGGGCTCGGTCCAGCGCGGCGTTGGACGCGCGTTGGTCTATGGCATGCCGGGCTTTCTGAAGCTTCTTACCATCGTCGGCACGGCGGCGATGATCTGGGTGGGCGGCGGCATTATCGTCCACGGCCTCGAACATTACGGCCTGACGACACTCCCGCACGCAATCCATCATGCCGCGGAGGCGGCGTCACATCTCGTTCGGCTGCTTCCCGGCGCGGTCGACTGGATCGTCAATGCCGCCGGCGCAGGCGTTGTCGGGCTTTGCGTCGGCGCAGTTCTGATCCCGGTGACGGGCTACGCGATCGCACCGGTCTGGAATGCCTTGATGACGGTGGTGCGAAAGTTTCGCAGCGCCTGAAGCGCTCGCCGCGTCGATATACGACCGCCTTCCCTTTGCCGCGTCGGGCGCGGGCACAGGCCGCCGCGCGTACGCGGCAGCCGATGGCGCAGCGTTGCGCCTTTACTGAGAGAGTCGATCCGGGAGCGACCGGAATCGCTCCAGCTGATCCGCCTTCAATTCCCGGTTGGCGTCACGGCCAACGAAGATCTTGAACATCACATGACCTTCGGGATTGAAGAACAGGATGGACGCCGAATTACGTCCCATGAACGGACGCTCGACGAAAGCGATCTGCGTGCAACGGTCGTGACGCAAATGCCCATGAAACCCCGTCGTGCCCGGAACGTTGTAATAGCCCCGCGAGACCTGGCCGGCGGGGATCGGTCCGCCAAATTCCATGATCCCGTCGTCGGTATGCACGATCAGTGTGACGTCGCCCCATTGAGCGACATCGCCCATGACATCGACGAAGCGCGCGCCATCGACGAAGCGGCGCATGCCCTCCGGCAATGCGCACACCACGTCATGCGGCGAGACGCCGGCTTCCTTGGCATATTGCTCGACGATCACATCCGGGTGCTTGGCCAGATGCTCGGCGAGGACGGCTGACGATTGCATGATGGGCTCAGGCCGCACGCGCGCGGGTGATCGTCTGCCGGATCTCGAAGCCCTCGAACTTCGGATGGGCCAGATAGAGCGAGGTGGTCGCTGGACTGCCCGCGTTGGCATGCGCCTTGCGGAATTCCTCCGACTTGGTCCACGAGTCGAAGGCTTCACGGCTCTGCCACAAGGTATGCGAGGAGTAGAGCGTGTGATCCTCCGCTTCGGGACCGCGCAGCAGATGGAATTCCACGAAGCCCGGCATCTTCTCAAGGTGCGAGTCGCGCGACGACCACACCTTTTCGAACTCGGCTTCCGATCCCTTCTTCACCATGAAGCGGTTCATCGCGATAAACATCATCACACTCTCTCTTCTCGGTTTGTGATCAGGCAGGCGCCGCCGCGCGCATCACAATGCGCTGAACCGCACCCGTAGTGAACCCTTGTAAACCGTGCCGGGAGGCGGCGCAGCCCAAAGGATGTCGTTCTGCGCTGACCCATCGTTTGCGCTGACAGGGATCGCGAATGGACGATAATACTCGTTCAGGAGGTTATCGACCGTGAAGCCGAGCATCACATCCTTGACCGGTTCATAGGTGAGGAACAGGTTGATCAGGTCATAGGACGTGCTGGGCAGGTAGCCGGCCGGAACATTCAGATTCGCCGCAGCGGAGGTCCAGTAGCCGCCGATGGTCAGCTTCCTGTCGAGGAGCCGCACGCCGAGCGTCGTGACGATCTTGTTGGGCTGGATGGTCGCCAGCCCCTCTCCGGTCATGTCGTTGTAGCCGCGCTGAAGCTGACCCGAGACACCGAGGAACCAGGTTCCGGCGTCATACATCGTCTCGGCTTCAAACCCCTGAATGTGCGCCTTGTCGATATTCTGGTACTGGAAGTACTGGCTGTAGTTGCCAAGAAAGACCGGCGGCGCGAACGGGCTGAAGCGCACGAACACATTGACAGGGTCGGACGCGACCATCTCGATATAGTCTTCGAGATTGTTCCGATAGGCGCTGAACTTGCCGCGGAACGAGTCGCCCGTGGTGAAGATGTTGTCGAACTTCAGGTTCAACCCGACTTCGCTGGTCTTGCCGATTTCCGGACGCAGGTTCGGATTGGGCAGGAAGCAGAACAGCCCGCCGCCGCCACTCGGACAGTTGAAGAGGACCGGACCGCCGCCGCTCGAATGTCCGCCGGCCACCAATGTCTCGGTGATCGAGGGTGCGCGATATCCTTCGGCGTAGCTGACATAAGGCGTGACGCCCTTCACCGGCGTGATGCCGACGGTGATCTTCGGCGACACGCGGTCCCCGGACGCGTTCGCATTGAAGCTCTCCAGCTCGTATTTGTCGTAGCGCGCCGCGCTGACCACTTCGAGCCAGTTGGACCAGGTCGATTTCCACTGCACGAATGCGCCGGACACGGTTCGCACTCCACCCGGCGTCGTGATGTTGGAATTGCCGGAGGTATCCGTCGTCGTGACATCGTCCTGGAACATGTCACCGCCGAACGTGATCGCATTGGCCCATTCGCCCATATTGAAGCGCATGGTGTTGTTGGCATCGAAGCCGAGCGTTTCGAGCAAGTAGCTGCGCTTGTCACCGACGCAGCCCGAGATATCGTTGCCCGGCGTCGTACACACGCCCGCCTGCGCGGTCGTGCTCAGGTGATAGGTCTTCGTCTGCTCGCTGTTGGTGCGATTGCTGTAAACGTTGACGTCCCAGTTGAAGAGATTGTCGTCCGGCCGGTAATATTTCCAGCGCACCGTACCGGTCGTGTTGTGCAGGTCCGTCGCATAGACCGAGGAGCCCTGGTTCAGGGCGCGCTGCGCAGTCGTGGCGACAGCGCCGCGATTGAATTGCCCGACATTGTAGAGATATTCCTGCCCGATGAATCCGAACTTGATCTCATGGCCATCGGCCGGGCGGAAGGTCGCCTTGGCCATACCGGTGGAAATGTGGTTGCCGGTATTGGAGATCTCCTGGCCGTCGCCGTCCTTGTAATCGCTCTGCATCCGGTGGGTGCCACCGACGATGAAGTCCGCATTCGGGCTTCCGCGCACCGCTGTGAAAGCCGACGCCATTCCGCGTCCGGAATTAGACCCCAGCATGCCGCCGAACGCCGTGGCGAAACGTTCCTTGGGCTGCAGGATGTCGTCGACGTCCTTGGTGCGGAACGAGACCACGCCGCCGATCGCGCCGGAGCCGTAGACGTTTGCGGTCGGACCGCGCACGACCTCGACGCCACCGACCAGTTCCGGATCGAGGAAGAAGCCGCCATTCGCATTGTGGCCGCTGCGCTGATAATTCTGACGCGCCCCGTCGACGGTGACGGCAACGCGGCCGAAGTCCTGCAAGCCGCGGATATTGATCGAGGACTCCGGCGAGTCGCCGCGCTGCTCAAAGGACACGCCCGGAACATTGTAGAAAATGTCCGAGAGGCGCTTTGGGTCGATTCTCTGGATTGTCGGCAGGGTGACGACGCTGACCGGGGCCAGTACGTCGATGGCGGCCTGCTGGGTCTGAGCGTTCTCGATGGATGGCGGCGGAGCTTCCGCCGGACCTGCGGGCGCCGCAGGCTGCGCCGCCACGGCACGCGGCTTGCGGCCGATATTTGTGACTGTGATCGTTTCCAGAACCTGTTCGGCAAACGCGGTCGCAGACCACACCGATATTAAACCGAACATCGAAACGCCGACCAGCAACCGCTGTCGCGCCACGCTACGTAGCGACATCAAGAGCCCCCAAAGCTATCGAATTGTTTTGGGCTGGCTGGCGTATCGCTGACGCGATGGCTTGCTGGCACGACCGCAAAAACGGTCAAAAATTTGTGTATTGGAGCGGTTTCTTCAGGTCAACGCGCGGCGACCCGCTTTGTAGGTATTCCAGGGAAGGCCTGGGAGTGGCGGTGTTGTCACCCCGCCGGCTGCGCGGTGTGCGGACCTTTCGCCAGCCCAGGCTGCGAGACGTCCTCCAGGCCGCGGCCCTCGGGAATATCGCGGATATTCCGTGACAGCAGGAAGGTGATCGCGGCGCCGAGCGCGCTGACAATGGCCATCAGCGCCAGGACCCCGGCAACCCCGGCGAAGGCCTTGACCTGCGGCAACACGAAGATTCCGAGGGTCGCCCCGGCCTTGGCGCTCGCGGCGGCAAATCCGCTCGCGGAGGCTCTGACCGCGGTCGGGAACAGCTCGGGAGCCATCGTGAAGGTTGTGGCATTCGGTCCCGCATTCATCGCGAGATTGAAGAGGACGAAGCCGGCAAAAACGAGCGTGATATGCGCGCTTCCCTGCCCGCCGGACAGCACGGCCACGAGCAGCACCAGCATCCCGACGCACATGCCGACAAATCCGGTGATCTGCATGTGCAGCCGCCCGAAGCGCGGCACCGCCCAGATGCCGATCAGAAACCCGATCAGCAGAAACAGGTCGATGGCGGCGCTGCCGAGACCCGCCGCGAAATCGGCGGCGACGGGATCTTTCGGCTTTCCGCCGAGATGCAGCGCGGCGAGGATAACCGGCGTGAACAGCCCGATCCCGTAGGTCGCGATATCCATCAGAAACCATGGAATCGAGACCAGCGCCGTTCTGACCCGATAGGGTTGCGAGAACAGCACTGCCATGCCGCGATCGCCCGAAGGCGGCGGCTCGCTCGGATGCTCGATCGGCACATTGGTCAGGCCGGTGACCACGCGCGCCGCGCTTTCAGGGTGGCCATGCTCCAGAAGCCAACGCGGGCTTTCCGGCAACCACATCCGCATCAGCATGAAGACGAATGCGCCGGCACCGGTCGCGCCGACGATGAAGCGCCAGTCCATCGCCTCGCCGTGCAGGCGCAGGAGCGTCAACGCCACGCCGGCGCCGACCAGCATGCCGACCGATTGCAACGCGATGGTTGCAACCATCATGCGGCTGCGCTCGCGCTTGGGCATCGTCTCGGAGACGTAGGAGGCGCTGACCGGAAAATCGATCCCGATGCCGACGCCGATCAGGAACTGGCCGAACAGCACCGCGAGCGCATTCTCTGCGAACGCACTGAAGACGCCGCCCGTCGCGAGGATCGCCATGTCGATGATCAGGAGCGGCTTGCGGCCGAAGCGATCGGCGGCCGCCCCTCCGAAGGCCGCTCCGATGGCGGCGCCGAGGACCAGCGCCGCACCGATCAGCCCGACCACCAGCGGGGTGAGGCCGAACCGGCTTGTGAGGAGCGGCATCGCGACGCCAAGCGAGAAGATCGAGAATCCGTCCAGCAGCGTGCCGCCGCTGGCGAGAATCCAGATCGCGAACTGGCGCGGTCCCATCGCGGCGTGATCGAGCACCGCAAAATGGGGTACCGGAGCCGCGTTCTGTTCCGGCATCGCTAGTTCTTCTTGCCGGCTTTGTCGCTCTTGCCGGCTTTGTCAGTCTTGCCGGCCTTGTCAGTCTTGCCGGGTTTGTCGGCGTTGGTCTTGCCGCTTTTGGCTCCCTCGACTGCGGAGTGATAGAGCCTGCGGATCTCGGCGAGATCGACACTGGGCTTGGGCAACTTCAGCTTCATGTCTTCCATGGTGTCGGCGATGATCTGCGACACCGCGAGATTTCTGAACCACTTGTGGTTCGCCGGAATGACATACCACGGCGCGTGCTTCTTGGAGCATTTCGTCAGGGCATCCTCGAAGGCCACGATGTAATCGTCCCAGAAGTCGCGCTCCTTGTAATCGGAGTCGCTGATCTTCCATTGCCGCTCCGGATCGTCGAGCCGCTGCTGAAAGCGCGCGAGCTGCTCGTCCTTGGAGATGTACAGGAAGAACTTGAGGATCGTGGTGTTGTTGTCCTCGTGGAGGAGCCGCTCCCAGTCATTGATGAAATCGTAACGCGCCTTCCAGACCGGCTTCGGCACCATCTTGTGCACGCGCTCGACCAGCACATCCTCGTAATGCGAGCGGTTGAACACCGAAACCTCGCCCTTCCCTGGCGCATGCGGATGCACGCGCCAGAGGAAGTCGTGGTCCTTCTCTTCCGGCGTCGGCTGCTTGAAGCCCTGGACCTTGACACCCTGCGGATCCATCGCGCTGATGACATGCCAGCAGGTGCCGTCCTTGCCGGCGCCGTCGATGCCCTGCAGCACGATCAGCAGCGCATGATTGCGGTCGCCGTAGAACAGACGCTGCATATCGGTCAGCTTCTGGCGGTAACGGTCGAGATGCTTTGCGGCTTCGTCCGGGGAACTGATGCCGCCGTGGTAGTCCGGATCGATATCCTTGAGCCGGACCTTCTGACCCGGCGTGACCAGAAGCTTCTTTCTGAAATCCATCCGGGCTCTCCATCCATCATCCGGCAATCGGTTTTGCGAGATGTCGCATCTGCGCCTCGTTATCGTCGAAGCGACGCATGTAGATCAGCTTGACGATATCGATGACGATCATCCAGGCGAGGCACCACGCCCAGACCAGCGCGATCGCGCTCCAGTCGAGCCGCGGCATCAGGATGCCGAAGCCGCAGATCAGGATGGCCACAATCTGGGTCGCAACGATCGCAAGGAAAAGCGGCGCGCTCGGATAGGGCGGCATGAACACCGAATGGCGCGTGCGCACGACGAACAGGAGAAGATGCCCGCCGACCGCGAGCTGCAGGAACATCATGGTCTTGAGACTGTCCTTGTCGAGCGGGACCAGGGCGGTCAGCTTCGCGTCGCCGATCCATTCGAGCCCGATCAGCAGAAGACCGAGGCTCTGCGCAAACGACATCAGCCCCATCAGTCCGGAGAAGACCAGAACCTTGTGCATGTTCCAGCGCTCGGGCTTCGGCGACGGGGTCACATTGTCATAGGCAATGGTCATGATCGGAATGTCGTCGAGCAAGGCCAGCACGACGATCATCACCGCGGTCAGCGGCTGGAATTCGAAGAACACCACCGACGCCACCACCAGAAGCATGATGTCGAGCGTCATCGCGATGCGGTAATGCACGTAGCTCAGGATGCGCTGGAAGATCTGCCGCGCACCGATGATCGCATTGACGATGGTGGAGAGGCCGGGCGCCGTGAGGATCAGCGCGGCCGCGCTGCGCGCGGCGTCAGTCGCCCCGCTGACCGCGATGCCGCAATCGGCCTGGCGCAAGGCCGGCGCATCGTTCACGCCGTCACCCGTCATCGCGACGATATGGCCCCTGCTCTGCAAGGCCTTGACGATCTCGTATTTGTGCTGCGGAAACACCCGCCCGAACCCGTCGGCACGTTCGACGGCTTCGGCGATCTGCGGAGTGATCGTGGTGTTGCCATCCCTGAACAGATCGCTCGCGACGATCAGGTGGTCGCCCATGCCGAGTTGCTTGGCGATCTGGTCGCCGATCGCGACGTCGTCCCCGGTCACCATCTTGACGTTGAGGCCGAGCTTTTCGGTCTCGGCGATGGTGGCCTTGGCGTCGGGCCGCGGCGGGTCCTGCATGGTGACAAGGCCGACGAGCTGCCACGTCTTGCCGTCGTCGGAGCGGCCGACCCCGAGGGCGCGAAAGCCGCGCGAAGCGAGATCGGCCACGGAGCCATTGTATTTCGCAAGCGTCGCCGCATCCGGATCGGCGAGCGCGGCGATCACCTGCGGCGCACCCTTGGCGTATTCGACGGTGCGCCCCTGCGCATCGACAAGGGTCGCGACGGTGCGCTTGTTGACAGGATCGAAGGGCACGAATTTGGTCTGCTTGAACGCGGACAAAGCCGACTTGTCCGGGAGCGCGCGCATCACCGCAAGATCGATCGGGTCTTCGCTGGAGGTCTGGGTCGCAAGCGCCGCGCCGAGCAGCACGTCGTTGGCCTTGAAAGACCCAAACGGGATCGGCGTCTCGACCGTGAGCTGATTGAGCGTCAGCGTGCCGGTCTTGTCGCTGCAAAGGACATCGACGCCCGCCAGTTCCTCGATGGCCGAGAGCCGCGACAGGATCGCCTTCTGCTTCGACAAGGTGTAGGCGCCGATCGCCATCGTCACCGACATGACCGCCGGCAGCGCCACCGGGATCGAGGCAACCAGCAGGATGAGAACGAATTGCGCGATCGAACCGATGGTCGTCCAGTTCCAGGACGGCGCCACGACGATGTGCCGATAGACCTCGACCCCGACCAGCACCAAAGCCAGCGCAAAGGCGACGACGATCAGGAAGTCGCCGATCTGCAGCACCGCCTTCTGCGCGTGCGAGACCGAGCCGGCGGAAGCGACGAGCTTTGCGGTGCGCCCGAAGAAGGTGTTGTTGCCGGTCTTGGTGACGACGCCCGTCATGGAGCCTTGCTTGGCGATGCCGCCGGAATAGGCCGCGTCCCCCACCCGCTTCGACACAGGCAGCGACTCGCCGGTCAGGGCCGACTGATCGACGGTGAGATATTCGCCCTCGATCAGGAGGAGGTCCGCCGGCACGATCTGGCCGGCGGTGACATTGACCATATCGCCCGGAACAAGGTCCGCCGCATCGATCGAGGTCCAGGCGCCGTCGCGCAGCACCCTCGCCTTTGGCGCAAGGCCCTTCTTCAAGGCCTCCAGGGCGTTGGACGCCTTGTAGTCCTGCCAGAACCCGACCGCCGCGTTGTAGATCAACAGGCCGGTGACGACGGCAAAATCCGACCAGTCCTGACGGACCAGCGAGATCACCGCCGCGGCCTCGATCATCCAGGGCAGCGGGCCCCAGAAATAGGCCGCGAGCTTTTTCCAGCGGCTTTCGCTTTTCGCGACGATGGCATTCCTGCCATAGCGCGCAAGACGCGACGCGGCCTCCACCGACGTCAGCCCCTTGGGGGACGCGTCGAGCGACTTCAGTTCGGCCGCGATAGCGGATGGATCGAGGGGCGCCGGCTTGGTCCCGGCAGCATTGTCACTGGCCACGCCTGCCGCCCTCCTCGCAGGTTGGAAGCTCGGCGATGTTACACCGGAGATTTCCGACGCGTCACCCCGGCACGCGCCTCGCCTGTGCGCATCGTTACCGATGGATGACTGCAGATGGCTCGCTTGCGTGCCCTGTTTGGCCCGACGAGCACCCGCGCTATAGTATCGGTAATTGCCTTTATGACTATTTTTCACGACTCCTCCTTTGAGGTCGACGGTGAGCGCGATTTTCGGCACCCGGACCTGTCTCGCAGCAGCCGCGCTGTTGCTCGTGCTGTTGACCACGCCCTGCTTTGCACGAACTGCGCTGGTCATCGGTAACGGCGCCTACGTCGCCGCCGCGCCCCTTGCGAATGCGCCCAACGACGCATCCGACATGGCCGAAGCGCTGCGCGGCGCGGGCTTCGATGTCGAGCTGATCCTCGATGGCAGCCGCAAGGACATGAATGGGGCGATTGCGCGCTTCGCCGCACGGCTCAAGGGACGCGGCGGCGCAGGCTTGTTCTATTTCGCCGGGCACGGCGTGCAGTTCAACGGCGACAATTACCTCTTACCGATCGACGCGAGGGTCTCGTCTTCGGAGGACATCAAGACCGCAGGGATCAACGCGTCGGAAGCCGTGGAGGCCATGACGCGGCAGCGTGACGGGCTCAATATCGTTATCCTCGATGCATGCCGCGACAATCCGTTTCCGGCGGCCGGCGGCACCCGCGGCCTCTCGCGCATCGACAGCGGCGCCAATCTTTTCGTGTCGTTCTCGACCTCGCCCGGAGCGGTGGCGCTCGACGGATCGGGCCGCAACAGCCCCTATACCGGCTATCTGGTCCGCGCCATTTCCACGCCCGGCCTGACGCTCGAGGAAACGTTCAAGCAAACCCTGAAGGGGGTGCATACGGAAACCCGTGGGATGCAGACGCCCTGGCTGTCATCGTCATTCTTCGGCGAATTCGAATTTCGGCCGCGCAAGACAGCGAGCATTGCGCAGCCGGCGACGGCCTCCCCTCTTGCCGCCTTCGAGGTCGATGCGGAGAAGCGGCCATCGCTCGCGGGCGTCTATCGCTCCACCGGCACCAATCCGAATGGCACCACCTATACCGGAATGGCGGCGATCACACCGGACGGTGACCAGCTTCGCTTCACGTGGTGGGTCGGCACCGCAATCTATCAAGGTTTCGGAAGCTGGGCCGGCCGGATGCTGGTTGTCGAACTCAGCGAGACGCAGAAGGTGGTCTACACCTTCCCGGGTGGCGAGAAGATCGAGGGCGAATGGGCTGACGGCAAGGCCACCGACAATCTCGAACGCGCGGCGCGAGCGGCAGCCCGGCCACTGCCGGCGCCGCGTGGGACCTATAACGTCGTCGGCAAGGATCGCGGCAAGCCTTATACCGGAACGCTCACCATCTCGCCCGCCGGCACCGATCTGAAGTTTCGCTGGACGATATCCGGCAAGGTATTCGAGGGAACGGGCACGCGCGACGGCAATGTCATCACCGTGGACTGGGGCAGCGCCACACCCATCGTCTATGCGCTGACCGACGACGGCTACATGGTGGGCATCTATGCCGGCGGCCACTCGCTCGAAGTGGCGCAGCGGCGGTGAACAGGACACGTAGCATCAAACATGCATGCGCGATCCCAGCCAACTCCGTTGAATCAAGCCCTCACGGACAGCGCTCCGCGCTCCGGATGGAATAAAAGCCGTCATAGGTGACCGCGAGAATCTGCGGAATGTCTCCGGACGCGCACTTGACGCGGACGGAGAACTTGACATTCGCTCTCTCCTCGAACGAGAGATTGAGGCTCTTGGTGATGTCGCCGCGCTCGCCCTTGGTTTGCGATTGCGCAGGCGTGATCGATAAATGACAAGTCTCACCTTCGTAAGTTTATCTTTCGATAGGCGGATCGAGCTTTCTGCACTAGTCGTCGAGCAATGGCCATTGTCGTCGGGCTGCGCAGCTCCAGCTGCTTCGCGAAATCAAGCAAACGCCACGTGGTCGAAGAGTGAATCGCTTTGATCTCAGCCTGCATACGCGCGGTCTGATCGGTAAGATGCTCAAGCCGAAGCCTCTGCTCCTCATTGAGCTCTCTCAGTCTCTCGCGCTCTGCAAGTAGCTCGATGGCTGCGTCTGTCGTGCCGTGATTTGCAACCTCCTGAGAGCGAAGACGTCGCTGCAGAAGATCCGTCATGATCACAAGACCATGGTCTTGCCAAAACGTCTCATCGACAGCGGTCAGCGCGCCTTTGTCCCAGTGGAATTTCGATGACGCTGTATAGCTGTCATAGTGCGTGTGCCACCCAAGTTTCGTCTTCTCATAAGCCCATCTTTTGGCGCGCTCTTGCAATATCTTACGCCTGCCATGATTTTCGGATCGCACCGGATAATGCTGAAGCAGAAATTTATATCGAAAATCTATGGCGCCTTCGAATTGGGCCACATGCCCGCCTGAGGAGGCGAGATCAATCCTGGCATCTCCTTGAAGCCACGCCTTGTGCTGCACGAAATGCCCCGGCCGCATTCCGAATTCGAAGTGTTTGAAGGCGTTGGTCAGGGTGCTTGGCCGATAATCGCCCTGGTCAACCGGTCGAAAATCCAGGACCGTGAAGTTGATGCGGTTTGCGCCCAAACGCGCTGCAATCTCAAGCGATTCCGCAAGTGATTTTCCGACGAACGGAGATCGGCGAATTTCGTCTCCATCACTGTGTATAATCCAACGATTTGGATGCTCTACTGCAATTTCTTCTTTTCGTTGCAACATCTTGGCCCACTCGAAATCGTCAGTGGGCCCATCCTTAGGAAACCGTTCGATGCGAATTGCAGAGGGGTGGAGAGACACCAGCCGTGACAATAACTCCCAACAGCCGTCATCCGACCAGTTGTCGAGCACGAAAACATCACAACCTTGATTGATCAGATCTTGAACGACTTCCTCGATCACGTCGGCTTCGTTATAAATTCCCAGTATCGCGAGTGGTCTGTTCTGCGGATCAGTTAAAGCGCTCGCTTGTGCAACTTGTATATCGTGAATGGTCACACCCGTATTTAATTCAGCGTCCTGAGAGTTGCCAAAGGTGTATCCGCAAAAAATGGCAGGAAGCCCGCTGTTGGCGAGAAACTTTTCATATTCATCCAGCGCCCACTCACGAACGCGAAATGCGCCGGGGGGCGGCCCCTTATGATCGGCCCCTCTGACACGAATACGATCGGGTGTGCTTGTGATCACTATGGCCCCGCGCGCATAGCAGGCAGCGAGAAGCTCTACCAAGGGCGCAGGGTCTAAAAGACGCTCTAGAACATTCGCACAGACAACAACCGATTGCTCGCTCGCTAACGAGGCCAGGTCAATGCATGCCCGCTGACCAAGGTCGGCCTCGTACCACTCTCCCCAAGGTTCGTAATTTGCCCGACACGCTCCGATCTGTCGCGCAAAGTTGATGCCAACGTAATGCCCTCCGTAGTTGACGCTACGAAACTTGCGCGCGCCTCCGCAACCAATGTCAATAATTGTAGATCGAGAAGACATGCGAAGCAGATAGTCTGCCGCTTCAAACACTTCCGGCTGAGCGACCATTTCAGTCGCAACGAAAGGCGCATCAGCAAAATTGTTGGCCGTTGAACGAGCGGCGTAGTCCTTGGGGAGGCAATAGTCGATCATTATGCTCTAACGTTCGCTCTCTCCTTGGCAGATGTCGAGGATCAGCGAGGTCGATCGTCCGGAACGCATTACCGCTCCCAACAGTCAAAATGTTATTTCATATCGAGTTCGGGCGCCATCAAAAAAAGTTGCTTAGGACGACAACCAGCACGTCCTCACGGACAGCGCTCCGCGCTCCGGATGGAATAAAAACCGTCATAGGTGACCGCGAGAATCTGCGGAATGTCTCCGGACGCGCACTTGACGCGGACGGAGAACTTGACATTCGCTCTCTCCTCGAACGAGAGATTGAGGCTCTTGGTGATGTCGTCGCGCTCGCCCCTGGTTTGCGATTGCGCAGCCAGTTTGCCGCCCGTGAAGATGAAGAGGTGGATCGGTCTGCCGTCACCCTCGGAATCGACGAGCCAGCCGGAAAGTTGCACGTCACCCTCCGTGCGGCGCACCTCCTCGACAAAGCCCTTGATGTAAGGGGTTACCCGGAGGCCGCTCTGCTCCGCCGCCGATTGCAACTCGGCCCGGCTACCAGCCCGCCGATCGTTCAGTGCCGCCGTCAACGTCTTGATGTCTTTGAACTCGACGGTCGGCTGCGAACTGCTGTCCGGCTCGGTCAGAGAATAAACGATGGCGAATGCGGCCAGGACAACGCCGATATACAACAACCATCGCGTCGTTCGTCTCATGAGGGCGACTCGTGTGAGACATCAACTATATCGTCGCGAACGCCCTGTTCAATGCCGGCGGCGCACGCAACGGCCGACGCGGCAGAAGTTCCGCGCGCAACGCCATGACGATGGCGAATCGTCAGCCGTGCTCGACGATGCTCTTGAGGTACTGACCATAGCTGGATTTGCCCATCGCGTTTGCGATTGCATTCAGTTGCGCGGTGTCGATCAGACCCATCCGGAAGGCGACTTCCTCGGGACAACAGATCTTCAACCCTTGCCGGTGTTCCACGGTCTGGACAAAGAGCGATGCTTCCAGCAAGGACTCATGGGTGCCGGTGTCGAGCCACGCATAGCCTCGCCCCAGCGTCTCGACCTGGAGCGCACCTTTCTCCAGATAGACGCGGTTGACGTCGGTGATCTCCAGCTCACCCCTTGCCGAGGGTTTGATGCTCGAGGCAATGCGAACGACCTCATTGTCGTAAAAGTAGAGACCGGTTACCGCAAAATTCGACTTGGGGACCTTCGGCTTTTCCTCGATGGTCGCCGCCCGGCCCTTGTCATCGAAGCTCACGATACCGTACCGCTCCGGCTCCGAGACCCGATAGGCGAAAACGGTCGCGCCATCCGTGCGCGCCGCCGCGCTCTCGAGATAGGTCTGCAAGTCGTGGCCATAGAAGATGTTGTCGCCGAGGATCAGCGCGCTGGGCGAGTCGCCGACGAAATCCGCTCCGAGAATGAAAGCCTGTGCGAGCCCTTCGGGCTTGGGTTGGACGCAATAGCTGAAACGCAAGCCCCAGGCGGAGCCGTCACCCAGAAGTCGCTCCAGCCGCGGCGTGTCGTCCGGGGTTGAAATGATCAGGATGTCCTTGATCCCCGCCAGCATGAGCACGCATAGCGGATAATAGATCATCGGCTTGTCATAGATCGGCAGCAATTGCTTGGTGACCGCCGCCGTGACCGGATAAAGTCTGGTACCCGAACCGCCAGCGAGAATGATGCCTTTTCTGTCCATCCTGTTTCCGACCCTGTCCTCCGCGGGTCGGCCATCCCCCGCACAGTGAAAAAAAGCAGCATATCTCCTATCCAAATTGGAAAAACCCCTCAAGTCGGGGGAAAACCTCAAGGTCCAGAATGTCGCTTTTTCGCCGCCTGTCGGACGCTGTTGGAAAAATCGGCCGCGGGCGCCAGGCGGAAGGAGCGCCGCTGAACGCATTTCGTCCGGGCGAGACGAACGCGGGACAGCTCGGCTTCGTCACCACCGGCCTCGCATCGCACTTCACTGAGGCATGCGAAAGACTGAATGTCAGGCCCGCCGGCGAAACCCAGTTCGGCTACGGCAGACGCAGTGCGGGAGCTGAAGTGAGCGACGCGAGCGGCAACCGATTGTGGCTCAAGGTGTTCGGTCTCACCTCCGCGGACAACGAGCGCTGGAAGGCCGAGCAGGCCTCCGATGCGCTCATCGGTGTCCGCAAGCCGAAATTGATGCAGGAAGTGTCCTGGACCCATCAGGGTGAAATCTGGGTGGCTCGCTTGACGCAAGCCGCGGTCGGTGTGCTGGAAGACGGCCCGTGGGCCGACGCCCGTGCGCATGGCGTCAGCGACGGCTGGATCGCAGACCTCAACCAGGCGCTTGAAGCGCTTGCAAAGCAGCGCTGTAGGCGAGCCCACATCCAGCCGGATCTTTTCAAGCGATGGCTGCGGCGTCACTTCCGCCGCGAATTGCCCGATGACTTCGTCGCTTCACACAATGATCTGCAATGGAGCAACCTCGCGTCGCCGGAGCTTCTGATCCTTGACTGGGAATGGTTTGGCCTGTCGCCGCGCGGCTATGACCAGGGCATGTTGATTGCCTATTCCTGCGGAGACGAAGGCCTGACGGCACGTCTCGAACAGTCCTTTGCGCTCATCCTTGCCGAAGAGACAGCACATTACGGGAAGCTCTTCGCGGCGCACACGGTGCGCAATTCGATCAAAAACGGCTGGCTCAATCCTGCCCTTGGTGCGCCGCTGACGCGACTGATCAAGCGCTGGGAGTCGGAGCGCCGCTGAGGCAGTCATTTTTTCGGAATAAGGTCGTCGAGCGTCGGTTCAAAGCGGCGAAACGCGATGCCGAGATCGGCTGTCGCTCGCGAATTGTCGAAGACAAGATCCTCGTTCATCCGGCGAGCCATCGACGGCGACCAGTCGTGAAACTTGGGTATCAGCCGTATCGCCGGGGTACTGGCCTGAAAAATCCACAAAGGCACATTTACAAGGCGCGGTGTTTTGTCGAGCCTCTCAAAAATCCGGACGACCATATCACGATAGGTGATCTCTTCACCGCCGGAAAAATTATACGCGGGCGCCCCGCCCAGCTCCAGCGCTCGTCGGCAGGCCAGCGCCACGTCGTCGACGTGAACGGGTTGTCGAAGGCCATTCGCAGCACCGAACAGCGGAAAGAACCCGAAGCGACGGATCATGCTGGCGATCATGCAGACGTTGCGATCGAGGCCACGCCCATAGATCATCGTCGGCCTCAGGATCGTGTAGCGGATCGAGCGCGCGCTCGCCCATTCGGCCAGCCGTGCCTCGCCATCCAGCATTTTTTCGACCATGCGGCGCTCGGCATTGTCAGCCGAACTGATCTTGGTGAAGACGCTTGTCGAAGACAAGGCGACGATGCGCTCACCACCATGCGACTCGATCAATGGAAAGAGTTCCGAGAGAGCCCAGATCGGAACAAGACTGATCCAATATGGAATATGACCTTTCGGTTCGCCTCGCGTGTCCGCACGGGAAAAAGGGACGTAGTCGTCATTCTCCGCGCTCGCATCCAACAGCGTACGCGCGACCAAGCTACTGGAGCCCAATAAGCCTACCCGAGTCATGACTTGGGCTCTGACTTTCCCGATAGCGCGATCGTGCTGGCAACGATTCCGTATCTCACCCATACGGCAACCACGATCGTGTAGAAGAGATACCAAGGATACCGGTCTCTCAAGAACTTCCGGTAGAAGCGAATCATGCCTCGATGCTTATGATACTCGGTCGCAAAAGGCCGGGAGTGGCTGCTGACGCCCTTTTCGTGAAAAACCTTTGCATCCGGCACAAAGAGGATCGCGTAGCCGTGCTGGCGAAAGCGCATGCACCAGTCGAGATCCTCGCAATGCAGGAAATACCGTTCGTCGAACATTCCGACCTTGTCGATGGCCGCACGCGATACCAGCATGCATGCACCCGAGATCGCTTCAACTTCGACCGGGTGGTCGGGCAAGGGTTCTTCGTGCAGGGCGTAGTCCGATAAAAGCTTGGGGAAGAAGCGCTTCAGGCGCAGCAAGCCGACCGCCCGCGCAAAGGTCTTGTCCGGCGTCGGGATCACCCGCCGCCCGCCTGCCTGTTCGCTTCCGTCCGAATTCAGAAGGAGCGGCCCGACCATGCCGACATTGGGATAAGTCTCGAAAATCGCCATCATCCGGCGGATGGCCTCGCTTTCCACCCGGCAATCCGGGTTCAGCACCAGGATGAAGTCGGATCGTCCGGACGCAATTCCCATGTTGCAAGCGGTTGCAAATCCATGGTTTTCGTCGTTTTTGATGACGACCAGCTTGCTCTGGTCCGACACTGAAAGCGTGGCTAAGCTGTCGTCGCTCGATGCGTTATCGACGACGAAAATGCGAGCGATCGCAGCACAGGTCTCCAGGGAGCGTACCGCTTCTGCTAGGTACGGACCGGCATTGAAATTGACGATAACGACGTCGCACCTCTTATCATCCGACACAACCGCCCCTCACGCTGCGCAACCCCTCGTTTAGCACCCTAAGCAAACAACCCAGTTTGTAACAACTCAAAAAAAAGCTGAGCAAGCTTGTGAAGCAAATTGCACGCCATGGCACAAACTAGGTTCACGTCCCGGATCCCCGAATTCATGGCGCGGACCGCGGACACCCTCGTCCTGGCCATGGTCGTCGTATTACCGTGGTCGACCTCGGTGGCCACGATTCTCGCCGTCTGCTGGATGGCTGCCCTGCTCCTGAGCCCCTATTTCTGCGAGGTCGGCCAGGAGATCAAGACATGGCCAGGTGGGACACCGGCCGCTCTGTGGGCCCTCGCCGCGATCGGGATGCTTTGGACCAATGTGCCTTGGCCGGATCGACTGATGGCGCTGGGTGACCTCAACCGGCTCATGGCAATCCCCTTCCTGTTCGCCCAATTCCGGGTGAGCCCCTACGGCAAGGTCGTATTAATCGGCTTTCTCCTCTCCTGCACCGCGCTCCTTTGTCTCTCGTTCCTGATGTATTTCTTCCCTGCCTTGTCCTGGCGCTGGGAGCGCACGCCAGGGGTACCGGTGAAGGATTATATCGCGCAAAGCGGCGCGTTTGTCCTGTGCGCGTTCGGGCTGATCGTGCTCTCGCTGAAAAAACGTGCGGAGGGAATTCACCGCGCTGCTTTGGCTCTTGCGTTATTGGCCGCGATCTTCCTGATCAATGTCGGCTATATCGCCACCGGGCGCACTGCGATCGTGGCCGCAATCGTGCTTGTCTTCTGGCTCGCCCTGAAAACCGCGAACTGGCGCTACGCACTCACCACACTTCTCGCCGGGACCGCCTTGTTGGGCGCAACCTACACGACCTCGCCCTATCTTCAGGGCCGGCTGAGCGCCGTGGTCGAGGAGGCAAAAACCTACAGGCCCGATCAGAAGGCCGAAACCTCAACAGCCGTCCGTCTGGAATTCTGGCGCCGCTCGCTGGTCAGCATAGCGGAGGCACCGTGGATCGGACACGGGACAGGCGCCATCCAGCAGCAATTCGGCAAGACCTCCGTCGGCGGGACGGGGCTTTCGGCGATCGTGACAAACAATCCGCACAATCAGACCCTCGCCACCGCGCTTCAGCTTGGCGTGCTCGGGGCCATTCTGTTGTGGACAATGTGGCTGTCACATCTCTGGTTTTTTCGCGGAAGCGACTGGCTGTCGTTGCTGGGATCGGTCGTCGTCATTCAGGGCATCGTTGGATGCCTGTTCAATTCGCATCTCGCCGACTTCACGCAAGGCTCGCTTTACGTGATTGGCGTTGGTGTCATCGGGGGGATGCTGAGGCGGCGGGAGTTCGCGGAGGCGAAGGCCAAGCGTTGAACATGAGCATGACGAAAGGGCTTCGCCACGGATGATCTTTGATCCAGATGCGTCCTTTGAACAAAAGCGGATTGCTTCGAAAGCCCTTGTCGTCCGATGTCCCCTTCAAGTACGGACCAGCCAATTGCTAGGCCGCCATATCGTCTAAATAGAACCTTCAACACCCGACTTACTGAGAGCCAATCAGATGCGCGTAGTAAGTACCGCCGCTTAACGGTGTCGCGTGTTTGTAGGTAAGCTTGTGCACCATGGACGACGCCATAATCTGCCGAAATGCGACTTGATCGAACGGCTCTAGCAAATGTTCCTGCAATCTATGTGCAGCATAGGCATCAAGGTTCGGGCCACAGTTCCAATCATCTCGTATTTCCTCGCGGAGATTGTACAACGCTTCAAACAGGAAATGGATCAGGAAGTAGTGGATTTTGGTGTCGTGACAGCGCCAATATTCAAGCAAATAATGCAACAAAGCCGACGCAATCGCAGAATTCGAACGCGAGATCATGAACCAGCTTGAAAGCATAAATACATCAGGTGGATTACGCCTGTACGCAGCGAAGTCATTGTGTCCCAGCAATTGAGGCGATATCGTTCCCGGATCAAAACTTAGATAACAGGTTGCATCGATCCAGACGCCCCCGTGTCGCTTGAGTAACTCGCAACGCAGCACGTCAGCATAATGCGTCTTGTCGCTAGCCAGCTTGTCATGCACGTATCCTGGCAGGTCAGAATAATCGGCCAGATTAGCGTCAGTGAGTTCGATAAGCCGCGACTCTCGCACGACAGATCTGACTCTTCGTAAGCACGCTTTCACGATAGGAGGCGCGTCATCGAATCCCTGAGCCCAGTAGACAAACAAGTTCGGCGTCCAGTTTCGTGAGGCGCTTAAAGATGGAGGCAAAGCGTCGCACGGGTTGCGCAAAACGAAGTCATGCAATTGACGACGCACTGCGTACTCCGTGACGCTGCGCCTTGAGATCACGTCGGTTTCGTCAGATAGGTGTTTCACAAATTCGCTCTTGTTAGGAATTGTCCGCATAGCCTGTCACCGATCACCTAAGGGGCTATCGCCAATAATAAGCTCTTTTGCAGCCCGGTTACACCTTGCGTAGCCCGCGCAACCGCTGCGTCGCCCATCGCAAAGGCGCAGACAATCGCCAACTACGAGATACGAAAATTGCATCTAAGGCGGCCTTGCTTTCATTCAGTCGCGCCTGCACAATTGCCAACTCTTCCGACAACTCTGATGAAACCGCGGTTGCGGAAGCAAGCTCGGCCCCTAGTGCTGCAATCTGCTGATCGCGCTGAGCCAACTCGCCCTGAGCGTCGGCCAACCTGTGATTCAGCGCTCTGACCTCATGCTCCAACGCCGGAGACCTTATCTTCAGCGACAGGTTGGACAAATGGGCGAGTGCCTCATCGCTGATCTGCTCATCAGTGAGACCTTGGACCCAACGTTGAATACGCAACTCCGTGGATAAATGTCGCGATATATCCTCGGCGCTCAACATCACACCGAGGTGGGCCATGACCGCCATGTAAAGCCGGTTGATGATCGTCGGAACTCCGTCCGCAGGGCGCGCGACACTCGATATTTTCACGAGCGCATGCATGAACCCTCGATGCAGGACCAATCCCAAGTCAATGTCGGGCTTCACCTCCCATTCCGTGTCGAATAACTCCAGCTCGCCATTTTCAGAAACGGAAAAGTTAAAGGGAGCCGCATCGAAAAACCTGCCGCTGATCAGCTGCCTGTAACTCGCGCCATCCAGTTTCTCCAACCCGACCAGTTTCAGCAGCGAGGCAGTCCAGGGAGACATCCAGTCGGCGACATCCGAAATTGACCAACCCGCCTTGTTTAACACCCTAACAAGCTCCGACCAATAATTGCTGCCGACGATATATGGCTCCTCGGGCAACGCGTTGACGACAGGAAGATCGGGCGCCGGAGCTTTCCTTAACCGGTAACGCGAAACTGAAATTTTCTCGCCATCGGCTCTGAACGTAGCCCCTTTTCCAAAAGCCGGATCTCGGGACACGCTGTAATGCCAGGCGAGCTCCTTTTGTCCGATATCGAGCGTGTTCAATGACGCAGCGATCAGAAATGAGTTCGCCAGCGGCACCGCCAGATCGTTCCGAACAGCCAGCCCCCACGCCGTCTCCAGCGAAAAGGTAGTCGGGTCGATTAGCTGAAGATCTGCGGAAACCGACTGCTGAAGCAAAGCGGTCACGTCAAATGATTTGTTCGAGAAAGCAACACTCGAGAGTATAGTCGTCGGGAGCTTGTAATCCGGAAGCGGGAAAAAGACCGATTGCCTCCTCAAGCCGACGCTCAACAACAAGTCCTGCAATTCCTTCAGGCCGAACGTTACCGCGGACTTTGACGAATATTGCGCATTGAGTCCCGCGAACGGCACGCCAAGGTGGTCTTCGCGCGCTCCCGCAAGATACTTGAGGCCCAATTGGTTCTCGATGGCAAGGAACAGCGTTCCCGAACGATCGAGCATGCGGACAATCTGTTGCAGAAGCCATTGTTCAGGGCACTCGTGGTCAATAAAAATTCTGGAATATTCAAGCACCCCGACCACGAGGACGACGTCATATTGGTCTGCCGATACAAATCGCTCAATGCGATCGCATATGACCGAAACATTCGTGAGATCCTCTGTTCTGGCCCGCGCAATTTCAGCGCGACGCTGACTGCCCTCCACGGCAACGACCTTACAGCCTAGCTCCCCGAGATAACGGGTGAGCGCTCCGCACCCTGCGCCAAGCTCCAGAACACGTTTTCCCTTGAGGAAGTCCGAGAACGGACGAAGCAAATTGGCTCTGTTCGGAGACAGGTGGTACGCGGAGCCCCAGTCCCTGATTGCGGACGCAAGCTCGCTTGAAAGGGATGATCGATCCGATGCCTGCCTGACAACTTCAAGCAAATAGTTCTCTGCGTCATCGCCATCGCTATACGAAAAATTCGCATCTCCGTTCTGAGGAAACCAAATCCCGTCGTTCAACTGATATTCCGTCGGGAATCTGTGTTGAGAGTCTTGCATTCCGGTGAGGCCTCACCTGTGGTTGAACGAAAGTGAGATGAGTTGTGAGAGACACCTGATCTGCCACAGTCTGAATTTCAGATCAGGCCGCCACCTGATGTCGACTGACCATTTCCAGGGTCCATGGCGCGATGATGCGTCGCGCCCTTTTGCCCGGCCTTGTGGACAACTCTGCGCGATGTTGGCACCCTCCTTGCACCTCTTCTCGGCAAGAGCAGGGCGCAACTGACAATTGTATTGGAACTCGCCGCAAGGCGCGGATGTTGGCGCGCACGAGTTCCGTAACGCCCGTCTTGGTCAGGCAAGGGCCGACGCAATCGAGCTGCGCGCCCGTAACCACGAATGCCGAGAGTGCAAATCGCGCCCTCAAAATTTACAACGTTCGATCACCGATCATAATCCTGCTTGCGACCCGCTGCTGGCGTGGGTCTCTTGCCGATTTCAGAGCGAAATGCGTCTCGCACGCCGTGTACGACAGACAGAAGCCGTTCCCGTCGCTGGCTAGCGAACGTAAGGTACAGCGTCAACAGTCGGAGCAGTCGCCACGCATCGAACAGCCGCCAACGCCATGCCGCATAGGGTCTGCGCCAGAGCCGGATGCTGTTGCGCGTAAGGTAATAGGTCCGCTCGGGGGGATATCGATAGGCCGTTCGACCCGACGCCGACGCCGCAATCACACCCTCGCCGATGGTGTGTTCCAGAATGGCATCGGCGACGCCATACAGGCGATAGCCTTTTGCTCGCGCCCGCAGCGACCAGTCGGTATCGACATGCTCGATGAAGAGGTTGTCATCAAAGGGCCCGATGTCGGAAAAAGCCGACAGCGAAATCAGAGATCCTGATGAAATCAGAAACGAGACCTCAACGACCTCTCCGGGCTGCGGGACATGTCGTGACCCGAAACGGACCGTCAGTGAGCCGAGCTTTCCTGTCCGCGGGTCCCTCCAGACCGGACCCACCGCCGCGATCTTTTCCAAGCGCCCGTATTCGCGGAGCAATTGCTCGACCATGCCGGGTGCCGGGACGCTGTCCTGATCGAGCAGGAGCAAGTGGGTGGCGCCTTCCCTCCCCGCATGCTCGGCCGCGAGATTGTAAGCCGACGCGAGCCCAATATTGTCGCCGGGCTCGTACATCGTGACAACGCCTTTCAGATCATTCGTCCACGCACCGGAATCATTTTTTACGACAATGACTTCGGACACCATCTCCGCCGTCGCATCGATGACACGCCGGAGCAGCGGCACGTCTGGGCGGTAGGCAACGATGACCGCAACAATCTTGGGATGAACCATCCACGTTCCTTGGTAACACTTCAGTGACGGAGCGCGCCGCAACCAATCTAGCCTATTCGACATGCGCCGCCTGGTCATTTTCAAGATGGCGCGGTGATTGAAAAGTCAAAGCTTAGAGCATACCGTTGACACGCACGACTTCCGGCCGGGCCTGTGTGATTTTTCGCGATCGCAACCATAACCAATAGCTCCATGAAATTGTCTGTCCAGTTGCTATCGATTTAGGGCACTTCGGCAGAGGGTCCGAAACCAGACAATGCTTGTACTAATGACGAATAATGCCCTCGACGTAAGAGCGGGTAGCGAGCTCTATACGTTCGACATTGCAACAGGACTCCAGCGGCGCGGCCACAGGGTTATTGTTTACAGCTCCTTGCTCGGAAAGACCGCAACAGACCTTCGGCTGCATGGCGTGCCGACAATCGATGATCTCAGCGCGTTGACCGAAACACCAGATATTATTCATGGTCAGCATCACCTAGACGCTGCCGCCGCATGTTTCCGCTTCCCTGAGACACCGGCGGTGTATGTTTGCCACGGATGGCTCCCTTGGCAGGAGACGCCCGTTACGCTGGCTTCGGTTCGACGATTCGTGGCTGTCAGCACACTCACGCGCGATTATCTGATCACAACTGGGGCGGACCCGACGCTTGTTTCCATTATTCCGAACTTCGTCGATGTTGAGCGTTTCAAAAATACGCGCCCGAGGAGCGCGCCATTCCGGCGGGCTCTTGCATATGGCAATGCGTGGCGCCCGGGATCCATTGCATTGAAGGTCTTACGGCAAGCGTGCAACGACATGGGTCTGGAATTCGAGACTGTCGGTGCCGCAAACGGGAATAGCGCGGATCGCCCGGAGACCCTTTTACCGACTTTCGATATCGTCTTCGCGGCCGGCCGAAGCGCGTTAGAGGCAATGGCTTGCGGGTGCGCGGTGATCGTAGCGGATGCGGCCGGCATCCACAATCTCGTTACGACGGGCTCCTTCGAACATCAAAAGAATTTCAACTTCGGGTTAGGGCTTTTCGCCGGCCGGGACGTCACTCCCGAAAGAGTCGATGCAGCCCTGCGCAAAATCAACGCTGACGACGTCGCGAGAACGACAGAACTCGTTCGCGAGCAAATGAACCTCGACAGAGCAATCGCGCAATGGGAGCGGGTATACGCACACGCTGTCGCAGCGGGCCCCGTCTCGGCACCTGAAATGATTACAAGCGCCTCTCGCTTCGTGGTGAAACATAAAAAGGCCGTCATACACTTCGAAGATGAAGTAAGGTCGGCCAAAGATCGGCTTGCAGAACTTGCTACGGAAAAGCTTTACGCAGAGCGTGAGGCGGCGCGATTGAAAACCCTCTGCGATACCCTTCAGGAAGAAAAGACTTCCCTTCAGGAAGACAAGACTTCGCTCGAAACAATGCTCGGGCAATGCCGCAGTGAATTGGCCGCCGTCGAATCTCAGATCAATCTGATAACGACCAGCAGGTCGTGGCGACTCACACACGGATTGAGGAGGATCAATCGATTCCTGGATCAACGCCCAAAATTCTGAACGAAACGCTCAAGATGCCAAAGCCGATCCAGGCGACCGCAAAGCCCCAACAAGCCGCCGATTATTTCACTATGCTCTCAATGGACTGCATTCGGACTCGTCGCATATTTGACTTCCGAGCTTGATGTTCTCCACGAACGCCACCCCCGAAACTCCTCACTTACCGCCGCTGATCATCCCGGATTCTGCACGTCCGCTAAACTCGAAGGTTCCGTTTCAAATGATTTATGCGGCTTTCGCACAATCGAAATAGAGAACTGTTGCGTATAGCCTCACCTCGCGCAGGATCCGCGACCGCGAGCGTATTGCGGCTGTCCGAAAACCGGATGTAATCGCCAACATAGACATCTTCGCCGAGACCTTTCCAGTCCGTGTTGTTGCGCCTCACGAGTTGCAACAGCATCAGATAGTCCTCCAGATAGATCTGATCCTCGAAATACTGGAGCTTGGCCACATTCAGATGTGACAGGTCCAGCATGAAGCTATGGATCGGCGCAACATTCGCGACGAGAAAATCGTCGTAGGAATAGCCGTATTGGTAGGTTTTCGATCGCGCGGTCAGCATTTGCGTTCGAATGTCGTAGATCGTCTCGAACACCCGGCCGATAGCGATGGCTTTGCCCGTCGTCCGCAATCTGGTCAGCAGCCAGTCATAGGCGTGCGGCAATAAACGGTCATCAAAATCTAGAAAGGCGGCATATCGCGTCATGACCTCCTGAAGCGACCTGTTCAGCATGATCGACCGCAGATCGGACTGGGCACCGGACTGATAGCGCCGGACGATCGGCACAATGCCGGGCATCCAGGGAATGTCGCGCAAGAGTGCATCGAGGGCGCCGGCCTGCGCGTCCGACAAGTCTTGCGCGGCGATCAGAGGGGTGACTTTGCAACCCCTCATGGCCGCGAGGCAGAACAGCGCGTTGCGGAGGATGGTCAGATCACCGCGCGCATGAAGCCGTATGATGGTCGTGACCTCGGGGAGGTCATCGCGGGTCTCGATGCCTGAGACGAAGCAATGCGCATCGGTGCGGACCCGCACGTTCCGAAGGCCGTCCTGCCCGACATTTGACGTTAGCAGCGCGAGCGGCGCGCCATAGGCGGAATAGGCGTGTGTCGACCCGTTGTCGGTGATCTGGATGAGGTTGTCGGGATGGCCATAGGCATTGGCGAGGACAACACAAGATGATGTCGCTTTTGCAAGACCGAGCATTTTCTCGATCGCATCCTTGTCGAACAGAGCGGGCTTTCTGAATTCCAGCACGAAGCGGGATTGGGTTTCCGTACCGCCCCCCTGCTCCGCAACGCCAAGGAATTGGGCGACCTCGGGCTCGGCCCGCAGTCGCGCAAGAGCCGTGCTTTGGCCAAGGCAAAACTTGAATGCCCGGAGAAGATTCGGGTTCGAACGCAGACTCTCCAACAGGGAGGCCGTCAAGCGGAGCTGCACCGGCTCCCCTGCCGCCAACGGCCGTGTCAGGTTGAGCGTGTCGTCATAGCGGACACCGGACAGCGCGCGGCCGACCGCATTGAGATAGGCATATCCGTATCGGCTGTCCGGTTCGAGGTGCGCGCCCTCCGCCCATTCATTCCAGGCATTGACCAGAACGAATTGCCGGTCCGGGGGCAGCGTCTCTCTTGTATACGCGATAGCTTCCTCAAGCCACTCCTGGAACAATTCGGGCGTACTGCCGTGGAGCATGTAGCCCGCCGCGCCATAGCGCGCGGAATTGTCCCAATTGGGCACCAGAGACCGAAAGTAGGTGAACGGCTTCGGCGCAGCGTCTTGCCGGTAATAGCGGGCCACGTCCGCGTAAGGCAGCACCCTCGCATTTTCGAGCGACCCGTAGGGCACTTGTTCGTCCGCGATGTCCGCGACGTTGCCGTTCGTCCAGTCATGGAGCACGCGCTCCGCGCCGGCATCCATTCCGAAGTCGGACGGGTCGACCGCACCGCGCGTCAGCACAGCCGCGACGAACGGTTTCTTCAATCCGGCCGCAGCGCATTCCGCCTCCCAGGCTTCGAGATATTCGGCGACGTCGGGGATGTTTGTCGGACGATAGACGAAAAGCACCGGCCGCCCATCCACGGTCAGATGCCTTGGGTCGCGAAAGAACGGGATCAGGTAGCGGATGAAGGCGCGCGCGTCCTCGGCGGAATAGGTCTGTTTTAGCAGGATGTCATCTTCGTTGCCGTCCCAGCGCCGGGTCCAGTTTTCATTGGCCCAGCAAAAGCAGAAGGGCATGTCGATATCGGGATGCTCGAGCAGCATCCGCGCCGGGCGTTCGAGAATCAGCTTTCCGGAAAACCAGTAATGGTAGAAGACCTGGCCATGAACCCCGGCCTTGTGCATGATCGCCGCCTGCTGGCGCAGCACGTCCGGGGAGTCGAGCAGATAATAGCCGATATCCGCGTGCGGAATGTGCTGCTGGTAATGACCGAGGAATAGCGGATCGGCCGCTCTGACCTTGGTCCACTCGGTAAATCCGGAACCATGCCAGAGATCGTTTTCCGGAATCGGATGGAATTGAGGCAGATAATAGCTGAGCACGCGGACGGTATTGTCCTGAAGCGTCGCGCTATAGTCCTCCTGTTCTTCGTAGAAGCGATAGTCGCGAATGGAATCGTGCTTGTGCAGCCTGATGCAGTGCCCGGGATGCAGGCTCGCAAAGACCAGGATCAGGCGCTCGAGCGCGTGCGCAAGCGTGCCGTCCGCCGGTATCGGCTCTTGCGGAAAATCGTCGTAGGTCAGCGGAAGCAGGAGGAACTCCCGAAGTGCCGGCGCCTTGGCCCAGAACATCGCGCCTTCGGGAAAGTCGATCTCGGGAAAATTGTCGATCGAAAGTGAGGTGTGAGTCTCGAGTATCCGGCCGGCCAGCGCGCTATTGGCCGACCAGCCCGACTTGTCCTTGATGTAGTAGTTCTGGCCTTCGGGATAGACGACCTTCGCGTCCGCTCGCAGCAATTGAAAAATGCGCGCAACCTGCAGGCCGTCTTCGTCCGATCCAAGCAGCAAATCCAGAATGTCGTGCCGCCAGCCGGCGAGATACGCGTTATGCGGCGTGCGCTTGGTGTGGAAATGGCCCACGATGTCGTAGTCGGCGAGGCGTCGCCCGAACTGAACAATCAGCGGAGCGATGTCGCGCCCGCGATTGGGAACGGCTTCTACCCTCACCTGTTGAGCGTTCGGAATTTGCCTATTCAGATCGTCAAATATGGCGACTTCGCTCGCGCCTTCCGGAACCGAGACATACAGGTCGAAAGGCATGGGGATCCGGTCTAGATAGCCGGCGAATTCGGCCAGCATCTCGACATGGAACAGATGCAGGTGAACGGCGACCTTTAGACCCGACAGGTCCGCGAGCAGACCCGGTGACGACGCCCTTTGCTCCAGCGCCTGCAGATACACCGGAACCACCGACAGCGGATTGGCGGCAAGACTGGCCTCCGCCTGTTTCGCGGTGCTCCGCAACCTGCGCCTGACGAATTGCGCGCGGGTTCGCACGCCGCGAAGACCCTCATCTCGAAGGATCCGGGCGATTCTGGAGCACGAGGCCAGTATTCCGCGCCGGGCGATGTGCCCGGCGATCGCCTTCAAAAAACCGCCCACAACTATTCTTGGCTCACCAATTGCTTTCCGAAGATCTCGGCCGTCGGATACCGTTACAGCCTTTTGCGTTGTGGAATAAGGTATTGTAGAAAGAAATCGACTCCGCCAGAGCCTCAGCCGCGCGCGGCAAAAACGTGTTTCAATTCAATAGGGTAGGCAGGCCCGCGCATATCGAAGCCGGTTGCCCGCGCCAACCTCATCACAGGCCATCATTCGCGACTCCTTCCACGACTTATGAATGTCATGAATCTTGACTCGCCGGTCCATGATCGCAAGACCGCCCGAGGCGATCTTCTCAGCTACGCGCGGGACGGAGCGACCGAAATCGCGGGAGCCCTTGAGAACTATTACGTCGCTGCGGTTTTCGGGTGGCAGGATGTCGCGCAGCGCTACCGACGATCCAGGGTCGGCGCCTTCTGGCTGACGATCAGCGTCGGCGTGATGATTGTCACGCTGAGCTTCCTGTTCGGAGCATTGTTTCGGGTCCCGTTGCAGGAGTTCCTGCCCTTCATCGCGACCGGACTGATCTTGTGGACCTTCATTTCGACGGTCATCAATGAAGGTTGCACGGCCTTCATTGATGCGAGCGGGATGATCCTGCAGGTTCGCCTCAAGCTGTTTACGCATGTCCTGCGCGTGATTTGGCGCAATGTCATTATCTTCGGCCACAATATTATTGTTGTCCCGCTGGTGATGCTGGCGGTTCAACTGCCCCCGTCGCCAGTCGCGCTGCTCGCGCTCCCTGGCTTCGTGATCCTGTTGCTCAATCTGGGCTGGATCGCTTTGCTGCTCGCGACCTTGTGCGCGCGCTATCGGGATATCACCCAGGCTGTTCAGAACCTGATGCAGATTGCATTCTTCGTCACGCCGATCATCTGGATGCCTCATTCCGTCTCTGAACGGGTGCCCGAGGCCTTCCTCAATCTCAATCCGTTCTACCACCTGATCACGATCGTTCGTGAGCCTCTCCTTGGCCACGCACCCAGTGCCCTGAACTGGTTCGCCGCCTTGACGCTTGCGGTCGTCGGCTGGATCGTCACGTTGATATTCTTCGGCCGCTTCGGCAAACGTGTTGCCTACTGGCTCTAAGCAATGCCCCGGATCTCTCTCAAAAACGCAACGGTCGACTTTCCGGTCTACGACGCTTCCGCGCGGTCCTTGAAAAAGGCCGTGTTCCGAAGCGTGGTCGGTGCCAACATCGCCCAACGTGCGGACGGCCATGTCGTCATACGGGGTCTGGACAACGTCAACCTCGAGATCGCTCATGGGGAACGGCTCGGATTGATCGGCCCAAATGGCGCTGGGAAGACGACCTTGCTGCGCGTCCTCTCGGGCATCTATGTGCCAAGCCGAGGAGAGGCGATCATCGACGGCAAGTGCGTGTCGCTGATCAATATCTCGCTTGGCATCGACCCCGAGGCCACAGGCCGCGAGAACATTCGGTTGCGCGGCGTCATCATGGGAATGAGCGCGCGCGAAATCGCCGCCCGCGCCGAGCACATCGCCGAATTCACCGGGCTCGGCGAATTTCTCGACATGCCGCTTCGCACCTACTCAACTGGCATGCAGTTGCGACTGGCCTTTGCGGTCTCCACGGAAATCCATCCGGAAATCCTGATCATGGACGAATGGCTCGCAACAGGCGACGCCGAATTTCAGCACAAGGCCAATGAACGTCTGCGTGCTGTGGTGGACGCCTCAAGCATTCTGGTCCTCGCCAGCCATTCGCCCGAGCTCATTCAGGAGAATTGCTCGCGAGTGATCTGGCTGGAGAAGGGCCAGATCAGGATGGATGGCCCTCCGGCTGACGTCCTTCACGCCTACCAGAACCAGTGACCCCCTTCTCCCACTTCGCAAACCGCGCAAAGCGCTCGCTACAGTTCAGGGCGCGAGCCCTGCAAAGGCAGCTCAAGAACTCGCTTAAAGCCGCTTACACGACCGAACCCGTCAAGCAAGTGACTGTGGCGGAGACAGGCGCGGTAGTCTGCACCAGCAAGGCGGAACTTCTGCAATCCACGCGCGATTGCACGCTGCGCTTCGCTCCGGGCAAAAAGATAAGTCACCGGAGTCTGCATTCGGTGATGCCCAGCCCAGACTGCAAAAATCGCGGTGCGCTGGAACGGTCCTTGTCAGAGCAGGATTTCCAGACGCCCGACATCCTCTTCGGCCGGTTTTATGACTGCATCGCCGAGCCACGCACGGGCCGACTGCTGACACCCAGTTCGGACCTGGTTCTCGAGACGTCAGCAATCCACGACATTCTTGATCCGGATTTTGTTGATTCAGATCATCTCGTGATGAAGCGACAGCAAATATGCAAGGTGGTTCGCAATTACGCCGTCCTCGATGAGGACGTTTTGTTCGCCTTCAATTCCTTTACGCCATCCTACGGCCATTACCTGCTGACCAGCTTGCCTGTCATCCTTGCCTTCGAACACGAGATCAAATCAGGGCGCCTGAAGCTCGTTGTTCCTGCGAGCTTTCCGCACTGGATGAGACGTCATCTCGGAGGTTTCGGGCTCACCGACCAGCACTTTATCGTTCTGACCGACGCCGCGTATCGTTTCCGGTCGGCGATCGTGTCCAACATTCTCGATGCCTCCAACACCAGGGCGCCGAATCCCCGATCGCTCGGCTTCGTCGAGCGTCTGAGGCCGGCTTCGCTCGCCCCTGAAGGCACCAGGCTTTACGTCCGACGCTCCGGCGAGGGTGATCTGTCGTCCCGCACGATCCTGAACGAAGGCGAAGTCATCGCCGCCTTGGAGGCTCTCGGCTTTAAGATCATCGAACCCGGCAAGATGACGCTGAAGGAGCAAGCGCGGACTTTTTCTCAAGCACAGCTCATCGTCTCTCCGCATGGATCGACCTTGGCAAACCTGCTGTTCTGTCGGCCCGGAGCCAAGGTCCTCGATCTGATGCCCGATGACTGGGTCGGTGCGCGCGGCGACGCATTACGGGATGTGTGGGGAATGAGGGTCTGCTCGGTGGCGGGACTTGAATATTCCGTTCTGCTCTGCCCCTCTGGGATCGTCGCCCGGCACTACACCGGAAATCCGAAAATCACCTGCACCGTTCCGATGCCCCACCTGATGTCCGCGATCGGGCAGCTCTGAGCATCGCCCTCAGCCTCGGCGCAACTGGTGAAAACCCCCGATCTGTGGGTTCAAAAGCATAACGGCGAAGGTCTGGTTGCGGAGAAATGCCGGCTAGTCTAGGGATTGTGTAAAACCATTCTAACCTTGCGGGCGGGTAGCAACTCGCTGCTACCTAGAGGAGAAAGCCTTATGCGAACTGGTCGTCGGTTTCTCGTCACGGGGGGCGCCGGGTTCATCGGCTCGGCCGTGGCGCGCCGGCTCATTCGCGAAACGCCTCATAGCGTCCTCGTCGTCGACAAGCTGACCTATGCGG
>Ga0180222_1000809_pt1 | contig 39664 bp, 26 predicted proteins | sample eDN5th37CKraftOP_FD_151336 | JGI IMG/M metagenome (GOLD analysis project Ga0180222, IMG submission 151336) | Enriched Organic Plus compost microbial communities from Emeryville, California, USA - eDNA 5th pass 37_C Kraft OP (version 2) (version 2) ...
ATTGGGGCCGATCGTCGCCGTCTCAATTCCAGCCCAGCAGACGAGGTGAAGCCATGAACAAGCCAACGCGCCAGTCGGAGCTCACCCTGCCGAAGGTCACCACCGGTGCCCTTCCCGCTTCGCGCAAGGTCTATTCGGCGCCGGACGTCTTCCCGGACCTTCGCGTGCCGTTCCGCGAGATCGCACTTTCCGAGAAAAGCGGCGAAGCGCCGGTCCGCGTTTACGATCCGTCCGGCCCTTATACCGATGATGCTGCCAGTATCGATGTTGCGAACGGCCTGTCGCGTCACCGCGAGGCGTGGATCAAAGAGCGCGGCGGCATCGAAACCTACATCGGCCGCGAGGTGAAGCCGGAGGACAACGGCAACGTTACCGGCGCGCGTGCGGCGCGCGACTTTCCGAACAAACCGCAGCCGATGCGTGGCTTGGGCGAAGCGCCGATCACGCAGCTGGAGTTTGCCCGCGCGGGCATCGTCACGCGCGAAATGGCTTACGTGGCCCACCGCGAGAACATGGGCCGCGCCGCCATGCTGGCGCGTGCACAGGCGGCGCTGAAGGACGGCGAAGGCTTCGGCGCGGCCATTCCGCCGTTCATCACGCCCGAGTTCGTGCGCGAGGAGATCGCGCGCGGGCGTGCCATCATCCCCGCCAATATCAACCACGGCGAATTGGAGCCGATGATCATCGGCCGCAACTTCCTGGTGAAGATCAACGCCAATATCGGCAACTCCGCCGTCACCTCTTCCGTCGAGGAAGAGGTCGACAAGATGGTGTGGGCGATCCGCTGGGGCGCCGATACGGTGATGGACCTTTCGACGGGCCGCAATATCCACACGACGCGCGAATGGATCCTGCGCAATTCGCCCGTGCCGATCGGCACCGTGCCGATCTACCAGGCGCTGGAGAAGGTGGGCGGCGATCCGGTCAAGCTCGATTGGGAAGTTTATAAGGACACGCTGATCGAGCAGTGCGAGCAGGGTGTCGACTACTTCACCATCCACGCGGGCGTGCGCCTGCGCTATGTGCCGCTGACCGCAAACCGCGTCACCGGTATCGTCTCGCGCGGCGGCTCCATCATGGCGAAGTGGTGCCTCGCGCATCACCGCGAGAGCTTCCTCTACGAGCGCTTCGATGAAATCTGCGATCTGATGCGCCGCTATGACGTGTCGTTCTCGCTGGGCGATGGCTTGCGCCCCGGCTCCATTGCGGACGCCAACGACCGCGCGCAGTTCGCGGAGCTGGAGACGCTGGGCGAGCTCACCAAAATCGCGTGGGCGAAGGGCTGCCAGGTCATGATCGAGGGGCCGGGGCACGTGCCGATGCACAAGGTGCAGGTGAACGTGACGAAGCAGCTCGCCGAATGCGGCGAGGCGCCGTTCTATACGCTCGGGCCGCTCGTTACCGACATCGCGCCGGGGTACGACCACATCACGAGCGGCATCGGCGCGGCGATGATCGGCTGGTTCGGCACGGCAATGCTCTGCTACGTCACGCCGAAGGAGCATTTGGGCCTGCCCAACCGCGACGACGTGAAGACGGGCGTCATCACCTACAAGATCGCCGCGCACGCCGCCGACCTTGCGAAGGGCCACCCGGCGGCGCAGTTGCGCGACGATGCGCTATCTCGTGCGCGCTTCGAGTTCCGCTGGGAGGACCAGTTCAACCTGTCGCTCGATCCCGACACCGCGCGCGCCTACCATGACGAGACCATGCCGAAGGAGGCGCACAAGGTGGCGCACTTCTGCTCCATGTGCGGACCGAAGTTCTGCTCGATGGAGATTACGCAGCAGGTACGCGACTACGCGGCGCGTCTGAACGAGGGTGCCGTGGAGCTGGCGGAGGAGACGACGCAGGTCGATCCGGCAGCGAGCGCCGATGTCGCCGCGCGTCTCCTGGACGATGACGCTGCGCGGCGGGCCGGCATGGACGAGATGAGCCGGAAGTTCCGCGACATGGGCGGGGAGGTGTACATTAACGCCGATGGCGAGTCGCGGGACGATGAGGGCGAGACACCACGATGACGGACCACCGGCTGCCGGACGTTCTCGACACTGAATTGGATGTCATTTTCATCGGAACGGCGGCCGGCAAGCGCGCCGCAGAGCTTGGCCACTATTATGCCGGTCCCGGCAACCGCTTCTGGCCGACGCTTCACGAGGTGGGCCTGACGCCGCGCTGCTTCCGGCCCGAGGAGTTTTGCGAACTCCTCGGCCTCCGTATGGGGCTCACCGATTTATCGAAACTCGGTGCGGGCATGGATCATGATATCCGGCCGGAAGAGTTCGATTTCGCTCACTTCAAGAAGAATCTTGCACACTTCCGCCCGCGAGCCATTGCCTTTACGAGCAAGAAGGCTGCTGCCTTGGCCTCGGGTGTGCGCAGCACACGAAAAGTACAGTATGGGCGCCAACCGCCGCGCGACGGTTTGCCGGAAATTTTCGTACTCACCTCGCCGTCCGGTGCCGCGCGGTCCTACTGGGACATTGCTCCCTGGGCTGAGCTGGCGAGCTGGGTTGCCGCGGCGCGAAGGGGAGCGTGAAGCTTCCTAGGCCATGCCGGCGAGCCGCCCGACAGTTCGTTCGTGACGATTGCCGTCTGCCGCTTTGTTTGGTCTGCGGGTGTACGGCTGGAACGCAGAATCCGAGACGGAGGCCTTATGATATCGACGAGGCGCGCTCTTCTCCCGCTAGGGATCTCCGTGCTGCTCACGCTTCTGATGGCGTCAACAGGCCCATCGTCAGCCGCCGCCGCGGAGAAGCTGCCCGCTTTCGTCACCGTCGTCTCGCCCATCTTCGGGCAGCTCGTCGCCTTCTCGCAGCCGTCGAATTTCGTGCTCGGCTTCGAGAACGCCGATGACTCGAACTACATTCGCGAGGTCGTCCCAAACGACGAGACGGTCGATAAGTGGACGCAGATGATTACCGTCACCGGCGCCAAGGAACTGGCGCAGCAGCGTGAGGTCTATCCCGTAGCGGTCGCCAGCACCATCGCCAACGGCTACAAGAAATTCTGCCCGAAATCATTCGCAGCGATGGAGCTGCCGGCGCCAGACGTCGCGGGCTTCAAGTCGTTCGCCGCCGTCGTCGGCTGCGGAACCGTGACCGGCGATGGATCGCCGCGCAGCGAAGAAGCGCTCATCATCGCCATCAAGGGCGAAAGCGACTACTACACCATCCAGTGGGCTACCCGCGGCGCGGCATCCGACAAGCCGCCGGCATTCGACAAGGCCGCCTGGGAAAAGCGCTTAGCCGATCTCGGCCCGATACGTCTGTGCCGTATCGTGCCCGGCGAGAACGCCCCTTATCCGAGCTGCGTAACGCGCTGATTCCGGCAAACTCAGCCGATCAGCGACATGAGGTTGATCCAGCCGGGACGGAGGGGCTGCGTGGAGGCGGTCCTTTTGGAACCGGGAACCGCGGTTGCTTCTGTGGCCGCGTCGGTGTCCTCGTCCTCCGGGACGTCAGCGCCGGAAGCGTCAGTGCCGGAAGCCGCTTCGGCATCGGAGCTGGCTACGGCTACGGCTTCGCCTTCCGTCGCGGCCGCGGTGTCATCGACGTCGCCCTCTGCACTGGCATCGTCCGTCGCGGCATCCGCACCAGCATCGTCAGCCAGCAGATCACGGCCATCTGCCTCGATGCCGACCTCGGCAAGCGCGAGGGTGGCGAGCCGCGCGGCGTCACGCTCGCCATCGTTGATCGCGCGGATGATGGCGACCGCCATTGTCACCTGGAGGGCTTTGTCGGATACGCCGGAAACGCGCAGCTCCTTGTCGGCAGCTCCATAGGCTTTCGACATCACGCGCATGGTGTCATCGTCGTATAGCGGTTCGGCTTCTTCGCCCATGGCCGCGCTCTTTTCTTTTTGGCCGCAAACGGCGGCAACTCCCCGCGAGCGATGATCGCGGCGCGGACAAGAAATACAACCATACAATTGGTGCCATAGGTTCCACGCGGCCGCGCTGCCGATGGCAACGCGTGCGGCGCGAAACTCCGCTGCAATGCGGTATTACCGGCTCTCGAAGGTGCCCGACTAGCGGTGCAGACCGGGCGCTTCCTGGCCCGTGCGCTCGACGTATTCCGTATAACCGCCGCCGTAGACGTGCGGGCCTTCCGGCGTCAGCTCCAAGACGCGATTGGTGAGCGCGGCGAGAAAGCGGCGGTCGTGCGATACGAGGAGCATTGCGCCTTCGTAGGCGGATAGCGCCTCGATGAGCATTTCCTTCGTCGCCATATCGAGATGGTTGGTCGGCTCGTCGAGCACGAGGAAGTTCGGTGGATCGTAGAGCATCTTCGCCATGACGAGCCGCGCCTTCTCGCCACCCGATAGAACGCGGCAGGGCTTTTCGACATCGTCCCCAGAGAAGCCGAAGCAGCCCGCGAGCGTGCGCAGCGATCCGGTGCCCGCCTGCGGGAAGGCGTATTCCAGCTCCTCGAACACCGTGCGTTCGCCATCGAGCAGGTCCATGGCGTGCTGGGCGAAGTAGCCCATCTTCACGCTCGCGCCGATGTTCACCGTGCCGGCGTCGGGCTCGGACGAGCCCGCCACCAGCTTCAGCAACGTGGACTTGCCCGCGCCGTTCACGCCCAGCACGCACCAGCGCTCGCGGCGGCGCACGTGGAAATCCAGCCCGTCATAAATCGTCAGCGCGCCGTAACGCTTATCGACGCCTTTGAGGCTGACGACGTCCTCGCCGGAGCGGGGCGCTGCCGGAAACTCGAACTTCACGCTCTGTCGCCGCTTCGGCGGCTCCACGCGCTCGATCTTCGCGATCTGCTTCACGCGGCTTTGCACCTGCGCCGCGTGGGACGCGCGTGCCTTGAAGCGCTCAATGAACTTCAGCTCCTTCGCCAGCATCGCCTGCTGACGCTCGAACTGCGCCTGCTGCTGCTTTTCGCTCAGCGCGCGCTGCTGCTCATAGAACTCATGGTTGCCGGAATAGGTAGTGAGCGAGCCGGCGTCGATCTCGATGATCTTCTTGACGATGCGATTCATGAACTCGCGGTCGTGCGAGGTCATCAGCAGCATGCCATCGTAGCCCTGGAGAAATTCCTCGAGCCAGATGAGGCTTTCCAGGTCGAGGTGGTTCGACGGCTCGTCGAGCAGCATGGCATCGGGGCGCATGAGCAGGATGCGGGCCAGCGCCACGCGCATCTTCCAGCCGCCCGACAGCGCCCCGACGTCGCCGTCCATCATCTCCTGCGTGAAGGACAGCCCGGCCAGCACCTCGCGCGCCCGGCCTTCGAGCGCATAGCCGCCGAGCTCCTCGAAGCGCCCCTGGACTTCGCCATAGCGCTCGATGATCTCCTCCATCTCGCCGGCGCGCTCGGGGTCGGCCATGGCGGCCTCGAGCTCTTTCAGCTCGGCTGCGATCTCGGTTACGGGCCCCGCGCCGTCCATCACCTCGGCGACGGCGCTGCGGCCGGCCATCTCACCGACGTCCTGGCTGAAATAGCCGATGGTGATGCCCCGGTCGGTGGAGACCTGCCCCTCGTCCGGCGGCTCCTCGCCCGCGATCATGCGGAACAGCGTCGTCTTGCCCGCGCCGTTGGGGCCGACGAGGCCGATCTTCTCGCCGCGGTTGAGCGCGGCGGACGCCTCGATGAAGAGGATCTGGTGGCCGTTCTGCTTGCTAATACTGTCGAGACGGATCATGCGTGCGCGGCCCCCGGTGCAGTGGTTTGCGCCCCCATAATGCATGCGGCGGCCGGGTGAAAGGGCCCTGCGGCAACGGCGATTGCCGGCGGTGCCCCGGGGCTCGACTTTTGCCCCACGTGGCCTTGCGTTCGCCCCTTAACGAGAGCATCGCTGCTGGCTAGTTTAGCCACAGGCCGCAGCCTTCCGCTCCGGTCCGGCCATGGGGGAAACGAGCGCGCAATGCGTCTGAAAATCCATCAGCTCGGCGAGCTGTTCGGCATTCTGTTGCTGCTGGCCTCCACGGCCATGCAGCTTTTTTACCTTGAGCCGATGAAGCGGCAGATCGAATGGCGGCTCGCCGCTTTCACGGCGCAGCAGAACGCACAAATCCAGTTGCGCGAAGCTTTCGAAAATCAGCTCACGCTGTTGCGGCAGATGCAGGCGCCGCAGGACGTGATCTCCGGAACCGAAGCCCGGCGTGACGACATCTTCGCCAAGTACAGGAACTCCGACGCCGACATATCGGACTACATGCTGGAGAAGGAGCAGGTCGAGAGCTACCTGGAGATCATCGTCATCGTGCTGTTCGGGATCGGATCGCTGCTCGCAGGCCTCGGGCGGACGTTCGATATGCTGGCCGCGCGGCGCGCCGCGGGGGAGTGAAGGTGGCCCTGGCCGCAACCGGCGCTTTCTTGCAATCGCGGCGCCATTTTGGCCATGAAGCCGGCGCAAATAGCAATGAGAGAATAACATAGGGAAAACAGACCCAGATGCTGCGCAATCTCATGTGGGCGGTCGTTGCCGCCCTCGTCATCGCCACGCCCCTCCCCCGTGCCCAGGCCGCATCCGCCTATGACATCGATGTCGGCGTCGATGCCACGCTCGACCGGTTCTTTCACAGCGTACGCGGCGCGCGGGAACTTGCGCACAAGTCCGTCGGCATCCTCGTGTTCCCTTCGGTGGTGAAGGCGGGCTTCGGCGTCGGTGGTGAATATGGCGAAGGCGCGCTGCGGATCCGCGGCCGCACCGTCGACTACTTCAACACCGTTTCCGCTTCCATCGGATTCCAGCTCGGCGTGCAGGAGCGCTCCGTCATCATCATGTTCATGACGCCGGAGGCGCTCGATCAATTCCGGCGCACGAAGGGCTGGAAGGTCGGGGCCGATGCTTCGGTTGCGGTGATAACGGTCGGCGTCGGCGGCTCGATCGATACGAACAAGATCACGAGCCCCGTCATCGGCTTCGTGCTGGACCCCAAGGGCCTCATGTATAACCTGACGCTGGAAGGCTCGAAGATCAGCCGCATCCACCCGCGCTGACGTGTGGACGCTTCTCCGTTTTCAGCTCACCGGGATGCAGCGCGAGTGTGCGACGGGGGCCAGCGGGGCGTTGAATCTCAGCTTCGTCGTAGCCCGCGCCCCGTATCCGTCGTGAAGTGCGTTGAGAATGAAGTCGGCGATGCGGTTGAGATCGGGGCCGGAGCCTGCGTCGAGATCGATACGGAAATTTCCGGCTGAATCATCGGTCGAAAATCCCAAGCGCCCGAGCGCTTGCACGGCGGCTGATTCCAACCGGAATGTGCGCGCCTCTCCCGACCTGTCGTAATAAAATCCCGAGGATGCCTCGCAGAGGATTTTGCTTCCCCTATCGTGGACTAAGCACTGCACGTAGCCGTGCGGATGCTCGGGCACGGTGATCGCGAGTAAACGGTCTTCGTCGTTGGCGATGTCGCCAGCGACGAAGATGCGCTCGAGGCGATCAACGACTGGACAACGATATTCGATGAGCAGATCGCGTAGGCTATGTTGTGCCTGGAGCTCGCTACCCTGCGCGGCCGCTCCCGAACTCAGCAGCCATATTGCGATCAACGCGGAAAACACGAAAGACAGACTCACGGCTGGGCCCATTCTTGCGGCTATGGGCATTTCTTGCCGACCCGGGTTGCCAAATCCTACTGCACCTGAGGCGCGTTGCGTGTTTTCTCGGCGTTCTCATGAGGAGGCCCGCGGCGCGCGTGTAGGGGGCACGTCTCCGCAGCGCTTCTGAGCAAGTTGCCGATCCTATTCGCGTGTATCCGATCTGCAGTGACGGCAGAGCGTCCATGTCCAAAACGTAACTTTGCAGATCCCGAAATTCGTGGCAGCCTTCCACCATCGTTCAACAGCTGAAAGGAGGTGATCCGATGTCGAGTGGGATCTTGAGGACGGCGATGTCGCGGTCGCTCGGGTTCATGCCGGATTTTCCTCCGGTGCGCGCCTGACGCATTAGCGGCGCGGCGCAACAACCGCCGCAAACCCGCCGCCAAAGTCTCACGGAGGCCGCCCCCAGGGCGGCCTCTTTGTTTTGAGGGTCTCCACAACACATCTCTTAAGTCTTGCAGATATGCCTCAGGCACTGCCGAGATTGCACCGCCATGCCTTGTCGAAGCGCTGCCCGGTGACTAGATGCTTCGACGGTTATCTAAAGGAGGACCCCATGTCTCAATCGCGCGCTGCCGTCGCAGCCGAGCAATCGGATCTTTTCGACCCGGTTCAACTTGGCCCCTACAGACTCGCAAACCGAATCGTCATGGCGCCGCTGACCCGCTCCCGCGCCGATGATGCCGGCGTTCCCGGCGAGTTGCAGGCGACCTACTATGCGCAGCGTGCATCCGCCGGCCTCATCATTGCCGAGGCGACGAACATCACCGCGCAGGGCAAGGGCTATATCCGCACACCCGGCATCTGGTCGCCGGAGCAGGTCGATGGCTGGAAGCTGACGACGAAAGCCGTCCACGACAAAGGCGGACGCATCTATCTGCAGCTCTGGCATGTGGGCCGCGTCTCGCATCCCGACCTGCAGCCGGGCGGCGCGCTTCCCGTGGCGCCCAGCGCGGTGCGCGCGGAGAACCAGCAAGCCTACACCTACGACGGCTTCAAGCCGCTGGAGACGCCGCGTGCACTAGAGACCGATGAAATTCCGGGCATCGTCGCCGACTACGCCCACGCCGCCAAGTGCGCCATGGAAGCGGGCTTCGACGGCGTCGAAATCCACGCGGCCAACGGCTACCTGCTGCAGCAGTTCCTCTCCGACAAGACGAACAAACGCACCGACCGCTACGGCGGCTCGATCGAGAACCGCACGCGCATCGTCGTCGAGGTGGTGGATGCGGTGACGAAGGTGTGGGGCGGTGACCGCGTCGGCATCCGGCTCTCGCCGCTGACGAAGTTTGCGGACATCAGCGATTCGAACCCCGAGCCGGTGTATCTGTCGCTGATCGAGCAGATCAATCCCTACAATCTCGCCTACATCCACGTGATCGAGGGCGATACGGGCGGAGAGCGGCACCCGGCGGGTGGCTTCGACTTGCAGAAGCTACGGCGTGCCTTCAACGGCCTCTACATGGCCAACAACAACTACACGCTGGAGCTCGCCATCGAGGCGCGGGAGAAGAACCTTGCGGACCTCATCTGCTTCGGGCGTCCGTTCATCTCCAATCCGGATCTCGTGGCACGCCTGCGCTCCGGAGCGGCGCTGACGCCGCCCGACCCCGACACGTTCTATGCGGGCGAGGCGCACGGGTACACCGACTACCCGGCGCTCTAACCGGAAAACCGGTGCCACTTTTCCGGAAGCAGTTCTTTGGTCGTGCTTCTTATCGGAAAACCGGTTCCCACTTTTCCGGAAGCACTTCTTTGGTCGTGCTTCCTATCGGAAAACCGGTTCCCACTTTTCCGGAAGCACTCTAATCGTCCGTTTGCTCCGGGTGCGCATCGCCATTTAGGCATTGCGCACCCAGGGCGAACAGGACGGCCGTAAGCCCGAGCGAGGTCACGAGCCACACCTGCCACATGCCATAGCTTGTCGCTACCATCGCGGCGCACGAAGCGAACGTTGCAAACCCGTAGGGTTGCAGGCGCGGACCTAAATCGCGGATCGCGCGGAGAAGAAAAAATCCCGCGGCCGCCAGAAGCAGCGCACCTGCGAGCCCCAGCTCGAACCAGGTCTGCAAATACATGTTGTGCGCATGGATCGAGAGCGTGCGTGCAAGCGGGTTGGTCTTGAAATCCGGTATGTCCGCTTCGAGGCTCGGCCCGAGGAGATAGGTCTGGTTCGCGCCGATCCCGTACCATGGCGATTCGAGCGTCTTCTCGGCGGTATAATTCCAGATGATGACGCGGTGCCGGGCGGACAGATAAAGCCATTCGGCTTCGTGCAGCTCCGCTTTGTAGGCAAGGAAGACGAGCGGCAGCACGGCGAGGCAGATGCCGAACCACGCCGCGACCATGGTGCGCCACGCCCAGCGCAGAGACAGGCAAGACAGTGCGAAGGCGGCGAAGCCAACGAGCAGGGCGAGCTGAGACGAGGCGTGCCTCGAGCACAAGATCGTCGCCGTCGCAGCGGCAACGAGCACGAGCGCGATCGGGCGTCCGAGGCGCCACCACACACCCAGCGCGGCCATGATGGCGGGCCAGAGGAACAGCGCCGCATCGGTCATGTTGCGGGTCAAGTCCTCGGGCGAGATGCTCTGGAGGTAGTTATCCTTCCACGTAAAAAATACCGCCGGCTTGAGGTCCGCGGGCTGCAACGCGAGCGCGCGATAGACCGCCAGCTTGATGGGCTGATCACCGAACACCTCGACCGCGAGAAAGGCGACACCCAGCAGCATGCCAAGGATCGCGCCCTCTCCCATGTGTACGAGGTTCGGACGCGTCTCCTGCCGGAGCAATCCAACCACGAGCATCGCCGCTGCAGCGGCGAGCATCCCCAGGCATGCCTTCTCGACCGTGATGGACGGATGCGCGGCCCACGTGGCGCTCAACAGCGCATAGCCGAAAAATGCCGCGAGGGAGAGCGCCACAGGTCCGGGGCGGAGCTCCTTCCAATCGATGTCGCGGCGCCAGAGGGCACTGGCGGCGAAACCGAGTGCCGCGACCCAGAGCGTGGCAGCCGTCGTGCGCGGACTGACGAGCGCCGCTGCCGCCGCGATCATCAATATCGTGCCGAGCACAAAGCCGCGGAGGCGGCCGGTGAGCGGATGCCGCGCCCTATCGAGTTGGCTTGAAAACATTCCCCCGCCTTCGACTTTTGAAGAGGAGCGCACGCTAATCGCTCGCCGTGGGCCGTGCAATTGCTCACAGAGCGCAGAACGGAGGCCGTACACGCGGAGCGCCGCTCTTCAGCTTTGGCTGCAATCGAGCAATTATTAATTCCAATAACCTAGTGTCCGGCGGAGAACAGCCGGCTTCAGGGGGCGCAGGTTCCAGGCAATGCGCGAATTTTCCAGAGTTTTTCTACCGTGGCTCGGCGCGGCGGCCATCGTGCTTCAGATGGGTGGCTGCGGCGACCACAACACCTATCAGCCCCCGCCGCCGCCCGAAGTCGCGGTGGCCAACCCGGTGCAGCGCAGCGTCACCCTCTACATGGAGGTGACGGGCAACACGGTTGCCTATAACCGCGTCGACCTCGTCGCGCGCGTCCAGGGCTTCCTGGAGAAGGTCGGCTACAAGGACGGCGATCAGGTCAAAAAAGGCGCGCTGCTGTTCCAGATCGACAAGCAGGACTACGAGATCGCCCTGCAGATCGCGGAAGCGACGGTGAGCCAGCAGCAGGCGCTGCTCCAGCAGGCCGACGCCGACCTCAAGCGCAAACGGGATCTGGTAAAAACCTCCGCGGTTTCAGTGGCGCAGGTGGACGAGTCGCTCGCGAAGCGCGATTCGACCGCCGCCGCGCTCATGCAGGCGAAGGGGCAGGTCAACCAGGCCAAGCGCAACCTCGAATATACGACCATCGTCGCGCCCTTCGACGGCGCCGTCTCGGCGCGCTATGTCGACCCCGGCGCAATGGTGGGCGCGGGCGAGCCGACGAAGCTCGCCACGATCGTGCAGCAAAAGCCCATCTACGTGAACTTCAACGTCGACGAGCAGCAGGTCCTCCAGGTACGCGAGCAGTTGCGCAAGGCGGGCGTGAAGAAGCTCGAAGACCTCGGCCCCATCCCGGTGGGTATCGGACTGCAAACGGAAGTGGGCTATCCGCATACCGGCACGCTCAACTACGTGGCGCCCGAAGTCGATGCCTCGACCGGCACCCTCGCCGCGCGCGCGATTTTCGAAAACAACGATCTCGTCCTCACGCCGGGCATGTTCGTGCGCGTGCGCATCCCCAAGCAGAAGGACGTAGCCTCCCTGCTGGTGCCGGACGTGTCGCTCGGCACCAGCCAGGAGGGCCGCTACGTTCTCGTCGTCAACGAAAAGAACGTGGTGGAGCAACGCGTCGTCGAAACCGGTGAAACGGTGGACGGTGGCCTGCGGATCATCAAAAGCGGCCTGAAGCCGGAGGATCGCGTCGTCGTCGGCGGGATCATGCGTGCCCTGCCGGGCAATACGGTGGTGCCGGTTGCGACGACTGTCGCCGAGAACGCCGGGACGGTTGACGGGTGGACGCCCACAGCGGGTGGGAAGGGCGCGAAAAAGGGCGAGGGCGACAAGGCGGCCGAACCCGCATCGGATGACGCCAAAAGCAATCTGCCCGTCAAGAAGGAGGACACCTCACCCGATGACGGGGAGAAGGCTCCGAAGGGCAAGAGCGGCTCCAAGGGCAAGAGCGGGCAATGATCGCCAAATTCTTCATCGATCGCCCTGTCCTCGCCAATGTGATCGCCGTCCTGATCGTGATCCTCGGCCTCGTGGCGCTGGCGCGCCTGCCGGTGGCGCAGTACCCGGATGTCGTGCCGCCGACTGTGGTCGTGACGGCGCGGTATCCCGGCGCGAGCGCGGCAACCGTCACGCGGGAGGTGGCGCTGCCCATCGAGCAGCGGGTGAACGGCGTTGAAGGCATGATCTACATGTCGTCGCTCTCGACCAGCGATGGCCAGTACACGCTCACCGTCACTTTCAAGATCGGCACCGATGGCGATAAAGCGCAGATCCTGGTGCAGAACCGCGTTTCGAGCGCATTCGCGGCACTTCCGGACGCAGTGCAGAAACAGGGCGTCCAGACCAATAAGAAATCGACGTCGATCCTGGAGATCGTGGCACTGACATCACCCGACGGGCGCTACGACAGTCTCTTCCTTTCGAACTACGCCACCATCAACCTCATCGACGAAATCGCGCGCATCGACGGCGTCGGCAGTGTCTCGGTGTTCGGCGCCGGCCAATACGCTATTCGTATCTGGCTCGATCCGCAGAAGCTGCAGGCGCGCGGGCTCGTGCCAAAGGACGTGATCGACGCGGTGAACCTGCAGAGCCGCTCGACGAGCGCCGGACAGGTGGGCCTTCCGCCCGTGCCGCAGGGCCAGGCATTCCAGTATTCGATCAACGTCCACGGCAAGCTCGACGATGTCTCCGAGTTCGAAAACATCATCGTCAAGACGGACAAGGGCGGGCGCATCACGCGGCTGAAGGACGTGGCGTCCGTAGAGCTTGGCGCACAGGCCTACAGCCAGACCTTCAAGCTCGACGGCAAGCCTTCCGCAGGCATCGCCATCTATCAGCTCCCGGACGCCAACGCGCTCGACGTCGCAAAGCGCGTCGAGGAGCGTATGCGGGAGCTGGAGAAAGCCTTCCCCGAAGGCATGACGTGGGTCGTGCCGTTCGATACGACGAAGTTCGTCGCCTCCGCCGTCAACGACGTCTATCACACGCTCATCGAGGCGGCGCTGCTGGTGCTCGTCGTGATCCTGGTGTTCCTGCAGGATTGGCGCGCCACGCTCGTGCCGGCAACGACGGTGCCCGTGACCATCATCGGCGCTTTTGCGGCGATGGCGCTGCTCGGGTTCTCCGTCAACCTCTCGACGCTGTTCGCCATCATTCTCGCCATCGGCATCGTGGTCGACGACGCGATCATCGTGGTCGAAGGCGCGGCCAAGCACATCGAGCATGGGCTTACCCCGCACGATGCGGCGGTGAAAGCCATGGACGAGTTGCTGGGACCCATCATCGGCATCACGCTCGTGCTGATGGCGGTGTTCATTCCGGCCGCGTTCCTCCCCGGCCTTTCGGGCCAGATGTATCGCCAGTTCGCTCTCGTCATCGCCGCGACGGCGCTCATCTCGGCCATCAACGCCATGACGCTGAAGCCGACACAGTGCGCGCTGTGGCTACGGCCGGTGACGCCACCCGAGCAGCGCAACGTGCTCGCGCGCGGCTTCAACTACGTCTACGGCAAACTCGAGAACGCCTACACGGGCCTCATCCGGCGCATGGTGCGCCACAGCACCTTCATGACGCTGATCGTCGCGGCCCTCGTCGTGCTCGCTGTATGGGCCTTGAGCCGCGTCCCCACGGGCTTCCTGCCGATCGAGGACCAGGGCTACTTCATCGCCGTGGTGCAGCTGCCGGAGGGCTCCTCGCTGGAGCGCACGACGCGGGCCATGGACGACGTGAGCGAGCGCCTGCGCAAACAGCCGGGCGTGGAGCGGGTCGTCTCCATCGGCGGCATCGCGGCCCTCAACGACAGCGCAAGCCTATCCAATGCGGGCGTTGCCTATGTCGTGCTGAAGGATTGGGACGCGCGCGGCAAGGGTGAGGATCTGCTCAGCCTCTACAAAGCGCTGTCGGCGCGGGTCGCGGACATCCCCGATGGCACCGCCCTCGTCATTCCTCCGCCCGCCATCCAGGGCATCGGCAACGTCTCCGGCGCGACCATGAAGGTGGAGCTGCGCGACGGCTCGTTCGACTATGCAAAGCTGCAGCGTCTCGCGCAGGCGATCGCAAGGCGTGCCGGCGACCAGTCGATGATCCAATCGGCAACGAACGTGTTCCTGGCGGACGCTCCGCAGATCAACGTCCAGATCGACCGCGTGAAGGCAGAGACGCTGGGCGTGCCGCTGGGCAATGCTCTCGATACGCTCTCGACGTACATCGGCTCGAGCTACATCGGACAGTTCAACAAGTTCGGCCGCGTCTTCCAGATCTACGTGCAGGCCGACGCCGCGGCGCGCATCAATCCGGAAAGCCTCCAATACCTACAGGTGCGGAACAACAACGGCGATATGGTGCCGCTGGGAACGATGGCGAAGATCACGACGGTGGCGGGCCCGTCGGTCATCAGCCTCTATAACCTCTATCCTGCGGCGACCATCGTCACCAACACGGCGCAGGGCTTCAGCTCCGGGCAGGGCATGGACCTCCTGGAGCAGATCGCGGCCGACACGCTGCCAAGGGGTGCGGGCTATGAGTGGACGGCCATGTCGTACCAGGAGAAAGAGGTCGGCAATCAGATCTATCTGATCTATGGGCTGAGCCTGCTGCTGGTCTACCTCGTGCTCGCAGGCCAATACGAGAGCTGGATCGCCCCGGTGACGGTGATCGTTTCGGTGCCTCTGGCCCTTCTCGGCACGGCGGGCGCGCTGCTTGCATTGGGCGTCGCCAACAACCTCTACACGCAGATCGGCCTCATTCTGCTCATCGCTCTTTCCAGCAAGAACGCGATCCTTATCGTCGAATTCGCGCGTGAGATACGACACGAGGGGAAGGATCTGCTCGAGGCGGCAACGGAGGCGGCACGCTCGCGCTTCCGCCCTATCCTGATGACATCCTTTGCTTTCATCCTCGGCGTGGTGCCACTGGTGCTTGCAAGCGGTGCGGGTGCCAATGCGCAAAAGTCCATCGGCATCGCCGTTCTCACCGGCATGCTCGGCTCGACGCTGCTGACGGTCGCGTTCGTGCCGTCGGTTTTCGTCGTCATGCAAAGGTTGGAGGAATGGCGCGAGCGCCGTAAGCAGCAACGCAGTGCAACACCGGTCGAGAACGCAGCATCGTGATCGCGATCCGTGGCGAGACGATCACGATCAGTGGCGAAACGATCACCCTTGATTTTGTCGCCGATGGGATCAATCTCATGGTGTCGCCATCTTTGTGGCACGACCTGCTGTTGCTCCACATCGGGGAACTTTCCCGCTCACCTGCGAGTTGATTGACATCCCATCGAAGGTGCGCAGAACAAGTCACAGGAGTGAACGCGATGCGTCTTAGAACGACCGCCTTCCTTGCTTCGGCCTTAGCAGGCCTCCTCTACATAGCGATGCCCACGTCCAGCGCGTCCGCCCTTCCCTCAGTGTCGCGCGCAGACGTCACCAAGTCCGCTACGGGACTTACCGAAGAAGTCCGCTACCGCCGGCGCGGCTACCGTGGCTGGGGCCATCGCTACTACGGCCACCGGCACTATCGCCATCGCCACTATGGATATCGCTATCGGCCGTACTACTACCGCCCCTACTATTATCGCCGGCCCTATTACGGCGGCTGGGGCTATCCGTATTACCGCCGCCGCGGTTTCGGGCTTTATCTCGGCTTCTAATCTCGACGTCAGGCAGTTCGACGCGAGGCCTCCACGGGCCTCGCTTTTTTATGTGCCAACGCATTGTTTGAGCGTCGATGTTTGCCCGCGCTCGAGCCGTTGTGCTTCTCGTCCAATCGCAGCATAGGTTCCGAAGCGATCACGGGTCTAGCGTGACGGCGACCAGCCGAGCGCGATGAGCTTTTGCGGACTTGCGAGGAACGGCGTGCCGATCTTCTCCCAGACGTCGCCTGCACCGATGAGGCGCAGCGCGGATCGGAGGCCAGGCAGCGCGACGATATTGGCGCGCCTGCCTTCCTCTGTGCGCATCCGCGCGATGACTTCGCCGACCGTGCAGGGTTCGCGATCGGCGATGATATAGGTCTCGCCCAGCGCCCGGGGATTGGCCAGCACGGCTGCAACACCTGTTGCAAAGTTCTCCGCGGAGAGGAATGCGCGCTTCGCGGTGATCGACCCCAGCGGCAACGGCAGCGGCAGACGCGCCAGCTTTTCGAGCATTCCCGCGTTCGCCTTGGCGCCCTTCCCCACGACCAGCACCGGCCGCAGGATCGTAAAAGGAACCCCGCTCGCCGCCGCGGCCCGCTCCGCCGCGAGCTTCGAGCGTCCGTAGGCGCTCACGGGCTGCGGCGTATCGGCCTCGGTGAGCATGCGCGGCGCTGTGTGTCCCGACTGGGCATAGATCGAAGACACATAGACGACCTGGCGCACGCCTGCCGCCTTGGCGCCCTCGCAGAGCGCCGCGGTCTGCCGATGATTGACGCGCTCGAAATCGTCCTCGCTCGCCTGCTGGTGCGCAATGTTGGCGAGGTGCACCACGGCGTCCACATTCTGGAGCAGTGCCTTCCAGTCAACGTCACCGGCAAGATCACCGAGGGGGCGCCATTCGACGTTTTCCATCGGCCGGCGCGAGGCGCAGATCACGCCATGCTCGGGAAGTCCGGCGATGAGGTATCGGCCGAGAAACCCATCGGCACCGGTGACGAGAACGCGCATGGCTCGGCCCTCATTGTTTCGTGGCGGCGTGCGCCCGTTGACGTGTTGCGGAAGAGCAGCGGGCGGATCGTTCGCTGACCAGCGTCGCAAAGCCCCGTTGCAGCCGGGGCGATCATTACCTACATCAGCGGCGGAATAGAAGGAGAGTGTCATGCGCAATCGAATGAACGGAGCAAAACCCATTCCCTCATTCGATCCCGCGGATACGCATGCCCTCCTTCATCACGCTCGATTCCCTGTCGGCTGCCACACCTGAGCGCCACCCGCTCTTCAGCAACCTCACCCTTTCGATCGGCGCAGAGCGCGTTGGGTTCGTCGGCCGTAACGGCTCCGGCAAGTCGACCCTGTTGCGCATCATCGCGGGCGATGCCGAGCCGGCCGCCGGAACGGTCGTGCGTTCGGGCAGCATCGGCGTGCTCGCGCAGGAATGGGACGAGAGCCTCAACCTCGCGCAGGCCCTCGGCGTCGCAGAGCCGCTCGCCATCATCGCCCGCGTGCTTTCCGGCGATGGCACACCGGAGGATTTCGCAAGCGTCGACTGGACCCTCGAAGGGCGGATCCATACCTCCCTCGACTCGGTCGGTCTCGCCGGCTTCCCAGTCGGCCGAAAGATGGGAACGCTCTCGGGCGGCGAGCGCGTGCGCGTCGGCATTGCGCGACTGATGATCGAAACGCCGGATTTCCTTCTACTCGACGAGCCGACGAACAATCTCGATGCGGAGGGTCGCGCGGCGATCCAAGCGCTGATCGAAAACTGGCGCGGCGGCGTTCTCGTCGCCAGCCATGACCGCAGGCTGCTCGAAGCCATGGACCGGATCGTGGAGTTGACACCTGTCGGCGTTCGCACCGTTGGCGGCGGCTGGTCGGCGTTCGCGGAGGTGCGTGAAGCGGAACGCGCGCTCGCGGCCGTCGAACGGGAGCGCGCGGACGCTGGGCTGCGCGAAGCCAGGCGCATCCTGCAACAGCAGCGCGAAGCGAAGGAGCGGCGCGACAAAGCCGGGCGCAATTTTGCGGCCAAGGCATCGGAGCCAAAGATCCTTCTCGGTGCCCGCGCCAATCGGGCCGAAAACACCGGAGGCAAGCTCCGGCGTGTGGGAGAGCGCCTCCTGGGCGAAGCCGCAGAACGCGCGGAAGAAGCACGCGCGCGGGTCGAGGTGCTCACGCCCCTTGCCATCACCCTGCCGCCGAGCGGGCTCGCGTCGGGTACGCAGGTGCTGTCGCTCGATGGCGTCATCACGGCTGCCGGTGCGCGCACCTTGGGGCCTTGGACATTCGACGTGCGGGGACCGGAACGCATCGCCGTCGCGGGAGCCAACGGCGCGGGCAAAACCACGCTCTTGAAGATTGCGGCGGGGCTGCTCCCTCCCGATGCGGGTACTGTCCGGCGCGCAGATGGCAGAATTGCCATGCTGGACCAGCATGTCGCGCTGCTCGACCCCAGCACGAGCATCCTGGCAAACTTCAGGCGCCTCAATCTTGGTTTGACCGAACAGGATGGCTATGCCGCGTGTGCACGTTTTGCATTCCGCAACCGCGATGCGCAACAACTGGTCGGCACACTATCGGGCGGAGAACGCCTGCGTGCCGGCCTCGCCTGCGTGCTGGCCGGCGCGCATCCACCATGGCTGCTCATTCTCGACGAGCCCACCAACCACCTCGATATCGAATCCACCGAAGTGCTTGAAGGGGCTCTGCGTGCGTTCGACGGCGCGTTGCTCGTCGTCAGTCACGACCCGGCTTTCCTCGAAGCTATCGGGATCGAACGGGCGTTTTCGGTTGGCTAACTGTGGGCTGCGGCTTCTCGTTTTTCGCGAGTTGCGCCGCTCACCCTTTTGCCTCTCGCGCGATCAACGTTCGCTTACGCTCCACGCCCCAGCGGTAGCCGGAGAGCGACCCGTCGTTGCGCACCACGCGATGGCAGGGAATGGCGATCGCGATCTTGTTGGCGGCGCAGGCCGCGGCAACGGCACGCACGGCCTTCGGCATGCCGATACGTTGCGCGATCTCGGTATAGGTTGCGGTTGTCCCGGCGGGAATCTGCCGGAGCGCCTCCCAGACGCGGTGCTGGAAAGCCGTGCCGCGAGCGTCCAGCGGCAGATCCAGCCCCGTTTCCGGAGCTTCGACGAGGCCGACGACCTTCGCCATCGTATCCTCGAAGTCGCGGTCGCCGCCGATGAGCTTTGCCTGCGGGAAGCGATCTTCAAGGTTGTGCACGAGGGCTTCGGGATCATCGCCGAGCAAAATCGCCGTGATGCCTTTTTCGCTCGCGGCGACGAGGATTACGCCGAGCGAGCACGACCCGACGGCAAACCTCATCTCGGTGCTCGCGCCGCCTTTGCGGAATTGGGAAGGTTTCATGCCGAGGGCATCCGTCGAATTGGCATAGAAGCGTCCGCTGGAATTGAATCCAGCTCCGTGGACCGCTTCGGTGACTGTCGTCATCCTGGTGAGATTGTCGACCACGCGCTTCCTCCGGTGCGCGGCCGCGTAGGCTTTGGGCGTGACCCCCGCGATCGCTTTGAACACGCGATGGAAATGGAACGTACTGAGGCCGGCGCCGCGCGCGAGCTCCTCGAGCTTCGGCGGAAGCTCCGCCTCCTCGATCAAACGGCACGCCTCAGCCACCTTGGCCGCGTAACGATCGTGCAGCGATGCCTCGTTCGGCCTGCAGCGCTTACAGGGCCGGAATCCGGCCGCCTCGGCGGCTTCGCACGAGGCGTGGAACGTCACGTTCTCGCGCTTGGCGAGGCGCGCCGCGCATGAAGGGCGGCAATAAACGCCGGTCGTCGCTACGGCGTAGTAGAACGTGCCATCGAAGCTGCGGTCGCGGTTTCTGACGGCGTCCCAATAGGCCGCGTCCGAACTGCGGTCTGCCCTGCGCTTCTGCGATGATCTCTCGACGGTGCGGACCATCGGATTGCCTTCCTTCGTTGCTGTCTCGAGCAACATAGGATCGGGGTGGCCACTCTGCACTCCGGTCCTTGCGGTCAAATTCGATTTTCCTGCTTCCTGCGTCGGCGATCCATTCCTGTCGTCGACCTTTGCGCTCTTTCCCACCTACGACAGAAGAAACCTACGACAGAAGGATGTCTATCGCCTCGGGGGCCGAGGCGAGGGAACGCGCGAGATCGAACTTGTCGTGGGATGCTGTGAGCTGCGCGCGATAGGTTTTCGCCAGCAGGCGCAGCGCCGCGACGGTCCGTCGGCCTCACATGGGCAAGCATCCTGTCGAGGACGCGCATCGCCACCAGAGGCGGGAAGTCGGGGGAAATCGGTTTTCCCGGCTTCACATCGAAGTGGCGGAGGGGGTATCCTTGTCCTCGCGCTAACGCCTTGAAAATCAATCAATTTTTCCACCCCTCGACGGTACATGTCCAGAAACATGTCCATTTTTCGGGGGGGTGAATCAGACAGCGCAAAAAGCTGCGAAAACATTGACTAAGTTGCACGTCGTACGCTATTCCACGCAGGTTTTCAATCATCCCTTCCCTGCCGATCGAGTAATTTCCGACATCCGAAATGCCATCTTCCAAAGCCGCGATCGAAAGCGCATCCGGGTTCATCGACCTCGCGACTGGAAAGGCCGCACCCCAACCGAACGTCGAATCCCAACCCGCAGGCGCGGACCGCACCAGAGGCTAAACCACCGCCCGCACCGCTTGCCGATGCTCCTTCACCGAGTTGGGATCGCCGAGTTGCCTGACCTCTCCACCGCAGCGGAGCTTCCCCGCCAACCAAGCCTGCACCTCAACGGCGCTGTAGCGCACCGGCAATTTGCCTGTTCCCCGCCGATAGTAGGGCGGACCGCGCCGCTGCAGGCGCATGCGCACCAAACCATTCTCAGAAATTCGAAGTATATCTGCGACCTCTCGCGTCGTCAGGAGCCCGCGTCCGCTGCTCTTGCTGTTGCGAAGCTTCCGACAGGCTGACCGAGTACATAAGGGGTCCCTTTTTGGGCCGCTCTATTGCATGATGGTTATCACCACGTACTCTTGTATTTGCAGCCAGCGTTGTAAGCCTGTGGGCTTTCAATGTGATCTTAGAAAAAGGACCCCTTTTGGTATCTCCGATCCACCAAAACTGTGGAAAACCCGGACGACGGTTGCCGGGGCGTGTGGATGGGGCCAAATAGCGTTGATCGGGTACGCCCGGGTTTCTACTGACGAGCAAAGCCCCGGGCTGCAATTTGATGCCCTCGCCAGTGCGGGTTGCGAGCGAATTTTCACTGATAGCGCTTCTGGTGCGTTAGCCAGCCGCCCCGCCCTCGATGAAGCAATTTCGGCACTCAGTCCTGAAGACACACTCATCGTCTGGAAGCTCGACCGCTCGGTCGGAGCCTCTCGCACCTGATCGGGCTCGTGTCCCTCCTCGAAAAGCGTGGCGTCGCATTTCGCAGCCTTTCCGATGCCATCGATACCACCACAGCCAGCGGCCGCCTCCTGCTCCACGTCATGGGCGTCTTAGCGGAATTTGAGCGCGCTTTGATCAGCGAGCGCACTCGCGCCGGGATGGCGGCTGCCCGCGCGCGAGGGGCTACCATCGGTCGCCCACTAAAAGTGCGCCGGCTTGGATAACCCGTTGCGCAATCTTGCAGCCGCCGAAAATTTCCAGATACGCTTCGCCGTCTGTCTCTCCATATGCGGACGAGGAGCGCGTGATGAGTTCACAACGACCACTCCCGGTGTTTCTGACCCCAGGCCAGGTTGGAGACATCCTGCGAATAACGGAGCGGACCGCAGAGAAGAATAACGGAGCGGACCGTAGAGAAGTGGAGAGATAGAGGTTTTGGGCCACCCTACCGCCGACTTGGTAATGGCCCGCACCAAAAGCCGATCTACGATCTCCACGCCCTGCAGACTTGGCTGAAGCAATACGCACACTCTGGGGACAATTCGACGATCTAAGCGCTATCCGTTCGAAACATCGACCAGTCCGCAGCCGGTGGTCAGCCTCACGCGGTTGCCCCCCGGGGCTGTCAGATCTAAGGATCTTCTTCCCGCAGCTAGCTGCGCATTCGACCCCGTTTCGACCTCTAGCTCTGTGCTATAGGCGATCCCTAACCGAGGTAAGGTGGGGAAGCAGCGGTCCATGAACGCTGTCGAGATCGAGGAGGCCATCTCCAAGCTAGCGGAAGAGCCGTTCGATGCGGCCGAATTTCCGTTCCAGTTCCTGGAGGCCTTCGGCAATAAGGAAACGACCATCAGGCGCCTCCGTTCGGGGGCGTCTAACGCCTCCGACGTTCCGGGCGGCGTGCTTCAGCGCAGCAACATCCACATGGCCGTGTGCGCAACTGGCGCGGTCGGCGAAACCCTCAAGGCTTTGAGGGCGAGCCCCGCGACCGTCAAGGCCAAGGCGAAGTTCGTGCTCGCGACCGATGGCGACATGCTGGAGGTCGAGGAGCTGTCGACGGGCGATGGCGTCACCTGCAAATATGTAGACCTGCCGAAGCACTTCGGCTTGCTCTTGCCGCTGGCCGGCATCTCCACTGTCCGCCAGATCAAAGACAACCCAATCGACATCCGGGCGACCAACCGTCTCAACAAGCTCTATCTCGAGCTATTGAAGGAGAACCCGGACTGGGAATCGGAAGGTCGCCGCACCGACCTTAACCAGTTCATGGCGCGCCTCATCTTCTGCTTCTTCGCAGAAGACACTGGCATCTTCCTCGGCGAGGGGTTGTTCACCAAAGCCATCGAGCAGTTCACGGCCAGCGACTCAAGCAACACGCACGAGGTCATCGCCGGGCTATTCCGCGCGATGGATACCAAGCCCGAGGATCGCAAGGCGGCCAAGCTACCGCCGCACACGGACGCGTTCCCCTATGTCAACGGTGGGCTGTTCACCAAGCGCGCCGAGGTGCCGAGGTTCTCGCGAATTGCACGCTCCTATTTATTGAATGCCGGGTCGTTGAACTGGAAAGAAATCAACCCCGATATCTTCGGCTCGATGATCCAGGCCGTCGCCGACGAAGACGAGCGCGGGGAGCTCGGCATGCACTATACGAGCGTGCCGAATATCCTGAAGGTGCTCGACCCGCTGTTCCTGGACGACTTGCGCGAGAAGCTGGAAGATGCAGGCGACAACAAGCGCAAGCTCCAGAACCTGCGCAAGAGGCTCGCGCGCGTTCGCGTGTTCGATCCGGCGTGCGGCTCCGGCAACTTCCTCGTTATCTCCTATCGGCAGATGCGCGAGATCGAGCGGCGCATCATCGTCCGGCTGCAAGGCGGTGCGGACACGGTAGATAACATCATTGATGTTGTGAATTGGCCGGGTGAGCGCAGTGTCATCCCGCTCACCAATTTCTACGGCATCGAGATCAAGAGCTTTGCAGCGGAGATCGCGCGGCTTGCACTGCTCATCGCCGAGTTCCAGTGCGACGTGAACTACATCGGGCAGAAGGAAGCCCGAGACATGGTTCTGCCTTTGCACAAAACGGGCCGGATCAAGACCGGAAACGCGCTGCGTTTGGATTGGCTGGACGTCTGCCCACCGCCGAAGCCCGCGAGCACAGTCGAGGAAGACCTCGGCGGACCAACAGGACGCTTCGCATTAGACGCATCGGCGGAGCCAGACGGCGAGACGTACATCTGCGGGAACCCGCCCTATAAAGGCGGCACCGAACAGAACTCGGCACAAAAATCGGACATGAAGATCGTTTTTGACGAGCGCTTTGATACCTGGAAATCGTTTGATTATATTCTTGGTTTTTTTTGGAAGGCCCGGCTGTATCTCAACTCGGGGCAAGCCTCGGCGGCGTTTGTGACGACGAATTCTGTCTGCCAGGGAGAGCAGGTGTACAGATTCTGGCCGAGTGTGATTACTGCAGGCGTCCGTATCGCTTTTTGCGTGACATCGTTCCCGTGGCGTAACTTGGCAGCTAAGAATGCAGGCGTTTCCGTTTGCATAGTCGGCTTGTCACGCAATCCGACTTCTATACGGTTCTACGAAGCATCCAGCGGTCAAGTTCGCGAAGTTGGAAACATCAATGCTTACCTCGTTCCGCACAAGGACGTTTATGTCAAAAACGAAACCAAGCCCATTCAGGGCCTGTGCCCTGTCGTAAATGGGAACAAACCAGCCGATGGCGGGGGCTTGATTTTTGGCCCAGCTATTGCCGAGAGCCTTAAGGAAGCAGCGCCTAACTGGCAGCATCTCATTCGTCCGTTCTTCGGCGCCCATGATGCTCTTCATGGGTCGGCTCGTTATTGTCTGTGGGTAAGCAGGGACGACTATGAAGACGTCCGAGGCATCCCGCCTTTCAAGGCTCGTTTCGATATCGTGCAGGAGATGAGGTCCGCCAGCACGAAAGTGCTGACGAAGAACGGCGCTAATGTTCCATATCTTTTTCAGCAAATTAGGCAGCGGGGAGATGAGCGAGTATTCCAGATTCCCATGCACTCTTCAGAAAGTCGCGACTTCTATCCTGTTACGATGCTGCCTGACGGTGCAATTGTCGGAAACGGCGCATTTTCATTTTATGACCCCCCGCTTTGGAACGTCGCGGTGTTTGTTTCGCGCCTTTCCTTGACGTGGATTGCCGCGGTGTGCGGCAAGATCAAAACAGATTTCCGATTCTCCAACACCCTCGGCTGGAACACCTTTCCAGTGCCGCCACTGACGGAGAACCAAAGGGCGGAGTTGACGCGCTGCGCCGAAGACATCCTTCTGGCTCGCGAGGCGCACTTTCCCGCTAGCATCGCCGATCTCTACGATCCCGAAAACATGCCGGACGATCTGCGCGCCGCCCACGATAAGAACGACGAGACGCTGGAGCGTATCTACATCGGCCGTCGCTTCAAGAACGACACCGAGCGGCTGGAAAAGCTGTTCGACATGTACACCAAAATGACCGCCAAGGCCGACCAGGCACCCAACGACAAGAAGGCGACAAAGGGGGCAGAGTGACACAGCTCTATAAAGTGAGAGATGGCCGCCTCATCAGGGCGACAAGGCGCCCCCTAGCGCTGGAGGATATGATCCAAAACTGGGTGGCGCTGGATTTAAGACTTGTTGGACTGGACGCCATTTTACTCGGACAGAAGGTCCGGACAGCACATGACAAGGAGATCGATATCCTGGCTATGGATCGGGATGGCGGTTTAATCATCATCGAGTTGAAGCGCGACCGAACACCGAGAGAAATCGTCGCGCAAGTGTTGGACTATGCTTCATGGGTTTGCCAGCTGACGACGAAAGAAATCTACGACATCGCCCGTCGACACTTGGCGGTCACACTCGCTGAGACCTACCAGCGACAGTTTGGTCAGAGCATTCCCGACACACTTAATGCAACCCATCAGATGCTCATTGTCGCAAGCGAGTTCGACGAGGCGTCGAAGCGGATCGTCGAATACCTTTCGGAAGAGCACGACATTGGGATCAACGCGGTGTTCTTCAACGTTTTCGAGCAGGACGGCGAAGAGTGGCTGACGAGCGATACGCTGCTCGACCAGGAGGACGTTGCTGATCGAGCCGTGAAGAAGGCGCGGGGCCCATGGACCGGCTACTTTTATGTCACTGGAGGTCCCGAGGAGATGCGCCCTTGGGAGGACATGCGCCAGCACGGCTTTTTCACCGCAAACGGCGGCAAGCGGTACTCGGATGCGCTCAGCCGGCTTAACGTCGATGACAAGATTTTCTATTATCAAGTGAACAATGGCTACCTCGGATACGGGCAGGTCAAAAGCACACGGGTCCCTGCGAGCGAATTCCGCCTAAGCGATGGCAGTGTGCTCACGCAGGCGCTGCCGAAGCCCTACCTCATAGATCATGCCGACGATCCGGAGCGCGCCGCGTATGTCGTCGGCGTCGAGTGGATCAAGACGTTCGATCGGGATTCTGCAAAAACCTTCCCGGGGATTTTCGCCAACCAAAACCTAGTCTGCAAAATCTACAAGCAAGACACGGCGGATTTCCTTGTTCGAGAGTTCGGTATTGCGCATGGGGGAGCTCAACAGGGATGACTGCACAAATCACACCGCCCTCGGTGACGGTTCAGTATCGCCGGACCGGCGCCTCGACAAAGGCGAACGAACTCGGCATGCGCACAATGCAGGAGCTTGCCTACGCTAGGCGCGGCGAACAATACCTGCTGATTAAATCGCCGCCGGCATCGGGAAAATCCCGCGCTCTGATGTTCATCGCGCTCGACAAGCTCAACAATCAGGGCATCAAGCAGGCGATCATCGTCGTTCCCGAGCGGTCGATCGGCGGCAGCTTTGCAGATGAGCCGCTGAGCAAATTCGGCTTCTTCTACGACTGGAAGGTCGAGCCACGGTGGAACCTGTGCAATGCGCCAGGCGCCGACGACGTGCGCGTGGCACGATCCAAGGTGGCTGCGGTTGGGGAGTTCTTGGCGTCGAGCGACAAAGCGCTCGTTTGTACCCACGCGACGTTCCGATTTGCCGTCGAGGAACTTGGCGTCGAAGCATTCGATGGGCGTTTGATAGCGATCGACGAATTCCACCACGTCTCGGCCAGTGGCGACAACGTCCTCGGCACCCAGCTCGGCGCTTTCATGGCGCGCGACGCTGTCCATATCGTGGCGATGACGGGCTCGTATTTTCGCGGCGATGCCGTGCCGGTGCTCGCGCCCGAGGACGAGATAAAATTCCAGACCGTTACGTATACCTACTACCAGCAGCTCAACGGATATGAGCACCTGAAACAGCTCGACCTCGGCTACTACTTCTATTCCGGTCGCTACACGGATGCTGTCGACAAAGTACTCGATCCCGACAACAAGACGATCGTGCATATCCCGAACGTGAACTCACGCGAGAGCCTGGGCGACAAGCTCCGTGAGACGGAAGAGATCATGCATTCGCTAGGTACTTGGAAGGGCGAGGACACAGCCACGGGGTTCCACCTCGTAGAGCGTCCTGATGGTCGAACACTCCGCATCGCCGATCTGGTCGACCCGGCGCGCCAGGCCAAGACAATCGCTGCGTTGAAAGACCCTGCGAAGAAGAACAATCGAGACCACGTCGACATCATCATAGCTCTCGGCATGGCCAAAGAGGGGTTCGATTGGATTTGGTGCGAACATGCCCTGACGATTGGCTACCGCAACAGCTTGACCGAGATCATTCAGATTATCGGTCGCGCGACGCGTGATGCGCCCGGCAAAGCGGCGGCGCGCTTCACCAACCTCATTGCTGAGCCCGACGCGTCCGAGGATACCGTTGTCGACGCCGTCAACGATACACTGAAGGCGATCGCAGCGAGCTTACTCATGGAGCAGGTGCTCGCACCTCGCTTCAACTTTACGCCGCGCCATGCCGAGGTTGGGGCACAGGATGGCTATGACTACGGCGCAGAGGGCTACAAGCCGGGCGGCAGCAACGTCGGCTTCGATGAAGCGACAGGACAATTCCACATCGAGATCAAGGGGCTCGTCGCGCCTGAGAGCAAGGAAGCAGCGCGCATCTGCCAGGAGGACATCAACGAGGTCATCACGGCTTTCGTGCAGGATACGCGCACCGTCGAGCGCGGACTATTCGACGAAGACGCCGTTCCCGAGGAGCTGACCCAGCTCAAGATGGGCGACATCGTCAAAGAAAAGTATCCGGATCTGACCGAGACCGATCACGAGGCCATCCGGCAACGCGCCGTCGCGGCGCTCACACTCGTTCAGCAAGCGCGCAAGGCCGCTGAAGGTGTCGCGACTACGGCTGGTCCTGGAGAAGGCGGCGGCGGTGAGCCGGCCGCGAACACGGCCTTCGTCGATGGCGTTCGCAGGTTCGTCAACGTGCGGGACCTGGATATCGATATGATCGACCGCATCAATCCGTTCGGTCCGGCTTTTGCCATCCTCTCCAAAACGTTGGATCCTAAGATATTGAAGCAAGTCCAAGAGGTCATCGCCGCCAAACGTACCGTCATCCCGCCCGACGAAGCCCGAAAACTTGCGGTCCGCGCCGCGCAGTTCAAGAAGGAACGCGGTAGGCTGCCCGACATCGCATCAAACGATGCATGGGAGAAACGACTGGCAGAAGGGCGGCTTGCCTTCGGCAAGCACAAGGCGGCAGGTGCCTATGGCGAGTGAAGAAGACGATCTCGACGAGCTCGCACGCGAACTGGAGCTCGATGACGAGAAGCCGGCCTCGGGAGGACGCACGCACGAGGAAGCGCGTGTCATCGCGGGCTTTGAGGAGATTACAAAGTTCGTCAACGAACACGGCCGTGTCCCGGAGCATGGTGAGGACCGAGATATCTTCGAGCGCCTCTATGCGGTGCGGTTGGGCAGGTTGAAAGCGCTCATCCGTTTTCGCCCATTACTTGAGCCCCTCGACAAGCATGGACTACTTGGATCCGCTACCGATCAACCCGCTCAAGGCGAAGAAGAACTCGACGACGAGGCTTTGCTCGACGAGCTCGAGATGGATGCTGACGAGGACGATGCTGCCGATCTGACCAAGCTCAAGCACGTGAAGCCGCGCGCTGAAGTTCGAGCTGCAGAGGAGATCGGCGAGCGAACGATGTGCGCAGATTTCGAACTCTTCGAACCATTGTTCCAAGCCATCCGGGACGATCTGCAAAGCGGCCTGCGTAAAGCCCGCCGCTACGCCAGGATGGCCGGCATCAAGCAGGGCGAGTTCTTCATCGTCAATGGGCAGTTGGCCTACATCGCGAATGTGGGCGAGGAGTTCGAAACGCAGTACGATCGGCGCGACAGCCGCCTGCGCGTAATCTACGACAACGGGACGGAAAGCGATATCCTGCTCCGCTCATTGCAGCGAGCGCTTCATAGAGACGAAACCGGACGCCGAATTACCGATCCGCTCGCGGGCCCGCTATTCGCTGAGCTTGGCGATGGGGAATGACCTGCCCGTGCAGGGTGTAGAAACCGGCACGATCTATGTGCTCAGGAGCCGTTCGAAGCATCCCTACTTTGAACAGCATCGCGACCTCATTCACAAGATCGGCGTGACTGGCGGCGACGTTTCAGCTCGCATCTCCAACGCTAAGACTGACGCGACTTTTCTGTTCGCTGATGTCGAGCTGGTCGCAACCTATAAGCTCATCAACATCAACCGCGCCAAACTGGAAGCCCTCCTGCATCGGTTCTTCGCAGCTGCCCGCCTCGATGTAGAGATTCCAGACCGGTTCGGCCGCGCAGTTAAACCACGCGAATGGTTCCTCGTCCCGCTGCACGTCATCGACGAGGTAGTCGCGCGAATCAGAGATCGCTCCGCAATGGACTATGTGTACCTTCCCACGGCGGCTGCACTGGTGAAACGCCAAGACCGATAGGTGGTAACAGACCGTCTGGATCGAGATCTCCGGTCACTGAGCCACTGAGGACTAAGCCATCTGAGAGGTCGGAGACCAATTTCTCGGGTCGTTCAGCTCAGTAATCTCCACAGTTCGACGGATCAACGGGTTCGACGCGAAGTCCAAGTCGGTCGTCAGAAGACGCCAGGCGGGCACACCGGGCATGTCAGCATGCCAGTTAGTAGTTCCCACCAAAGAGGACTTCCATTCTCTTCTGGTCGTGAACCGTCAGACAATCTTTTCCCCTTTCCATACAACTGAAGCCACGCGGGCGGCGCAAACCAGCTATCATTCACTGTTCTCCGTATATCGCGTTTTTCGGATCAATTCTCAAACCTCTTCAGGGGGCAAGATGGCCGCACCAATCGCATTGCAGGAACCAGATTCAGCACCTCTGATAACTGCGGGTCAGCTCGATGAATATCAGATCCGGTTCATTCAGGGGCCTGATGAGAACGTCCGGTTGCTGGCGCCGGCTGGCAGCGGTAAGACCCAGTCGTTACTTTGGCGCTGCGCGGAACTGAATAGGCGTCACGAGGGGCGTTCAAAATTCCTGCTCGTGACGTTCACGCGGGCGGCGCGCGACGAGCTTCGTTCCAGGCTCGCGACACAAGCCTTCCAACCCCTGGCGAATGCAGTCGAAGTCGTGACCCTGAACGGTTGGGGCTTCCGTCGCGTTCGAGCCAACCACAAAAGTCCACGCGTCATCGCGTCAACACACGAACGTCGCCTCTGTCTGAACAACACGCTTCAACCGGCTTGGCGCGAGCACGCCACGATCCCCGCGGCGGTCCACTCGTATCCCTTCAAGACGTGGAAAGTGCTTATGGAGATGATCGATGGACTCAAGTCTTTTGGTTTTGATCATGAAGAGGGAGGCCTAGCACACGCAAATCAGCGAATAGACGAGCTTTTAGATCTCGGTCTACTGTCCCACATCGAGAAGCTGATCGATGAGATGAAAGAGCTCGGGATCCTCGCTGACAGCCGCCTTGAGACGTTCGTCGAAACACTGTTCCCATTTTGGGTGACTGCTTGTCAGACTCTGATCGACCAAGCCACGTTCACACTTGACGATCAGAAGTATGTTGCCTTCCTCGATGTCCGACGACAGATCGCCGAGGGGCGGCATCCGGCTGAGGGAAGCCGCTACACGCACGTGCTCGTTGACGAGTTTCAGGATATCAATCCGCTCGATCTACACCTCATTAGCAGGATCGTAGACCTGCATGGCGCCAAGCTTACAATTGTAGGAGATGATGATCAGGCGATTTTCGAGTGGCGAGGCGCAACACCCAACTTCATCCTTGATCCCGCGCGTCACTTCGACCGTTCGTTCACGACATATATATTGGAGCGCAACTACCGCTGTCCGCGCAACCTCGTGATTTGTTCGCAACAGCTGATCATCAACAACAAGCGACGGGAAGTTAAGCGCGTCGTTCCGATGCAGGATCGAGACGCAGAAATCGAGATCATCCGTCGCCCTTCGTTTACCGACACAATCGACGCGGTGATGCAGGAGGTGCGGGAATTCCTGAAGAGAGACGATCCTGGCGCTAAGTTGGCCGTGCTGTCACGGAAACGCGCCCAGCTGATTCCTTATCAAATCATCATGGCGAGTGAGAACCTGCCGTTCTGCGCAGCTGAGGATCTGCAGATATTTCTAAGCGATGCGTTCGACAAGCTGGTGCAGGCGCTGCAAGTCTCCATATTCGCCCGCTCCGGCTTCCGGAGTCCAACCATCGTCGACGACGTGGTCCGTCTTTGTGACCTTGTGAAGCGTTATCCTCTCAAGAGCGCGGAAAAAGAGGGTCTGCTCAGACATTTGCGAGCCGCCCGTCCAAAATCTTATGACGAGGCCGCTGACGCAGTCGAGAATTTTGGCGGTCCGCTGAAAGGACCCAATGATGATCGGGCGACAAGTCGCGCGTTTGCGAATGCCATACGCGCGATTGCTCATGCGCCCACCGTGCAACGAGCTATCGAGTTCCTGGGAAGCTCGTTCTCTGGCCTTGGCGCCGACTATGGGAAGTCGCAAGAGGACATTTTCTTCGCCGACCCGCCGTTCCTCTACCTTGCAGAGTTCGCAGCGCGCTACGGCGACGATTTTCAGCGGTTTCTTGACGACATCGATCAGGCTAAGGCGACCTTGGTTCGACTGCCAGGTGAGGATGATGAGGCCGCAGCTTCGGAGTTGTGGCGGCGCCCGGTACATTTGATGACCGCGCTGCGCGCCAAGGGAAAGGAATTCGACACGGTCGTAATTCTCGATGCCAATGATGGAATTTGGCCGCTACGCGCGCAGACTCAGGCGCAGCTTGAAAGCGAGCGGCGGTTGTTCTATGTCGCTATGACACGCGCGAAACGGCGCCTCCTGGCAACTGTCAGCGGAAGGTTGGCAGATCAGCCTGCACTTCCGTCGCCCTTTCTGGCCGAAGCTGGCTTGATGTGACCGAGCCCCTGGGCCCGACGGTTACACTCCCACAGCAGCCTCAAATAGGAGATCTACGTCGTTCTCCTGGACTGGCGGCGCTAGCATGTGGCGCGACAGCTTGCGCTTGCTCTCAAGCAACTTGTCGAGCGTCTCGTCGAACGAAGCTTCGCCGTATATTGGGTGGACTGCGACAGGTACATGTATCGTCACTGGCCTCTCCTGCCCGATGCGATAGACGCGGTCATTACACTGATCCTCGACTGCCGGATTCCACCAGCGACTGAGGTGTATCACATGGTTCGCTGCAGTGATCGTCAGACCAATGCCGGCGGCCTTGGGTGACAGAACGAGGAAGTCAAAGCCTGAGCGATCATTTTGGAAGCGATCTACTATGGCCTGACGCCTCTCGCCCGGAACCTCACCGTTGATGATAGCGGGTTCGACCATCAGGTCGAACAACAGTGGTGCAGCGGAAGCGAAGACTTTTTGCACCGCACGGTCCTCGACGAAAACGATCGCCTTTTCGGATCTGCTGCGGATCAACTTCAGAAGCTCGACGACCTTAAGCAGTCGTGCAGATCGAGAAATCCAGACATTGACGGAGAGCGGATCATATGGATCGACGCCGTTCGCGCCATCGGGATGAAGTGAGACACCTCGAAACGCGTGGATAGCCTTCAGCATAGCGCCACGATCGCGCCCGGCCATGCGGGCGGCAGAGACCGATTTAGTGTATGCATCGGCCTGCTGCAGAGGCATCGTTACCCTATATTTTTGCACCTCTTTGGTGGGCAGCCCATCCAGGATTGTTTCCTTCATGCGACGAAGCATGATGGCAGGCGCGGGTCCGTGCGGCTCGTCCAACTTCGCCTTCAGCTTGGTGAGGGCACCAGCATCTTCGTCGCCGTGGTCCTTTGAAAACGTCTTGAGATCGCCGAGATAGCCCGGAGCTATACGGTCCATAATGCACCACAGATCCTCGATGCGATTCTCGATGGGCGTGCCGGTGATGCCAAGCACAAAATCAGCGTTCAATGCTTTCGCTGCGTGCGTGTTGATGGTCGCTGGCGCCTTAATTTTCTGCATCTCATCAAAGATGACGATCTCGAAGGCGACGCGGGCAAAGGCTCGATGATTGTCGGCAAGTGTCTCGTAGGTCGTTAGTATCCAATCGGCCTTGCGCAGGACGCCGATGTCGAGTGCATCCTCTGGCGTCCAATCGTCGGTCTTCGGTCGCTTCAGGCGCGCAATGCCGTAGCCAAAGGCCTCAACGCAAGCCCCCAAGGCCCCAGGGGCAAGATGTCTTTCCGCTTCCGCCTTCCAATTATTCAGGAGTGCGGTCGGTGCAACGATGAGCACCGGCCCCTTTGATGGGGCGTTTCCGATAGCTTGTTGGTTCTTCCGATGCCAAGCCAAGAATGCGAGCGCTTGGTAGGTCTTCCCCAGACCCATATCGTCGGCCAGCAGGACACCGGGCCAGCCCGATGCCCATGCATTCAAGAGCCAATCGAAGCCATGCTGTTGATGCGGCTTGGGAGGGTTTTGGCCGAGACGGTCGGCAGGCAGGTCGGCGGATATGCGAGCACGTCGCGGCCGGTGGTCGATGTGATACTCGACACCATCGATATTGGTTTTGATCTGCAGCACTTGGCCGTCATCCAACGACGCACCGTCGCTGCGTTGGATTTTTGCAATTTCCGCATCCTCACCGTTGGTGCGCGACGGTTCTTCCGAGATGTCTCCTTGAGCGGGGCTGAATTGCTTCAGCGCCACACCAACCTCTTCGGTCTTGAAGGTATCCCCCCGAAGCTCAACGATCGGCATATCTTGCATTGTCGCCGAGACAAAGCATGCCTCCAGCTCACTCAAGCTTTCCGATGTCAGCGTGACAGTGCGTTCGCCGATTTGTATCGGGAAGCTCTCTGGCAACCACTGTCCCGCACGCTTCTTCAGCCATTGAAGCAGCGGAGGCATCCAAGCGCCGAGCCCGAGCACGCGCTCGGAATATTGCGTTGTTTCGACGAACAGCGTGATGGCTTCCGCAGCTCGGCCAGCATCGGAAAGAGCCTCGGCAATCGCTGGACGTGGGTTGCGTAAGAACAAGCGGCGGTCTTGGCTCGGGGCGTCTCTCTTGCGGCGAATGACTTCGAGCGCGAGCTTTAGATCAGGATCGATGACAAGGAACGTATTCTTTGCCAGGACGTAGGCGTCCCGCGCCGATGCTGCCTGGGTCTGCTCAAACTTCTTTTGGAGATCCGGAGGTAAGAGTGCATCTCCGAATTGATCTCGGCGCTCGACGTCCCCGTCAACTTCGTCGAACTCAACTGCTGGGGCATTGTCTTCGAGTGAGGCTGCTTTGGACCGCGACATCACAATGGGTAGAAAATCTGGCCCATTGGCTGTCTCACGGACGTCTAATGCAAACGAACCCGCCTGATAGATCGTCAGGCTTTCAAGGTAGGCGTCGGTCTTCACTCGCCCAGTAGTTTGAACCAGCGCTTCCTGCACAGGCTGCCACGCAGCAATCCGCGCCTCCGTGGGGAGCCTCCGTGTGCCATTGAACCCATCGACGGCCTCGACAAGCTCAAGGAGCTGAGGGGTCAAACGCCCGACCCGGTCATCCCACTGGATCTGCAACCCCGTCCGTGCTGTCCGAACAACACGGGTATTCTCATCATACCAGCGTGTGCGGATGTTTCCGTCCGCTTGCTCGACGCGCCCCTCGAACGAGAGCGTTACGGAGAGCGGCGCGATCGGCGGCAATCCGATTGCATCCGCGATAGTCTGCGGAAGGTGAGAGGCCGTTGAGTGAGGAAGGATTAGTGCAATTTCACTGGTCAACAATTCGGCTGTATCGCGCAGCCGCAACAAGTATGCGGCAGCCGCCCGTTCAACTCCGGAGTCCACGCTCCACAGTTCTGGGGACACCGCGTGCCACGATAGACCTCGGCGGCTTTGTAGCGTGACGGAAATGCCGTCCGGCTGAACCACTGATGTGAAGCGATAAACCATATTAGCGGATCGTGTATTCGCTGGAGTGGATCGAAACTCCTGTCGTACGGTAGATCTTCGCCGCGACTTTGTTTTGCCACCGGTAGTTTGCTGATCCCGTGTGAGAGATCGCAAAGACCGGGGACTCAAAATTGTCGGTGGCACCTGGATGCCGCAGTTCGTGTGCGTCGTAGGCCGGCCGGCACATACGCGGTGCACCAGCGGCTTCAACATCGTTCCAGATGACACATCTCCCGTTATGGCTCCATTCCGCAACGAGGCTGCGCCCCACCCTCAATAGCAATACCGCTTGGCCTTCCAAAACGCCCTTGAGCTTTGCAAATGGAAGTTCGTCGCCAAAGGCACTCTTCGCAATTCCAGCACCTTTCCAATCGAAGGCAACCCATGCGTCACTGATAAGATCGCGGTGGTAGACTGCCTCCCAGAACTTGTGGCGATACTTCCACATACCCTGATCAGCAACCTCATCCACGACGTCGAAGAATTGCAGCAGAGAACTGCGGATCAGCCAGCGTCTGACAACCGCTTCAGCCTGAGGCATGCGTGTCCACGCTCCCGGGTGCAGGCGCGGGTCGCCAAGCAAACTAATTAGAAAATGCAGATATGGGTCTTGCACGTTCCGTTCTGGCATCGCGTCGCCAAAGGGTAGGACGAGCGCGTTGGCGACGAGAGGCGTGTGGTCTCCAAAGTTTAGACCACCTTCGCCATTGAAGGCCACGGCCTTAACAAGGTCTAGTCGATCCAACGCGCGCATCTTCTTGGCGGTCGCAAGTTTACTGAGCAGTGCCGCCTCACAGGCCTTTGCGTATCCGGAACTCGCCTCAAGCGCGCCGAGGCCATGGTCTGATAGAATCTCCGTGGGCGACGTCATCGATGCTAGTGCGCTGGCGGCGACGAGTTCCGGGCCGCGTCGCGTATCAAAGAACTGAAAGTTCGCGTGGAGGAGAGACCAAGGGTCTCCTATTGCAGACGCCTTCCCCGCTAAGACTTCAGCAACTTCCGCGATGCCTGGCCGCACCGGATCAAATCTCTCGAGGAGAGCGGAAGCGAAGTTCCGATAGGTCCGGCGATCGTCTGACCCTCGAAATGCGGTCGCGATGGCAGGAAGTGCGGGGGTCTTCGATAAAGCTGGATCGGTATGCCAAAGGCACCATGCGGCGTCCCGGAGTTCATGCACCTCCAGGCCTAAGCCGTTCAAGCAACGGCTAAGCAGCATCCGCGCGATCGCGTCGAAGTCTTTTCCGGTGGGCATCGAGGAAGCCCCGCCGCTCTCAGGCATGGCCTCTGCCGCTTCGCTGGTGTATGGCTGCTCGCGGACCTTCGGTTGCAGTCTATGCAAAGAGGAAAGCCGCGCGATCGTCGTTCGGAGAAACGGAGCCTTATGATCCATCCGATCTCTCCAATCGCCTGATCTGCTCCTTCATCTCGTCTGTAAGCTTGAGAATCTCCTGCAGGCGCTGTCGGCTGTTGACCTCCATCACGAACCGCAGATCGATACGGCGGTTCTTGGCCCACGCTTCTGGGGTGTCGCGAGGATCGATGGGACGCGTCGACGAGTATCCGGCAACTGAAATGATCTCCTCGCCCTTCGAGTTTCGCAGCCCCCGCAGTTCCGGAGCCTTGGCGACGACCTCACGATAGGTGTTCACAGAGCGAAAGGTTGAGAGCAGCCAGTTCGTTCGCTCGCGGACGGCAAGATCCGGGGAGCCGGTGATGTCCGTGTGCCCCTCAATAAAGACGGTTTCGATGGTGGAGTTCGGCGTAGTCGCGCAAACCCGGTCGCCGCGGCAAGCCGCATACGTCGGAAGCACATCCTTCAGCACTTCCGCGATTTTCGCGACGTTCAACATCGCTTGATTCGCTGGTACGGTTCGCGGGTCGACCAGTTCATAGCTGCCTGGTTGAAATCGCACAGCATTCTCAGTGAGCCGCAGCACACCGTTGGCTTCATCTACCTGCACGTTTAGGCCTTGCGTACGCATCTTGTCTTTGAGTTCTTGAAGTAGGCGTTGGCGGGTCTTCTGTGCTTCGTCGAGGATCGTGATCTCGCCCTGAACCTTCGAGCGGATCTCCTCTAGCCTTTTGGCGACTTCGGCAGCCGTATTGGTCTGATCTTGCGTGTGCGTGCGGAACTCAAGCGCGAAAACCATGAGCATGATGATGAAGATGAAGAGTACCCCCACCATCATGTCGGTCATGGAGACGAAATAATTCTCACCCTCTTCGGCAGTTTCGTGTGAGGTCTCATCGATGAGCATCGAACACCTCTCGCTTTTCAGGCCGACTCGAGCTCATGGGCAGCCCGGACCGATTTCGCGAGGTCTTCGACTTGATCATTTAGATCGCCCAGAAGCGGACGCAGTTTCTGGACCGCCTTCGCAAGGCCCTCATCCACCTTGTGAGCGTAGTTGGCGAGAATCTCACCCTGCCGGACGGTCGCGTCATGGATCTGATCAAATGCTCTCGACAAATCACCGTCGACTTTCTCGAAGCGATCTGAATAATTGGCCCACACTGTCGACATCTGGGTCGCATGTCCGCCGAGTGATTCTGCGAGCTCTCGACTTGAGGCCTGGCCGGCTTCCAGCGCAGCCACGGATGACCTGACCGTTTCAGACAACCGCTCCGTCGCTCCTGCCATCCGCTCGCCTGACTGCACCAGCGGCGTCGCGGCTGCCCTGACATCTTGCGCCGTTCGACCAAATGCATCTGCGATTGCACGGGATTGATTTGTCGTGTCTCTAAGTGCGTTGCTTTGCGCGCTCAGTGATGTCGCGGTTTCTCGCATCGCTCCAGTCAGATGGGCTATCTCACCATTTATCTGTTCCATCGCGGCCGCGAGTCCCTCTCTCAGTACCCGCGCCGCTTCGATCGAGGCTGCGCCGACGGTTTCGACTGCGGCGGTTTGAGAGTCGGCTACCCGCCGGCTCGTTGCCTCTAAGTGCCCACTCATCCCGCTCTGGAACGTGGTGAGGCCCGACTGGAATGCAGAGACCTGCGCTTCGAGACGCGCGAAATTGGTCCCCAGCATCTCCTCCATGCGCGAAGACGCAGTGCCTGTTGCCTGGGTCAGTGCTTCCTGCACCTTGCGATCGGCGTGGTCGAAGGTTTCACGAAGAGCACTAACCACATCCGCTAGGGCAAGCCGGCTCTGCTCGGAACTCTGCCCAAGGTGGTCTCCTGCGTCCGTAATGAGTCTATTGAGATTTTCAGCAGCCTCTGACATGCGGCGACCAAAGTCTTCACCGCTGCCGTTGATGTTTCGCTGTGCATCAACGAGTGCGGCGCGCACTCCTTCAAGCGCATGTCCGAGCTCGCGCATCTCAGTGCCGGCCGATCCCTGCATACTAGAAGTGAATTCTTTGATCAGATCCGAGACGCCGGATTGGCTGGTCGACGACAGCTGAGCCACCGCAGTGGTGATGGTGCTGTTCATCGGCGCCATCGCAGAGGCGAAGGCCGCCTGAATTTGTGGTGAGAGCTGCTCGCCCATTCGGCTAAAGAAGTCAGCGCTGTTGATCTGCTTGAGCTCGGTGACCTGTTCACCGAGCCTCTCGTTCATTTCCGCGGTTATGGATTGGGGCGCGGTGTAACGGAGCTTCTGTTCAGTGACATGGCAAACTCTATCCAACGATCCCTCGATGAGGATCAAATAGACGCGGAATAAGAGCGACAGCGCAATGGAGGCGCCAAGACCTGCGATGGAAGTAGAGAACTTGAAGCTCGCCACGCGTAGCAATTCGCGTGTCGCCTCCTGCATTCCAGAAGCGCTCGCGCTGCTCACCGCGTCAGACGCCTTATGTAAGGCGAGTACGAGGCCGATGAACGTGAGGAGGAGCCCAACGCCCACGAAATAGCCGGGGATGCTCCCCATCATCTTCAGGCCGAATAGCCGCTCCCGCAGCACTCCAATATTGATGAATGACTGAGGACGGACCGTGTTGCGGATCGGCTGACCATGGTCCGGCATGACGAGAGTTTCGTCAAATTCTTTCCACGCGTGACCGATGAGTGGGTTCCGTTCGAGCTTCCGGTGGATCGAGCCATATGCCTCGGCAAATGCCACCATATCCTTCGGCGCGGCGACACAACGTTGCACCAAGAACAAACTGACGCCGATCGAAAGCGTATGCAGGAGCCCGAAAGCAACGGCCAGCGCCGCTGCAAAAACAAAGATGGCCGCTGCGAGCGCGTAGACAAACGCCGGCTTGCTTAGCGCTGCCAAGTCCCCATGCGCGTCTCTGAGACCACGTAAAATCTCGCTGACGCTGAAGGTTGGAAAGATACTGGATGCTATCCACGTCGCCAGGCCGACGACGAACCAAAATGCAGCGATCCTGAAGAAGGGATTCCAGAAGATAAGCGCCATGTGCCCTCGCTACTTTGAAGTAGCTTGATTCGCGGGCCGCACGCTGGGATTGCAGTGGAGCATTCCATAACTATCGCGTAGCGCTAGGCCCCAGAGCGTTGGCTAGCAATCGACGGCTGGGGCGGATTGTGGCAAGCGCAGCCCCGTTATCGCGCGCCGATCTGTTGCTTACCGCATCCTGAGCCGCCGGCGACGCCCCTTTTGCGCAGCGCGCTCCCGCGCGAGCGGGTTCGTTCGATGGGACGGAGCGCGGCGTCGCCCCGTGACACGTCCACCGCTGATCGTGAGTCCCGAGAAGCCGCTTCGCATCGGCGCTCGCGTCGGCGACGCTCGGATAAACTGGAAGCGAGCCAACGCGGTATGCAAATGACAAATGCTCGACCTATGAAAAACAAGATCTTCACAGACTTAGGGGCAACAAACTGCCCGGTCGCGCGTGCGCACCCAAGGACAGCATTGAAATCATTGAGAAAAATTAATCCAGCCGCGTAGGCTTAAAAGACCTAGGTCATTGATATCGCTGTGTTTTTAAGAATGGCGGAGGGGGTGGGATTCGAACCCACGAGACGGTTACCCGCCTACACGCGTTCCAGGCGTGCGCCTTCAACCACTCGGCCACCCCTCCAGCGGAAGCGGCGCAATATAGCCAGCGGTCACCGTGA
>Ga0180222_1000810_pt1 | contig 39629 bp, 42 predicted proteins | sample eDN5th37CKraftOP_FD_151336 | JGI IMG/M metagenome (GOLD analysis project Ga0180222, IMG submission 151336) | Enriched Organic Plus compost microbial communities from Emeryville, California, USA - eDNA 5th pass 37_C Kraft OP (version 2) (version 2) ...
TCGGGCGTACCTATTCCGTCCGCGTGCAGGCCGACGCGCCGTTCCGCGCCCGCGCCGACGACGTGGGCCAGTTCAAGGTCCGTTCGAACAGCGGTGAGATGGTGCCGCTCGCCGCACTCCTGAACGTACGCTCGGTCACGGGGCCCGAACGCGCCATGCGCTACAACGGCTTCCTCACCGCCGACATCAACGGCGGCCCGGCGCCGGGCTTTTCTTCCGGTCAGGCCCAAGCCGCGGCCGAGCGTATCGCCGCGGAAACCTTGCCGGCCGGCTTCGACTTCGAATGGACGGATCTCACCTATCAGGAGATCCTCGCCGGCAATTCGGCTCTCGTCGTCTATCCGCTCGCGATCCTGCTCGTGTTCCTCGTGCTCGCCGCGCTTTACGAAAGCCTGATCCTGCCGCTCTCGATCATCATGATCGTGCCAATGGGTCTGCTCGCGGCCATGTCGGGCGTCTGGATCACCGCCGGCGATAACAACATCTTCACGCAGATCGGCTTGATCGTGCTGGTCGGCCTATCGGCGAAGAACGCGATCCTGATGGTCGAGTTTGCGCGCGATCTCGAATTCGCCGGCCGCACGCCGTTGCAAGCCGCGATCGAGGCGAGCCGGTTGCGCCTGCGGCCGATTCTGATGACGTCGCTCGCGTTCATCATGGGCGTGGTGCCGCTCGTGTTCTCGACCGGCGCCGGCGCAGAGATGCGGCACGCCATGGGCGTGGCGGTATTCTCCGGCATGATCGGCGTGACGGCCTTCGGCCTGTTCCTCACGCCCGTCTTCTACGTGCTGTTGCGCTGGCTTTCCGGAAATCGTCCGCTGAAGCGGCACGGCGAAACGCCACATCTCGGGGAGCCCGCCCCGGAAATCGAGGGAGTTGACACGGAGCCCGCGCGGCCAACAAAAACCCCGGTCCCCACATAACATGTGTTGAGGGGACAGCAGGCAGGCTTCAAAAGGAAACTGGCAATGTCGTCCCCCGCAACTCCCCGGCTCTCGCCGAACGACCTCGAAGCCTATTGGATGCCGTTTACGGCGAACCGTGCCTTCAAGGCACGGCCGCGGCTCGTCGTGCGTGCAAAGGATATGCACTATTACAAGTCGGACGGGAGCGCCGTGCTCGACGGCGCCGCCGGCATGTGGTGCTGCAACGCCGGGCACAATCGCTCGCCGATCGTCGAAGCGATCCAGCATCAGGCGGCGGAGCTCGACTACGCACCGCCCTTCCAGTTCGGAATCCCGCAGGCGTTCACGCTCGCGAACCGCATTGCGGCGCTTGCGCCCGCCGATCTCGATCACGTGTTCTTCGCGAACTCCGGATCGGAAGCGGTCGATACCGCGCTCAAGATCGCGCTCGCCTATCATTCGGTACGTGGGGAAGGCGGCCGCACGCGCCTGATCGGCCGCGAGCGCGGCTATCACGGCGTCGGCTTCGGCGGCACGTCGGTGGGCGGCATCGCCAACAACCGGAAATATTTCGGCACGCTGCTCGCCGGTGTCGATCACCTGCCGCATACCTATAACCGCGAACAGCAGGCGTTCACGAAAGGCGAGCCGGAATGGGGCGCGCATCTCGCCGATGAGCTCGAGCGCATCGTCGCGCTGCACGACGCTTCTACGATCGCGGCCATCATCGTCGAGCCGATGGCGGGCTCGACGGGTGTTCTGCCGCCACCGAAAGGCTATCTCCAGAAGCTGCGCGCGGTCTGCGACAAGTACGGCCTGCTCCTGATCTTCGACGAGGTGATCACCGGCTTCGGGCGGCTCGGGCATGCGTTCGCCGCCGAACGCTACGGCGTCGTGCCCGACATGATCACTTTCGCGAAGGGCGTGACGTCCGGCACCGTGCCGATGGGCGGCGTCGTCGTGCGCAAGGGAATTTATGACGCCTTTATGCGCGGACCCGAACATGTGATCGAGCTCTTCCATGGCTACACCTATTCGGCGCATCCGCTCGCCGTCGCCGCCGGTATTGCGACGCTCGATCTTTATCGCGAGGAAGATCTCTTCGCCCGTGCGAAGAAGCTCGAGCCGAAATGGGCGGATGCCGCCATGAACCTGAAAAGCCTGCCCGGCGTCCTCGACATCCGCACGATCGGCTTGACAGTCGCCATCGATCTTTCCTCGCGTCCGGATGCCTTCGGCAAGCGCGCCTTCGAGATCATGGAGCGCGGCTTCCATGAGGAGAACCTGATGCTGCGGGCTCTGGCCGAGACGGTCGTATTGACACCGCCGCTCATCGTTTCCGAATCGCAGGTGGGCGAGCTCTTCGGCAAGCTGGAAAAATTGATCCGCGCGACAAACTGATCGTCGTTCCGGAGCCTCGCCAACGGGTCCGCGTGAAGCGCGGCATGGGGGACCGTCATCGCCACGCCTGCAAGCGGTCTGGACTCTCGCCCGTTCGGTCGGAGTGAGAGGGTTCGACTCTTTACGCCCGATTCCGCGTCCGGCTATGGTGACACGGGGCGATTCGTGACTACACTCCCTTCAAGGGAATAGGCCGGCACAACGCTGCGCCTGTGGATGCGGACGGGTATGCGGGGGTTCGGCTCCCTTTTTCTTACGGCGTGCATGGCGCTGATCGCAGCCTCGGTCGGCGCCGTGCTGCATGTCGCGCTTGCCATGCCGCTCGTGGAAGCGGCTGTCATCTCCCTTGCGCTGCTGTTTGCCCTGCTGACGCTGGAAGTCGCCGCCGCCCGCCGCCGCGACCGCGCCCATTATTCCGAGCGCCTTGAGGTCGTCGCCCGCGCCGCCACCGACATCGCCCGCGAGGTGGGAGAGTTGCGCCACCGCGTGATCGCGCTCGAGGAAAGACCCGTCCCCGACGTGCGGGCAGCCGTCGCGCCGCTCTCGCGCGAGCTCGGCGACCTGGCCGAGTTGATCGAGGATGTCGCCCGCACCGTCACGATCCACGATACGTTGCTTGCCGAGCGTGAGGCCGCTCCGGCCCCGGCGGTTGCGCCCGCGGAAGCGCCGCCGCTCGCCCCGTCGCGTCCGGCGGTCGAGACCAACGGCGTCTTTGTCGGTCGGAGCGCGGCCGAGGTGCAGGCGCTGGTCCGCGAGGCGGTCGAGGCGGGCCGGATCGAGCTATACCTGCAGCCCGTCGTCACGCTCCCGCAGCGGAAGGTCCGCCACTACGAGGCGCTCTCGCGCATGCGCCTGAACGATGAGTCCGTCGTCGAGGCCGCACGCTTCCTGCCGGCCGCCCGCGCCGCCGGCCTCATGCCGAAGATCGACGAACGGCTCGTGCAGAATTGCGTGCAGGTCGTCCGCCGCCTCGCGGCCAGAAACCGCGAGATCGGCCTCTTCCTCAACATCGCCCCCGAGACGCTCGCCGACCGCGCGACCTTCAACGAAATTCTCGGCTTCCTCGACGCCAACCGGGCGCTCGCATCTTCGCTGGTGCTGGAATTTCCGCAGAACGCCTACCGCTCCATGCCGCCGCTCGAGCTGAACAGCCTGGCGATGCTCGCCGAGCGCGGCTTTCGTTTCTCCCTCGACCGCATTGAGGACTTCCGGATCGACCCCCGCGGACTGTCCGATCGTGGCGTGCGCTTCATCAAGGTGCCCGCTGATCTCATGTTACGACAGGCGGAGAATGCCACGGGGCATATCCACCCGGCCGACCTCTCCGACCTCCTCGCGCGCTACGGCATCGATCTCGTCGCCGACCGCATTGAGAACGAATCCATTGTGGTCGATCTGCTCGACCTCGATGTGCGCTACGGCCAGGGCTATTTGTTTTCCCAGCCGCGGCCGGTGCGGGCGGAGGTCCTGCAGGGCGAGCGCGAGGCCGCCACCTCGGTGGCGGATTTTCCCCGTGTCGCCGGCCGCGCATGACAATCCGACATGACAACTCGGCACGACAACTCGACATGACAATCTGGCCTCTTGAGCCTGCCCGCTGGACGTGGCACGCAGCCCGCCTGCCGAGTTGATCCGCCATGCATGCTGCCCCGCCGCCCGTCATTCCCGGGATCGCCCCGCTCGTTTCCGGTCGTGACCTCATCCTTTGCGACGTCTGGGGCGTCGTGCACAATGGTGCCGCGCCTTATCCCGAGGCCGTCGATGCGCTGCAGCGTGTGCGCGATGCGGGCAAGACCGTCATTCTGATTTCCAACGCCCCGCGTCCCGGCGTCGTCGTCGCCGACCAGATCGCGGCGATCGGCGTGCCAGCCGACTGCTACGATGGCGTCGTCACTTCCGGCGATGTGACCCGCAACGTGCTCGCGACGCAGCCAGGCACGAGCCTCTATCACCTCGGCCCTGCGCGCGACTTCCCGAATTATGAGGGGCTCGACCTTGCGCTCGTCGGGATCGAGGACGCCGAGCTGATCGTCTGCACGGGCCTGTTCGACGACACGCAGGAAACGCCGGACGACTACGCCGAGCTCCTGCAATACGCGCGGTCGCGCAACCTACCCATGCTCTGCGCCAATCCCGACATCGTCGTCGAGCGCGGCGACCGGCTCATCTGGTGCGCGGGAGCCCTCGCGGAGTCTTACGCATCGATCGGCGGCGACGTGCTCTATGCGGGCAAGCCCTATGATGCGATCTACGACACCGCACTCGCGTTCGCCGGCAAATGCCGCGGCGGGCAGATCGCGCCCGAACATGTGCTCGCGATCGGCGACGGCGTGCGCACCGATCTCGCGGGCGCCGCGCGGCGCGGCTTCGACTGCCTGTTCGTGATGGGCGGCATCCACGCCGCCGACTTCGATGCGGCGTCCGAGAACGAGCCGGACTCCGGTCGCTACGCGCGCGTCTTCGCCGAGGCGGGCGCCTGGCCCGCCGCGATCACCTGGCGCCTGGCTTGGTAGGGCGCATTAGCGGGGCTGGCGGGCCAATTCATTCCGCTCATTCCCGCGCAAGCGGGAATCCAGAGCTGCAAATCAGGTCGTGCAGTTTTGCCCTTGGGTCCCCGCTTTCGCGGGGACGAGCGGATAAGGAATTCTACTCTGCGAACACCGCGTCGATCTTGCTTTTCAGCGTCTGCGCGTTGAATGGCTTGACGATGTAGTTGTCGACGCCCGCCTTCTTAGCGGCGACGACGTTCTCCGTCTTCGATTCCGCCGTCACCATGATGAACGGCGTTTTCGCAAGCATCGAGTCGCTGCGGACTTCTTTCAGCAGCTCGTAGCCCGTCATCGGCTCCATGTTCCAGTCGGAGATGACGAGGCCGTAGCGCTTCGCGCGCATCTTCTTCAGCGCTTCCGAGCCGTCCGCCGCTTCGTCGACGTGCTCGAAGCCGAGCTGCTTTAGGAGGTTGCGGATAATCCGGAGCATCGTCTTGTAGTCGTCGACGATGAGGATCGGCATGCTCGCGTCGACCGTCATCATGCTCGCTCCGTCACCCGCATCTTCATGTGCTCCCGCATGCCGAGCCGGCCGCCGGGCGGAACTGTTCCCGCATGCGGCCGAACGTAAGCGGTCCCATTCCCGGGTCCGGGCGGAGAACCTATGGGGTGTCGCTTGCCAACTGGTTAACCGGCGGTTGCGGAGTACGTCCGCATATGTTCTGTCCGGATCGCGAAAATCGTCGGGTTCGGTGGCATTGCTTGACGGCCTGCCGGCCTGGCGGCACGTTGCAGGCCCTCATTGAATCTCAGCACGAATGACTGTTCCTCCCGCGATTCCAGCCGCGTTTTCGGTCCTGCGCGACGGCGACCCGGTGCCGGCACACCTGGCTGGTGGCTTCGCCGCGATCGGCAATTTCGACGGCGTTCACCGTGGCCACCGGGCGGCGATCGATCTCGCCATCGCCCGGGCACGGAAGGCGAGGAGCGCCGCGCTCGCGCTCACCTTCGAGCCGCACCCGCGCCGCTTCTTTCTGCCGGATGCGCCGACCTTCCGGCTCACGCCCGAGCCGATCAAGTTGCGTCTGTTCGCAGCCGCAGGGCTCGACGGCGCCGTCGTGCTCCGCTTCAACGCGGCGCTCGCGGCGCGCTCCGCCGAAGACTTCGTGTCCGAAATTCTGGTCGGCTGGCTGAAGGTCGGCGGCGTGGTCGTCGGCGACAATTTCCACTTCGGCAAGGGCCGCCTCGGCACACCGGGGATGCTCAAGGAGGAGGGTACGCGCCACGGCTTCCGGGTCGATGTGCTCGACCGCGTCGCCTGGCGCGGCAAGCCGGTCTCCTCCGGCGCTGTGCGCGCGGCTCTCGGCGCGGGTGACGTCGCGGAAGCCAACGATCTCCTCGGCTACGCGTGGTTCATCGAAGGGGAAGTGATCCGCGGCGCCGCCCGCGGCCGCGAGCTCGGCTTCCCCACGGCCAACATCGCCCTCGATCCCGACTGCGGGCTGCGGCACGGGATTTATGCCGTTCGCATCACGTTCGAGGGCGCGGCCCATGACGGCGTCGCGAGCTTCGGCCGCCGGCCGCAGTTCGACAACGGGGCGCCGCTCCTCGAGATCATGCTGTTCGACTTCGCGGGCGACCTCTACGGCAAGGTCCTCAATGTCGAGTTCGTCGGCTTCATCCGCCCCGAGGAGAAGTTCGCCTCGGTGGAGGCGCTGAAGGACCGTATGACCATCGACCTCAAGGAGGCCCGCGCCATCCTCGCACGCGACAGGCAAAAATAAATCCCTCCCCGTTAGGGGAGGGAGATAAGGCATCCTCGCCGCTGGCGATCAGTGGATGTGGCTGCTAGAAGGCGCGCATTGTTCCGGAAGAATGAGCCCTGACGTGATGTCCGCCGACAACAAGCCGGCCGAAGCGGCCGACTACAGCAAGACCCTCTTTCTCCCGCAGACCGACTTCCCGATGCGCGCCGGTCTGCCGCAGAAGGAGCCGGAGCTGCTGGCGCGCTGGAACAAGCTCGGCCTCTACGAGCGCCTGCGCGAGGCGAGCAAGGGGCGCGCCCGCTTCATCCTGCACGACGGCCCGCCCTACGCGAACGGCAACATCCACATCGGGCACGCACTCAACAAGATCCTCAAGGACATGGTCACCCGCACCTATCAGATGATGGGATGGGACTCGAACTACGTGCCCGGCTGGGACTGCCACGGCCTGCCGATCGAATGGAAGATCGAGGAGCAGTACCGCGCCAAGGGCAAGAACAAGGACGCGGTGCCGATCGTCGAGTTCCGGAAGGAGTGCCGCGAGTTCGCCGAGCACTGGATCAACGTGCAGCGCGATGAGTTCAAGCGCCTTGGCGTTGAGGGCGACTGGGAACATCCCTACACTACGATGACGTTTCCGGCGGAAGCGCAGATCGCCCGCGAGCTGATGAAGTTCGCGGCGAACGGCTCGCTCTATCGTGGCTCGAAGCCGGTCATGTGGTCGGTAGTGGAGAAGACCGCGCTTGCCGAGGCCGAGGTCGAGTACGAGGACTACACGAGCGACACGGTCTGGGTGAAATTTCCGGTTGTTGACGGGCCCAAGGAAGTAAGCGGCGCAAGCGTCGTGATCTGGACGACGACTCCTTGGACGATTCCGGGCAACCGCGCCGTCAGCTATTCCTCGCGAATCTCATATGGTCTTTACGAGGTGACTCAGGCACCCGCCGACAATTGGGCGAAACAGGGCGACAGGCTCGTCCTTGCTGACAAGCTCGCCTCGGAAGTGATGAAGTCCGCGCGGGTCGACGAATTCAAGCGCGTCGGCGACGCAAACCCGGGAACAATCAAGGCGCTCGCGCATCCGCTGCGCGGAAAAGGATATGACTTCGTTGTTCCCCTCCTCGACGGCGATCACGTCACCGACGAAGATGGCACCGGCTTCGTGCACACCGCGCCTAGCCATGGCCGCGAGGACTTCGACATCTGGACCGCGAAGACGCGCGAATTGCAGGCTCGCGGTATCGACACGACGATTCCTTATACCGTCGATGAAAGCGGCTTCTTCACCAGGGATGCCCCCGGCTTCGAGGGCAAGCGCGTCATCGACGACAAGGGCAACAAGGGCGACGCCAACGACGCCGTGATCAAGGCGCTGGCCGATGCCGGCATGCTGATCGCCCGCGGCAAGCTCAAGCACCAGTACCCGCATTCCTGGCGCTCGAAGAAACCCGTCATCTTCCGCAACACGCCGCAATGGTTCATCGCCATGGACAAGGACATTGCGGGCAACGGCGACACGCTGCGCAAGCGCGCCCTGGACGGCATCAAGACCGTGAAATGGGTGCCGCCGCAGGGCGAGAACCGCATCACCGGTATGATCGAGAACCGCCCCGACTGGGTGATCTCGCGCCAGCGCGCCTGGGGTGTGCCGATCACAGTCTTCGTCAATAAGGAGACCGGTGAAATCCTGCGCGACGAGAAGGTGAACGGCCGCATCGTCCAGGCTTTCGAAAAAGAAGGCGCCGATGCCTGGTTCGCCGACCAGGACGGCGCGCGCTTCCTCGCGCCCGACTACAACCCCGCCGACTTCGAGAAGGTGAACGACATCCTCGATGTCTGGTTCGATTCCGGCTCGACGCACGCCTTCGTGCTCGAAGACCCGAAGAATTTTCCAGCGCTTGCCGGCATCCGCCGCAAGCACGACGACGGCGACGAAGCCGTCATGTACCTCGAAGGCTCCGACCAGCATCGCGGCTGGTTTCATTCGTCGCTGCTCGAGTCATGCGGCACGCGCGGCGTCCCACCCTACGACGTCGTCCTCACCCACGGCTTTGTGCTCGACGAGAACGGCCGGCCCATGTCGAAATCGGTCGGCAACGTCGTCTCGCCGCAGGACGTTATCAAGCAAAGCGGCGCCGACATCCTCCGCCTTTGGGTTGCCGCCGCCGACTATTCCGACGATCTTCGCCTCGGTCCGGAAATCCTCAAGACCACGGTCGACACCTACCGCAAGCTGCGCAACACGCTGCGCTGGTTGCTCGGTAGTCTGCATCATTTCCACGAAGCCGACCGGGTGCCGTTCGCGGAGATGCCCGAGCTCGAGCGCCTGATCCTGCACCGCCTCGCCGAGCTCGACGCCGACGTGCGCGAGAACTATCGCGACTTCGACTACAAGCGCGTGTTCGCCGCGCTCAACGCCTTCATGACGAGCGAGTTGTCGGCCTTCTACTTCGACATCCGCAAGGACGCGCTCTATTGCGATCCGCTCTCGTCGGTGACGCGCAAGGCATGCCTCACCGTGCTCGATCATATTTTCCAGTGTCTCGTCATCTGGCTCGCACCGATCTTTGCCTTCACGGCGGAGGAAGTCTGGCTCGCGCGCAATCCGTCCGCCGACGGCTCCGTGCATCTGCAGACCTTCCCCGAGGTGCCGGCCGACTGGCGCGACGATGCGCTCGCGGAAAAATGGCGCAAGGTGCGCCTCGTCCGCCGCGTCGTCACCGGCGCGCTCGAAGTCGAGCGTGTGGCGAAGCGCATCGGCGCCTCGCTCGAAGCCGCACCCGTGATCTACATCGTCGACGCGAGCCTGCGCGAGGCGATCGCCGGTATCGACATGGCCGAGGTCTGCATCACCTCGGGTGCGACAGTGGAGGCGGGCGAGGGGCCGGCGGATGCTTTCCGCCTCGAAGACGTGAAGGGCGTGGCCGTCGTCCCGAAGCGGGCCGAGGGAAAGAAGTGCGCGCGCTCGTGGAAAATCTCGAAGCTCGTCGGCAGCGATCAGGAATTTCCGGATGTCACGCCCCGCGACGCGCAGGCGCTTCGCGAGTTCTATGCCGCCCGCCGCGCGGCCGAGTGACGCCCGCGATGCTGAAGAAGCCAACGATGCGCAATCTCGGTGTCGGCCTCGCCATCGCAGCGCTCGTCTTCGTTGCCGACCAGGCGACAAAGTTCGTCGTGCTTCACGAGCTGTCGCTCGGCATCGGCGAGCGGCTTCCGGTGACGCCCTTTCTCGACCTCGTCATCACCCACAACCGGGGAATCAGCTACGGCCTGTTCCCACAGGACGGCGAGCTCGGCCGCTGGTTCCTGGTCGCGCTGAACCTGCTCGCCTCGATCCTGTTCACATTTTGGATGGCGCGCACCGACTCGTGGCTAGTTGTCGCGGCGCTCGGGTTCCTGATCGGCGGCGCGCTTGGAAACGCCTTGGATCGCGCCACTTTCGGAGCCGTGATCGACTTTGTCTCCCTGCACGCTTTCGGATGGCGGTGGTACGTTTTTAACCTAGCTGACGCGGCCATCGTTGCCGGGGTCTTCGCCCTCCTGTACGATACATTTTTACTAAAGGTCACGAAAACGCCGCCATCGGGCTCAACCTGACGGCGGGACCCGCAGAAGGCCCAGGGGGCTCCACGCTACGGCAAAAGACCGAAGCCGAGGGACCAAGCTATGTCGAACCGGGACAGTTTTTCGATCGCGCCACGCCTCTTGGCGTGCGCCGCTTTGCTGGTGGTCACAGCGATGCCGGCCGCCGCGGAGGAGCCCAACGAGCTTCAGAAGCTTTTCGGCGCGATGGGCATCATCGAGCTTCCTCGCGATCCGATCGAGTATCGCGAGCGTGCGCCGCTTGTCGTTCCACCTTCGAGCGCGCTCGTTCAGCCGCGCAGCCATGAAGATATCAGGAAGTACAATCCCGATTGGCCGATCGATCACGACAGCAACAAGCGCTCGGCAGAGGTGGATCGGCGCACTGACTCCGATTTCTATACCGGTCGTCCCCTCCGGCCCGGCGAACTTGATCGCGCTCCCCGGATTTCGCGCGAAGACCAGGCGCGCCGCGACGCAGATGCGCGTCGGCCCGAAGCGGAAACCGCGGGCAAGGAGCTCTCGGACGGCCGCGACCGCTATTCTCCCGCGCAACTCGGCTTCAAGGGATGGGACAAGAAGGAAGAAGAGAAGGTCGTCTTTACCGGTGAGCCGGAGCGGCGGTTGCTGACCGATCCGCCGGCGGGCTTGCTCACGCCTTCGCCGGATGCGCCGTACGGCGTCGTGTCGAAGGGACGCGGCCCCGCCAAGGTGCCGGATTTCTATGATCGGACGTCGAGCGCGGACGACCCGAACGCCCGCCGATGATGCGGGTTCATTTTCGCGGTAGCCGGCCGAGCGTAGGCGATGACCGCGATCTAGCGCATCGCCGGCGGCGTATGGAACAGCGGCGGCAGAAAACCGGAACGGGACTTGTGAAAAGGCGCATCATGAGCACGCTTGCTGCAATCGCGGTCGCCGGCACCGCGGCACTCGCGCATTCGCGCGCGGAAGCGGCCGGACCGGACGTCTCGCATTTCAAGCTGAAGAACGGGCTGGAGGTCGTGGTCATTCCCGATCACCGCGCGCCTGTCGTCACCCACATGATCTGGTATCGGGTGGGTTCGGCCGACGAAGTGGCCGGCAAGTCGGGTATCGCGCACTTCCTCGAGCACCTGATGTTCAAGGGCACGAAGAAGAATCCAAGCGGGCAGTTCTCCGAAAGGCTCGCGGAAATCGGGGGGCAGGAGAATGCATTCACTTCGCAGGATTACACCGCCTACTTCCAGCGTGTCGCGCGGGAGCACCTCGCGACCGTGATGGAGTTTGAGGCCGATCGTATGACCGGCCTCGTGCTCTCCGACGACAAGGTCCTGCCCGAGCGCGACGTCGTGCTCGAAGAGCGCCGCACGCGCACCGACAGCAATCCGGCTGCGCAATTGTCCGAAGCCGCGCAGGCGGCGCTGTTCACCAATCATCCTTACGGCCGGCCGATCATCGGCTGGGAGCACGAGATCCGCCAGCTCAATTGTGAGGATGCGCTCGCCTTCTACCGCCGCTATTACGCACCGAACAACGCGATCGTGGTCGTCGCTGGCGACATCACGGAAAAGGAAGTCCGTCCGCTCGTCGAGAAGGCTTATGGCGCAATCCCCAGGCAGCCGGAGGTCAAGCGGCACGCTCGTCCGCAGGAGCCCGAGCCGCGCGCTCACCGCCGTGTCGTGCTCTCCGATCCGCGTGTGAAGCAGCCGCAACTCTCCCGCACCTACCTCGTGCCGTCCTATCGGCTGGCGAAGCCGGGGGAGGCGGAAGCCCTCGACGTGCTCGCGCACATCGTCGGCGGCGGCTCGCTGAGCCGCCTCTATCGGACGCTCGTGGTCGAGAACGACATGGCCGTCAGCGCCGGCGCTTGGTACAGCGGCATCGATCTCGATTATTCCCGTTTCGGCATCTACGCCACGCCGAAGCCCGGCGTTTCCCTGGAGACGCTGGAAGCGGCGATCGACGCGGTCGTCGCGCGCGTCGCGGCCGACGGCGTCACTGACGCCGAGCTCGATCGCGCCAAGACCCGGCTCATCGCCGACCAGGTCTATGCGCAGGACAGCCAGGCCCGGCTCGCGCGCATGTATGGCGCCGGCGTCGTGGTCGGCATGACCGTCGAGGATATCCGCGCCTGGCCCGATCAGGTCCGCAAGGTCGACGCCGAGGCCGTCCGCAATGCCGCCCGCACGTGGCTCGAGCTGCGTCGCGCCGTCACCGGGCATCTCGTCGCCCCGCCGGTCAAGACGGAGAAGCCTTCGTGAACCGTGCTGTCATCTGTGCCGCCATGACCGTTGCCCTCATGTCCGCTGCCCCCACGCCCTCCTGGTCGGCCAAGATCGAACGCGTCGTAACGCCGGCCGGCATCGAGGTCTGGCACGTCCGCGATAACACGCTGCCGATGCTCTCGATGGAGTTCGGCTTCGTCGGCGGATCCGCGCAGGACCCCGAGGAAAAGCCCGGGGTCACCAATCTGATGGCCTCCCTGCTCGATGAGGGCGCCGGCGACCTCGACGCCCGCGCCTTCCAGGAGCGGCTCGAAGCGGGTGCCATCGGCCTCTCGTTCTCGGCGCAGCGCGATGCATTGCGCGGCTCCCTGAAGACGCTCATCGAGCACCGCGAGCAGGCGGTGGCGTTGCTGCAACTCGCGCTTGCCGAGCCGCGCTTCGACGCCGAGGCGGTCGAGCGCGTGCGCGCGGCGACACTCGCCGGCATCCGCCGCCGCGCCACCAATCCTTCCGACATCGCGGGCGAGCGCTGGTTCGCTCGCGCGTTCCCCAATCATCCGTATGGCCGCCCGTCCTATGGCACGCTCGAGTCCGTTGCCGCCATTACGGTCGATGATCTGCGCGCCATGCACGCCAGGATGGTGGCGCGCTCGAACCTGAAGATCGCCACGATCGGCGCGCTGGAAGCTGCGGACGTCGCCGCGCTCGTCGATCGAGCCTTCGCCGCCTTGCCCGCCAAGGCGATGTTGACCCCCGTTCCCGAGGCCGTCCCGCAGGGAGCGGGCGAGCAGAACGTCGTTGACATGGATGTGCCGCAGACGGTCATCACCTTCGGCGGCGCCGGCCTCAAGCGCTCCGATCCCGACTTCATCCCCGCGTTCGTGCTCAATCATATCCTCGGCGGCGGGAGCTTTTCGTCGCGCCTGTACCGCGAAGTGCGCGAAAAGCGCGGGCTCGCCTATTCCGTGTACAGCTATCTTGCTCCGCTCGATCGGGCCGGCCTCTTCATGGGCGGGGTGTCGACCCGAAACGATCGCGCGGCCGAATCGCTCACCATCATCCTTGAGGAGATCCGGCGGATCGCCGACACGGGGCCGACCGCGGAAGAGCTTGCCAAGGCGAAAAGCTACCTCATCGGCTCCTATGCGCTCCGTTTTGATACATCCGGGAAGATCGCCGAGCAGCTCCTGCAGATTCAGCTCGACGATCTCGGCATCGATTACATCGATCGCCGCAACAGCCTCATCGAAGCGGTATCGGCGGACGACGTGCGGCGGGCCGCCGCGCGGTTTCTCGCAGATGCGAAGCCGCTGGTGATGCTGGTCGGCCGTCCCAAACCGGCTCCTTCGATCTCCGTGTCGGCGCCCGGCGGCCGGGGTTAGCAATCTTCCGTTTCGCGCTGTGCGGCCACGCTGTTATAAGTGACAGCCGGCGGAAAAGATTCCCTGGGGAAGGACGAGGCGATGGGAGACAGTCCAGTTCGGCTGCGTTGGTCGACAGGTGCGGGGGTCACCTTGTTCGCCGCGGGCCTCATGATCACAGCCTGCACGACAGAAAGCACGCTGGGGCCGATCGGCACGCCGGCATCCGGTCCGGTGGACGGTGCCACGCCCACCCGAGCGACGCAGGAAGGCCAGCAGACCGACATCGATTGTCCGACGGTCACCGTTCGCAGCGGCGCGGCCACGCATCAGATCCCTGCAGGCGTCCAGCCCACTGAGGTGCGGTACCAGGGATCGCTCGGCCAGCTCGCGCGCGAATGCGCGATTCTCGGTGACGTGATGACGATCCGCGTCGGCGTCGAAGGGCGGCTGCTCGTCGGGCCGAGGGGCGGGCCGGGCACGGTCAATGTCCCGCTCCGCATCGCATTGGTCGCCGAAGGACCACAGCCGAAGCCGGTCTGGAGCAAATTCTATTCGGTGCCCGTGAGCGTGCCCGAGGGTGCGAGCCAGGCCATTTTCACCCAGGTCGAGGACGACCTGACGTTCCCGCTGCCGGCCGACCGCAAGCTCGAAAACTACGTCGTCTATGTCGGCTTCGACCCGCAGGGTGCTGCGGCCGCCGCCAAGGCCAAGGCGCCAGTCAAGCGAAGAGCTGCGCCAAAGCCGAAGCCAGCGGCACCCAAACCCGCGCCGAAGCCTGCGCCCGCCGCGCAGCCGGCACAACCCGCGCCGGCACCGGCGCCGGAAAAGCAGCAGCCGCAGTTCGAGCCGCCGCCGAGCCCACCGCCCGGCGTGTTCGCCCCGCCGCCGGGGCATTGACGCGCGTCATTGTGAGCGAGGCGAAGCAGTACTCCAGCGAGAACTGGATTGCTTCGGCACTGCGCGCCTCGCAATGACCGAAGCGGGAATCACGCGTCAGCCCGAGGGGCATTCGCCGCACACCGTTCAGGCGCGCTTCGGCTTTTTCCCGGAGCGGACGTTCAGCGCCACGGCGGCGCGGATAAGCGCCTTCAGCGCCTTTTCATCGACTTTGTCGCCCTCATGCAAATCGATGGCACGCCGCACATTGCCTTCGAGGCTCGCATTGAAAAGGCCGGACGGGTCCGGCAGCGAGGCACCCTTGGCGAAGGTCAGCTTTACGGAATTCTTGTATGTCTCACCCGTACAGATGATTCCGCCGTGCTCCCACACCGGAACCCCCATCGGGTTCGACGGTTTTCGCCATTTCACTTCCTCGACCACCTCGGGATCGGCTTCTTTGATGAGAAGTCGGACCCGCGCGAGCGTCTCGCCCCGCCAGTCGCCCAGCGCCTTGATCTTCGCATCGATCAGCTTGGAGGGAGAGGTTCTTTTTTCCGATTTCGGGTCGCTCTTCTTCATGGCCACGATTGCTTTCCTCATCGTAGATTGGCCTGTGTGAGGCGTCGCCGGATATCGTGATAGGCGGCCACAACCAAGTCGCTCAAAGCCTCAATGTCCAGTTCTTTGCCGGGGCGCAGCTTCACATGACGCATGCGCTTGCCTTCGCCTTCGAGGAGGCCGGTGGGATCCGCGAGCATCGCGCCATAATAGAAACCGACATTCGCGTGCGCTTTGAACGCGTTGACGTAGCCAAACGGCGCGTCCCCGACGCAGGCAACCGGGCATCCGTCGTGCAGGAGCTCGCGGACATCGGCGCCGCAGCCGCGCATGCGCTCGAACCATGTCCGCGTCATCAATCGGAACGGATCGGGGGTGCTGGAGAACCAAGCCTCGATCTGAGGATCTCGTCGGACCGCACTGGGAAAGCGCAGGAGATCGTCCATCGGATGACGATGCCAGCTTGTCCGGCGTGCGTCGAGCATCCCTCCGGTGGAGAAACCTTCCTCCTCCCGATACGTTTTGCAGCGGGGATCGTACGAAATTGGAGCTTCGGGTTGCCGCTGCCAAGCGCCGGATCAGGAACAGCCCCACGCAGCTATCCTTCACCTGCACGGCTCCGTGGAAAGGGAACGACAATGAGCGATATCGACAGCAAAGTGTTCGTTCTTGCAGGCATCGTCATGAAACGCCTGCTGTCGGGAGAACAGACCACGGGTCAGTTCTGCCTCTTCGAGAACAGAAGCGACGGAAACACGAGGACGCCGATCCATGTCCACGCCAAGGACGACGAGACGCTTTACATCATCGAAGGCGAACTGACCGCGGTGCTCGAGGGCCAGCCGCGACGCCTGACTGCAGGCGAGAGCATCTTCCTGCCGCGCGGCATTCCGCACCAGCTGATGAACATGAGCGGCAATCCTGGCAGATACATCTTGATCGGAAGCCCTGCTCTGTTCGACCGGTTTGTCGAGGAAGGCGGCCACGAACTGCAACCGGACGAAGTCGTAGGACCGACGGCGCCCGAGGAGATGGAGCGTCTCCGCGAGGCTTCGCCGAGGTTCGGCATCACATTGCTTCCGGATTGGCCCTCACCGTCCTCGCACGCTTGAACGGTGTGCTTGCAGACCGCTCAGGGGGCACTTGAGATACAGCTCACATCCGTTCGCCGGGCAACGCGGCGGCTTGCTTTACCCAATCGGTGAGCTGCGCTTCGTCGAGTTGGCCCTCGTGGATGTCGAGGTGGCGCACATCCTTGTGCTTGGACGCGCCGGGCGGGAGAGGGCGCAACGACGCGCCGCGGAGGAACGTCACCTTCACGTATTTCGTGAAGCAGTGAAAGCTGAGGAACCAGCCCTGGCTCTCGTCTCCGGCGCCGTAGAACGGCGAATTCCATTTCACCGCCTTGCGCACGCCCGGGACGGTGCGCGCAATGAGCACGTCGAGGCGGCGTCCGACGTCGCATTTCCAGCCCGGCATCGCCGCGATGTAGGCCCGCACGGGGGCGTCGCCGTAGCCCTTCGCGATCTGCGGGTTGCCGCCGGAGAGGAGGGCCGGCTTCGCGGCCTTGCGGGGCCGAGATTTCGATGCCGTCTTGCGCGGCTTGGCCGCTCTCGCAACGTTCCGTCTGGCGGCCTTCTTCGTCGGCTTGCCGGCCATCGCTTTCACGCCTTTCCGTGCGTGCGCCGCTGAGCATACGGCAATACGAACATGTACAGGCCCGTGAACAGCAGCAGGAAGAGGAGAGGCAGGGGGGAATAGACCACCCAGGGAGGAGGTTCCCCCATTCCCAAGGCGACGAAATTGGCGATGACGGTTACCGTAAACATGATCGACAGCCAACGGTGGATCTGCCGAACCCACTTGCTCCAGTTCATGAGGAACTCCTAGGAAGATGAGCGGAAACGAACCGACGCCCCGCTTGGCGGCGGCCCCTTCGCATCTTGCGACTTGACGGTTGGCTTGCAGGTCGTCGCTGCATTTCACCCGCAGGCGTCCAACCGTCGTTCAACCGCGCAAAAGGCCTCAGCTTTGAATTGCGCTATCAATCCATCCGAGCGAGGGCTTGCTCCAGCGCAGCGAAGAACCTCGGCCATCCGACCGTAGCCCCTCGATAGTACGGCTCCTGATCCGGCCGGAAGCCCGACTGCTCCATGCGCAGGAGAGTCCCCGTGCTCGTGGGAGTGAGAGTCCAGGTGACGACGCTCCTGAGATCCTTCGTATCCCACGTGTACGTGAGCTTGTTGTTCGGCTCGATGGTCTGGACCCGACAATCGACAGCACCCCAGTCCGCGCTCAGATTGAAGCGGTGACCTTCCTCCGGCTTGAAATCGTTCTTCATCAACCACTCCTCGATCAGGTGCGATTGCGTCAGCGCGCGCCAGATTTTTTCCGGCGGAAAGGGGAGTTCCCGTTCGACAACGACGGAGCGCGTTTTGGTCGCGGCAGTCACTGGTCCATCCTCTTGAGCAGATCTTCGAGGTCGTTGAACCGGCTTTGCCAGAAGCCGGCCATCTGGTTTGTCCAGTCGACCAGCGGGGCCAGGGCGCGGAGTTGGGCGCTGTAATGCGTCTGGCGGCCTTCGTGGCGGTCGCGCACCAATCCCGCCTGCTTCAGGACCCCAAGGTGCTTTGAGACGGCCGGCTGCGAGACCCCGGCCCGGGCTGTTAGCGCCCCGACCGTCTGCTCCCCCTCACGACACAATTGCTCGAAGATCGCCCGTCGCGTCGGATCGGCGAGTGTCCTGAAAAGCATGTCGTGGGCATTCGGCATGTTGAGATCAATAACCCGCTGGCTATTAATTGATCTATAACCGAAGGGCTATGAATTAGTCAAGCACTGCACGAACGCCGCCAATCAAAGGGCAGCCGGAGCATTCCGGAACATTTATTGAGGATTTCGCGCTGCCCCATGAAAGCGCGGGGCCGGGGCAGGCGAGGTGACGCGGCGGACTCAGCCCAGCCGCGTCTTCACGTCCTTGATCGCCGACGAGACCAGGTCGTCGGCGGTTTTGCCCTTCACCGTTTCGGTGAGGATGCGCTCCGCGGCGCGCACGGCGGTGTCGGCGGCTGCCGCCCGCACGTCGGCAAGCGCCTGCGCCTCGGCCTGGGCGATCTTCGCTTCCGCAATCTTGGTGCGGCGCGCGACGAATTCCTGCATCCGCTTTTCTGCCTCGGCGGCAAGCTCGGAGGCTTCCGTCTTGGCCTGCTCGACGATGGCCGCGGCTTCGGCCTCGGCGGCGCTGCGCTTCTTCTTGTACTCGGCGAGCAGCTGCTCGGCTTCCTGCCGCAGCCGCTGCGCTTCGTCGAGCTCCTGCCGGATGCGCGCCGAGCGTCCGTCGAGTCCTGACGCCATCGCGCGGAAAGCACCTGCGTACCAGACCACGCCGATGAAGATCACGAAGGCGACGGCGACCCAGAATTCGGGATTCTCAAGCACGACGCTCACTCCTCAATGCAGGGCCGCGTCGATCGCGCGGTCGATTGCCTGCTTGGCGGGCGCCGTTCCCGTCAGCCGCTTGACGATCTCGGTGGCCGCGTCCGACGCGATGTCGCGCACGTTCGCCATCGCCGCTTTCTTGGTGGTTTCGATCTGCCGCTCGGCCTCGGAGAGCTTGGCAGTGAGGCTTGCTTCGAGCTGCTTCTTTTTTTCATCGGCGGCCGCCGCGAACTCGGCGCGCGTCGTGTTGGCGATCGCCTGCGCCTTGCCGCGGGCATCGGCGAGGGCCTTCTCATAGGCTTCCATCGCCGCTTCGCTCTCTGCCTTCAGCTTTTCGGCGGCGGCGAGATCGTTCGCTACCTTGCCGCTGCGCGCGGCGAAGATCGCGGCCACGCGCGGCAGTGCCATGCGCGAGAGCAGCACGTACAGTGCGACGAACGCGATCGCGAGCCACACGAGCTGCGAGGCGAACGTCTCCGAATTGAACGGCGGGAAGGGCTCCTTGTGGGCCCCTCCCGGCGCTTCCGTGCCGGTGTGCGTCTGGGCTTGCGCCGTGGCCATGATCGATCCCGGGCCCTCGCCTCAGAGCGCGAACAGGAGGAGGAGCGCGATCAGCAGCGAGAAGATGCCGAGCGCTTCCGTCACCGCAAAGCCGAAGATGAGGTTGCCGAACTGCGCCTGCGCAGCCGACGGGTTGCGCAGCGCGGCAGCGAGATAGTGCCCGAAGATCGAGCCCACGCCGACGCCGGCGCCGCCCATGCCGATGCAGGCAATACCTGCACCAATGTACTTTGCGGCGATCGGATCCATGAGGAGAACTCCTTTTTCGATGTTGGATGTTGGATCGGGCTAGTGGCCCGGATGAAGCGCATCGTTGAGATAGATGCAAGTCAGGATGGCGAACACGTAGGCTTGCAGGAAGGCGACGAGGAACTCGAGCGCCGTCAGCGCCACCGTGAGCGCGAGCGGCAGGAGCGCGCCGACCCAGCCGGCGATGCCGAAGCTGCTCAGCATGACGATGAAACCCGCGAACACCTTCAGCGTGATGTGCCCGGCGAGCATGTTCGCGAACAGACGCACGCTGTGCGAGATCGGCCGCGATAGGAACGACAGCACCTCGATGAAGACGATGAGCGGCAGGATGTAGATCGGGATGCCGCTCGGCACGAACAGACGGAAGAACTTCAGCCCGTTCTTGTAGAAACCGTAGATGATAACGGTGAAGAAGACGATCAACGCCAGCACCGCGGTGACCACGATGTGGCTCGTCACCGTGAACATGCCCGGGATCATCCCGAACATGTTCAGCACGAGGATGAAGCTGAACAGCGTGAACACGAGCGGGAAGAAGCGCATGCCTTCCTCGCCTGCGGACTGTCGCACCATGTCAGCGACGAATTCGTAGATGATCTCCGCGACCGACTGCACGCGGCCCGGCACCATCGAGCGCCCGGCGGTCGCCAGCACGAGCCCGCCCGCGGTGAAGAGGACGGCGGCGAGCATGAACGCAGCGGAGTTCGTGAAGGCGATCTCCACGCCGCCGAATTCACCGAGCGTGGTGATGTTCTTGATCTGGAATTGGTGGATCGGGTCGGCGGCCATCTGTTTTCGTTCCGTCAATCCGTTCGCTTCTGCTTCAGTCCTGTCCCGGCTTGGCGATGAGCCCGGCCGAGCGTAACGCGTTCAATGTTCCGGCGGCGAATCCGAGCAGCAAGAACACAATCAACCCCCAAGGCGGCCTGCCCGTGAACTGGTCCACGAGCCAGCCGATGAACCCTCCGAGCAGGATTCCCGCGACGAACTCGCTCGACAGCCGCAAGGCGCGAGCAAGGTTCGAAGGTCCCGGCGGTTCTCCGCCCGAAGCATCGCCGTCGCCCGGTTTGGGCTTGGGCGCGATTGCATCGAGCTGCTGGCCGAGCCTCCGAAGCCGCCCCTGAAGAGCGGCATCATCATCAGCACGTGCCCGCCGGTCTTCCGGTGGGCGCCCAGCCGCCATCGCGACTCCTTCGAACTACGGAAACAGCCCGCCGCCCCGGCAAGCCGCGCGCAAATTAGAGAGGAGGGGTAGGGGAGTCAAGGATCGGGGCTCGCGCGGACGAGGCGTAAGCTATTGGATAAACAGGAAAAAATGAATGGCGGCAAGATGCCCGGGTGATGCGCGCCTGCCCACTTTCGCGGCGCACGAAATCCGGGCGTCAGCTCGCCTCGCGGAGCTGCTCGGCCTGCTCAAGGTTGACCGAAACGAGCTGCGACACGCCCTGTTCGGCCATGGTTACGCCGTAGAGCCGGTGCACCCGCGCCATCGTGATCGGGTTGTGGGTGATGACGATGAAGCGGGTCCTCGTGAGTCGCGTCATCTCGTCGAGCAGGTCGCAGAACCGGTCCACGTTGTGGTCGTCGAGCGGCGCGTCCACCTCGTCCAGCACGCAAATCGGCGCCGGGTTCGTGAGGAACACCGCAAAGATCAGCGCCATCGCCGTCAGCGCTTGCTCGCCGCCCGAGAGCAGCGACAGGTTCTGCGGCTTCTTGCCGGGCGGTCGCGCGATGATGTCGAGGCCGGCCTGCAGCGGGTCCTCGTGGTCGGTAAGGATCAGTTCCGCCGTGCCGCCGGCGAACAGGCCCGTGAACAGCTTTTTGAAGTGCTCGTTGACCGTATCGAACGAGGCGACGAGCCGCGCCCGCGCTTCGCGGTCGAGATTGGAGATGCCCTGGCGAAGCCGCTTGATCGCCTCGATGAGGTCGTCGCGCTCGCCGGTGAGGCTGTTGTACTGCGTCTCGACCTCGCGCAGTTCGTCTTCGGCGCGCAGGTTGACGCCGCCGAGCCGCTCGCGCGTCTCATTCAGTTTCTGCAACTGTGCGTCGACCTCGTTCGGATCGATCGTCTGCGGATCCTCGCCCAAAATTTCGGCGATGCGTGCGGGATCGGGCGCGCCGCCGAGCGCTTCGTTGATGTCACGGAGGAGGTCGCTGCGCCGTCCACGCGCACCTTCGATGCGCGCTTCCGCGCGCGCCGATTCTTCACGCGCCGACGAAAGCGCGTCCTGCGCGGCGCGCGCCGCGCGCTCAAGATCGGTCAACGCGCTCTCCGCTTCTTGCAGCCGGTCACCGGCCTGCTGGCGCAGGTTTTCCGCCTCGGTGAGCTTGGACAGCAGTTCCTGACGTTGCGCTTCGAATGCGGCCGGCGCTTCGTCGAGGCTTGCCCGCTCGACGCGGGTTTCGTTCAGGCGTTCCTCGATCGCCTTGAGGCGCGACGCAGCGCCTTCCTCGCGCTCATGCCAGGCGGCGCGTTCAGCGCTGATCGCGGTGAGCCGCTGCGCGCGCGCCGCGCGCTCGCGCTCGATGCCCTCGACTTCCGCCTTGGCGGCGGCGAGGGCCGCGCGATCCTGCGCGACAAGCTGACGGCATTCCTCGAGCCGCCGTTCGACTTCGGACGCTTCCAGAAGTTCGCCGCGGGCCGTCTCCGACGTGGCCTTCGCCGTGGCCGCCTCGTCGCGGCTCGCTGTCAGGCGGGCACGTGCTTCGGAAAGCGCCGAAAGGCGGGTCATGCGGTCGCTTGCCTTGCGTTCCGCCTGCGAAAGCGCTTCGCGGGTGGCCTCGAACGCCGCCTGCATGGCGCGATAATGATTTCGCGCTTCGGTCTCGGCCGATTCCGCAAGCCGCGATTCCTCCTCGGCTTTTGCGGCCTCCTCGGTCTTGATGCGCACTTGCTCCCGGGCGGTCTCGATCTCGCGGTCGAGCTCGGCAAGCCGGTTGCGGGCCGCGAGCCGCCGGGCCGCCGCCGTCGGCGCGTCGGCGGTCGCGGTGAGGCCGTCCCAGCGCCACAGATCGCCCTCCCGTGAGACCAGCCGCTGGCCGGGTTTCAGCTGCGCGGCCAGGGACTTGCCGTCTGAACGGGAAACGATGCCTACCTGCGCGAGCCGCCGCGCCAGCGCTCTCGGCGCCTGCACGTGCGCGGACAATGGCTCGACACCAGCCGGCAGTTCGGGATCGCCTGCAGCGTCGGCACCGGCCCAGTAGATCGGCGCGGCGGAATCGGTCGGCGCGTCGAGGTCGTCGCCGAGTGCCGCACCGAGCGCGGTCTCAAAGCCTTGCTCGACGCTGATCACGTCGAGCACGGGGGGCCAGAGCTTCTTCTTTTCGACGTCGAGCACCTTGGCGAGCGTGCGCGCCTCGGTTTCCAGCCGGTGCAATTGCTGCTCGGCCTGCGCGAGCGGGCGGCGCACGGCATCGAGCGCCTGCGCCGCCGCCGAACGCGCGGTCTCCGCACGCAACGCCTGTGCGTCGGCGGCCGTGAGCGCATCGTGGGCCGAGGCGCTTTCCGCGCCGAGCCGCGCCATGTCGTCTTCCGCAGCCGCCTGCAGGTTGGAGGCTTCCTGGTCGATCTCGGCGATCTCGCGCTCGAGGCGCGCAATCCGATCGTCCGCCTCAGTGATGCTGCGCTCGAGTTGCCCGCGCTTGGCGGAAAGATCGGCAAGTGCGGACGTGGCGTCGGCGAATGCCTGCTCGCTGCGAGCGAGCGCGGCTTCTGCGGCGGCGAGCCGCTCCTGGGCCGCCGCCTCGTTGCCGCTGCCCTGATCGTCGGCGGCGAGCGCCTCTTCCTCGCTTGCAAGCCGCTTCAAGACGTTCTGCGCATCGGTGGCGAGCGCTCGTTCGCGCTCCATGTCCTGCGAAAGCTGCGCGAGGCGCCGCTCCAGTTCTTCGGTGCGCGCCTTGGCGCGGGCTTCCTCGCGTTCGAGGTCGGCGCGCGCGGCGGTAAGCCGTTGCAGCGCCGCGGCGGCTGCCGCCTCGGCGTCGCGCAAGGGGCCGATACGTTCGGCGGCCTCGCCGCGTGCGCGGTTTGCTTCGCCTTGCGCCACCGTGCGCTCGGCAACTGCACGGACTGCGAGATCAAGCGCGTATTCGGCCTCAGTGACCGCCGTTTCCGCCTCGCGCCAGCGCAACGCGGCGAGGATGGATTGCTGTTTCCGGATTTCCGCCGACACCGTCTTGTAGCGGGCGGCCTGCCGCGCCTGCCGCTTCAGGCCGTCCATCTGGCCTGCGATCTGCGTGATGATGTCTTCCACACGCTGAAGATTGTGCTCCGTGCCCTTCAGCTTCGTTTCCGCCTCGTGCTTGCGCGCGTGCAGGCCGGCGATGCCCGCGGCTTCCTCAAGGAGGCGCCGCCGCTGCTCCGGCTTCGCATTGATGATCTCGCCGATCTGTCCCTGCCGCACGAGCGCCGGCGAGCGTGAGCCCGACGAAGCATCGGCGAACAGGAGTTGCACGTCGCGGGCGCGCACCTCGCGACCATTGATGCGATAGGCGGAGCCCGCCTCGCGTTCGATCCGGCGTGAGACTTCCAGCGTCTCGTCGTTCATGCCTTCGGGCGCGCTGCGGTCGGTATTGTCGATCGACAGCACCACCTCGGCCATGTTGCGCGCCGGCCGGTTGGTGGTACCGGCGAAGATGACGTCGTCCATGTTCGGCGCGCGCATCGCTTTGTGAGACGCTTCGCCCATCACCCAGCGCAGCGCCTCGACGAGGTTCGACTTGCCGCAACCGTTCGGCCCGACGATGCCGGTCAATCCCGGTTCGATCAGGAATTCGGAGGGTTCGACGAAGGACTTGAAGCCGATGAGACGGAGTCGGGTGAACTGCATGGATACGCCTTTACGCGCTCACGCGACGGCCGCGTGATTCGCTTGGCCTCCAAGATGCGTTGCCGGCAAGCCCCCCGCAAGGGCAGGAAGCGCCCGTTTTCACGAGGTTTTTCGCAATCTAGCTGGATTTCAACAGCGGCTCGAGGATCTTTTCGAGTTCCGCGACCGACAGCGCGCCGACATACTTCTTGCCGTTGATGAAGAAGGTCGGCGTCGACTCCACCTGGAATTCGGTGTTGCCGCGCTGCGCCACTTCTTGAATCGCATTTGCGAGCTTTTCGTCCTTCAGGCAGGTGTCGAAGCTCTCCTGCGTGAAGCCGGCTTGTCGCGCGATACGCAGGAATCCGTTGTACGGGTCCTGCGCCCAATTGCGCTGCTGGCCGAACAAGGCATCGAGCAGCGGAAAGTAGCGATCGCCCGAGCAGCGTGCGAGCATGAAGCCGGCGATGGCGACCGGTGCTGGCGCCGTCGGGAACTCGCGGAAGATCAGCCGCACCTTGCCGGTGTCGATGTATTTCGATTTCAGCGTCGGATAGGTCTCCTGGTGGAACGTCGCGCAGTGCGGGCAGGTGACCGACGCATATTCCACAATCGTGACCGGCGCATTGGCCGAGCCGAGCATCTGGTCGCCAAGCGGGCCGGCCTTGTGGAGCGCATCGACGCTCACGTCCTGCGCCGCGGCCGGCTGGATGACGAGCGGCGCCGCGCCCGTCAGCGCGAGCGTGCCAATGCCTGCGAGGAGATGACGGCGCGAAAGGTCCACTGAATTGCTCCGGATTTGACGTTTCACCGCTTGCCGCGGCAATACCGCTAAGACGGGAAGCTTATTGTGGCAAGTCTAGGATGGCGTCCGGGGCCTCGCCATCACGCCCGCGTGACACGCGACCGCACCATCGCACCGAGCCGGGCCAGCGCCGCCTTGAGGCCCTGATCCTCGAACGCACCGAGATTTCGCTCCACGGCCGCCACCGCCTCGGCTGGCGGCTCAGGCGGTAGAGCGGACGGCCGGGCGCGTCGCGTCACCGGGCCCTGCCGGATCGCGATGCGGGCGACGCACCGCCAGCCGAAATAGCGGTTCACCCTCTCGATGACGACCGGCGCCAGGTGCTGTAGTTCGATGGCATAAGCCCCTTCCACCCGCACGGTGAGCGTGCCGCCCGAGTCCGGGTCGTCGCGCCGCGGCCACACGAGGCGCAGCGGCTCGGTGCGGTCGGCGAGCTCGGGTCCGACGATGTCTTCCCAGTGGGAGATGATGTCGACGGCGGCAAAGCCCTGGCGCGCGAACACCGATTGCAGCGTCCCGCCGACAAGGTCGGCGAGCGGTCGGGCAAATGCTTTTCGGGGCTTGTTCACGGCGCGCTGCTCTGTCACTGCAATCTAATGACGCTAGCAGGCGAGAAGCGCGCTGTCCGCCGGAAACGGGAAATCCCCAGCCCCGATCCGGCGCTGCTCCTTGCCTGGTACGACCGCGAACGCCGCGATCTGCCATGGCGCGTGGCGCCCGGCGGCGTGGCCGATCCCTACGAGGTCTGGCTCTCGGAAATCATGCTGCAGCAGACGCGGGTCGAGACGGTCACCCGGTATTATCGTCGTTTCCTATCCAGCTTTCCCGACCTCGAAGCGCTTGCCGCGGCAAAACTCGACGATGTCCTCAAGCTTTGGGCCGGCCTCGGCTATTACAGCCGCGCCCGCAACCTCCACGCCTGCGCGCGCGAGGTTGTGCGCAGGCACGGCGGTCGGCTTCCCGACGACGAGGCCGCGCTGCGTGCGCTGCCCGGCATCGGCGCCTATACGGCGGCGGCGATCGCCGCGATCGCCTTCGGCCGCAAGGCGGCGCCGGTGGACGGCAATATCGAGCGCGTGGTCGCGCGGCTCTTCGCCGTGACCACACCGATGCCCGCTGCGAAGTCCGAGCTTCGCCGGCTCGCGGCATCCCTCGTGCCGGAGGAGCGCGCGGGTGACTTCGCCCAGGCGATGATGGACCTGGGCGCCACGATCTGCACGCCGAAGCGGCCCTCTTGTCTCTTCTGTCCCTGGCGCGAGGTTTGCGCCGCGTTCAACCACGGCAAGCCGGAGCAGTTTCCCCGTCGGGCCGCAAAGGCGAACGGCAGGCTCCGACGCGGCGCCGCCTTTGTGGTGCTCCGCGCCGACGGTGCGGTGCTGGTCCGGCGGCGCCCCTCGAACGGCCTGCTGGGAGGAATGACCGAAGTGCCGACGAGCGAATGGCGAGCCGACGATCCCGACGAAACGCTGGCCGACGCGCCGCTGGCCGCCGAGTGGCGGCGCGTCCCCGGCCGCGTGCGCCACGTCTTCACGCATTTCCCCCTAGAACTCACGGTGTACCGCGCGACCGTCCCGGCCGGCACGCGCCCGCCCAAGCGCATGCGCTTCGTCCCGCTCGCCCGTCTCGGCGAGGAGGCACTGCCGACTCTGATGCGCAAGGTGATCGCGCACGCGATTTCCGAAGGAATTGAAGGGGAAGGTCGTAAAATCGCTTAATGTTCTTATGATTAAATACTGATGACCATCCGACAGCCCCTATCTGAGACTTGAATGGCCCACCATCCGCTGATTGCCACCGTTGTTCTCGGCCTCGTGCTGGCCTTCGTGCTCGGCGCGCTCGCCCAGCGGCTGCGTATTTCGCCGCTTGTCGGCTATCTGGTGGCGGGCATCGTCGTGGGGCCCCACACCCCCGGCTTCGTGGCCGATCAGGCGCTCGCCAGCGAGCTTGCCGAGATCGGCGTAATTCTCCTTATGTTTGGCGTCGGGCTGCACTTTTCCATCGGTTCGCTCTTGTCGGTGAGCGCAATCGCCGTGCCCGGCGCGGTCGGACAGATCGCCGTTGCGACGCTGCTCGGCATGGGGCTCGCCTGGACGCAAGGCTGGTCGCCGGTCTCCGGATTTGTCTTTGGCCTTTCGCTATCCGTAGCGAGCACCGTCGTCCTGCTTCGCGCCTTGCAGGAACGGCGCCTGCTGGAGACGACGCGCGGACGCATCGCGGTCGGCTGGCTGGTGGTCGAAGACCTCGCGATGGTGGTGGCGCTGGTTCTCATCCCGCCGCTCGTCGAGCTGCTGCAGGAAGTTGCCGCAACGCCCTCCGCGGCCGACAGCCCGTTCCAGCAGCGCGATATTTTCATGACGCTTGCAGTCACGTTCGGGCAGGTTGCCGGTTTTGTCGTCGTGATGCTCGTCATCGGACGCCGGGTCATTCCCTGGATCCTGCACTACATCGCCCATACCGGTTCGCGCGAGCTGTTTCGTCTTTCCGTGTTGGCGATCGCCCTCGGTGTGGCCTACGGCGCAACCGCGCTTTTCGGCATCTCCTTCGCGCTCGGCGCCTTCTTCGCCGGCATGATGCTGCACGAGTCGCCACTCTCGCAGCGTGCCGCCGAGGAGTCGCTGCCCTTGCGCGACGCCTTCGCCGTGCTGTTTTTTGTCTCGGTCGGTATGTTGTTCGACCCGGCGATCATCGTGCAGCAGCCGTTGCTGGTGGCGGCAACGCTCTTCATCATCCTGTTCGGCAAGTCGGCGGCGGCCTTCCTGATCGTGCGGGCGTTCCGTTATCCCACCCGCACCGCCATGACCATTTCGGCGAGCCTCGCGCAGATCGGCGAATTCTCGTTCATTCTGGCGGGCCTCGGGGTCGCGCTCGAAATCCTGCCTTCCGCGGGACGCGATCTCATCCTCGCCGGCGCGTTAATCTCGATTCTTGCCAATCCCGTCTTCTTCTTTGCAATTGACCGGCTGCTGCCTCCCGCGCCCGTCGCAAAGCCCGAGGCGCAGCCGTCAGCGACGGCAGGCGCCGCGCCGTCCGCGGAAGTCGTCGAGGAACCGACCGAGATTGCGGAAACGCAACTGACCGATCACGCGGTGCTCATCGGCTATGGCCGCGTCGGCCGGGTGATCGGCGAGGAGCTTGAGCGGCGCAAGCTGCCGCTTTTGGTCATCGAGGAGCAGAACAAGGCGGCCGAGGAACTGCGCGCACGCGGCATCGAAGTGATTGCGGCAAACGGCGCGCTCTCCCGCGTGCTGACGGCGGCCAACCTCAAGGCGGCGCGCTGGCTGTTCGTCGCGATCCCCGACGCGTTCGAGGCAGGACAGATCGTCAATCAGGCGCGCGAAGCCAATCCCGATCTGCCGATCATCGCGCGCGCCCATTCCGACGCCGAGGTCGACCACCTCACGGCGCACGGCGCGAGCCATACCATCATGGGCGAGCGCGAGATCGCGCTCGGCATGCTGGAATATGCGCTGCGCGAGGCGCCGGAGCCGAAACCTCAATCAAAACCGGAGCCGAAACCGGAGCCGGAGCCTAGAACTCAGTCGAAAGAAGAGTCGACACCGTCCGGAACCGAGGACGTTGGCTGATCGTCAATTCGAACACAGGGAAAGAACGTGGAAATCAAGCGTTATGAAGTCGGACCGCGGATGAGCCAGGCCGTCGTGCACGGCGACGTCGTCTATCTGGCCGGTCAGGTCGCCGAGAAGGCTGCGGGCAAGAGTGTCGCCGAGCAGACCGCCGAGGTGCTGGCGATCATCGACCAGCTTCTTGCCGACGCGGGCACCGACAAGGCCAAGCTCCTGACCGCGCAAATCTTCCTCGCCGACATCTCCACCTTCGCGGAAATGAATGCCGTATGGGACAAGTGGGTCGTGCCCGGCCACACGCCCGCGCGCGCGACGATCGAGGCGAAGCTCGCCGCTCCGCAATACACGGTCGAGATCATGGTGACCGCGGCGCGCTGACGGCGCGCCGGTGGCGTCTCAGACCTGCGCCATCTCCGCGCGTACGACCGCGCGCAGCGCGTCGATCGGCTTGCGGCTGCCGCCGTCCTCGAAGTGCCAGTAGGTCCAGCCGTTGCAGGCTTCGAGCCCTTGCGCGAGCGCGCCGATACGATGGATGGAGCCGACGCTCTCATCCTTGCCGTTTTTGAGCACGATCGAGCCATCCGCGCGCACGATCGCCTTCACGCGTCCCTTGGCGTCCGTGAGCCGCGTGCCTGCCTTCATGAGCCCGCGCTCGATCAGGGAATTGAACGCGACCCGCGGCGCTTCGCGCGCCGTGATGAACGGCGCGATCGACGGTGACGGCAGTGGCTCGATCGCATCGATGCGTTCCTGCGCGCGCGAAGCATAGGTCTTGTCGCGCTCGATGCCGAGATAATGACGGCCGAGGCGCTTTGCGGCGGCGCCCGTAGTGCCGGTGCCGAAGAACGGGTCGAGCACGAGATCGCCGGGCCTCGACGCCGCGAGGATCGCGCGCGCCACGAGCGATTCCGGCTTCTGCGTCGGATGCAGCTTGCGGCCGTTGCCGTCCTTCAATCGCTCTTCGCCGGTGCAAAGCGGGATCGTCCAGTCCGACCGCATTTGCAGGTCGTCGTTGCCGGCCTTCAGCGATTCATAGTTGAACGTGTAGCGCGAACTGCGGTCGCGCGCGGCCCAGATTAGCGTCTCGTGCGCATTGGTGAAACGCCGGCCGCGGAAGTTCGGCATCGGATTGGTCTTGCGCCAGACGACATCGTTCAGAATCCAGAAGCCGAGGTCCTGCAGGATCGTACCGACGCGGAAGATGTTGTGGTAGGAGCCGATCACCCAGATCGTGGCGTCCGGCTTCATCGCGCGGCGGCAGGCCGAAAGCCACGCGCGTGTGAATTCGTCGTAGGCGGCGAAGCTCGCGAACTGGTCCCACTCGTCGTCGACCGCATCGACCTTGGAATCGTCCGGCCGCTTTAACTCGTTCTGGAGCTGAAGGTTGTACGGCGGATCGGCGAACACGAGATCGACCGAGCTTTCCGGCAGCTTCGCAAGTTGCTCGACACAATCGCCCGCAAGCACGCGGTCGACGGGAGCGGAAATCTGCGGCTTTGGGGAAGTACGGGGCGTCCGATGGGACGCCCCGTTACGCAAAACTACCATGACGAAAGACCGTCTACGCGTTACGCAACAAAACTGACGCGCGCGGACTTTGACCCGCCACGGGTAAAAGCGAAGTAAAAGCTAACCTTAACCGTTCGTTACGATACGGCGGCGGTCTCAGCGGGCTTCGCGACCGGCTCGCGGATGAAGACGCCCTGGGCGCGCAACGTCTTCTGCAGCGTTGCAACATCGACCGCGCGTGGCTGCACGCCCGATCTTGCGGCGAGTGCCGCCGCAGCGCCTGCCGCCTGGCCGGTGAGCCAGCACTGCGGAATTTCGCGCAGGAAGCCGTGCGAGTTGGCGTCGCACGAGATATGCCGTCCGCAGGCGAGCAGTCCGTCGAGCTTCTTCGGCACGAGTGCGCCGTAGGGCACCGAGATCACCGGGAACTTCGGCGATACCGAAGGCGACACCCCCACTTCGTCGGCGAAAGGAGCGCCCGCGCTCCACTGGCCGCGCTCGACACGCGCGACGCCCTTGAGGCGCTGCGTGTGCCGCACGCCGAGCTGCGGCGCGCTTTGCAGCATGTAGGCGTTCTCGAAGCCGGGCGCGTTCGCCCTGAAGAACTCGCAGTGACGCTGCATGAAGCGGTGCGAGCGGATTTCCACTTCCGTCATGTCGTCGACGTCGAGCGCCGACAGGCCCGATTGCCGCGGGCCGAGCCACAGCCCGATGTCGTTCCGCCACGAGACGTAAGGAGTCTGGAAGAAGCCGAGCGCCTCGCGTCCCTTCTTCATGAACTCCGCGAACGCCTCCGGCTCGTGGCGACGGAAGTTGAGCCAGCGGTTCATGTCGACGCCGCCCAGCATGAACGCGGTGTTCATGCTGTGGTGCACGTCGCCCTCCTCGATGTCGTTCTCGAACTCCGCGCCCGCGCGCGCGAAGATGTCACCGTCGCCCGTCGCGTCCACGACGACTTTCGCCATCAGCGCCTGCCGGCCGGACTTGCTCTCGAAGATCACGCCGGTGACGCCGCCGTCCTGCACGATCGGCAGCGCCGCCCAGCTATGGAAGACGAGGCGCACGCCGGCCTCAAGCAGCATTTCCTGTGAGATGAGCTTGAGCCGCTCCGGATCGATCGTCGGCGACCAGGCGACGATGCCGTGGAACGCCGCAGTGCGCAGACCCCAGTGAGCCGCAAGCTCCGGATCGCGCGAGCCCCAATGCTGACGCTCGGGGCCGGCGACGCCTTCTTTCGGGAAACGGTCGAGCACGTCTTCGGCAAAGCCGCGGATGACCTGCTTGCCTTCCCAATCCGTCATGCGGTCGATCCAGATGACGAGGCCGCCGGTCGAGAGTCCGCCGAGATGATTATAGCGCTCGAGCAACACGACATCGGCGCCGGCGCGCGCGGCGGCGTAGGCGGCTGCCGTGCCGGAAGGTCCGCCGCCGACCACGAGCACCTCGCAGCGGTGATAGACCGGAATGTCACGGCCCGGCTCGTGGTGCACGCCGGTTCCGTTGCGCGGCGGCAGCGCGCGGCTCTCGGCCTCGAAAATGTCGGAGCCGAGGAAGCGGTCGGTGGTCCGCCCTTCAATACTCTTCACTTTCGGCTTGTAATCGGACATCGCTCTTGCCCTGCTGCTCCGCGCTCGGGAACGCTGAAAAAGCGCCGCGGTTGCACCAAATCTGGCTTTCGGTAGGCGTACTGGCAAGGGCTGTCAACGCCATGCGCGCTGCCGAACCAGGCGCTGTGATGCCTATTCCGGCAACACAAGCTGCCCACGTTCGTCGAACGGGAACTGCGGATTGTGCGCGACTTCCCACACATGATCGTCGGGATCGGCGAAGTAGCCGATATAGCCGCCCCAGGACACGCGATAGCCGGGCTTGAGAATTCTACCGCCCGCGTTCGCGGCGGCATCGAGTGCTTCGTCCACGGCGGACTCGCTTTCGACATTGAATGCGAGCGTGAGGCTGCCCGATCCCGCGGCCCGATCGCTGAGGCCGGCATCTTTCGCCAGATCGTTCTGCCCATAGAGCGAAATCACGGTGCCGCCCGCATCGAAGAACGCGACGCCGTTCGCGCCGCGCACGCGCCGCTGCATGCCGAGCGCTTCGTAGAACCGCGCCGCGCGTTCGACGTCTTCGACGCCGAGCGTGACGAGATGGAGACGCAGCGGCACGCTCACGGCGACCGCCTCATGCCGCGAAGAGATCGAGCTGGCTGCCGCGCCTCGCCGGCGGCTTGAACAGCGTGTGGTTCAGCCGGAGCCGGCGCCGGTTGATGCCGAGCCGGCGGCAGGCGAGCTCGAAGCGCCGGCCGACCGACCACGCATAAGGCCCGGCGCCAGTCTGCCGCTTGCCGAAGGTCGCGTCGTAGTCCTTGCCACCGTGCAGGTCGCGCACGAGCGAGATCACGTGCTTCGACTTGTCGGGGAAATGCTCCGTCAGCCATTCGCGGAAGAGATCCTTGATCTCGAGCGGCAGCCGCAGCATCACGTAGCCCGCTTCCGTCGCGCCAGCCGCCGCAGCGGCATCGAGGATGCGCTCGATCTCGCTGTCGTTGATCGCCGGAATGATCGGCGCGACCATGACCGCCGTCGGCACGCCCGCTTTTGTGAGCAGGCGGATCGCTTCGAGCCGCCGCTGCGGCGTCGAGGCGCGCGGCTCCATCGCCCGCGCGAGCCGATGGTCGAGCGTCGTCACCGACAGTGCCACCTTGGCGAGACCCTTCGCCGCCATCTCCGACAGAATGTCGAGGTCGCGGATGACGAGCGCCGATTTCGTCACGATGCCGACCGGATGTTTGGCGTCCCGCAGCACCTCGAGGATGCGCCGCGTCAATTGCCATTTGCGCTCGATCGGCTGGTAGGGGTCGGTGTTGGTGCCGAGCGCGATCATCTTCGGCTGATAGCCCGGAGCTGCCAGTTCGCGCGCCAGAAGTTCGGGCGCATCCGGCTTAACAAATAGCCTTGTCTCGAAATCGAGGCCGGGCGAAAGACCCTGATACGCGTGGGTCGGCCGCGCGTAGCAATAGATGCAGCCATGCTCGCAGCCGCGATAGGGATTGATCGACCGGTCGAAGCCGAGGTCGGGGCTTTCGTTACGGGTGATGATCTTGCGGGCGCGCTCCTCCTGCACGACGGTCTTGAACGGCGGCAGCTCTTCGAGGCTCTGCCAGCCGTCGTCGAACACGACGCGCGCATGTGGCTCGAAGCGCCCCGAAGCGTTGGAGACGGCACCGCGGCCCCGTCGCCGCTCGGCGACGACGGCCGTATCGGGCCCGCGGCTCTCGTTGCTGTCGGGCAGGGCGTCGTCCGGCAAAGGTTCGTCCGGAAGGGGATCGTCGAATCTCTGGTCCATAATTACACCCTAGCCCGGCAACAGGAACAGAACAAGAACAAAACGAATCCTCTTCTGCAAGCGCAAGATCCTGCGCCTTATGAACAAAATGATTACAATATTTAGTGGTTCCCATGATCAGTGTCGTTATCCCCACCCTTGATTCCGAGCGCCTGCTGGTGCCGACGCTCTCCGCCCTTGTGCCGGGGTCGGCGGAAGGGCTCGTCCGCGACGTGCTGTTCGCCGATGGCGGCTCTCGGGACGAAACGGAGAGGATCGCCGATGCCGCCGGTTGCGAGTTTCTGAAGGGGGCGGCGGAGGAGGGAGAGCGCCTCGCGGCCGCCGCTGCGAAGGCGCGGGGTGACTGGCTCCTGTTCGTTGATCCTGGTGCCATTCTTGAGGATGGCTGGACCCGTGAGGTTGGCGCCTTCATCGCCACTGCAGAGCGAGCGAGGGAAGGGCAGGAGTGCGCCGCCGTCTTCCGGCTGGCGATTGACGGCTTTGGACTGGCGCCCCGCCTCACCGAGGTCGTTGCAGCAACGCGGCAAGCCCTGCTGGGCCTGCCGCGGCCGGACCAGGGGCTGCTGATCAGCAAGCGGCTCTATCAGGCGGCCGGCGGCCACACGGCCGGCGCACAGCCGCGCCGCCGCTTCCTCCGCACGGTCGGCCGCCGCCGCATCGTCTGCCTGCGCACGCGCATCCTTGTTCCCGCGTAACAATCCCGCGTGACCGTGCCCCGGCCCGCGCCGAGGCTGCCGAGATACTTGACTCTGTCAATTATTTCATTGACGCTGTCATATAGTTTGACGGTGGCGCCATGCCCGCTCCCTCTGATCAGGAACTCGCCCGCCGCGTCGGCGCGCTCCGCGCCTTCAACCGCTTCTACACGCGCAAGATCGGCGTGCTGGAAGAACAGCATCTGCAGAGTCCATTCTCCCTCGCCGAGTCACGCGTGCTGTACGAGCTCGCGCAACGGAAGGAATCCACCGCGACCGATATCGGCCGCGAGCTTGGCCTCGATCCCGGCTATCTCAGCCGCATCCTGCGCCGCTTCGAGCGCAAGGGGCTGATTGCGCGCAAGGCGTCGGCGGCCGACGCCCGGCAATCGCTGCTGCGGCTCACGCCGAAAGGCCAAAAGGCGTTCGCGCCGCTCAATGAGAAATCGCAGGACATCATGCGGACGATCCTGCAAGCGTTGTCGCCCGACGAGCAAAGCCGGTTGCTCGCGGACATGCAGTCGATTCAAGCCATCCTTGGCGGACGAGAAGACAACAAGGGCGCACTCACATTGCGCACGCACCGTTATGGCGACATGGCCTGGATCGTCGACCACCAGATTTCGATCTACGAGCGCGAGTACGGCTGGCGCGGTCGTTTCGAATACCTGATGCTTCGTATTGCCACCGATATCCTCGAAAACTTCGATCCGAAGCGCGAGCACATCTGGATTGCCGAACTTGATGGCAAGCGGGTGGGCTCGGCGTGCGTGGTCGCGGAATCAAAGTCGGTGGCGCGGTTGCGCCTTCTGCTTGTCGAGCCGCAAGCGCGCGGTCACGGCATCGGCAGGAAGCTCGTGGAGCAATGCATCGAGTTCGCGCGCGCGGTCGGCTATCGCAAACTGGTCCTGTGGACGCAGGACGTCCTGCATGCCGCACGCACAAACTACGAGAAAGCCGGCTTTCGTCTCGTTGCCCGCAAGAAGCACAGCGATTTCGGCGTCCCGCTCAACGGCGAGACCTGGGAGCTCACGTTATGAGCGCCCCATTCCATGCTCCGCATCTGGATGGCATCGACATCGAGATTTGGCCGCCGGTCGTGGATTTGAGTCCAGAGCTCATCGCCTATCATGTGGAGGAGGCGAAACGCTTGCGGCTGCAAGCGATCCACGGCGCGCTGTCTCGACTTGCGCGCGCAATCATGCGCCGCGTTCGGTAATCACCCGCGCGCCGCGCTGGAAAGTGATGTAGTCCCACAGCCAGTTGGTCGCGACAAGGAACCGGTTGCGCACGCCGATCAGGAAGTAGATGTGCGCGACACCCCAGAACAGCCATGCGAGGAAGCCGGTGAGTTGAAGCTTGCCGCGCCGAACGACCGCCGACTTCCGGCCAATGGTGGCAAGATCGAGATAGTGCCGATAGATGAACGGCCCGGGTTCTTTCTGGCCGGCAACGCGTGCCGCAATCACTTGCCCGACATAACGTCCCATCTGCTTGGCCGCCGGTGCAATGCCCGGAATCGGCGGAGTGCCGGGGTCGGCCGGAACGGCGGTGTCGCCGATCGCGAAGATTTCCGGATGTCCCGGCACGCTGAGGTCGGCGTTGACCTTGATCCGCCCCGCCTTGTCGGTGTCGGTGCCGATCCAACGGGCGGCGGGTGAGGCGCGCACGCCGGCCGCCCAGATGATGGTTTCGCTCTCGATGCTGCCATCGGCGAGAGATACCCCCTTGGGGCCGCACCCCGTCACCATGGTTGCGGTTCGTACCTCCACGCCCATTTGCGTGAGCGTTCGCTCGGCGTAGCGCGACAGCCGCTCCGGGAAACCCGACAGGATGCGCGGGCCCGCCTCCACCAGCACGATGCGCGCCGTTTGCGGATCGATCCGCCGAAAATCCGATTTCAGCGTTTGCCGCGCGACCTCGGCGATCGCGCCGGCCATCTCCACCCCGGTCGGCCCACCGCCGACGATCACGAAGGTCAGCAGCCTCCGCCGCTCGTGCTCGTCGCCGCTGAGCTCGGCGCGTTCGAACGCGAGCAGGATGCGGCGCCGGATTTCGAGCGCGTCGTCGACGGTCTTCAGTCCGGGCGCATAGGGCGCCCATTCGTCATGTCCGAAATAGGAGTGCGTCGCCCCCGTCGCGAGCACGAGATAATCGTAGGGGATGCTGAGCGTTTGCGTGCGCACCCGGCGTGCGTCGACGTCGACGCCCGTCACCTCCGCCATGATCACGCGCGCGTTCTCCTGCCGCCGCAGGATCGCGCGCACGGGCCAGGCGATGTCCGGAGAGGCCAATGCCGCGGTTGCGACCTGATAGAGCAGGGGTTGGAAGCAGTGATGATTGTGGCGGTCGATGATCGTCACGCTCGCCGGCGCGCGGGCGAGCGCGTCAGCGGCCGCCAGTCCGCCGAATCCGGCGCCGACGATGACGACTTGCGGCCGGATCGCGTCGCTCACAGAAGATTTGCTCCTTCAAGGGCTAGGCGCCCGTCTTCACGCGGACCTTCGTTGCGATCGGGCCCGTGTCGCCGATCTCCTCGACATAGCGCACTTCGTCGCCGCGCTGCAGCTTGTCGAAATCGCCGCTCAATATGCTGGAGCGGTGGAAGTAGAGGAGCGTCCCCGTATTGTTGATGAGGAACCCGTGATCGCGGTCGGGGTGCATTTCCGCGATCTGGCCCAGGAATTCGCGCTCCGCTTCGCGCGGCGGCTGCTGGCTGCGATCGTCGCGCAACTCCTTCAGTTCGCGCAGGCGGCGTTCCGCGATCCGGAACGCCTCGTTGATCGCGTTGCGGATGTCCGGCGACTGGAATTTTCGTTGCAGGTGCTCCGGCTCGTGTGTGACGGCGAGATCGCGCCGTCCGGGAATGCCGAGCTCGATCCGCACGACCGGCGGAATGCTGCTGGTCGGGGTTTTCGCGCGCTGCTCCACCCGCACCCGGCAGGACGTGAGCCGCCCGTAGATCCGCTCGAGGTCTTCGACGCGAGCGCGGATTTCGCGCTCCACCCATTCGGAGCTGTCGAGATTATGGAAGCCGATTTCGAGAGGAACCTGCATACGCCACCTCGCAATAACGTTTGCCTTAACGCCCTCCGCCGCAGGATGGTTGCGTGGGATCAGCGTGTCCGCTTCCGCGCCTTCGCGCGCTTCAAATGTTCGTCAAGACGCGGCAGAATTTCAACGAAGTTGCAGGGACGATAGCGATAATCGAGTTGGTGCACGAGAATCTCGTCCCAGGCGTCCTTGCACGCGCCCGGCGAGCCCGGCACGCAGAAGATGTATGTAGCGTTCGCGACGCCCGCCGTCGCGCGCGTCTGGATCGCGGACGAACCGATCTTCGGCTCGCTCACCATCAGGAACATCGCCGAAAAGCCGTCCATCCTTTTCTCGAACAGCGGCTCGATCGCCTCCGGCGTCACGTCGCGGCCGGTAAAGCCGGTGCCGCCCGTCGTGATCACCACGTCGATCTTCTTGTCCTTGATCCAATGTTTTACCTGCGCGCGGATCTTTCGCACGTCGTCCTTCACGATCGCGCGCGCGGTGAGCTTGTGTCCCGCCTTCTCGATGCGTTCGACAAGGGTGGTTCCGGATTTGTCGTCGGCGAGATCGCGCGTGTCGGAGATGGTGAGCACCGCAATCGAGAGCGGAACGAATTCGCGGGAGGGATCGATGCCGGGCATGAGACGGAGCAGTCCGAAGAGAACGCCGAGAAGACAAGCGTTACCTCTCTCATACACGAACATTCGGCCGCCCGCCAAAGGGCGGCAACGGCCTCCGAGCGTTTGCAATGGGCAGGAAGGGAGGCCCCGCCTGCGCGAGGTGAGCTACGGTAGCCTCGGATTCCTGCGAAACGAGGCAGCGGAAATCATGCCGTTCGCCGCCCCGTTATTGCGTGATAGATCCCGAGCACCACGACAGACCCGATCACGGCCACGAGCAGGCTCCAGATATTGAAGCCCGTGACGCCGGTCGCGCCGAAGAGGCTGAACAGGAAGCCGCCCACGAGAGCGCCGACGATGCCCAGGACGATATCCATCAGCAGGCCCTGGCCGCTTTTGTCCACGATCTTGCTGCCGATAAATCCAGCGATCAGACCGAGCAGAATCCAACTCAGCATCGACATGGGGTGTGCTCCAAGGTTGAACCGGGTCTAGCGCTGCATGAAAGCGGCAGCGAGTTGCTGCAAATTCGGAATCTTGCCGTTGGGGGTGAGCTTGTCGATGATTCCCGGCAGCGCGACCGCCAACTGGGTCAGAAGCTCCTGCTCGCTCATGCCCGACTGCTTCGCAATATCCTGGATGGTTTCCTGACCGAGCGCTGACTTGAGATGGCCCGGTTCGATCGGCTTGTTCTGGCCCGGCCCGACCCAGGAATTCACCGTATCGCCATGGCCGGCTGCTTCAAGCTTGTTGATAAGCCCGCCGAGGCCGCCAAGGAGACCGCCATCCGCATTCGCCGCATCGACGGAAGGCTGAAGGGAGGGGCTGCTGGTGTCGGTGTTGCTGGGTTCGGTACTGGCGCCGGCGCTGCTGCCGGAGTGCAGCATCTTCCCAACGACCAGCGTGCCCAGCGCAATCATCAGCGGCTTGGTCAGATTGCCACCCGGTGCGGCGTTTCCCAGTGCTTCGTCTAGCAGTCCCATATGCTTCTCCTTCGATTGGCAGGATGAATTTCCGTCCCGATTCACAGTGTCGGTGAGCCGGTCGCTATTGCTGGCTCAGCCGTCGATTGCATTCGCTGTAGTAGCCGCCGCCTTTTTCGATCCACCGGAGGCCGCCGTTGCGATTACTGGCCTTGTTCGCTTTGTACTGGTCGAGGCAGGTGTGCATGCGCGCCTTGCCCGCGGATTCGCTGGAATATTTCGGAGAGATACCGCGCGGGAAAACCGTGTTTCCCGTTCCGGCCGCAACGGCACGGCCTGTCGTAAGCGTGGACGCCGCAGCCGCCGCCTCCGCGCTGCAGTAGGTTTTGCGGAACGCATTCCAGTTGAGGCCTTGGAGCTCATCGGATGCTTTCGCTGCCTGATACCGCTCGCTGCATTCCTGCACGGACAGACCGGATGCAGCGCGACCGGCACTCGGAGCCGGGGCAGCGTTCTTGGTCGGTCTGGTGGTTGCCGCTTCCTCGTCGGGACCGCATTCCGATTTTCGGAATTCGTTCCACTTCATTCCGCCCAGAGTCCCTGCTTCTTTCGCTGCCTGATACTTTGCGCTGCATTCCTTCATCGTCAGTGCATGCGCGGGCGCGGAAAGGATGAAAGCTGTCAGCACGGCTGCGCCTGTGAACAGCACATGGGCACGAACATGGGCACGAATTGGCATTGATGTTCTCCTGCAAATTTGGAATCTCGCTTCGAGCGCGATGTCCTGCTCGCCCTCACATTGGGGGCGAGAAGCGTGTTGCTTTCAAAAGGATTTGTTCTGGGAAGTTTACGCCGGACGAACGAGGTGCAGCGATTTCAGCGCAACTTTGATCGGCTTGGCG